>Ga0193717_1001443_pt1 | contig 14598 bp, 12 predicted proteins | sample U2c2metaG_FD_145900 | JGI IMG/M metagenome (GOLD analysis project Ga0193717, IMG submission 145900) | Soil microbial communities from a riparian zone of the East river system, Colorado, United States - U2c2 | ecosystem: Environmental > Terrestrial > Soil > Riparian zone | place: USA: East River... | reverse complement strand
CTCCGCTGGTTCAACTCTGTTGACGAGACGAGCCGCGACTGGGCAGTCGTGCGCCTCACCGCCGGTCAACAGGAGGGCTATGAGGCGCCCCTTAGCATCTGCGAGTGCGCGGATCTTCGTGTTGCGCCCGCCGCGCGAGCGGCCAACAGCCTGTTTCTGCTCCCCCCTTTTCCGCCAGTTGCCGAGCGGTGAGCCTTCACGTGAGTAGAGTCGATCATCTGCGTGTCCAATGACCGTCCACGTCCGGCAAGGTGCCGGAACAGGTTCTCCCAGATACCGCGCTCCGCCCAACGCACGAAACGGTTATAGATTGTTGTCGAAGGGCCATACTCGGGCGGGCAATCACACCAGCGGCAGCCGCTCTTGAGCACATGCACAATGCCGCTGATCACGCGGCGATCGTCCGCTCGTTCAACACCTCGTATATCCGTCGGCAGATGGGGCTCGATCCGCTTCCACTGCTCATCGCTCAGCCAAAACAGGTTTTTGCGCATGCTCCCGACCTCCCAACGAATCAAGCCCGTATGGAATCAGGATTGCCTTCGCGCAGCAGCAAAATTAATGAGTTTTGACCCTAGCTAACTGAAATGGCGGCCTGCAGTCGCTATGAACTTCTGTGATGAACACGGACGGATTGCCGGCCGAATAATTCATGTGGACTTCTGACTTCGCGCGCTTGAAACCAACATAAAAAAGTCTGTGCGTTTTCAATATTTGGTGCCAGCCGACGTTGCTCGAAAGAATACGACCTTGATACATCGCGTATAACACAACGATCGTGAACTTGCGTCCGTTCGCGATATGCAAAGTCGACAGATTGATGCAGTCGAGCCCCACTCGACGGCTTAAGCTAGGACTTCTCTTCCCCCGACAATTTGGCCGGCCTCTCTGATTGTCTCTGCCGCCTCCCTTCGGGCGCGCCAGAACCGAGTGACCTGACCGAGCGCGCCGCCGCGACCCCGGCGTTCCAATCGTGGCAGGTTCTAGCGCCCAGACGAAACTCGCCGTCGCCGTCGCCATGATTGTGCCATGACGCAGGTGCGGAATCTCGCTATCGTCGCATCGGTTGGTGACATGCCGAGAGTTGGCACCAAATTTGAGGCGGATTCCGGCGATCTCCGCCGACCGAGGAGGATGGTGATGCTGATCCGCGCCATGATCCTGTCTAGCTTGCTCGCGGCTGCATTCTTGCCTGCGGACGCGAAGGCCGAACGCCGGGTTGCTCTTGTGATCGGCAATGCCGCCTACAAACACGCCTCGACGCTCCGCAATCCGCGCAATGACGCCAGTGATGTTGCCGAATCCCTGCGCAAGCTCGGCTTCGAGGTCGAGTTCGGGCTCGATCTCGACCAGCCGGGATTTGCCCGCGCGATCGACGGCTTTGCGCGCTCGCTCGATGGCGCGGATGTAGGGCTGTTTTTTTACGCCGGACACGGCCTGCAGATGAACGAGAAGAATTACCTCGTCTCGACCAATGCGCAGCTGAACAGTGAGTTCCTGTTGTCTTCCGAAACGATCGAACTCGAGGCCATCGTGCGGCTGATGGAATCGAAGGTGCCTGTGAACCTCATATTTCTTGATGCGTGCCGCAACAACCCACTCGCCGACAATCTGCGCCAGAGTCTGGCCACGACCAAGCGCGCCGCTTCGCTCGGCCGCGGTCTCGCGCGTATCGAGCCGACCGGTCATGACACGCTGATCGCATTTGCTGCGGCGCCGGGCCAGGAAGCCGGCGACGGCCGCGACCGCAACAGCCCGTTCACCGCATCGCTGCTCAAGCACATGCCGAAACCGGGCCTCGAAGTGTCGGTCATGCTCAAGGAGGTCGCGGCCGATGTGCGCGGCGAGACACGCAATATGCAGCGCCCGCAACAACTGAGCGACATGTCTCGCACTTTCTATTTTGCCAAGGCCGAGCCGTCGCCGTCGGTTGCCGCGCGCCCATCACCGCCGCCAGCTGGCGACCGTACGCTCGAGGTCGCGTTCTGGAGTTCCGCGCAGGCCGCCAACGATTGCGAGGCGGTGCGCGCCTACCTGCGGCGCTTTCCGGACGGTGCCTTCGTCGATCTCGCCCGGCTTGAGGAGCGTCGCCTGTGCGCGGCGGGCCGCAAAGTGACTGTGGTCGAGTCCGTGCCCGAGTTGCAGCCGCCGTCTCCCGCGCCAGCGCCGGCTCCGCCGCCGGCCGTCGCACCCGTACCGCCCTTGGGCTTGGCAGCCGCAGCTCCACCGGCACCATCGTCGCAACCGGCTTCCGCTCCGCAAATCGCCGCGCTGCCAGCACCCGCCGCAAAAGCTGATCCGAGCGGCGATCCGCGCCCGGACCTCGCCGTCAACATCCAGGCCGAATTGCTGCGCCTCGGCTGCAGCACCGGAAACGCGGATGGAAGTTGGGGCGCGCGGGCGCGCGCGGCCATTGCGCGATTCAACCGCCATGCGCGTACGGCGCTTGACGGTGAATTCCCGACGGCGGCGACGTACGCGACACTGCGCACGCGCGACACACGTGTTTGCCCGCTGGAGTGCGGGCGCGGTTTCCGCGCTCAGAGCGACACCTGCGTCGCCATCGAGCCGCCACGCGCGCGCGAACGCAAGGCGGCGCGTCCGGCCGAGCGTCCCCGCGCCTCGACAGGTCCCACAGCCCCGGAACGGGCGCAGGCGCCCCGTTCGCGCGCCGAAGCCACGATACCGAAGCACGATCTCACCGATCCGAGGTGCCAATCGCGGATTCAGGTGGGCACCAAATGGTGCTGCACCTACGATCCTCCGCGGGGTCCTTCGGTCATCATCATGTGCCGGTAGAATGGTGGCTCAGACCATACTCTTGGCTGGATCGTCGCAAATGACGGAAAACAGAGCCTTGCGATTTGTCTCGGTGGTCACCCCAAAGCCGCAAGGTTGAGTTGGTGTTGCTGGTCTTGCTTTGCCAATACGGGGCAGTTTGTCCACGACCCCCAATCCCCGACACAGTTGTGCGGAATTCCGCCCCATGTCCATTTTTCCGAAAGCTGCTGCTCAATGTAGAGTAGTGCGCCGTCTGGTTTAGGTAGCTTGACCGCCTTGCGTTTGATTACGGTCTTTTTTGTTTCCTTTAGGTATTCTCAAAGCCGTTTTGGTTCATGAAGCGCGGATAGGCTCGCAAGCCTGCCACGTGAAAATATAGACCACCGCTGCTCGCGGTATAGAAAAGCAAATGGCCGCACAAATTGGGTCCATCTCCACTTACCGCGACAACCTCCGCATCCTTCAAATCGACATTCACGATGCCGCATGCGTTGAGTATCTCGCCTTGGTATGCCATTTCCCCTTCCCCCACGGCCATATGTCCTCATGCAACAGAGGACTCGAGCTTCACGTCAACAGGCTAAGCTTGGCGGTTTGTGAAGGGATCACCCAAAGTTGTTCGCGTGACCCCGAGGTGTTTCCCCGTCGCCCGATTGTACGCTAGCGTCCCGGCCTTATCGGGACACGTGACAAATGCCGGATTCCACCCTTTACGACGAGGTTTCCTATCCCGGCCGCGCCTATTACGTGACGCGACCGGATCATCTTGCCACGCTCGGCACGCTTTACGGCATGGCGCCGGCTCCGCCTTCGCGCTGCCGCGTGCTCGAATTGGGCTGCGGCATCGGCGGCAACCTGCTTCCGATGGCGTATCAGTATTCCGAAAGCGAGTTCGTCGGTGTCGATCTCAGCAGTCGCGAGATCGAGAAGGCCCGTGGTCAAGCCGCAGCCTTCGGGCTGCGCAACGTGTCGCTCCATCATGGCGATATTGCCGACATGGTCGACGCCTGGGGATCGTTCGACTACATCGTCTCCCACGGCGTCTATTCCTGGGTTCCGCCGGCAGCTCGCGACGCGATGCTGGCGATCATCGGCAGGAACCTGAACCCGCAAGGGATCGGGTATGTAAGCTATAACGCGCACCCCGGCTCGCATTTGCGCGATCTGGTCCGCGACATCATGAATTTTCATGTGCGCGATTTGGCGGAACCGAAGCAGCGGATCGGCCAGGCGCGCGCGATCCTTAAATTTGTCTCGGAAGGCAGCGACAAGGAAACGGTTCACGGAGCCGTGCTGCGCGAACAGTTCGAACGCGTCGCCAAAATGGGCGACGAAGTCCTGTTTCACGACGATCTCAACGAGGGGGCGACCGCGTTTCTGCTGCACAAGTTCGTCTTGGACGCGCAGGCGCACGGGCTGCAATATCTGTGCGATGCGAACTTCCCTCGGCGCGATCTGGCGAAATATGTGGATTCAATCAGAACAGTTCTGGCGGGCTTCCCCGACGATGAATTCATGGCGCGCGACCAGCTTCAGGATTTTATCGACGGGCACGGGTTTCGTACCACCTTGCTGTGCCTTGGCGACATCAAGCTGGAACGCAAGCTCGCGCCGGATTGTCTCACGCGATATTACATTGCGGGCTCGTGTCGTCCGGTCGATGCCGACATGGACCCGAACGCGGCGGGCGTGGCGGAATTCAAGACCGATACGGGCGATACGCTCGCGACCGATCATCGCCTGACCAAGGCCGCGCTACGCGCGCTCGGACGGCATTGGCCGAGCGCGGTTGCCTACGCGGACCTGGTCATGCACGCGCTGGCGGAGATCGATCCGGCGCGCAGCCTGGACATCGCAAGTATGGAGGAACACGCGACGGCGATGAGAAGCGCTCTGTTGAGGGCCGCGTTGCAGGGGTGCATCACGTTGCACATCGAGCCGTCGGCGTTCTCGACATCTGTGAGCGAGCGTCCCGAGGCAAGTTTCTTTGCGCGCAAGCAGGCGGAGTCGGGTCTGGTGATAACCAATCGACGCCACATCGGCGTCCGGCTTGAAGGCGAACTCGAACGCCAACTGCTGATGCGCGTCGACGGAACGCGCGATATCGGTCAGCTTGTAGCCGACCTGCAAGCCGCGATGGCCGGAATTCCAAACGGTTCCGAGGAGAAGCCGATAGATCGGGAAAGCGTCGCGCGAAACCTCAAGGTCCTCGCGGAGCTTGCGTTGCTCGTGAGGTGAAGCTGTGCGTCGGAGACGGGGCTTCGACGCGCGCGTGCGTTATCTGATCGCGTAGAATTTTGCATCGAAGGACCACCGCGCCTCTTGCAGCCGTCCGCTATCCGCCTGCGGAATGCGCAGGTCCTTGGCGAATTTGGTCAGAAAGGCGAGCGCTTCGGCTTGCCCCGTGAGCGCAGCCGGCACGTCGGGCAGGTCGAGGATCTGCACCGGTCGATCGCTCAGGATCGCGACGATCATCGCGACCCCGGACGGAGGCGCTGCAATGTACTCGATACCGGCATAATCGTCGCCCGTACGGGGGATCTGCATAGGCTTGCCAGCCGCGACGTAATTACCGTTGGGGCGCGTTGGGCGGGCACCGACCAGGACATTGGGCACCGGATAGATTTGCGTGAGCTTGCCGTTCGCATCGATGTCCACAAGGATGAGATAACCGGGCTTCTTCGTGGTAACTCGGAACTACAACTAGGCGCCGACAAAAATGTCCAGGCCGGGAAGCAGTTCGAGCGACAATTCCGCCGTATTGGCGACCTTGGCGTCGATCGGGATCGCGCCGAGGGCGGCCTGCTTTCGCTGCGCCGGATAATTGAGCGGGGTCGGCGCCGGCGTCCCGCCGAGTTCTGCCGGCTTCGGCTGCACGCTCATGACGTCGTAGATCCCAGGCGCTGCTGCCTTCTGCGCCGGGGCGGGTGCCGATGCGGCGGGCGCAGGCATAGGAGCAGCGACTGCGTTCGGTGCGGGCGCCACGGCAGGAGCTGAAAGCGGCGCTGTCACCGGAGGAGAATCTGGCGCTTCGATGATGCGGACCGCGCGCGTGTTGTCGTCTTCGGTGGTCGCCATCTCGGCGATCGCTATCCCGCTCAACGTGGCCAGCAACGCGCCGGCGAGCAGGGAGATTGAAGCTGAGCGGACCATGGCCGTTGCCTCAAGGCGCCGTGTACAGCCCGGCGGAACCGATGCGTGCGTCGGGCGGTGCGAAACGCTGCACCATTTTCATCATCTGTCCCGCTGCACGCCGGCGGTTGAGTTGCAGCAGCGCCTGTTCAAGCTGGGTCATCCGCGTCTCGGAGGTGATCGCGACAATCTGATCGGCGCCGAACGGTTCGCGGACGCGGACCGGGAATTGGAAATCCGCGTTCGGGATCGACGCCGCATCCGAGCCGATCGGATAGAGCATCTGGATCGTGCCGTCGCCGGCGATATTGAACAGGACCAGAGCGCGTCCGGACACGTTGGAGAGCTGAATCTGCACCATGCTCTCGCCGCGGTGCAGGCTGTCATCGGGCGCGACCTTGATGACTTGCGGCGCCTTGGTCGAAACCCGCTTGAGATCGCGCACGGCGGCCGCGCGGTCGATCACACTCGGCAGATCGGTTTTGTCGACCCGGTAGGCGACGACGTCGCCCCAGGCCAGCACGTCGCGCGAGGCCGGATCCCAGATCAGATCCGGATTGTCGATCGGCTGGACGATCTCGAACGCTGCTTCGCGCTTCCCCATGCCGCTGAAATGGCTGGCCTTGCCGTCAAGCGCGGCGATGCGCACCGGCCGCTCAGGCGCGGCCGGCTCCGACTTGGCTGGCGGAGCGGGGACCGCCGGCGCGGGCGGGACGACGGGAACTATCGCCGGCGGCGTGCGCACGGCCCCCAGTGTCGTTGCCGGCGTTGTGGGCCCGGCGAGCTCGATCACGGAAATCCCGCGCGTCATCTGAAACGCCACGTCGGTGTTGAGATCGCGGCTCGGCGAGGTCATCGTGACGATGTTCTGACGCTGGTCGGAGAGCTGATAGACCACCTGACGCACATTGGTGAACAGCTCCTTCAAGGTGATCTTGCCGTCCTTGTCGGCATCGGCATTGCCTTCGAGCGCACGCGCGAACGCGTAGCTCAAGGCGCCGCGTAGGCTGCTGATGCCCGGAATGCGCACTTCCGGCGCCTTGGTCTTGCGGTCGACCGCAGCGAGGAACGCGGTGCGGTCGAGATCGAGCTCAGTGAGGAATACATCCGCCGTGGTGGTGACCGGTTTGAGTGTGTCGACCGGCAGCGAATAAGTCGGCACCTGACGGAAGCTCATTTCTCCGGCGCGCGGATCGATGTCGCGCGCCATGCCGCCACCGTGACAGGTGTCGGCGATGAATAGAACCCTGGCGCCGCGCAATTCGAATTGCTTGATGAAGTGGTTGAACTCGCGGCCGAGAATGCGCTGCTGCGATCCCGAGGCAGTCGGCTCGAAGCCGGGCAGTATAAAGACGTTCTCAAAGCCGTCCGGCTCGGAGCCCTTCACCTTCTCGGGCTCCTGCGTTCCGTGGCCGGCAATCGACAGCACCACGAGGTCGCTTTGCCGCGTACGCGCGACCAGCCGGTCGATCGCCATCAGCACCGAAGCGCGGTCCGCCTGGGCGTCGAGCAATGTAGTGACGTCGCGCGCGCCCATGCGCCGCAGCGAGGAGTCTATATCCTGCGCGTCGGCGACCGCGCCTTTGAGCGGACGGACATGGCGATAGGCGTCGATGCCGATGACGAGCCCGCGCACTTCGCCGCCGTCCGAGCTGCGCAGCACCAGACCCTGATCGGCCGCCGCAATCGCCGGCAGGACAAAAGCGGCGACAACCGCCGCGGCTCGCACCACCATGGGCGACAATGAGCGCATCGCAGGACCCCGTTGGTTCAGTCGCGCCGCCACTCCACCCGTCGATTGAGCGCGTAGATATCATCTTGACTCAAACCGGAGGTGTCGGACAGACGCATCGGCTCGTTTGCGCCTTTTCCTTCAACTTCTACCGGTATGTTGATACCATTTCGGCGCAAAAACGAGGCCACCGCATCGGCGCGCTCGCGCGAAAGCTTCAAATTGAATTCGGCGCTACCACGCACATCAGTGTGCCCGATGAGGACGAGGCGCGCGGGCCGCTGCTCCCTGAGCGCCTCCAGCAACTCGCGCGCCGCCTCCTCGCCGATCCCGGTCAAGGTGGCGGCGCGGTATTCGAAGGTGACCGGGACCGGAATGGCGCGCGGCGTGATGCCGCGCACCGAGCGGGAATAGTAGCCGCCGAGCGAGCCGTCGCGCTGGTCCTTCGCGGTGCGCACGAACTTCGGCCCTTCCTTCGTGGTGGGATTGGCGGCGAGCAGGCGTGCCTGCCCGGCGCGCTCGACCAGTCCCTCGATATCGAACTTGGCGGGAGACGCCGGCGTCAGCGTCTCGTTCTTGATGATCTCGATGGCGCGGTCATAGGCCTGGGCCGCATCGGCGAAGCGGCGCTCCCCGAAGCGCACCTCGCCCAGGGTGGCGGAGGCCTGCCACAGCACTTCCGCGGCTTCCGCGGCGGTCAGCAGGCGTTCGTACTCGCCGACCGGGCGGCCGCGGGCCATCAATTGTTGCGTCGTGGTAAGCCGCAGCGCCGCGAGCCGCATCTGGGCCGGCACCTGATAGCGCCCGCATTCGGCGCTCACCGCGATCTTGTCGATCTGGCTCTGCGCCACCGCTTCGAGGCCGGCATCCACCGCGCGGTTGAACTCGTCGATCATCGGGCGGCAGTCCGCCGCCAGGGCGGGGGAGAGCGCCGCGGCGGCTAGTAGGGCCGCGCCCAGAAGGGCGGAGGCGAGCAAAGTGGAGCGGATTGCCGGAGCGAGCATGCCGTTGAAATCCCCCAAGCCGTAAGCGGCGGGAGAATATGGGGAAATGTGGCGGGAAGCAACTCTGGGGGGTAGGTTTGGTGAATGGGCGGGGTGGCGCGGGGATGCTTACTTCCTTTAATCCCACCTTGTAACGGCTCGTGAGGCTCGCCATCGAGCCTTGTAACGGCTCGTGAGGCTCGCCATCGAGGCGGGCATATTCAGGTTGGCGCGTGGTATGTAGCAATCGACGAACATCATCGACGCTTTGTCATTGTCGTACCGCGCAGCAGTCGTCCTTCCGGACCAAATTCCAGAATGCGCATCGATGCGGCGTTCTCCGGCGGTACTAGGTCGCCTTTGGAATCTAAATTAAGTACGTGAACTTCTACGATCGGAATTGCCTCCGTTGCGTCAGCGATATCATGGGTTTCCACACCATTGGAATTCAGCATTACGAACCGCTGCCGTGGCGGCACCGACTCATACGGAACGACTTTGGTCGCCTTAGTAGAAATAGTAACAATTTTGATCGTTCCCGGATGAATCAATTTCGGCATAGCTTTCCCCTCAGTGGCAGGCTGCCTCGTGGCTTCGGGCGTCCAGGCACACAAAGTCACAACGAGATAAATCGGTACAAGCACCGCGGTCCGGCGTGATAGCTCTCTGAGTGGCAAAATCCGGCTCAAGTTCATTTTTTCATCATCTCATCCATTAGCTTGTATCGTCCAGGAAACATCTTTTTAGCGAGCTTTTCGCATTTGGTTCCCTTGCTCAACGAGTACATCACCATCGATTCGGAAAAGTCCTCTTCGATCGCGTTGTCGCTATAAGTTGAAGGTGAGCGGGGATCGGAAGTCATGGCGGCCTTCCATTGCTCTTTCTTCGCAGCATCCTTCCACAGTTCCTGTTGGTAGGTGTGCCCACCCTCGTGGATCAAATTGGAGTCAATTCGATCCTGAGCCAGTTTGATACTGGTTGCGTAGGTCGTGACTCCACCCGCCCCTCCTGTCGCTGCGGATTCAAAGGTCGGATCATTGTATTGTTGTGCCCAGTAGGCATCCGACGGATTTGCATTCGGGCTAATTTCTACTTGCTTGATGGTTGCCAATTGCCCCGGGGGAATAGCACCCAAACCTTTTGCCACTTCCCCAACGGCGGGGATGTTTTTCCCGGCGGGATAGGTTCTTGGTGCAATTACTTTGATTTTCTGGCCACCAATATTGACTTCATACTCGGTCGCGTCGGACGGCGCCGCATCGCCGGGAAAGCTGTGTTTTATATCCTTGCCGGGGCCGACAACGGCTTTTTTTCGATTGCGATCGAACTGTGCCAGAGTGCCGCTAACGAGTTGGCCCTTTTTCAAGAATGCGCACTCGGCCGGGATGTCCTTATCGGCGGGGGGGCCGTCGGCGGGAGGCTTCGGCGCCGGCCTCGCCTCCAGCCGCTGGGTCGCCCGCGGCGCCTCCGGCGGCGGCCGCTCCGCCCTCATCCCCGGCATCGGCGAACTCACGACCCGCGTTGCGCCGTGCGCGATCATGGCGATGAAATTGTGCACGCCGAGGATCGCCACGGCATCGCCGAGCAGCTTCGCGGCCTCCTCCAGGTCCTTTTCTTCCCTGGCTTCCAGCGTGTCCTCGATCGCCTCGTGCAGTTTCTCGGCGACACCGAAAAGGTCCGTACCGAAAAGTGCGATTCGGGTGACAGTCAGCAGCGAGTCGACAATGAAATCCATGCCGAGAGCATGCGACTTGCCCCATATCGCCAGCACGCCGACGGTGGTTACTCGCATGCCGGAGTTGAGCAGCTTGCCGAAGTCGCCTCGCAACGCGTGCGGCAGATAAGGCGGTGTGCGGCGGAGAACCTGTTCGAACCGCAGTTCGCTCGACAGACTTGCCACATCGTAGGCGGACATTCCCGTGCCGGCGGCAACCGGCGCGGTCGCCGACGCCGGGGGCATGGCACCGGCCGGCCCCGGCGGCATCGTGCTTACATTGACGGCGGAAGCCGGCCCGCTCGCCGCCGGCGCTTTCAGCGCTGGATTGCCGATGGAGAGTTTCGCCGCGACGTGTGTGGTGTTGAGCGCAGGCTTGTCATGCACCACAAATGCAGCCAGCGGGCCATTCACCGTCATCCGCGCCACGCGGTCGATCAGCTTGCGGTCCTTGATGACGTTGACGCGCCAGGATTCGGAATGCCATTGCGCCCAGAAGCGGCGCAGCCGGTCGAGCGCGGTCGGATTGTTGAGCGCGAGCAGGAGCAGCCGGCGCACCTCATCCTCGCTGTCGAGGCAGTGCAGGTTGCGCACCGGCGCGAGCGCGGAACGGTGATCGATGATCAAATCGCCGGTGGGAAAGTGCAGCCGAAACATGGAGAACCGCGCGGGCCCCTAAACTCTCGCGAGTATCTTTGTCCAGTCCGTCCGCGTCAATATTGGCGCGGTCGGAAGGCGATCCGGGTAGCTTTGCCTTCACCGCCGCTGAGTTTTTTTCGCTTTCGTCTTTTCTTCCGGCATCGTCGCCTGCGCCACCAGCGTGTTGTCGTTGGAGAGCGCCTTGAAGCGGACCGGCGCGTAGCCGCGCGCGAGCAACGCGCCCAACGGATAGACATTGCGGCAGACGCGCCCGTTGCAGCCGCCGGTGGAGGACTCCATCACCTCGGCCTTGCGGTCGGGCGTGAAGCGCAGGAACAGCATCACATGCGAGTGCGGCTTGTTTAGTGCATCGCCGGGGCGCAGGTCCCAGGGGTTCGACACCGGGGTGGTGATCGCCGGGATCGCCGCGGTGGTGAAATGGGTGGCGAGGCCCCAGGCCGCGCTCACGAAGGCCGAGCAGTCGACGCCCGCCACGTCGGTGCGCGGCGCGTTGCGGGTACAGACATTGCCGGCCATCGTGCCGCGCTCCAGCCTGGCACGAAAAGTTGCCAGCGACCCATGGCAGCCCCAGCAATAAGGGACGCCGCGTACCTCCTGCCCGATCTTGCCATGCAGGTAGCCCGGCCGCCGGATGCGATTGAAACCGGTGCATGAGGTGTCGGGGTCGCGGCCGTAGGCGGTGTTGGTCAGGCGCCACTGCACACCCTCGAACGCAAACGCAGTTTCGACCACCTGCTGGCGGTCGAGCGGCCGCACCGCGGCGATCGGACCTTTTTTGCCGAAGAACATCGCGAACACGTTTGGCCGGGTGGGGCGAATGTCGATGATCTTGTTCTTGCCGAGCGCTCGGAAGCCGACGCCAACCACGTCCACGCCGGACTTCTGCGTCCGCAGGAAGTAGACGTCGCCGTCGCCCGAAATCGTCACGAAGCGGCGCGTCAGCGGCACGGTGCTGTCGAGCGGCAGTTCATAGATGCCTTCCAGGACGCCGGCCGGCGAATAGCGCACCACGAACGCCGCGGCCTGCGTGGCCTCGGTCGGAATGTTCTCCGCCAGCACGAACATGCGCCCGCCATGGTCGATCTCGAGAAATTCGACCGCGCCGAGCCGGCCGCTCACCTTGATGCGCATCTGGGCGGGCGGCGTCGGTGGCGTGGTCTCCTCCTTGTCGCGGACTTCGATGCGCGCGCCGTTGCCGGCCTTGTCGGGGATGACGTCGACGATCACTGAGCCGCGGCCGCGCGAGGCGATGTACTGGCGCGCGCGCGGGCGCGGCTGCTTGCTCTGGACGGAGCGCGTGTTCGCATCGAGCAGATCGGTTTCGCTGCCCGGCGCCTGCGAACCCATCTGCGCGAAGGTGGAGAGCGCGAACTGATCGTCGGCCGCGCGCGTGCTTACTTCCTCCAGTCCGCGATAGGATGTGTCGTCGGATCCTGGCGCCTGAAGCGCGCGCACCGTTCCGTCCCACACCAGGATGTCGTTCTTGCGCACGACCAGGTCGGTTGGCTGAATATCGTTGGGCAGACCGAGAATGCGCGGATCGACGGCGGGCTTTTTCGGATCGAAACGGACGATGCGGTTGTTGACCTGATCGAGCAGAAACAGATCGCCGTTCTCGCCGGCGGTCAGCGCCTGCGGGCCGTTGATCTCGACATCCTCGCTGGCATCGACGATGCCGACCGCGTTCACGCCGCTGCCGCCGATGAAGCGCTTGACTACGACGTCCTGCGCGGCCGCGACGCCAATCAGGGCAGGCATGACGGCAAGGCAAAGCAACGTCTTCAAGAGCGTTTGAAGCATGGCGGCCATGGAGCCCTGTCGGAAGCCGGATCGCAGATCACGCAACATAACACAACGTCATCTTGAATGTGAACGAACGCTCTGAAGCGCCCTCCGTGGCGCCGATTGGGCGGGTTTGCGCCGCAGCACCGGTGCGGGACGATCCGCCCGGCTTGCGCGCAAGGCGCGATCGAGATCATGATGTCCGGCGGGTTTGTCAGGGGAGCCGCCACGCGCCATGGCCAGAAACAGATTCGAGCAAGTCGATGAGATCCAGCCGGATGCAATCACGCTGCTGCTGAAGAAGGAAGCCGATCTGGAGGTCGGGGCGGTCGTGTTCCCGGTCAGCGCCAGCAATGGGCGCCTGACCGAGGATCGCATCAGCCCCAACCTGCCGCTCGTCGAGTCCTATCGCACCGCGATCAAGCTCGCCAATGAGATGAAGCTTGCGCTCGTCGTCGTGGACCCTGAGAGCGTCTGGAAGACGGAGTTCGGCGATCTCTATCGCTCGGTGTGACCGTCAAGCCACCTTTCGCAGGAATAGTCGTGGAACATGGATTCGCCCGATATTCGACCCAATCGGTTGCGATTCAGGCGGAACCCGGATGCCTTGGTAACGGTTGAGAAACCACACGCAGCGTTCAATCGGGACGTGGCTGGCGTTAGAGTCTAGGATGGGCTCGCCGGGAAGGGGAGCGGAGGTCAACATGCTCGCACGTCGTCTTACGATGGTGTTTGCTACCCTTGCAATCATGGCTGCCGTACAGCCCGCCGCCGCGCAGGCGGACACTTGGTACCTGTTCGATTGGATGCGGCCGGTCCCGCAAGCGACCGACTGGGGTCAGCTGGCCAGTCCGGCGACTGCTCCCGCGCCGCGCCGGCAGCGCGTGGCGGCGGTGATTGCTCCCGAGCCGGTACGCCGTCCGCCGATTCGCATTTTGGTCGTCGGCATCGGCTTCTAAGCTTCCACCCGAGTCTCGATTCGCAACCGGCGTGCGGCGCGCAGCGTCGTGCGCCGTTGAAGGTTGTAAATTCGGTTGCGGCCGACCACCGCCTCGGACAAGGGCCGGTGGATAAAGTGTTGCCAGTGAGGCACACGCCTGCGGATTCGGCAAATGGGGTATTGGAAAACCGCAGGTTGGACTCCTCCGGATTCACGCCGACCGCGCCCAAGAGGATCAATAACAGTTGTATTTTTAGTAACTTAGCGGTTCCATTGGGAAAATCGCGCGCGGCCGCGGAATTGTGGCGCAACCTTGACCCCCCGCGCAGCCCGCGGTTAACGTTTTCTTAATTATTGGTCCGGGTGGGGGTTGCGATGGTTGCGCACCGAGTCGAGCACATTATTTCCCCGCCTCCACAGTCCGCATCCGGCGCGCGCTTTTCGGTACGACCGCCCTGGTCGGCGTGGCCTTCGCGGTCGCGGCAATGCCCGCCGCGCTCCTCGTTACCACGCTTGCGACGACCCCTGCGATGGCGGCAGGCGGCGCCGGCGGTGCTGGCGCTGGCGCTGGAGCCACAGGCGGCGGCGGTGGCGCGGACGATGTAACGGCCGGTGGAACCGGTGTGGCCGGCAATCCCGGCACAACCGGCGCAGTTACGGGCGGCGGCGGTGGCGGTGGCGGCGCTGGTGAAACCGGCGGCGGGGGTGGCGCAGGCGCCGACGATGCGGCCAACGTCGGGTCGGGCGGAGCGGCGGGTGCGGGCGGTGCGGCCGGAGGAAATGCAGGTGTTGCCGGTACCCCGGCCACGAACGATGGCGGCGGCGGCGGTGGCGGCGGCGGCTCGCACGGGTCGGTCGGCGCGGTACTTCCGGG
>Ga0193717_1001442_pt1 | contig 14600 bp, 10 predicted proteins | sample U2c2metaG_FD_145900 | JGI IMG/M metagenome (GOLD analysis project Ga0193717, IMG submission 145900) | Soil microbial communities from a riparian zone of the East river system, Colorado, United States - U2c2 | ecosystem: Environmental > Terrestrial > Soil > Riparian zone | place: USA: East River... | reverse complement strand
GTTGTCGGTGGCGATCGTGGCGTCGACCGCGTCCTGCGGGTCGGTCTCGGTGTCGAGCGCGATCACCAGGACGCCCTTGTCGCGTGCTTTCTTGATGGCGCCGAGGATGCCGGTGGAGTTGTTGGGCGTCACCAGGATCGTCTTCGCGCCCTGCTGCACGAGGTTCTCGATGGCGGCGACCTGGCCGTCGTTGTCGCCGTCGAACTTGCCGGCGAGGGCGACCACCTCGGCGCCGCTCTTGGCGGCCTCGGCCTTGGCCGCGTCCCGCAGCGCCACGAAGTAGGGGTTGCTGTCGGTCTTCGTCACCAGGCCGATCTTGGTCTTACCGTCCCCTGAGGACTCGTCGGACCCGGACTTGGTGCTGGTGCAGCCGACCGCGAGCGCGGCGACCGCGAGGACGGCTAGGAGAGCAGGACCGCGGCGTCCCATTTCTACCTCCGTGGCAGGGGCTGGTGTGCGGGGAAGTTATTGCGCTAAGTACCGTGACACAAGCGTTTGCGCAAACGCTTGCGCCTTCCTCGATCAAGGAGCTACCCGTGGTCACGATGAAGGACGTCGCCGAGCTTGCCGGCGTGTCCATCACCACCGTGTCACACGTCGTCAACTCCACCAGGTCCGTCGCGCCCGAGACGAAGGCGCGGGTCCTGGCAGCGGTCGAGCAGACCGGTTATACCGGAGACGCCATCGCGCGGTCGCTGGTCACCGGCGGCACCAGATCTCTCGGCGTGGCGATTTCCCTGGTGGCGAACCCATATTTCGCCGAGTTGATCCGCGCGATCGAGCACGAGATCACCCGATCCGGCTACACGCTCGTGCTCGCGGACACGCACGACGAGCCGGCGGCGGAGCAGTCGGCGGTGCGCACGCTGCGGTCGCGGCGGGTGGACGGGCTGATCCTCACGCCGTCGTCGAAGGCGGCCGGGACGGTACTGCCGGAGCTGCGTCAGGTCGGGCTGCCGATCGTGTTGGTCGACCGGCTGACGACCGCGCAGGACGTCGACCAGGTCGGGCCGGAGAACATCTACGCGACGTCCGGTCTGGTGGGGCACCTCGCGTCGGTCGGGCACCGGCGGATCGGGATGATCAGCGGCGCCGAGGGGCTGGCGACGACGAACGAGCGGGTGCTCGGGTACCGGCTGGGGCTCGGTCGCGCGGGGCTGACGTGGGACTCGGAGCTGGTGGTGTCCGGGTCGTCCGCCGCACCGCCCGCGGCCGCCGCACTGGGTCGGCTGCTGGCGCTGCCGGAGCCGCCGACCGCCGTCGTGGCGGGGAACAACACCATGTTGTCCGGGGTGCTGCACGAATGTCGGACGCGCGGGGTGCGGGTGGGGCGGGACCTCGCGGTGGTCGGGTACGACGACGTGGAGTGGGCGGACCTCGTGGACCCGCCGGTGACGACGGTCGCGCAGCCGATCGCGGAGATGGGTCGGACGGCCGTGCAGCTGCTGTTGGCACGGATCGCCGACCCGACCCGTAAACCGACGACGGCCCGCCTCCAGACGACGTTCATGCACCGCCACTCGTGCGGCTGCGGCCTGTAACCCCGCGAGTCCAACGCTCGTGCGCGGTGAGTCCAACGCTCGTGACAGGTGAGTTCGACATTCGCGACCCGAACCGGCGACTCACGGGTCGCGAACCGGCAACTCACGGGTCCTGAAACGGCGACTCGCGGGTTCTGAACGGGAGACTCGCGCACACACCCGCGAGTCTCCCGTTCGGGACTGGTGAGTCGCCCGTTCGCGAGTGTTGAACTCACGTGTCGCGAGTGTTGAACTCACCTGTCGTGAGTGTTGGACACGCGGGGTCTGAGTGTTGGACACGCGGGGTTTAGGTGGCTTGCCATAGGTGCATGCCTGCGTAGCTTCGCCATGGGCGCCAGTTGTTGCCTTGTGCTTCCAGGGCTTCTGGTGTCGACGGTAGGCCAAGGTTCGCCGCGCCCTTGCGCATCGCCACGTCGCCCGTCAGCAGCACGTCCGGTGCGCCGAGCACGCGCATCAGCACGTAGCCCGCCGTCCACGGGCCCACGCCCGAGAACTGTTGCAGCGTATGCGAAAGCTCGTCCGGGTCGGCGCCGACATGGACGTCAAGGTCGCCGGCCGCGAGTGCCGCGTTCACCGTCAGGATCGTGTCGATGCGACGACGGGGACCGGTCAGCACGGACGCGCCGTGCTCCGCGATCGCCGCCGGGGTCGGGAACAGCGTCGTCAACGCACCGTCCGGTGTGGACAGTGGGTCGCCGAGCGCGGCGGTCAGCCTGGACAGTGCCGTGCGGGCGGCGGACACCGTGATCTGCTGCCCGATCAACGCCCGCGTCACGATCTCCGCACCGTCCGCACTGCCCGGCAGCCGCAGCCCCGGGTTCTTCCGCACGGACGCCTCCAGCAGGGGGTCCGCGCCGAGCACCTCCGCCACCGCACCGGGGTCGGCGTCGAGGTCGAGCAGGCGCCGCAGCCGGGACACCGCGCTGCCGAGGTCACGCATGTCCGTCAACGACAGCGTGCAGTCGATATGCCCGTGGTTCGGCGTGAGCCACGCCGTGCCGGCGCCGTGCGCGAGCCGCATGGCCCGCCCGTACGTACCGTCCACAACAGACTCGACACCCGGGATCGCGCGCGCGGCAAGGAAGTGCAGCAACCCGTCGGCGTCGAGCGGCTCGCGGTAGGGCAGCCGCAGCGTCACCTTGCCGGGTGCGGTCGGCGCCGCGTGCCGGCACGCGGTCGCCCGCAGTCCGCTCGGCGTCGTCGCGAACACGGCGCGGATCGTGTCGTTGAACTGCCGCACGCTCGCGAACCCCGCCGCGAACGCGACGTCGGCCAGCGGCAGCGCGGTCGTCTCGATCAGCAGCCGCGCCGAGTGCGCGCGGTGCGCCCGCGCCAACGCCAACGGACCGGCGCCCAACTCGGCCGTCAACACGCGCGTCAGGTGCCGCTCCGAGTAGCCGAGGCGCCTGGCCAGGCCGGGCACGCCCGCCCGCTCGACGACCCCGTCCGAGATCAGCCGCATCGCGCGGCCGGCCAGGTCGGCGCGCAGGTTCCACTCCGGCGAGCCGGGCACCGAGTCCGGCAGGCAACGCCGGCACGCGCGGAACCCGGCCTGCTGCGCGGCCGCCGCCGTCGCGAAGAACACCACGTTGCGGCGCTTCGGCATGATCGCCGGGCACGACGGCCGGCAGTAGATGCCGGTCGTGCGCACGGCCAGGATGAACTGCCCGTCGAACCGCGTGTCCCGCGAAGCCGACGCCCGGTATCCCTGCTCCTCGTCAATCAGCACGACACCCATACTGCCAGCGGTTTCACCCCTGGACTCGCGGGATTCGGACGCGACACTTAAACGCGCGGAAGGCCGCCCCGAGAACGGGACGGCCTTCCGAGGGTGCGAAAACTACGGCGTGACCGCCTGGATGATCACGTCACCGGTGCCGACCAGCGCGTTGACGTCCGTGCGGACCTCCACGTTGCCGAGCAGCACGCGCCCGGCCGCCGGTGTCGCCTTCGGCGTGACAACCCCGGTCACCGTCCACGACGAACCGCCGGCGTGCGCCGCGTTCGCGTCGGTGATCACGAGCGAACCGAACGCCGGGCCGCTGAACACGTCCACGTAGTCGTACGCCGTGGTACCCGCCGGGACCGCGAAACCGTCGACCAGCGCGATCCACGGGCCGACCGCCGGGTTGTTCACCGTGACGGCCTCTTCCGAGTCGCCGTCGGCACTGCTCGCCGCCACCACACACGTGCCGGTCGTGCAGTTGTACAGCACCAGGTCGAGGTCGGCGGTCAGGTCGGAGACCCTGCCGATCTTGACCCGCAACTGTGTCGCGCCGGCCGTCACGTCGATGCGGGACTGCGTCTGCGCGCCGTCCGCGATCGTCGGCCTGCCGACCTTGCCGCTGCCCAGGTTCGTGCCGGTTGCCCGGCCGCTGAACGGACCGAACTCGTTCTTCAGCGTGTACGTCCGGTTCAACGGCTGGTTGAGCTGCGCCGTCGCGATCGTGTCCGGGTTGGGCGACACGGACGCGCCGAGCACCGACACCGTCAGGGTGTACGGGGCCTTCGCCGCGTCGGAGGTGCGCCGGCCCTCGACCACGATCTCCCACACACCCGGCGTCGGGTTCGTGGTCGTGCGGCTCGTCGGGCTCTCACCGGTGTTGCAGGCGTTGCCCGGCGGGACCGGCGGGTTGTAGCAGTTCGGCGTCTGGGTGCTCTCCACCGGTACGCCGTACGGGTGGAACCGCAGGAACCGGATCTGTCCGGCGCCGGGCGCGGTGCCGCCGCCGGCCAGGTCGACCTTCAGCGCCGGCGTGTTCGCCGGCACCCGGACGAAGTAGCTGTCCGTGTCGTTGCGGCCGACCTCACCACCGTGCTTGACCTGGAAGCCGCCGCCCGAGGTGAAGTCCTCGGCCGCGATCACCGTGTTCAGCGTCTGGTACTCGATGCCCGTGGTCATCGGACTGTCCAGGTTGATGATCGCCGAGTGGATGCCGGCGCTCCGCACGCTCACGTTCACCCGGAACTTGACCGCGCTGTTCAGCGGCAGCGTGATGTTGTTCGCGGAGCTGAACGTGCCGTCATTGCCGACCCAGTTCACCTTGTACGTGAGCGGGTGGGCCGCGCCGGTCGTGCGCTTGAACGTGTACTCGCGCACGAAACTGTCGCCCGACTTCACGCCCTCGCGGTCGTGGATGCCGATACCCATGTTCGGCGGCGTGGACGTCAGGATCGGCGACAGCGCGGTGTTGATCTTGACCGACGACGTGATGTCGGTGGTCGAGATGTTCGCCTTGAGCGCGTTCCACGCCTTCTTCACGTCGATCAGGCCGTTGCCCTGCTCGTAGGCCTGGTAGGCGGGCAGGTAGCGGGCGGTCGAGTTGAGCGCCTGACGCAACTGCGCCGGGTTGTGCGACACGCCCTTCTGGACGGCCGCGCTCACCAGGAGCGCGGCGACGCCCGCGGCGGCCGGGGACGCCATCGAGGTGCCCTGCAGCATCGCGTAGCCAGGCGGCAGCACGTAGGTGCCGCCGACCGGAGCGCCTTCCTGCCACGTCGGGATCGTGGAGATCGCCGAACCCGGCGCGACGATGTTCGGCTTGAACCCGCCGAGCTCGGTCGGGCCGCGGCCGGAGAACGGGTGCAGGTTGTCCTCCTGGCTCGAGTCCGAGCCGTAGTTGGCCCGCCACGAAGCCTTGGAGATGTACGAGCCGACGCTCATCACCTTGCTGGCCAGCGACGGCCGGCTCACCGTGTTCGAGCCGGGGCCGTCGTTGCCGGCGGAGATGAAGATCTGCACGCCGTACTCCTCGATGAGGCGGTCGTACAGCGTCTCGGTCGCGGACTCGCCGTCGTTGATCGGGTCGAGGCCACCGACGGACATGTTCAGCACGTCGACGCCGTTCTGCGCGGCGTAGCGCATGCCCTCTTCCATGGCGTGCCTCGTGCAGCCCGTGACGAACAGGCAGACGCGGACCGAGACCAGCTTCGCGCCGGGGGCCGCGCCGTTGATGCCGCCGCCGAACAGCTTGTTGCCGGCGACGATGCCCGCGACGTGCGAGCCGTGCTCACCGGACACGATGCCGATGTTGACGGACTGGTTGGCCGGGTCGGTCTGCACGACGAACGGCATCGACTCGCGGATCGGGGTGGCCGGGTTGTCCGTGCCGAACTCGTCCTGGTCGCCCCTGACCTTGTAGTCGGTCATGGCCTTCTCGTCGGCGAAGCTCTTGTTCTGGTTCGTGTCGACCCACACCGTGTTGGTGGCCGTGTCCCAGAGGACGCCGAACGTGCCGATGCTGCCGGCCGGGTTGCCGTCACGGTTGAGGTCGTTGCCGACCTCGCCGCCGAGGCGCGAGTCGCGCTCGTTGAACAGGGCGTACCGGAAGGTCGCGGGCTGCCCGGGGGCCGGGCTGCGCATGTCGAGCCACGTCGGGTCGTTGTCGACGTTGACGCCGTTGGCGTTGAACGTCGAGTCGGTCGCCGTGATCCAGTCGACGATCTTGCGCTCGCCCGTGCTGGTGGTGTTCAGCGACGGGTGGCCGAGGTCGACGCCGGAGTCGATGATGCCGACGGTCGTGCCGCGGCCGTCGAACTTCGGGTTCTGCTCGACGAACTGGGCGGCACCGGTGTCGCCGGTCGGCATGTACGGGTTGACGCCCGGGGTGTTCGCGCCGGGGGCCGGCTGCGGGTCCGGGTCGTCGATGCCAGCGGGCCGCGGCTCGTCGAAGCGGTACTCGCGGTCGACGTCCAGGTCGAGCACGGCCGGCAGCTCGGCGTACTTGGACACCTCGTCGACCGAGACCTCCGCGCGGGCGTAGCCCAGCTCGTCCGCGCGGTAGTTGATTTTCGCACCAGCGGCGGTCAGCTGGTCGAGGCTGTCCTGGGTCTTGCCGTCCTTGGCGAGGACCATGACCTCGACCGTGCGCTTGCCCGCGCTCTTCGCGGCGGCGATCAGCTCCTGGTCCTGCTTCCCCAGCACCGAACTCGCGTCGGGGGCCTGCGGCGCCGCCGGTTGGGCGGCGGTGGCGGTCGACGGCAGGGCGGTCAGCGAGATGCCGACCGCGGCCGCCGTGAACGCCGCGCCGAGGCCACGCCGGCGCCTTTCACGTTGGGTCATCCCACGTCCTTCTTCTGTCATTTGCGCAGGGTGCGCAGGGTCTACCAGTCTCAGAGATGCTCACGGAGTGTTGTTGAGGTAATCCGAACTGACTAGCGTCCAAACGGGCTAATCCTCCTTGTGGGGCAACATTTCGTGGGTTACGTCGCTGCCAGTAGCGAATTCGCTACCAATCGGGGGATCGTTGGGGCTGATCCGGAGGGCCGTAGAGTCACCCCGGTGAGTTTGACCCTCGGGATCGTCGGGCTGCCCAACGTCGGCAAGTCCACCCTCTTCAACGCCCTGACCAGTAACAACGTGCTCGCGGCGAACTACCCGTTCGCGACCATCGAGCCGAATGTCGGCGTCGTCCCGCTGCCGGAGCCGCGGCTCGACGTGCTGTCGACACTGTTCGACAGCGCCCGGATCGTGCCCGCCGTTGTGTCCTTCGTGGACATCGCGGGGCTGGTGCGCGGCGCGTCGGAGGGGCAGGGCCGCGGCAACAAGTTCCTGGCGAACATCCGCGAGGCGGACGCGATCTGCCAGGTCATCCGCGTGTTCGACGACCCCAACGTGGTGCATGTGGACGGACACGTCGACCCGTCCGCCGACATCGAGACGATCAACACCGAGCTGATCCTCGCCGATCTGCAGACCATCGAGAAGGCGCTGCCGAGGCTGGAGAAGGAGGCGCGGGTTCGTAAGGAGACGCGACCACTGCTCGAGGCGGCCAAGCTCGCCAGCGAACTACTGGACTCGGGGCGGACGCTGTTCTCCGCGCAGTCCGAAGTGGACGTGTCGTTGCTGCGTGAGCTGAGCCTGCTGACGGTCAAGCCGTTCCTCTATGTGTTCAACGCGGACGAGTCGGTGCTCTCCGATTCTGCCCGGCGCGATGAGCTCACCCAGTTGGTGGCCCCCGCCGCCGCGGTGTTCCTGGACGCGAAGGTCGAGTCGGAGCTGCTCGAGCTGGACGACGAGGAGTCCGTGCGCGAGCTGCTCGAGTCGATCGGTCAGCCGGAGCCCGGATTGCACGCGCTCGCACGGGCGGGTTTCGACACGCTCGGGCTGCAGACCTACCTGACCGCCGGCCCGAAGGAGTCGCGCGCGTGGACCATCCACCGGGGATGGACCGCGCCGCAGGCCGCCGGCGTGATCCACACGGACTTCGAACGCGGCTTCATCAAGGCGGAGATCGTGTCGTTCGCCGACCTCGTCGACGCCGGCTCGATGCCCGCCGCCAAGGCCGCCGGCAAGGTCCGCATCGAGGGCAAGGACTACGTCATGTCCGACGGCGACGTGGTGGAGTTCCGCTTCAACGTGTGACGGAAAGTGTCGACCCGGACACGAGCGGCAAAGGGTGCGTTGACGTAGATTCGCGTCCGTGGAGTTCGAGGTCATCGACGTGTCCGGCTGGCCGGTGATGAGCCAGGAACCCGGAGGAGCCGAACCGAAGGACTGGCTCGCTCGTCCAGAAGACGTCGCCCGACCTGCACATGACCACCTGTGGCTGTTCAAGTCGGTGAAGCTTGGCACCGAGACCGGATACCGTCGCCGAGACGACGTCGCCGAGCGGCTGGCGAGTGCGTTGGCCCACGCCATCCGACTGCCCGCGGCGCAAGTTGAGTTCGCTCGGCGAGGCAAGCTCGAGGGCATCATCTCCGGGAACATCACGCCAAAAGGCTGGGAACTGCACAGCGGTGACACGCGCCTCTCCGAGTGTCCTGGCTACAAATCATGTTCCGGCGACAACCGCCCCAAGGAACGAGAGGGACACAACCTCACAAACATCGCCACCGTGCTGGACGGCTGCGGTGGACCGCCGGGCCCCCTCGCCGGCCAACGGGCGTTTTCAGTCTTCGCCGGTTATCTCGTGTTCGATGCCTGGATCGCCAACACGGATCGGCACGCGATCAACTGGGCCGTCCTGGAGCGGAACGGCCACCGGCGTCTCGCGCCGTCCTTCGACCACGGCAGCGCGCTCGCGTCAGGCATCGATGACGTGCACCTGAGTAAGCAGGACCCACTCAAGTTCGCCAGGAGTGGCATGGCGTCAAGGTTCGAGAACGGACGGAAACAGCCGCTGGTCGACCTCGCCCTGACAGCGGTCAAACTGGTAGGTACGCAGGCGGAGGAGTGGCTGGAACGAGTCGCACGTTTCGATCGGGCTCAGCTTGACGAGCTACTCGCCGCGGCGACACGATCGATGAGATTGTCGGACCAGCGACGTACATTCCTAGTGACGGCTCTCCAGGAGAACCAGAGGAGGTTGACAGCGTGACCATCACCGCAGCGAACGCCGCAGAGGTCGGCACCTCGGCGGTCGGCTCCTCTCGTCTGCTTGTCACCTGGCGTGACCCGGACACAAGCACTTACCGGGCTCTCGGTTTCCTGACGTTCGACGACCAGACATACACGTTTGCGTACTTGCGAAAAGCGCTGACTGTCGCGGGGTTCCGTCCGCTACCCGGGCTGAGCGACACTTCCCGAGCCCACACGTCCGACCGACTGTTCCCGATCTTCGCTGAACGGGTGATCTCCATTCGGCGTCCCGACCGTCAGACGTCGATGGACGCACTCGGGCTACCCGTGGACGCGGCGCCGTTCGAGGTGTTGCAGCGCAGCGGGGGGCGGCGGGTCGGTGACGCGATCGAAATCGTGCCGGCGCCCGCTGCCGGTCCGGATGGTTCCCTCACGGTGGACTTCCTCGTCCATGGTGTGCGCTACCGGCCGCCAGAGGTTCAGGAACGCATCTCGCGGCTCCAGTCAGGCGAAGAGCTTCGCATCGTCCCGGAGACCGACAACGAGCTGGACCCGCGCGCACTACTGGTCACGGATCGCGATGAGATTCCTCTCGGTTACGTCCCGAGCCCTCTGCTGGACGTGGTGCACGCACTCAATGGACGAACTGTAAAGGTGCTGCGGGCCAACGGGCCTGAAGTCGGTTTCCACTTCCGACTGCTAACCCGGGCTACCGGTCGATTAGCCCCCGATTACCAACCATTCGACGGACAGGACTGGGAAACAGTCGACTGAGTCCCGCTTCAACGTGTGAGTCGGGTACTTGCCGGGGTCGCGGCTCGTGCACGGAGAGATGACTTCACCGTGTAGCCGTGCGGCGGACTCGGAGTAGCTCGGTCACGTTGAGGGTGATCACCGCGGCCGCCAGTAGGAGTGTCGCCGCCAGCGCGGGGATCAGGTGTGCCACCGGCATGAGCACGAGCACGCACGCGGCCGCCACGAGACGAGTGACCGACAGCTTGTGGAACATCAGCCAGCGTGTGTAGCCGAAAGTCGCCAGGAACAACGCCGCACCGCCGTACAGCAGGCCGACGTACGCCCAGTCGAGGTGGTGACCCGGCTCGACGACGGTCTCCTCCATGCCGACCGCGACGGCGATCACGGCCGCGATGAACACGACATGGCCGTACGACAGGACGTGCCGGGTGATGGTCAGCTGCGTCGGCGCGATCTGCAGCGCGTGCCGCATCGCGTCGTTCGCGAAATGGAAGTACACCCACCACAGGGCGCAACACAGGACGAACGCCGCGACGACGGCCGACAGCGTCGCCAGGCTCACCGGGGTCGGCGAGGCGGCGACCGGCGCCCCCGTCGCCACGATCGACTCGCCGATCGCGATCAGCACGAACAGACCGAACCGTTCCGTCAGGTGCCCGGCGTCGAACCGCATGGTGGCCATCCGCCTGCGCAGCAGCGACGGCATCGCCAGGTCGACGAGCGCGCCGACCAGCCACACGAGCTCGCGCGCCGGCCCGTCGAGCAGCGCGCCGACCACCAGCAGCGGCCCGGTGAACACCATGCTCACCGTGAACGGCTGGACGTGGCGCAGGTCCTTGCGGAACGCGAACAACCCGAACCCCAGCCGCGCCGCCCAGTACGCGCCCGCGAACAGCAGACCGCGGTCGTCGTACGCGTGCGGCAGCGCGAAGGCCATCACCAGCCCGAACAGCGCCACGAAGAACACCGCGAGCCGCTCGGTCGGCCGGTCCATGTCACGCCGGTTGGTCTGCATCGTGGTGCCGACCCACACCCAGTAGACCGGCAGGAACACGACGACCGCACGGCCGACGCCCGCCCAGGAATGATCATGGTGCAGCAGCGCGGACAGCTGTGTGATGGCGAAGACGAAGACGAGATCGAAGAACAGTTCCGCCCAGCTGACCCGTTTCCCACCTGGCTGCGGCTCGCTCACCGCGCAAGGCTAGACGGCGGCGCGTCCGTTGCTCGCCCGCATCGCGACGATCGCCGCCGCGCGAACGGCCTCGTGCAACTGCCACACCGACTGGGCGGGCAGGTAGAAGCCCTCACCCGGTGGCGGGACCACCGCAACGCGTCCGTCCGACACTGTCACCACGAGGGTGCGCTCGCGGTCGAGTGTGTCGACCACCGGCACTTCCCAGATATCTTGCGCACTCATCTGCGCGACCTCCTGTCCGGCGTACTGACTGGGGGGTCGCGCGACAGGGGGTAGCCGTTACGGTCAGTTTCAGCGAAGCAACGACCGGTCCGTCGGTGCGAGCTGTAGCTGCTCCGCCGGACGGGCCAACTGCCTCGTGAGCGCCGGCAGCACGTCGTAGGTCCAGCGGGGCTCGTTGCCAAGCTGCCGCACGTGCTCACGCAGCCGCTCGGCGTCGGGGAAGGACGCGACCCACGCGACGACGTTCTCGTTCTCGCGGATGGGCAGCGGCGGGAAGTTGTTCTCCGCGGCGAGGGTGCGCAACACGGCGAGCGGCGGCGCGCCGGTGTCGGTGAGCAGCGGGCGGACGGCGGCGGAGAAGAAGTCGAGGAAGTCGTCCGCGCCGCCCGGCGGCAGGTGGTACAGCGTGATCGTGACCAGCGTGGTCGGGCCGCCCCTGGCGCGGCCGGCGAGATCGAGGCCCTGGCCGGCGGGACGCAGCAGCAGCACGTCGTCCGAGTCCACCATCGTGTCGTTGGCCTTGTCGCGGTGCGCCCGCCACACCGGGCCGCCGTAGAACGCCGGCAGGGCCGTGCCCCTGGTCGCCAGGTCGGCGAACCCGCGCAGCCACACGAAGCGGTCGGCGTCGTCGAGGTCGCGGAACTGGCCGAGCACCCGCGCCCCGACCGCCTCCTGCGACTCGACGAGCTCACGGTCGAACAGGTCGATCAGGTCGTCGCGCCGGCCGGGACGCAGCGTGTACTGCCGGAGCTCGAGAACCTCAGACATCGTGTCCTGCGCTCCTTCTGCGGTAGGTCACCCTGGCGGCTGTCACCTTATTGGGAGTGTTGGATGTAGCGATGACGAGACTGCTGCTCGGTCCCCTGTTACGCCATGTGGACAGTCGCTCGGCAACGGTGTGGGTCGAGACCGACGGGCCGTGCACGGTCGACGTCGCCGGCGGCAGCGCGCACACGTTCACGGTCTCGGGTCACCACTACGCGCTCGTCGTGATCACCGGGCTCACCCCGGACACGAGCACGCCCTACGAGGTCGCGCTGGACGGGGACCGGGTATGGCCGCTGCCCGACTCCGACCTGCCGCCGAGCCGCATCCGCACCTTCCCGGAGGAGGGCGACCCCGAGTTCCTCATGGTGTTCGGCTCGTGCCGGAAGCCGGACGCGGCCGACCAGAAGGAACGGAAGAAGACCGGCACGGATGCGCTCGCCGCGTACGCCCACCGCATGCGGGGCCAGGACGAGCACGAGTGGCCCGACTCGCTGATGCTGCTCGGCGACCAAGTCTACGCGGACGAGACGTCCGAGGCGACACAGGAGTGGATCGCGACAAGGCGCGGTCTCGACGAGCCGCCCGGCGTGGAGGTCGCCGACTTCGAGGAGTACACCCGGCTCTACCACGAGGCGTGGACCACGCCGCTGACGCGCTGGCTGATGTCGACCGTGCCCACCTCGATGATCTTCGACGACCACGACGTGCGTGACGACTGGAACACCTCGCAGACCTGGCGGGACGAGCAGGAACACACGAGCTGGTGGCCGACCCGCGAACGCGGCGCGCTCGCCACCTACTGGATCTACCAGCACATCGGCAACCTCAGCCCCGAGGACCTCGAGGCCGACGAGGTGTACGCCGACGTGCTCGCCACCGGCCGCGACGGCGACGCGGGCGACCTGCTGCGCGACTTCGCCGACGGGGCCCGCCAGGAGGTCAACGGCCGCAAGGGCACCCGGTGGAGCTACCGCCGCGACTTCGGCAACGTGCGGCTGCTGGTGATCGACACCCGGTCCGGGCGGATCCTGTCCGGCGGCGCGCGGTCGATGGTCGGCGACGGCGAGTTCGAGTGGATCGAGGAGCACGCGACCGGCGACTTCGACCACCTGCTGATCGGGTCGTCGCTGCCGTGGCTGATGCCGCACTCGATCAGCCACCTGCAGTCGATGAACGAGGTCGCGTGCCGGCGGCCCGGCTGGCGCGGACGGCTCGCGGAGAAGATCCGGCAGTCCGGCGACCTCGAGCACTGGCCGTCGTTCCGCGCGTCGTCCGACCGGCTCGCGCGCCTGATCCTGCGTGCCGCGCAGACGGACACGTCGTCCATCTGCGTGCTGTCCGGGGACGTGCACCACGTGTACGCGGCGAAGGCGACGTTCCCGGTGCCCGCCAAGGCGTCGGTGTACCAGCTAGTGTGCTCGCCGGTGCACAACCGGGTGCCGCTGCCGATGCGGCCGGTGTTCCGGCTCGTGTGGTGGCGGCCGCTGGCCGCGGTGATCCGGTGGTGGATGTTCCGGTCGCCGCACATCGAGCCGATGCCGGTCGAGTGGGACAAGATCTCCGGACCGTACTTCGGCAACGCGATCGCGACGCTGCGCACCAACGGTCGCAAGGCGGAGATGGTGATAGAGCGCGCGGCGGGCGGCGCGCACCCGAAGCTGGTGCCGGTCGACACCGTGCCGCTGGTCGGTCACCCTCCGATGAGCTAGGCCGAACGGCGCAAAGTTGAGCTGTTCAGCCTAAGCCTGCTGGTGGCTATCCGAACACGACCGATCACGTTACGTTGACCACATGGAGCGTCGCAGCTTTCTCCGGCTGTCCGTGGTCGGCTCGGCGGCCGCCGCTTTCGGCGGCGCATCGTGGTTGAACGCGTTGTCCGCTGGTGCGGACGCCGGTGCCGGTCCGTACGGACCGCTACAGCCGGTCGACGCGAGCGGCCTGATGCTGCCGCAGGGTTTCACCAGCCGGATCGTCGCGCGCTCCGGCGTGGAGACCGCCGGCTACATCTGGCACTCGGCGCCGGACGGCGGCGCCTGCTTCGCCGACGGCGCGGGCTGGATCTACGTGTCCAACAGCGAGGTGCCGCTGGTCGGCGGCGTCGGCGCGCTCCGGTTCGACGCCACCGGCGCGATCGTGGACTCCTACCGCACGCTGTCCGGCACGGACGTGAACTGCGCGGGCGGCGCGACGCCGTGGCACACCTGGCTGTCCTGCGAGGAGGTCGACCGGGGGCGAGTCTGGGAGACCGACCCGTGGGGTGTCGACGAGGCGGTCGTGCGGCCGGCGATGGGCGTGTTCAAGCACGAGGCGTGCGCGGTCGATGAGGACCGGCACGTCGTCTACCTCACCGAGGACGTGCCGGACGGCGGCTTCTACCGGTTCACGCCGACCGGCTGGCCGGACCTGTCGACCGGGCTGCTGGAGATCATGGTCGACGGCGAGGACGGCGTCGGCTGGGCCCGGGTGCCGGACCCGTCGGCGGCGACCGGGCCGACACGGCACCAGGTGGCGGACGCGAAGCGGTTCAACGGCGGTGAGGGCTGCTACTACGCGGCCGGCACCTGCTGGTTCACCACCAAGGGCGACAACCGCGTGTGGGCTTACGACGCGGTCGCGAACACGCTGTCGCTGACCTACGACGACAGCCAGCCACTGTCCGGGGTCGACAACGTGACCCGCGCCGCCAGCGGCGACCTGTTCGTCGCCGAGGACGGCGGCAACCTGGAGATCTGCCTGATCACCCCGGACGGCGTGGTCGCGCCGTTCGTGCGGGTGCTCGGGCACGACCAGTCCGAGATCACCGGGCCGGCGTTCT
>Ga0193717_1001440_pt1 | contig 14611 bp, 10 predicted proteins | sample U2c2metaG_FD_145900 | JGI IMG/M metagenome (GOLD analysis project Ga0193717, IMG submission 145900) | Soil microbial communities from a riparian zone of the East river system, Colorado, United States - U2c2 | ecosystem: Environmental > Terrestrial > Soil > Riparian zone | place: USA: East River... | reverse complement strand
GCCAAGTCGCCGATACAGCCGGATGGCATCCCCGTCGCGGTCGGCGATCAAGCCGATCGCCGGAGTGCCTCGTGCGGCGGCGAGGCGCGCCGCCTCGACGATGAGGCTCGTGGCCATCCCTTTGCCGCGCATATCAGGCGCGGTAATTACTTCCTGCAAACGACAGATGCCCTCGTGATCGAAGAACCCGAGAGCCGACGCAAGCCCGGAGCCGACGCTGCGATCCACCCCAAGCCACCGGATGCCCGCGCCTTCGCTCACGACTCTGGACTTGCCGAAGAGCATGTCGAAATCGCCTTCATCGACAAACCAGTCCTCCTCGCGCGCTTCGGCGAGTTGCAGCTGGTAGAGCGCCTCCTGATCCGCCTCACCGTTCAGCAGGCGGGGTGTGTGCTCAGCGCGGCGATGCGCCGGATTGGCGACCACGGAGCTCTCCGTGGCCATCAAGACCTCCTCGGAGACGACGAATCCCGCTGCGGTCGCCTGGTCGATCAACAAGCGATCCTCCGTATCCACAGGAAAGGTAAACGTGACGTGGCGATAGGGAGGGTTGGGAAAATGTCGGTGAAAGACTCCGATCCAGAAATCGAGATCGCCCGCCCCGAGATCGCGAATCAGGATGCCATTGCCCGCGTAGTAGGCGGGAAATCGATCGGTGCGGATTACCTCATAGTCGCCATAGTCTTCAAACTGTCCGATGGTCGCGAGAAGGCGATCTTCGCTCCCCTCGATGGCGCGGCACCAGTCCCTCTCGCGCTCCGTCAACAACCGCTTCGTCATTGCTTGCTCCTGGTCGGTCTTACGTGTGGTGCCATGGCGGGAAAGGTCGTAATCTTCAGGCTGCGGAAGTCCAGCATGCGCTGGCGGCCCAGCGTCTCCGGCGCCGCGAGGCCACCGAGGTAGAGCAGAACGTCCGCAGCGAGAAACGACGCGATGATGCTATTGTAGGGGCCGAAAGAGGATCGGCATGGAAGCGGACCACCGAGCAGCTCCGCTACACTGGGCGCCGTCCCACCCAGAGCGGAATCGAAGCTGGCTTGTGAGATGGTTTGGCCCGGAACGATCAGCGGTCCCCACGTCCCGCGATGCAGGCCGACTCCCGCGGAAGTAAAGGCGAGGGCTCGCGACTTGCAGTACCCCTCAATGACGGCCAGCAGATCGTGTGGCTGGTCCGCGCAATTGACCAGGATGTCGACCGGCTCGTCATCCAGGCAAGCCAGGTCGCTCGGCTGAGTTGCGAAGTGAGCATGAACCACTATTTTGACCTCTGGATTACGTGCTGACAGGCGTTCCCGCGCGGCCTGCACCTTCAACCGGTCGACGGACTGATGGTCGTACAGGTATTGGCGATTGAGATTGGTGAGCGCAACTCGATCCCCATCGATGAGGACAAGATTACCGACACCGGCTGCGACGAGGTGTTCGGCCAGCAGAGCGCCGATGCCACCGACCCCGACGATGGCTACCTGACACCGGCGGAGGCGATTCCAAATCGTGAACGGACGGGCTGTGCAAGATGCAAGCCAGCCAATCACCTGCTCGAACTGGCCACCACGTTCACGGCAATCCTGCTCAAGGACCAGCCAGCCATGCTCCTGCAAGGTGGAGAGAATCTGCCTGGCCCGTTCCAAGCCCACGAGATCGACAATTTTACGCAGTGTGGATCCCGCATGCAGCGCAGACACCACCGACGCCACCGCAGAGGCAGCTTTTGAATCTACCTGAAGCACCACATTCTCCGCGACAAGAAGCGTGTGCTCGCGACGCTCCACGCAATGCACATCGCGCGGCAGCCAGAGTCCGGATTGCAGTAATTCCATGGAGGTAACTCGGATCGGAGACAATGCTCCGGACGCAGCGAAAACTCTGAGGAAGCTCGCGCCAGGACCGGAGCATAGCTCCTTTTGTTAGCTTCTATTTGTTCTTAGCTTCTATTCACGAGTGTGAAGAGATCGCCAGTATCGACCTGCTTGAACAGAACCTGCTTGTCATCCACGGCGTCCGCGTGGGTCCGAAGAAACTTGGCGGTATCTTCGAGCAAAGACGCGACATCTTCTTCGTCCCAACCATCAAGCGTAATCGATGGGTACTCATCATTGGTTACCGATTGTGCTTCCAAATTGGTGCCTGGAACCTTGCCTTCGATTGCCATAACATCTCCTGAATGGGTTTTGATTGACCCCGCCTTCGCGGGACGCCCCAATGTAACACACACAATCAATGGATTTTATGTAGGAAACGGAGGTACCGATAAAAAAGCTTACTTTCGGTCGGGAGACACGAAATCCGTGCATCTTTAAGAAAATTAATGCAAATATTGGTCTGCGGGGTAGGTTACTTCTGTTATATATCGAACCTGCAAAATTATGCGCTCTTCGCTTGTGCTTGAACTGGATGTAATGCCTGCTGAAATGAATCCCGCACGCCTGTGTGATTTCGCAGGCCGTATGGTCTCTGCGTTTACGGATCGAACGCTGCTTCTCCCTCGGGTAGACGGCGGAGCTCCCGAGCCGAGTATTTTGGCTGGCCTCGACCGTCACGAAGACGGCAGGCGATGGCGCCTCATGCTGGGCGAAAGCGCGGTCTGGTCGGACGGGAGGCCAATCACCGCGAAAGATCTTCTTGGTACTCTAGAGACGGCGAGACGGGCGACCGGCGTGAACTGCTGGATTGGATGTCTTCTCCAGAGTGCGAGGCGCGTGGCCGCCGATGTGGTCGAGGTCGATCTCGTGCGGCCGATGGGATGCTTCCCGGAGATTCTTACCACCGAACTGTTTGCGCCGCGATCTCCACGCGGTCAGGGGGCGGGAACGTTTTCGCTGGTCGGCCACCTGGGCGGGGGTCGCAGCCTGGCGCTACGGCGCAATGCTGCGGGGGACATGCACTGGCCCGATGGCCCCGAGGATGTCATCTTCGTTGTGACGCAGTCTCCTGAGCAGGGTGTCCGTCTCTTTGAGCGCGGACTTCTGGATGTCACCTGCAACCCAAGCTTACCCGACGGAGCACTCGCACGGTACGCGGGTTCGGCTGAGCTGCGCCGGGGAGACCTCAATCTTTGTGGAACCCTGATGTTCGCGGCCGAGGATCTGCGGGGTGTAGAGCACCGGGCACGAAGGCAAAACATCGCAGCAGCAATTGACCGAAAGGCGCTGGCCGAGCGTGGCCTGCGGCCTCTTGTGGACTTCTGCGATCTGTGGCGTGAGCCTGAAACCGAGGAGCCCGACGCGCAGTTCGCCGCGAAGATGCGATGGACCCGCAGCCTGACGCTCGGCTATGCCGACTTCTCGCCCAACGGCCACATCGCCGAAAGACTGGCCGTGCAGCTCACGGAGCGGCTCGGAGTCACGGTCGTTTCGCACAGGCTGGATTACCAGCAATATCTCGCCTGTCTGGCGCGGCCGTGCGTCGATCTCCTCTATGCCCTGATCCAGCCTGCCTATCCCGACCCGACGAGTTTATTCGCGAACCTCGCGGCGTCGCGCTGGGTAGATCTGTCGCAAACCAGCTATCACCGCGCACTGGCCGAAGCCGAAGCCGAGCTCGAGCCCCGGGAACGCCTCGCTGCCTGTGCTCGCTTGCAACACATCCTCGATGAAGAGATGCCGATCGTACCTCTTCTGCGTGTCTCGTCGAAGTTCCTGGCGTCGTCCAAGGCGGAGGACCTCCGTCTTGGTTCCGATGGAATTCTGCGTCCACCGTCGCCCACGTTCGACCGTATGCCTGTCCCAGAAATTCTGGCTGGGGGCAGTTCCGGCTTAGGAGATGTATCGCCATGAGTGTCGCCCTGATCTTCCCGCCGATCGTCAACTCGGGATTCGGATCCTACTACCCCTCGCTCGCCGTGCTGGCCGGCTATCTCCAGCACTTCGGCTTCAAGGTTGCGCAGATCGACCTGAACGAACGCCTCGCCGAGCACCTGCTCGAACCCGGGTCGCTTGCCAGCATGGGACGCGGCATCTTCTTCGATGGCGATGTGCCCGATCACGATCCGGCGGACATGGCCTGCTCTGCGGCACGGCTCCTGGAACGCAATCGCGTGCAACTGTTCGATGAGGCAGGTCGGCACCGCTTTTCCGAGGCAGGCAACACTCCGGCCTATCTGCTCTCCGTCATGGCGAAGCCGCTCCTGGTCGACGTGGCCGTTCCGGATGCGATCGAGCTTCTGAGTACGGACGATCGGCACTGCGCCTGGTATCGCCGCTTTTACGCGAGCGTTGGCCTGGCCATGCTACTTCCCGAAGAGGTGACCCTGATCGGCCTCTCCGTGCCCATGGGTCCGCAACTCTTTCCCGCCATGGTGCTGGTCGAGTTCCTGAAGACGATCCGTCCCAACGCGCGGATCGTTCTGGGCGGACCGACTATGAGCCTGATGCGCGAGTGGGAGCTGGAGCTGATGCTGCGGCGACTGCCCGCCATCGATGCGATCGTGCGCTACGAGGGGGAGGCGCCCCTGTTTGCGCTCTGCGAGCAGGCTACCGAGGGAACATGGCATCCAGCTGGCGTTCCGGGGATTTCATGCCTGGAAGATGACGTCGTGAAGCATCAGGCGCCAGGCCCCGGACCGGTGCTCGACCGGGTTCCGCCCGCGGCCTACGACCCGGATCTGGTCGCGGTGCTGGCCGATGCCGACCTTGGGGTCGTGCAGACACGCGGATGCTACTGGGGGAAATGCGCGTACTGCGATTTTGTGGAGCTATACGACGGCAGCCCGCGCTATCGCTCACGCTCCCCGGCTAGCTTCGTGGACGAGGTGGCCACATTGCAGGCCAAGTACAACGTCCGCCGCTTCTCGCTTATCACGGAGGCGATTCCGCCGGCCTTCGCAATGAAGTTTTCCAACCTCGTCATCGAACGCGGCCTCGACATGATCTGGGGTTCGTTCGCCATGGTCGACCGGCACTTCACACCGCAGCACTTCGAAGCGATGGTGAAGTCGGGTTGTGATCATCTGGTCATCGGCCTGGAGACAATGACGGACCGCGTGCTCGCTCTCGTCCACAAATATTCGACAGGGAACGACAACGAGCGCTTTCTGCGCATGGCCCACGCCGCCGGAATCAGGCTGCTGGTAAATCTGATCCCTGACCTGCCGACCACCACGTACGCCGAGGCGATGGCGAGTCTGGAACGCATGGAGACGCTGGCCGACACTGTGGCCGGGGTCATGATCTTCCCCTTCGAAGCGACCCGCTCCTCGCAGCTGGGCCGCACGCCGGAGAAGTACGGCATCCAGTTGGCCGATCCGGAGGACGATCATGGCCAGGCCATCTTTGCCAGCAATCACCTGCGCATCCTCGACAACGGGATGACCGCCGAACAGCGTGTCGCCGTGCACGCGGCGTTCCAGGCCTACGCGGATCGCGTGAACGGACGCCGGCGCCGGGCTCAAGCGGCCGCGCTGGCGGCTGAGAGCCGCGGGCTTGCCGGACAAACGATGCGTCTGCGCGTGGCTCGTGAGGACAACGATATTCTTCGCACCCCCACCGGGGTTCAGGTCTTCAACTGGCGGACCCAGGCTCGTTGGCAGGGCCCGGCCGGTCTGCGCCGGATCATCGACCGGGCGGAGAGCGTGGGGTCAGAGTTCACGGCGAGCGACTTGATGGCCGGAACAAATCACGCCCAGGAGATCTCGTTTCTGGTCGAAGAGCTTACCCGGCGCGATGTCTTCGTGCCGGTCATACACTGAAGCGAAAGGCCGCTCTGCATGGTGAACGTACAGCAAAGTCCCGCCGCCCCACTATGGCGCAATTTCCTGAACCTCGAGGCCTCCGCCACGGAGATGGCCGCTGCGCGCCGTGTGGTCGACTTCTGGCGCCCCGAGAAGGCGCATGCGATGGCCGCGCTGCTCGGCCGCTTTCCCACCTGGGAGCGTCACTTCCTCGTGCGCGACGAAGGCGAGCGAGTCCGCGCCGTGGATAGCGAGGAATACAGCACGGTGCCTGTGCCCCGGCGCTTTTGCCAGCATGATCGCGCGGGCCATCTGCAGAGACACCTTGGCGCTGACTCGCTGCTCTCCGCAGAGGACCGCCGCATTCTGCGTCAGTTCTTCGCCTTCTGCGTCCTCACCCCGGCGCTTGCCCTGTGGGTCAGCGAACAACTTGGCGTCGGCCCCCTCCAGGCCACCAGCGTTGAGGTCTCGCGTTACGGGCCACGCGACTTCATCGTGGAGCATACGGATGCCGTAGGGCCGCGTATCGCAAACCTCGTCACCTACTTCGATCCCGAGTACCAGCCGAAGGAAGGCGGCACCCTTTCCATCAAAGACAGCGAAGGTAACGTCGTCTCCTTCCCTCCCCGGTTCAACAGCGCCGTGCTTCTGACCCTGGCAGACCGTCATGCCCACTGGGTCGAACCGTGGTCCAGCGCCAGGATGGGCCGGCTGACTATGAGTATCTCCTTTAGCCCGCAGACCGGTGTCGCCTGATGACCGGCGCGATGAGCCTCGCTATCGAGAGCGCGAAGCGCGCCCGCGAGACGCCCTGCCTGTTCTTCGACCTCGACCGCATGCGGCTTGGAGCGCGGGCCTTGCAACAGATCGGCGATGCCCACGGGGTCCGCTTTCTCAGCGCCGTGAAAGCTCTTCCCACCCAGGATCTACTCAGCGCGGCCGACAGTGGAGGCGGTTTCGACGTGTCGAATATCGGGGAGTTGCGCCGGCTAGCGGACTGGCATTCCGGTGCCGCATTACCCTACGTCTCGCTGACCGGACCTTGTTTGGTAAGCGCAGATCAGAGGCCGACGCGCTTCATCGATCGCCTGGCAATCAACCTGGAGACCGAGGAGCAGATGGGTGCGGTCGATTCTCTGGCGCCGTGGGCTCACCGGATTGAGATCGGCGTGCGCATCGCGCTGCGGCTCTATCCCGGAGACCCACCTCCTCTCACCCGCTTCGGGCTGGCTTCGGCGGACGCCATCGCGCTGATGCAGCACCCGGACTTCACCGCGCTGCACTGTCATCTCGAGGGAGATCTGCGTCCAACGGGAAGCTTCGTGACGGCAGCACACGAGATGATGGCTCTGATCGCATCCGCGGGCCGCATGCCACGGATGATCAATCTCGGCGGCGGTCTCCGCGGCGAGACACTTCAAGAGCTCGAACACATCTGCGCCGATCTGCGCCGCATCATCCCCGAAGAGATCGAGATTGTCCTGGAGCCCGGAGCGTGGCTAACCAGTGCAGCCGGCTTTGCTCTCGCGCGGGTTCTCTGGCAGCGCGACATGCCCGGTCTGGATGCAACCGTCGTCACGCTCGACCTCTCGCGGGAGATTCATCTCCGTTGGTGCACACCTGAGCTGATCCGCTGGTGGGGCAAGCCACCATCCAAGGGAACCGCCCTTCTCTTCGGCCCGACCTGCGCCGAAAGCGATCATCTCGGAGCGTTCCGCGTCGATGCCGCCGCAGTCACGGGCGCCGAACACGCCGAGGCGTGGTTGCTGTTCGGCGGCGTGTCCGGCTACGCCGCGGCCTTTAACACGGAATTCAATGGGATAGCGCCCGCGAAGGTTGTCATGGTCGGTGCAGCGGTCGAAGCCCCTGCCCAGGAAGCGGTGCTCCATGGCTGATGTAATTCATTTGAGCCCCGAGAACTACGTCACTCCAGACGCGCCTGCAGCGGCAGGCGAGGCACCTGACGCATACGACGCACGGAAGGCCCGCGAGCTGCGGCTTCTGCGTGAGGCCCGGATCGCGCCGTCATCCTTTGCGGAACAGCTGCATGGGATAGCCCGCGAAAAATATCTCACGCGGCAGAGGCTTCTTGGCGCATCCCTCGCCGCTCAGGGAGCGCCCCCGGAGACCAACTGGACCGGGCAGTCTGAGTTTGCCATTGCGGACACCCACTTCTCGTACTGGTACCAGCGCTTCGATATGTCCATCAAAGCTCCGCCCGTCTATCCCGGGCTGAGCGGGAGAAAAGGGTTCACCACGGAGAGCTGGTTCACCTGCTCGGGCATGGCGGCAATCACCGCCATCATGATGGCGCTGCAGCGGATCCTCGCCGTGGATGTGGACTATCTCATGCTGGACGACTCTTACTTTGAGACGCGTCACCTGATGGAGCACTCCGGCAGCCGTCTGCAGGTCAAAGGGGGATCAAGCTTTCGTGAGATCGTCGAAGCAATCGGACCGCCTGCGCCCGCGGCCGCCCGGATTTTGCATCTCGATTCCATCTGCGCCACGGACTGGCTCGAGGATCTGCCCAGCGCGCTCGACTCGCAGGTCATGCTGGCCGTCTTCGACACTACCACCTACCCGCGCGACTCGCCGCGCATCTGGGCCACGATCCTCCAGCTTGCCCGCTTTGGAGTCCCCACAGCTCTGGTGCGGAGCCATATCAAACTCGATTGCCTAGGCACCGAGTATGGGCGGCTTGGGTCGGTCACTCTGGTGGAACCTCCGCTCTCTCAGCGCAGCGGCGGCGGGACGATCGCACGGCTGCGCAGGTTGATGCCCGATGCAATCCGTGTGCTCGGCATCCAGGCGATGCCCATGAGTTTCCTGCCGGTGGGTGAGTCCCCCGAGTTCCACGCTCTATCGGCCATGCGGGCGCAGCGCATCGCTGAAAATACTGAGCTGCTGACGTCGCTCCTGCGGCGCGCGTTGCAAGCCACGCCACTCTATGTTCGCGATTACCACCACGGAATGTTCCTGACAGTGCACGACGACAGAGGCATGACGCCAGAAATAATCCGGTCCTTGGCCGACGCCGCCATGCGCCGCTACACGGCCCGTGGACGCAATGGCTTCCGCACGACTTCATTCGCCTTTGATTTCCCGATCGTTTCGGATGTTTACGACTTGCCCACAAAGAATTTCGCGCTTCGTATCGCGCCCTCCGATGAACTCGCTGCCTTTTCGTACGACCTTGCAGAGGACATCTCCAATGAGTTGCTGGACTATCTTTCGCAAAAGAACCCGAATTTCCTGAATAAATGGCGTATATAAAGTTCTTTTTTACGTAACAACGAAGCACGCAAACCTATGATACGATCTGTCATCCGAGAACGGCCTCTTGAAACTCGAGACTGGAAACTAACAGAGATCTTTATGTTGACCAGTGTGTTTCTCTTCAATCCGTTAGTGTCGAACCATTGGGGTCCGCAACTCTCAGTCACCGTTAACTCGAGTCCCAACAACTACGGGCTTCCCTACACTCTTCCGCAGACGGGTTATATCCCTCTAGGTACACAGGCGCCGCGTATTCCTGGAAGCACTCCGTCGGGAAATAGCTTTGTCGATAACAATCAGGTCCAGGTTCAGATCGATCAGTCGCTGCCATACATCCTTCCCATGCCCATGGCGCAATTTCCGGGCGACCTGGTGCTTTACGTCCTGTACGACCGTATGTTGTTGATCAGCGCGGATGGCCTGCTGCTCAAAGTATTATTGCCCTTGGAAAACGTGGAATTTCCGTCGGACCGCCACCACCATCACGAGAAACATGGGGCAGCAGCCGATACTGCCGCATTGGTTTACGTTTACAACCTTTCCATCCAGGACATCAGTGTCTCGTCCAATGGCGGATCCATTGGGCCTATACCCGCATGGGGCGCTGCATCTTCCAATCAGCCTTACCAGCCAAACAATCAACCTGCTTTGCGCGTCTCGAGTTCCAGCCAGGGCAGGGGAAATATCTTTAATGGAGACAATCAAATCATGATCTCCACAGGGAATGAGCAGCTGCAGAACTGTACTGTGCCGGTGAGTGGAACACAGTTCCCATTAAATCAGCCTCTTTTTCTATATCTCTTATCCGACCATTGGTATCTGGCCGATCAATTTTTTTCACAAGTAACGAGCGGTCCCATCCAAAAGGCGGTGACCGGCACGTTGGGCAATACTGTATCTAAATCTTTCTAAGGAAAATACTCCAATGTCGAGCGACAATACTGCAGCTGGAAACATTTATGTCTTTAACGTGTACAGCCAGAGCATGAGCCTGAGCCTGAACGGCTTGGGAATTTCCGCCGGAGACATCAGCGGGTGGCCGAGCAACAGCGATAAAACACCCTATCGGCCGTTCGGCGCTGCCGTTCCGCGGACCCTGAACGCTAGCGACTCACAAGGCAAATTCTTCAATGGTTCGAACATACTCTCCATCTTGTGGCTTGATGGTTTGTACGGTGCATCGGTGCCGATGAGTGGCCCACTGAACCAGGACATGCTGCTCTTTATCGATAAAGATAGCTGGCGGCTTGTGAACCAGTTCGGCGGAGACGGGTTGTCAGGCAGCATCTTGCCCGCAAAGGCCTTGGAGCAACTTGCCACCGCCGCCAAAACATCGCATAAGCACTAACTCAGAGAACGATTTCCCCGCGCGGCCTGCTTCGGCTTCGTCCGCGCGGGGACAAACACTCGACGAAGGCGTATTCACTGCGCCCGGGAAGGTCTACGTCTTCAACCTGTCCGGCGTGGATATCGATTCACTCAGCCTCAACGGAGGATCCGCGGGGAAAGTGCCAGCGTGGGTCACCCAGGGAAACGATCCGTTTGTCTCTACCGTTCTAGCCGTACCACGGACGCTGAACGCTTCGCAGGGTAGGGGCACCTTCTTCGCAGGATCCAATGCAGTATTGGTCAACACGATTCAAGGAGTTTTCTCATGCACCATCCAGATCGATAACAGCGTAACCCCGATGAATGAAAGTCTGGCCCTCTACCTCCTCCTCACCCAGTTCATTTTCTTGAGAAATTCCGGGGTGAAGATCGGCGAAGGTCCACTGAATACGGTCAGTAGAACAGCACAACGATCGTTAAAGTCCCCAGGGGATGCTCCAGCATCCGAAGAAAGGAACCAGCAGGATGCCGATCGATAGTCCGTCAGACGCTCCCCTGTTCAATCTGGTAGAGGCCGGTGTGCCGCTGTATCTTGCGACCGGCTCCGGTGCCGGCGACAATGAGCCTTTGCTCTACTATGCGCTGGTCGGCAGTCCTGTTGGCTATCCGGCAACGTTTGGTGCCGACGATGCCTGGTCGAACTACTCTGGCGGCTTCTTGTTCGTTCCATCGGATGGCTCCTGCCAGGACGCAGCGGCAACCGTTGCAGCGGTGAATCAACTGCTGCAGCCGCAGGCTCCCGCGCGGCAATGGATCGGTTGGCTCAACACCGCGGTACCCACCCAGGGTGTTCTCACCGCGACCGCTCTCGTAGCCTTCAAGAAGGCGGCGGGCGCGGACAATGGAACGATTGCGACGGCGTCGTTGCCCTTCGCCAATCTTGCCCTCATCGTACCCGCGGAGGGGCTGGTCACCTTCAGCATGAACGGCGGTGCGCCCGGATTGACCTTGCAGGCGAACTCCTCCGCTACAGCTGGCATCAACATCAAGCGCAACAAGGGCGGTCAGAGTGTTTCGCTGGCCAAGGACCAGTCGCTGTGGGTGCCCTTCACCGGCAGAGGCGCAGGTGTTCTGTCCTTCAGCATGACGCCGGATCCCGGCCAGTTCTATTTCCTGTTCTCTCCCACCGACTATAGCGAGAGCCCTCCGGCCTCGGCCGAGATCCGCTATTTTTCCGGACCTAACGGCGCGATGGAGATGCGTTTCCCCGCTCTCCTCGGAGCGATTCCCCAAGCCATGGGTGCTAAGCCGATGCCGATGCTGGTCGGCATCGATCCGCTGAATCCAACGATGTCCACACGCACCAGGTTTGCCTTCGATCTCTCGCAGTATGGCGGCAGCGGCCCGGTGCTGCCGCTCAGCACGGCCTTCCGCACCACGTCGGGAGCGACCGTCACCCTGACCCCGACAGAGGGCGCCGGCTTTTCAATCGCTCGCCGTCCTCCCCAGGATGGCGCCCCGGACTACGACGCATATCTCGTCCCGGCCGGCGCCTACCAGCTCACGGTTCCCGACCTCCGCATGGAAGGCCCTCCCATTGCGAAAGGTGCGGTCGAACTCATGTGCGGTCTGTTCGGCAATGAGTTCGCGCTGCTGGCGCCGGGAGACATCCTGGACTTCCAGGGCGGCCTTCCCGCACTATCCCGGGATGGAGCAACGCTGGTTTCGACCTGCAGCACCGCATGGGTCCAGGTCATACCCGGACCGAACAGCGAGAAGGTATTCTCCGGATTGATCAAGCAAAGCTTCTGCGCGCAGGCTCCGGGCGCGGTGTACTACCAGCCGCGCGCTTCGCTACAGGACAGCTTTCCTGTAGCCATCGGCGCGCGCCTGGCCGATCTCTCCGATCCCACGACCGCGCAGATCTTTCCCACGGCTCCTTATGGTCTCGTCTACTACAGCGACCAGACCATCCAGAACCCCAATCCTGACATCACCTCCGCGACCTTCTCCAACTTTGAAATGCAGGTGCTTTCGCCGACACGCTGCGAGCAGGTCGCGGTTGACGAATGCATGGGGCCGCTCTTCTTCGATTTGACCAAGCTCGAGGCGCTGCAGGGCGGCTTCGTTCAAACCCCGCAAGGCCTCCTCGTGGGCATGAACGACGGCCCGCTCGACTCTTCGAATCCCTCCGGCACATGGAAGGAACTGCAACTCGCGAAGAGCCCCCAGGTCGAGGGTCAGATACTGCGCTTCCGCAGCGGCACCGCGCCGAGTGGATGCAAGTCGGGCAAGACTCCCTTCAACGTCGTCAGTCCGTTCCTTTCGACGGCCCTGCTGCGTCCCGCATCCTTCGTCGTCATCAGCATGCCGACGAATCTTGGCGTCTTCGACAACGAGTTGACGCTGGGAGAGTTCCCGATCCAGATCAACGTCAACGGAACCTCCACCGACAGCGATCTCACAAAGAACTGCGTCCTGATCTTCAAGCTGGTGTCCGGCACCAGCCTCAAGGATATGGCCGCCAATCCGCTCGCCTGGGTCGACACCGAGCACTTCGTCACCGGAGCGGCGACTCCACCCATTCTCTCAGGCCAGATCGGCCAGTTCATCGCCCAGGCCGAGGCCGCCAGCCAAGCCGCGCAGGAGAATGGCACGTACGACTACTTCGCCAACTTCCTGGCCCAGATCGGCGATCCGAACTGGACCGGCGTCATCGCCTTCAACGCTTCGGTCGACCTGCAAAAACTCTCCCCCGATGTCCAGATGCTGCTCTGCGGCATGCGCTCACCGAATCCCCTGGTGTGCCATCACATCGGTATCACGCTGAATGCCACGGATCTGGCTGCGTCTGAACCACTGCACGAGAGCGCCATCTCCGGCCTGATCTATTACGACAATGCCTTCGAGAATCCATCCGCCGGTTGGGATACCGACTTCCAGACCCTGACCTTGAAGGCGCTCTTCGACAACAGTGTCATCAAGCACTTCGAGTCCCGCATCGCCTACTCCAGCACGAAGCTGATGGGCAATATTACGGCGCTGACGAAAGCCGGAAACAACGACATTCCCAAGTTCAAGACCATCGTCATCGACGGTGCGCTTCAGGTCAACGACGGCGTGACGCGGATCGTTTTTGTCACCGAAGAGACGCGCATTTTCACCTTTCCGGTTGAGTCAAACGAGTACCGCACGATCGGCCAGACGGTTGTAACGCGTGCAGGGCTGGCCCCGGTCACCGACGACGGCGGCGGGGACAAAAAGGCGAAGGACCCTGGAACCATCAAGGTTACGGCTTCCTTCACGCTCGACGGCGCGCTCGGCTTTAACCCCAAAACGATCAAATCGTCCTCCACTCCGGTCGATCTATTCTCGTTTGGGGTCGACGCGGGCGGCGGGGGCGGCCTGGGATATACAAGTTATGCCTTTACGCTCGTCAGCCATGTGCCACGGGAGGGTTTGACGCACCCTCCCGTGATATCGCTCGATCTCGGCACGCTTCTGTTCGATCCCACCGTCAGCGACCCGCGGCAGCAAAGCCTCATCGCAACCCTTCCCCTCAAGTTGACCACCTTCGTCCAGAACCCCGATGTGGAAGCCCTGCAAGCCGCGTCGGTCTCCGGAATCGGTCTCGACTCCGTAACGCCGAGCTTTGCCATCACGCTGCAACTGGTGATGGGAACTTTGGGCGGCATGTCGAGCGCGGCGCCGCTGGGCGGCCAGTTGCTTCTCGGTTGGCTGCCCGGCGGAGACAAGGCAACAGCCGACAAGGTCGGCATGCTCTTCGTCCCTCCAGATGCAATGGTCCAGGGCAGCTTCAAACTCCAGGACGTCATCTCGACGCAATATGGAGAGATCGAACTGGCTCGCCCCACTCTCGCCGGCAAGCTGGTGCATGTTCTGGTGCTGCACGATGTGGAGTTCTCCCTGGGTCCGTTCCTCATCCCGATTGTCACCGAGCGGTCGCTGACCTTCTTCGGCAAGCCTCCCAGCCTTAACCCGGCGGACGACGATGACGACGACTCGGAGATCACGCTTGCCTGGTTCCTCGGCGAGCCGGACCTGTCCGGCAGTCTCCGCAAACGCACGCTTGCACCCAGGGCCCCAACGTCCAGCCTGACCGTCACACCCGCGTTCTTCGTCACCTCCGGCATAACGCTCAACGACCTCGACATGCAGGCAAGTTCCATCATTTCGGACGTTATCAACGCGCTGACCAATGTTCCGCTCTCTACCAGGCAGGCGCTCGACGACATCATCAGCGGCAACGACACGAGCGCTGTGCAATACGATCCCAGCGCGGGAGTCGGCGTCGGAATCGACCTCCAGTTTCCG
>Ga0193717_1001439_pt1 | contig 14612 bp, 15 predicted proteins | sample U2c2metaG_FD_145900 | JGI IMG/M metagenome (GOLD analysis project Ga0193717, IMG submission 145900) | Soil microbial communities from a riparian zone of the East river system, Colorado, United States - U2c2 | ecosystem: Environmental > Terrestrial > Soil > Riparian zone | place: USA: East River... | reverse complement strand
ATCGTGGTCTCACCTTCGGCACCGGGCTCCCGTCGACGGTGCTCAACCTGGACATGGTCGGCGAGGACCAGTCGGTCTGCGGAAGCCCTTTCGTGGTCGAACGGCCACCGGATCACCTGCCCTCGCCGCTGACCCCGATCACCGAGAACGTCATCGCCGAGGTGTTCGCCCAAACCGCGCATCGAGGTGAACGCTGGGAGCCGTCCCCCTTCCTCGGCTTCTCTGACCACGCCCTGTTCGCGGACCCGGCCGTCGGCAGGGCAGCGGTGCAGTTCTGTCATCCCGGCGACCGCTTCAACCATTCTGCCGGCGACTCACTGGACAAGGTGTCACCCCGCGAAATGCTGAGATCCACCGCGGCCGCCGCGACGATTGCGCACCTTCTCACCAGCACGACAGAACTCGGCTCTGCCGACACGATCGGGCTGGTAGAGCGCTGGTGCGCGAACGAGACAGCGACCGCACACAGAACGGCACGCCGGCATGAGAGCAAAGACGCAGGAGCGTGGAGCGCCGGACTGCTCCAGCATGTCGAACGCAGGAACGAAGCGATCAGCGGCGCCCTGTACAAGCCCGTCGTTGATGGCTCCTCCCCCACACGAAGCGAGACAGCCGAAACGGCAACTTGGGAAAGACGCTGGCAGGGACCGTTGAATGTCCGCGCCATGCTCGGTGACGTGTCGCCAGCGAACCGCCGCCGCGTCGCCGAATTGGTGACCGCCGACAAGAGAAACCTGGCGCTGCTCCTGAACCTCGGGATCAGGGTCGACGGCAGCCACACCGAGCACACTATCTTCGCCGAGGTCTCCTACAACTGGGGAGAGCCGCTCAACACACAGGACGCTCGTTTCCTCTTCGGTGTCCTGCTCGAGTCGGGCTGGATCAGTCCGTCAACAACACCGGCCGGAACCGAATCCGGCACGAGAAGCCGAGGAGACTCCGCATGACGACCTCGATCGGGAGCAACGAGGAGCCGCGTTGCTCCTTCTGCGACAAACGAAAGAGTCAAGTCGGCGGGCTTGTCTCCGTACCTGGCGCGAACATCTGTGACGGCTGTGTCGACCTGTGCGCCGAAGAACTGAGCGAGCGACGCACCCAGATCGAGGCCGGCGATTCCGGTCCCGCGCGTCTGCCGAGACCTCGTGAGATGGGCGCGTTCCTCGATCAATACGTGGTGGGCCAGGAGAGCGCGAAGCGTTCGCTGTCCGTCGCGGTCTACAACCACTACAAGCGGGTCCAACCCGCCGCCGACCATGGCCTTGGCGAAGACGATGTCGAAATCTCCAAATCGAATATCCTGCTGCTCGGTCCGACCGGTTCCGGGAAGACTCTGCTGGCGCAGACACTGGCGCGAATTCTGCAGGTCCCCTTCACTGTCGTCGACGCCACCGGGCTGACCGAAGCCGGATACGTGGGAGAAGACGTCGACGGGATCCTGATGAAGCTGGTACAAGCCGCCGACCACGATCTCGCCAAGGCCGCCACCGGAATCGTCTACATCGACGAGATCGACAAGATCGCCAGGCGCGGCGAGGGATCCGCAGCTGCCAGGGACGTCTCCGGCGAGGGCGTACAGCAGGCGCTCTTGAAGATCCTGGAAGGAACTGTGGCTTCCATTTCTTCACAGGGACGCAATCCAGGCGTGGCCCAAGGTAGCCGGAGCCGCACCGCACAGGAGGGTCTCCACCTGGACACGAGCAACATCCTGTTCATCGTGGCGGGTGCGTTCGCCGGATTGGAAAAGGTTGTCGAAGCACGGTTGGGACGCAAGAGCATCGGCTTCTCCAGCGCATTGCAGAAGGCTGAGCAGCGTTCGAAGTCCGATCTGCTCGCGGAGGTGATGCCCGAGGATCTCGCGGAGTTCGGCATGATCCCCGAGTTCATCGGCAGGCTGCCGATGATCACGTCGGTGCGGGAACTCGACCAGAACGCGCTCTTGCGTATTCTGACCGAACCCAAGAACGCACTTGTGCGACAGTACCGGCGGCTGTTCGAGTTCGACGGGATCGAGCTCGTCTTCGGTCCTGGTGCACTCGAAGCGATAGCGGACCAAGCCATCCTCCGAGGCACCGGAGCAAGAGGATTGCGGTCGATCCTGGACGACGTACTCATCTCGGTGATGTACGACGTGCCTTCGCTCGACGAGGTCGGCAAGGTCACGGTAACCAAGGAATCGATTTTGCTCGGTACGGCGGTGCTTCTCCACAAGGCTGACGGAGAATCCTACCCGTGGGAAGACATGTCAGCGAGTGCCTGAACCGCGTGGCGGGCCGCCGGAACCTGGATACTGCAATTTACTGATACGAGAGTCTGACTTCTTCACTCTTAAGCACGGCATCACTAATCAGAAAAACGACAAAAAAGCCGGTGGGCCACCGCGATAGCAGCAGCCCACCGGCGATTTACTACTGGGCGCCGGTCTCGCAGCTCGCGCCGGTGATGATCTCGAGGCCGTGCTTGGAGGCGGGCACCGAAACCGGAGCCAAACGGATGGCCTCCAGGTCCCGAACACTCATGAACGCGTGCCCGGCAACACCGGCCGAAGGAATGAGCTCGACGAGCTCGTTCTTCAGGTCGAAGTTGCTGCTCTGCACCCCAGTGGAAAACGCTTCACGCATGTGACAGCTCCTTTTGCTTAGGGTAACCAGGACGGGAAAGAACTCCCCAGCCCCAATTCAGTGTACTTTCCTTCATACCCAGGGTGTCAAGCGTCAAAGAGTAAACTCGTAAATCACTATGTCTCATGTGGGACGGGTGATTTCCGATTCTCTGGGTCTGTCTGGTAAAACTGTCTCAGGTGATCCAGGATTTCCGGAACCCACGAGGGGAGAATTGAATACTTTTCTCGGTCCGAACAGGCGCTCGAAGAAGCTGCCGGTGATCCGCCGTCGAATCGTCGGCCGACGCCTGGATGCCACGGCGGCTTCACCCTGAGGTGTCGGCTGAGTACGCCGACCTGCCCTTTCCGCGGCTGCCACCGAGACGCGGGAAGCCCAGAGTCGAATATGGTCGTCGACCGCACTTTGAGCGCCGATACGCCCGACTTCCTCCCAGATGCCCGCATTGTCCCACTGAGTGAACCGGCGATGAGCCGTTTGCCATGACACCCCAAGCACCTTAGGGATCTCTCGCCACGAACAACCGCTCGTCAACACGAAGACGATCGCCGCGAACATGGCGTCATCCTGAGTACGCTTCGTGCCACCCCCTTGCGGCCGATCGGCCGATTCGGGCAGCAAAGGCTTAACTATCGACCACAGATCCATCGGTGCCAGCCAAAGATAACGTTCATGCACGACGCCAATAATGAATCACCCGATCAGCGTAGGGAATAGCTCACTCCCAATCACATCGTCAATTAGTCCGATCGGGTACCGCGAAGACGCCGGCACGGGTGAAAACATGTCGCGGAGCCCGCACCGGGCGAAGCTGTGGGCCGCAACGTGCCCGCGCCTGCCGGGCCCCAGGTCGTCATCGGCAGCGCGCCCTACACCTTCGACCTCTCGCGGGACGCGTCTGCGCACCTAACGACCGGGCCGTGACGCACGGTTCGCCATACGTCGACAAGTGCCGGTCGTTGCGTAACGCAAGCATCGACATTTGTCGACGTATGGCGCCCCCAGCCGGTCGGGTCAGCAGCACCCAAACCGCCATAGGAGACGTTCCACCATGCGTTTGGCGACGCCGAAGCGTCTTCGATCTCACTCGCCCAAAAACACCGCCAGGTCGTCGCACTTTAGTGCAAAGAACCCCCTGCCCGGCGGATGGAAGGTTGCCACACAGAGCGAACGGCGGTACGCTAGATTGGCGACTACTGAGGTCGCACTGAATCTGGGGAAGCTTACTTTTCGGGGGATTTATTGTGGGATTGAACAAGAGCAATAGTCATGCCTTTGCCGTCATTCGCCTATAGCTTCCTCGAGTCGTTTCACCACTTCGCAAGACGCCATATAACCACTATGAGCAGACAATGCTGGCCCACTGAGCCGGGCTTACGTGTGGCGATACCGCACGGCCACAAACGACGGGTACCTCAGTTATGGTTCACGACAGCGTTCTAAATCTTATCGGCGGAACACCGGTTATCAGATTACGCCGACTTTTGCTCCATAATGACACCGAGATTCTGGTAAAAATGGAAGCTTTCAACCCAGCCAGAAGTATCAAGGACCGCGCAGCTCTATTCATCATCGAACAGGCGGAACGCGCCGGTCTCCTTCTTCCCGGAAATACGATCATCGAGTCGACCTCAGGAAACTTCGGCAAGTCACTCGCATTGATCGGAGCGGTCAAGGGCTATCGGGTGATCCTGGTCATCGACCCCAAGGCTCCACGGTCTGTAATCGATTTCTGCACATCCCTCGGCGCCGAGATCGAAATGGTCGACACGGCCGACGCGAGCGGTGGCTACCAGCGAAATCGAATCGCACGAGTGCGCGAGATGACCGAGGCCGATCCGACGCTGTACTGGCCGGACCAATACAATAATCCGGATAATCCGCGCGCACACAGCAAATTCACCGCAACGGAGTTGCTGGCCGATGTGGGCACCTTCGACACGCTGGTCGCAGCAGTGAGTACCGGCGGCCATATCAGCGGCCTTTCCGCCGCCCTCAAGAAAGAACTACCCGGACTGACCACGGTCGCGGTGGACGCGGCAGGCTCGGGTGCGTTCGGCCACCCACCGCACACGTACCAGATGCGAGGACTCGGACTCGCCTGGCGGCCGGGCAACCTGGATGCTTCGGTCGTCGACAAAGTGCATTTGGTTGCCGACTACGAAGGTATCGCCACCAGCAGAATGCTGGCTCGCCGAGAGGGTCTGCTGGTCGGAGAGTCAGCAGGCGCCGCGGTGTTCGGCGCACTCCATCACGGCCATCACCATCCCGGCAGCCGGATCGTCGTGGTGGCCGCTGACGATGGCGCGAACTACTTGGGCGAGTCGTTCGATGACGGCTGGCTACACAGTCGCGGGATCGCCGCGCAGATCTCTGCGGCAGGCCTGGAAGACCCTTCAAGGTTGATCGAAGCGGCGCGCAATCCCACGCATCACGCCGAAGCGTCGAAGGTGGAATGGGCGGTGACGATCTGATGTTTGCCTACGCCTGGCTGACACGAGCCGACGAGCGTGGAGTGGCAGAGATAGTCGATTTGGTAGCGACAGTTTCCGCGAGCGAACCGTTTGTCGGGCTGCCATCCAAACCGACCGCAGACGAAACCGCGCTCCTGCGAACCAAACTGCTCGGCGGCCTGAGCTCGAAGCAGACTCACCTGCTCGCCGTGCGAGACGCTGAATTCCGAACAGTCGGGTGCGTGGCGATGAACCGGCCGGCCACTGCCAACCAACGACACATCGGCGAACTGACGACCGGCGCGGTCCACCCGGACTATCGGAGTCAGCGGATGGTCTATGGCGTGTTCGTCGAGATCGTGCGCCGCTGCCAACAAGTCGGCATCGAGGTACTACGACTGGACGTTCGCGAGGGGGTCCGGGCCGAGCGTCTGTGGCGGTTCTACGGGTTCGAAGAGTACGGCAGGCTCGCCGACTACGGCAGAACAGACGGGGAAAGCTACACAGGAATCTATTTGGCCCAAACGGTGGACCGACTCAAGAAGAGAGTCGCCGAGCGAGAGGTAGCCCATGCTCAGCAAGGTTGAATTCAAGAATCGCTGCTACGCGGTGATCGATGAGCACACATCGGTAGCCCACCCACTGGTGGCCGAGCTGGTTAAACCACAGGCGAACCTGGAGTTGCTCCAGGCACTAACCCTGCAGGGCTACCAGCTCACCAAGAACTTCCTGACCTACATCGAGTACTTGTTCTTCCACTGCCCGCTGCCCAAGCACAAGAAGGCGCTGCTGGTCAACATGTACGAGGAGGAGACGGGACGGCTGTCCAGTACGAAGAACCACGTGCGCTTGATGGAGGATTTCGTTCGCGCGCTCGGAATCGATGACGAAACCAGGGATGCGGCTGTCGCTTATCCGCAGACTCAGGAACTGATCGACTATCGGATGGACCTGGTCAAGAACCCTGAGACCTACCACTTGGGCGCGGCTGCGGTCACGATCGCCAGCGAAGGGCAGAACCTTGAGGACACCGCCGGCTCGAACCGGCATTCGCTGCTGGGCAAGGTTTACGGGCTGACGGACAAGGACACCCTGTTCTTCTCGGTGCACGCCAAGGAGGACGTCGGGCACGTACGTGAAGGCATCGCGCTGGTGAGCGACCTGTGCACGGACGAGAAGACGCAACTGGACGCCCTCGCCGTGGTCGAGCACACCTGCAAACTGTTCCAAGGAATGTACGACGGTGTGGCCGAACGCCACCTGGTGGGAGCTCGGTGAAAATGCGATCCACCGGCACGGCGAGGCTCGTTTCCGCGAGCCTCGCCGTTTCGATCGCTCTCGCGTTCGTCATCTCGTTGTTCGGCTCCGCGCTGAAGAACACCGTGCAGGTCTTCTTCCTGCCGATGGCCGAATCGTTCGGCGAGTCCAGGGGTTCTTTCGCATTGGCCACCACGACGTTCGCCATCACCTTCGCCGTGGCAGCCCCGATCACCGGGGCGATTTCCGACAGACTCGGTCCCGCTCGTGTGCTCACACTCGGCACGGTGGCCGCCGGACTCGCGTTCGTGCTGTGCGCGATCTCCCCGGCGTTCCCGATTTTCGTCGCGGTGTATGGCGTCCTCGCGTCTTTCGCCTACGCGATGCTCTCCTATGTCCCGCTCGGCGTGCTGGTGGACCGAGTCTTTTCCGAAGACCGTAAGGGATTTTTCTACGCGTTGCTCACCAACAGCGTCGCCGCCGGGTTCATCCTGCTCGTCCCGTTATGGACGTGGCTGAGCGACTTCAGTAGCTGGAACTCCATATACCTGGTGCTCGGCCTTACGCTGCTCATAGTGATCACCCCGTTGGCCGCGGTAAAGCTACGCGACGAAGCACCAGCCGTGGTGCCGTCAGCAACACCGCGGGCGAAGGTACGGGTGCAGTCGGCGTTTTCCTCCTCGGTGTTCTGGAAGCTGGCCGGCGCGTTCTTCGCCTGCGGCGCGACGATGGCGTTCATCGACGTGCACATGATGCCGTTCATGGACGACATGCACGTGCCTGCCGACCTCAGCACGACGAGCATCGTACTCCTCGGTGTGTTCGAGATCGGCGGTTCACTGGTCGCCGGACGGCTGTGCGACCGCGGCATGATCAAGAGCGTGCTGATCGCCGGATATCTACTGCGTGCCGGCTCGCTGTTCATCGTCACGATCTCTCCCCACGGCTCGGTGGTGATCGCGTTCGGCGTGATCTTCGGTGTCAGCTACCTATTCACCGTCGTCGCCACCTCAATGTGGGTACTCAAGTCGTTCCCGATCGAGATCAAGGGCGCGGTGATGGGCTTGATCTGGACAGGACATCAGATCGGTGCGGCCCTCAGCAGTCAACTTGGCGCATTCTCCTATGACGCGACAGGTTCCTACGTTCCAGAGATCCTCGGCATCGGTGCGGTTGCTGTCCTGGCAGCCGTGCTCGTGGCCACAATTCCTTCCCCTCAAAGTAAACCCGTCGCCAATCTCGCCTGAGCCTTCACTGAACCACCTGCCCGATCCAACTGGAGGTACACATGTCCGCGACAACCGAGACCCGCACCATCGGCGTGATCGGCGGTATGGCCTGGGAAAGTTCCGCCGTTTACTACCGGCTCATCAACGAGAAGATCGCGGAACGACTCGGTGGACGGCATTCCGCGAGACTGCTGCTCAACAGCACCGACTTCGAAGAGATCATCCAATGGCACCAAACCGATGACTGGCCCGCAGTTCAGGACAAGGTCACCGAGTTGGCACTCGGCCTCGAACAGGGCGGCGCGGAGTGCGTGCTGATCGCTTGCGTGACCCAACACGAGGTAGCGGCCGCGGCCGCGGCCGCGATCGGTGTGCCCTTCATCCACATCGCCGACGTCACCGGGGATACGATCAAGGCCGACGGCCGGACTAAGATCGGCCTGCTGGGCACCCGGTTCACCATGGAGCGGGAGTTCTTCACCGGGCGGCTGCGCGACAACTACGGCCTCGACGTTCTGTTGCCGGACGAGCCCGAGCGAGCCTACCTGCACGAGACGATCTTCGAGGAGTTCGCCAATGGCGTGTTCACCCTCGACACGAAAGAGCGCTATCTGAAGATCATCAGGCAACTGATGGACCGCGGGGCAGAAGGAATCGTACTCGGCTGCACAGAGATCGGCATGCTCGTCAATCAGCAGGACATTCCCGAAGTGCCGCTGTACGACACCACTGCACTACACGTGGAAGCGGCCGTCGAGTTCAGTCTGGGCATCCGCAGCGACTGGAGCGCGGCTGGAACGACCATAATCGACTGATCGACCCCCGGGCAAAGCGGCGCGACCCGTCACTCCAGCGTCATCGCGAGCTTGCAAGCGTGTTTTGTGAGGTAGCCGTGGGACTTCCGGGCACGAAACCCCAACGCACCCTTGCGGTACACGGGATACGGATCGGATTGGAAAGCGGAATCGGTCGGGTCGAAGGGCAGGAGATTCGCGGCGAAGTCGAACGCGATGTCCTGCCCGTCCATGGATTCCATGATGAACGACATCCTTCCGGGGGCTCACGCTCCCGGATCTCAGATGTCCGTCAAAACGGGGCAAGCCCACCTTGCAGCCAGCGCCAGCGTGACCACATGGTGTGGGAGAAGCCCGCGTCGAGCGTCTCCCACACCAGGCGGTCAGTTCTGGATCGCGGGTTCGTAAAAGGCTGAACGGGGTGTGCTGCTTGTCCTGGCAGTGTGCGATCCGCCCGATACCGGGAACGGCTTTGACCGCTTCGCTGATGCCGCCGAGTTCGTGGACGCGCTTGACCGACGCGTCGATGTCGTCGGTAGTGACGTAGACCCGGGGGTGGGTGAAATCGTCTTCGCGCGGCGGGATCGCACCGGCAGGGCCGTCCTCGATCACGTGGTAGTCACCGCCGAACTCGCTGGTGCCCCAGCCGAACAGCTGTCCGTAGAAGGTGCGAACCTGTGCGGTGTCGGCGGCGGGAAGCTCGAACCAGTTGACCTGTCCGGACATGGCGGAGATCCTTTCGGCAGTCGTCGGCTGACAGACCGGGGACGAACGACCGCCGCCGTTCTCGACAGGGTCCCGGGATCAGTCCGCGCTGCTGCCGCGCACGGCGCACAGGCCGGCGTCGTGACTGCGCAGGGCGGCACCGACCGCGACCGCGACGGTGACCTCGAAGATCTCGGCCTCGGAATACTCGGTGGCGAGACGCTCGATGTCGGCGTCGGTCACCCGGAACGACAGGTCTCGGACTGTCGCCGCGTAGGACTTCCAGGGTTCGGTGAGTGAGTCGCCGGTCGCGGCGGCCGAGCGTAGTTCCGGCGAGGTGGCTGCGGGTGCGTCGAACACCGCGTGCCGCGGGTTCTCGATGACGTCACCGCTGTCACCGCCGTCTCCCCCACTGAGAAGGAAACCCGGGAACCGGTAGCCGAAGCGGTGCAGCGAACGGGTGCCGCTATGCAGCTGGCCGTCACGCAGAACGAAACCGAACGCGTTGGCCAGCCGGTTGACCACGTTCACACGAGGGTGACGCGCAGCGCCTCCGGCACGGCCCGCTCGGGCAGACCGGCGACGTCATCACTGTCGACGTGGTCCGGGTGCGGGAAACCGCGCCGAGACGGCAAGGGCTACGACGTCGGAGGGTGACGTGACCGAGTCCAGTTCGGCGTCGCTGAGCTTGTTGATCGCGGCCTTGAACGCCTGGGCTTCAGCGGTCGTCGGCAGACCTCCATCAAGCACGCCCGGGAGGCTCAGTTCGTAGCCGCACCGTGCCCGAGGGGTGTAGCGATGTCTAGTTCGCGCTACTGCGGATGCAACCCGGAGTGCATGCTCATTGCCCGGAGGCACGTGACGGCGGTCGATCTCCTGGGCAGCAAATCGGTACCCGTTTGCTTGGTCGCATCGGTGGCATCCCAGGCGCCCTCCGCCGAGGGGGCTGCGACACTCTTGGCAAGTGAGACGAGTTAAAGCGCCGTCCACAACACGCCACTCGAATTCCGATGGGTCTTGCAGCACTGCCTCGGCCAATGAGGTCTCTTCCTGGCTGCCATCCGCGACGTCAAAGGCCACCCTGAACGTCTGCCAGGCCGTTTCGATACTGGCCTCAATCTCCTCCAGGGCGACGGCTGGACTCCCTCCCCGCGGAAGCGAGCGTCCGTGCTTCACGGTACCGAGCATAAGACAGCCCACATCCACTCCACGACGCGCACATGTCACATCTGTGCCACATGGCACCCGCAAACGACGGCAGGCATTGATCACTGACCGGAGCAACTTACCAGCTCAGAGTACATTTCCGAAGGCGTCTACCTGGTCAGCGGATAGCCCAATAAGGGCAAGGAGTCGCAGGTTCGAATTCGGCCGGCGGATTGGGCGGAAGGTGCCCCCTTGACCTGGCGCGATCGAGCTACGCCAGGTCCGACGAGATGCCGACGAGGCCCACACTGGGAGGGCATGCCCCGGTAGGAGTGTGGAGTCAGTTTCACGCGAGGCGAGGTACTAAAGAGCAAAACCCTTGTTCTCCCCGTCCGGCGTCACCGTGCGGACAACCGGTCCAACGCCGACTGGCTCTCGTCATCCGCGGCGCGGTAGATCACCAACAGCTGGTCCGGATCCTGCAATGGCGTCAGCGTTTCGAAATGCACCGTGATCAAACCGACGCCAGGGTGCCGCATCGCCTTTCGCCCCCGGCCGTTGACCTTGACGTCCCGCTCGGCCCACAATCGCGCGAACTCTTCGTCGGCGGTGATGAGTTCGGCGATGAGGTCGGTCAACACCTGATCCTCGGGATGTGCGGCCCACGCCGTGCGCAGGTGCGCGATCCCCTCCCGCACGACGCGTTCGCGGTCGACATAGAAATCCCGCATCTTCGGATACCTGAGGCACAGCCACATCGCATTGCGCTGCGACGGCGGCAGCGTGTCGAAATCCAGTAGCAGCCTCGCCATTTCGCCGTTCCAGGCCAGGATGTCGTAGCGGTGGTTCATCACCATGGCCGGCAGCGGCGACAGGTCCGCGACCAGCCCGGCCAGCGGCGAAGCCGCAGTGGTGGCTGGCTTGTCGGCGTTGCGGGGGCGCTGCTGGGCCAGGTCGAAGAGGTAGGCGCGTTCGTCAGGGGCAAGGCGCAGCGCCCGCGCCAACGCCTCCACGACCTCCGCCGAGGGCCGCAGACCCCGGGCCTGTTCCAACCGCACGATGTAGTCGATGCTGACCCCAGCCAGTTCGGCGACCTCTTCGCGACGCAACCCCGGGGTCCGCCGGGACTGCCGACGCGACGGCAGGCCGAAATCGTGCGGGTCCAGGCGCTCGCGCCGGGTCCGCAGGAACGCGGCCAGCTCCTGGGTCCGGTCCACGGTGCGGGTCGTCATGCGCGGTACAACAGCCAGGGTAGGACTGGTGTTCCCAGGAAATGCCTTCCCTTACCCCCGGCTCAGGGTGGCCCCAGGCTTGTTTCCGACACCGGATCACAAGCACAGGAGAACACCATGTCGCTCACCCTCGACACCTACCGGTTGCTGGGCCGCTCCGGTCTACGGGTCTCACCACTGGCGCTGGGCACGGCGACCTTCGGCACCGAGTGGGGCTGGGGTGCCGAGAAACAGGAGGCGCGCCAGCTGTTCGATACCTACGTCGAACGCGGCGGCAACTTCATCGACACCGCCAACACCTACACCAATGGCAGCTCCGAGCGCCTGCTGGGCGAATTCACTCGCGACAACCGCGAAAGCCTGGTGCTGGCGACGAAGTACACGACGCAGCGCCGCCCCGGCGATCCGAACTCCGGGGGCTCGCACCGCAAGAGCCTGTTCGCGTCGGTGGACGCCAGTCTGCGTCAGCTGAACACGGACTACCTCGATCTGCTTTACCTGCATGTGTGGGACTTCGCGACACCGGTCGAGGAGATCCTGCGCGGGATGGACGATCTGGTCCGCCAAGGCAAGGTCTTGTACGTGGCGATGTCCAACGTCCCGGCCTGGGAGATCTCGCGCATGCAGGCGATCGCCGACCTGCGCGGCTGGGCACCGCTGGTCGGGTTGCAGATCGAGTACAACCTCATCAACCGGGCCGCGGAACGTGACCTGATCCCTATGGCACGGGCGATGGGGCTGGGCGTGACCCCGTACTCGCCGCTGGCGGGCGGCGTGCTCACCGGCAAGTACAGCCGCGCCGACCTGACCGCGGCGAAGCCCGGATCCGGTGAAAGCACCCGCAAGAACTTCAACGCCGCTCTGGGCATGGTCACCGAACGCAACCTCACCATCGCTGATGTCGTGCAGGAGGTCGCCAGAGAGCTGGGCCACACATCAGCGCAGGTCGGGCTGGCCTGGACCCTGCAGAACCCGGGCGTGACGGCACCGATCATCGGCGCTCGCACCCCCGAGCAACTGGAGGACAATCTGGGTGCGCTGGAGGTCGACTTCACCGCCTCCCAACTGGCCCGCCTCGACGAGGCCAGCACGATCGAACTCGGCTACCCGCACGACCTGCTCGCCAGTAACCACATCCGCACAGTGACCAGAGGCGACCTGAAGATCGAAACCCGCCGCTGATACCCGACCGAGCGCCGAGTGCAGCATCACTACCGCCCTCGGCGCGATCACCGGCACCGCCTGGCTGTCTGCTCATCGCGCTCGGCACCGAAGCAGCGATGGCCGTGGTTGGTGAGAACCAGATCCAGCGCCACAGCGAAAGGCACGGCCGCGGCGGCCACGGCCCGCTAATGGAGTGTGCGAGCCGGGCGAGTTCTGCCTGTACTACGGTGCGAACCGGGGTGGCTCGGTGTCGGACTTCAACGGATCAGTCTCGAACTACGGGAACAGCCAGCCTAGTTGCTATGAGTTCGTCGGCCCGGGCACGGGCAAGGGCGCGTGCATCAAGAACAACGCCGGGTCGGCGTGGAACCGCACGACCGGGTACACCGTCTTCGTCTACTACAACAGCGGTTACCAAGGTGCTTCACAAGCGTTCGGTGTCGGCCAGGCGGCCAACCTGAACAGCTCGTTGTGGGACAACAACGCCTCGCACCGGTTCATCAAGAACTAGGTCGCGCTGACCGTCGTGTCCGCCGTAAGGGCGGACACGACGGTGGTCAGGGCTTGCCCTCAATGGCGTCGCAGATGGCGGTGGACAATCCGCCCTGCATGGCAGGATCAAACCATGGACGAGAAGACCGAAGGGCAGCTGCGCGTTATCCGCAAGGTCACCGCGGTCTTGCAGGCAGACGACATCTCAGCGTGGCTGTTCGGAGGCTGGGGACTCGACGCGAGAATCGGCCGGATCACACGTCGGCACGGCGACGTGGAGTTCTGGGTTGAGCGTGTTCATGCCGAGCGATCAAAGGCACTGCTCGTAGGAGCTGGCGCCATGGCTCTCACGACTCAGCCGGCAGAGGAGTCCTGCGAGTTCACGTTGGACGACATTCCGTTTAGTACCGCCTACTTTGATCGGCGGTCAAACGGATCGTCCAGCCAGCCCCTTGGGCGATTCTCCGACTGGCTATTCCCGCCAGGATCCTTCGGCGACGAACCTGTGGCGCTCGATAGCACGCCGGTACTGGCCATGAGCGTCCACGGCATGCTCGCCATGAAGGAGCAGTTCCCGCACCTGTGCAATGGCCGGCCGTGGCGGCAGAAGGACATCGCCGACATGGAGATACTCCGAGAGCTGGTTTCCGCAGAGTTGTCGTAGCAGCCTTGGATAGTGAAGTCATCCGCGGCGGCCAAGCCGGCCACCGAAATGACTCCGGCCAGCAAGGCCCGAGAGGCGCGACTCGGGCGGCCCGCCTCAGGGCAGCCCCGGGGAGGCAAACAGCCCGCCCGGGGCTGCTCTGAGGACCGGTCACTTCCGCCAGAACAGGTGGTGCGCCACCCCGCTCGGGCTGGGAACGACCTCCAGGTGAAACCGGTCGAGCAGCTCGTCAGGGGACTCCCAGAGTCGTACTCCGGACCCGTGCTTCACCGGCGAGACCGCCACGTGCATGGTGTCGACGAGGTCGGCGTCGAGAAACTGCCGGATGGTGGTTGCCCCGCCGCCGAGTCGGACGTCCTTGCCCTGCGCCGCCTCCCGAGCCTGGTCGAGGACCGTGGCAGGGTCGCCGTCGACGAAGTGGAACGTGGTGTCGGAGAGCGTGAGCGAAGGACGCTTGTGGTGAGTCAGGACGAATACCGGGGTGTGGAACGGGGGCTCGTCACCCCACCAGCCCTGCCACTCGTGGTTGTGCCAGGGCCCGCGCTGGGGCCCGAACTTGTTGCGGCCCATGATCTCGGCGCCGATGTTGCGGTCGTAGTCCCGCGTGAGGTAGTCGTCGAGACCCCGGCTACCCCCGGGTTCGGTGCGCATGGACCAGCTCGCCGTGGCGCCGGCCCAGGCGAACAGCTCCTGGGGCTCGACATGACCGAATGGCCGCTCGATGGTCTGGTCCTCACCGGCACCGATTCCGTCACTCGAGACGTTGAAGTTCTGGACTCTCAGTAGCTGAGCCACGTGTTCCTCCTGTGTTGTCTGGGTGGATCGTCACCGGGAGGTCGGAGCCGATCTACGGATCTT
>Ga0193717_1001438_pt1 | contig 14621 bp, 12 predicted proteins | sample U2c2metaG_FD_145900 | JGI IMG/M metagenome (GOLD analysis project Ga0193717, IMG submission 145900) | Soil microbial communities from a riparian zone of the East river system, Colorado, United States - U2c2 | ecosystem: Environmental > Terrestrial > Soil > Riparian zone | place: USA: East River... | reverse complement strand
CTCGATGCGACGCAGCCGATCCGCATCGACGGCGTCGCCGATCGCTCCTCGATCGCGCGCGCGCCGAACAGCGACAAGCCGGCGATCGTGCGGCTGCGTGCGCTGGGTGCGAATGGCGATGTGCTGTGGCTGGTCAACGGCAAGCTCGAAGGCGAGACGCGCGGCGCGGGGGCGTTCGAGTATGCGTTTGCGCAGATCGGGGATCAGACGATTACTGCGCTGGCGGCGTCGGGGAATTATGCGCAGTTGCAGTTGCGGGTGTTGCGGTAACGAAGGCGCTGGGTCCCGGCTTTCGCCGGGATGACGAAGTTTCCAAGTTACCGTGACGCCCCAAGATCGTCATCCCGGCGAAAGCCGGGACCCAGCGCCTTCCGCCACGCAGCAACCGCTGACACCCGCATGCATTGCCGTATGCTTGCCGCTCGGCACAACAACGGCAGCAAGATCCGATGGCCCAAAGCGTCCACGACTTCGTCGACGACCCCCGCAACCGCGACATCCTGATCTGCGTCAACGGCACGATGAAGCGCCGCGAGGACGCCGTCGTCTCCGTGTTCGATTCCGGCTTCGTGCTCGGCGACGGCGTGTGGGAAGGCCTGCGCGTGTCCGGCGGCCATCCTGCATTTCTCGAGCAGCACCTCGATCGACTGTACGAAGGCGCGAAGGCGATCGCGCTCGATATCGGCATGAGCCGCGATGCGCTGACGCGCGCGATCTACGCGACGCTCGCCGCCAACGGCATGCGCGACGGCGTGCATATCCGCCTGATGGTGACGCGCGGCGTCAAGCGCACGCCGTACCAGGATCCGCGCGTGACCATCGGTCCGGCCACGATCGTGATCATTCCCGAGCACAAGAATCCTCGCCCGGACACGCTCGAACGCGGGCTCACGCTGTTCACCGTGCACGTGCGCCGCGGCTATCCGGACGTGCAGGACCCCAAGCTCAACAGCCACAGCAAGCTCAACTGCATCACCGCCTGCATCCAGGCCTACACGGCCGGCGCCGACGAGGCGCTGATGCTCGATCCGCACGGCTTCGTCGCGACCTGCAACTCGACGCACTTCTTCATCGTGCGCAAGGGCGAGGTGTGGACCTCGACGGGCCAGTACTGCCTCGGCGGCATCACACGCGGCAACGTGCTCGCCGTCTGCCGCAAGGCCGGCATTCCGGCATTCGAGAAATCCTTCAGCCTGACCGACGTCTACGGCGCCGACGAAGCCTTCGTCACCGGTACGTTCGCCGGCGTCGTGCCGGTGCATACGATCGACGGGCGCACGATCGGCGAAGCACGCCGCGGGCCGATGGTCGAAAAGCTGCAGTCGCTGTATCGCGCGCTGGTCGCGCGGGATATCGCCAGGCCGCCGCGTGCCGGACGTCGCCGGAGACACGACCGGTGCGCATCGCGATGTGGTCGGGACCGCGCAACATCTCGACCGCGATGATGCGCGCATGGGAAAACCGTGGCGATTGCGCGGTGTCCGACGAACCGCTGTACGCGCACTATCTCGCGCAGACCGGACTCGATCATCCGGGCCGCGACGAGGTAATCGCGGCCGGCGATACCGACTGGCGCACGGTGACGGCGGCACTCATCGGTCCGGTCCCGGACGCGCGGCCGGTCTGGTATCAGAAACACATGACCCATCATCTGCTGCCGGACATCGATCACGGCTGGATCCACGCGCTGACGAACGTGTTCCTGATCCGCGATCCCGACGCGGTTGTCAGTTCCTACGTGAAGACGCGCACGACGGTGACGCCCGAGGACATCGGTGTGCCGCAGCAGCTGCGTCTGTTCGACGAGCTGGCCGACCACGACGGCGCGGCGCCGCCGGTCATCGATGCCGACGATTTCCTGCACACGCCCGAAGCGCACCTGCGCATGCTGTGCGACCGCGTCGGCGTCGCCTTCACGCCGCGCATGCTCGCCTGGCCGCCCGGTCCGCGCGCCAGCGATGGCATCTGGGCTCCGCACTGGTACGCGGCGGTGTGGCGCTCGACCGGATTCGAGCCGGCGCTGCCGCGCGCAACCCGCCTCGACGATGCCTGCGAACGTGTCGCCGACGCCTGCCGTCCGGCATACGAGAAACTGCGCCGGCATCGGCTGCAGCCTGCAGCGCCCGCCGCTTCTGTTGCTGCGCACGAATCCTGAGCGCTCGCGTCCGATCACGCCCGAACAATCCTCCGACAACAGGATTGCAACACTTTTGGAATGACGCGCCGCGTGCCCGCCTGCACCTTCCACGGATTCGACAAGGGGAGGATGTCCGATGGGCGGGACCAAGGCTTCAGCGGCGCGCAGGACGCCGGCCGGATTGCTGGTCGGTGTCGTGTTGCTTTCGGCGACCATGCCGGCGCCATCCGACGCGGCACAACCGAGGGTCACCTGGTTCGCCGACCCGCATCCCGCGGCCGCGCAGTCCGGTGCCGGCCACGCGCCGACGGGTGCGCTGACCACCTACCCTACCCTGGCCGACTTCCTCGCGGCGACCGACGGCGCCGATCTCGCCAGCGAGGATTTCGAAGGCGGCTTCGCGCCGGCCAACGGCATGCGTATCTGCTTCCAGGCAGTCTCCAGCGTCTCGGACGATCCGTGCTTCGCGCCGGGCCATCTCGTCGCGGGATTCAGCATCCGCTCGAGCGGCGGCAACATCTGGGATCCGGTCACCGGCGTCGACAGCGATCTCGTCGTGCTCGGTCCCGGCACGCGCGGCATGACCAGCACCGTGGTCGGCGCGGACGTTCCCGATCCGCCACAGAACCCGACGCAGATCAGCTTCGACGGCGCGCCGACAGCGGTCGCGATGGACGTCTACGACAGCTTCGTCGGACAGGCCGTGCAGATAGAGGCCTACGACGCGGACGACCAGCTCATCGGCGTCTTCACGGCGATGCCTGCGAGCACGACAACGCCCGCGTTCGCCGGCTTCACCAGCTCGATTCCGGTGAAACGCGTCGCCGTCAACGCGCTTGCCAGCGGCGGCGGCGAGCTGATCGACAATCTCGCCTTCGGCGGCGGCGCCGGCCACGTGCATCTGCAACCGGTCACGCCGGACTTCGATGCAGTCGCGCTCGGCCGCACGGCGATCCTGCCGGTCACGCTGTCCAACGACGGCAGCCTGGACCTGCACCTCGGCACGATCGCGACACCCGCCGCTCCGTTCTCGATCCAGGCGGATGCCTGCTCTGAGTCGACGCTGGCGCGTGGCGAAAGCTGCATCGTCGAGTTCGCGTTCACGCCGGACTGGGCGGGCAATTTCTCCGCCTCGCTGGAAATTCCCGGCGACAGCGCCGCGCCGGCGCGCTTGACGTTGAATGGCCAGGGCGTGCGCGCACGTGTTTCGCCGATGCCCGGGGCGATCGACTTCGGACCGGTCGCCGTGGGCAGTACGGCGGGTCCGCTGGCGGTGACCGTGGCGAATCTCACCGGCGGTGCGCTGACCGTGACGGGCTTCGGCAACGTATCTCCTCCGTTCGCGCGGACCGGCGGCAGTTGTGCCGTCCCACCTTTTGACCTCGATCCCGGCGCGCAATGCACGCTGGAATTTTCTTTCTCCCCCGCGAGTGCGGACAAGTTCGACGCGACGCTGACGATCGCCGGCAGCGGCGTGCCGGCGACGGCCCAGGTGAATCTGCACGGCATCGGAGGCCAGCCATGAGCACCACTCCAGGCATCTTTAAATCGATCGCGGCCGGCGCCGGGTTGCTGCTGTTTTCGCTGGCCATCGCGCAGGACGCGGCAAAATCGCTGACCGCACCCGCGCCCGCGCAAGGCGATCCGGGTCCGCTCGTCGTCTATGACACGCTGCCCGATTTCCTCGCCGCGATCGCCGCTCTCGGCACGCCGCATTTCAACGACTTCGACAAGAACGCGGCGCAGTACCTGCCGTCGAACCAGTTCGCAGCCTGCATCGAGCCGGTCAGCAGCCAGTCGAACGACGCCTGCTTCAAGCCGGACGATCTCGCCGGCATCAGCATCGCGTCGAGCAACGGCCACGGCGTCATCGTCATGAATCCCGGCATCTACGGCATGCCGAGCCGCACGATCGCGGCGTGGCCGTACCGGCTGAATTCGCAGAGCTACACCGTCGTGCGTTTCGACGAGCCGCCGACGGCTGTCGCCGCCGACGTGTACGGCTTCGCGATGGGCGACGGCGCGCAGCCGGTGGCCACCGCGCCGGTGCAGGTCGACGTCTATGCCGGCGACGACAGCCTGATCGGCAGTGTCACCGTCGAGCCGACGCAGTTCACCGTGCCGGTGTTCGTCGGTTTCACCAGCCCGCTTCCGATCGCGCGCGTCGTCTACGGCACGCACGTCGACTATTCGGCAGGGCCGATCGACAACCTGTATTTCGCCGGCGGCAGCGGCCGCTTGAATATCGGCGCTGCGGATTTCGGCGCCGTGGATATCGGCGACACCGCAACATTGCCTGTCGCGTTGCTCAATTCCGGACATCTTCCGCTCGCGCTCGGCACGCTCGCGCAACCCTCGGCGCCGTTCTCGTTCGATGCCGACGCCTGCTCCGGAACGACGCTGGCAGCGGGCACGAGTTGCATCGTGCAGGTGCGGTTTGCGCCGCAATACGAAAGCGATTTCGCGCAGTCGATCGCGGTGCCCAGCGACGATCCCGCGAGCCCGACGCCGCTGCAGCTCACAGGAACCGGCGCGATCGTCATTGCCGATGTCGCAGGAGGTGGCCAATGAACCGCCTCGAAGCCGCTTCCACCGCGCGCGCCAATCCGCCCACCGGAACCCATTCGATGAAGATCGCGATCCTCGCTGCAATGCTCGCCGCCGCGTCGAACATCGCGGCTGCCGCAGAGACCGGCAGCGGCCTGGTGACTTATCCCGATGTCACGGCCTTCCTCGCCGCCACTACCGGCATCGCGCTAAATTTCGAGAACTTCTCCGCACACGATTCGTTCAACGTTTCACCGTGCTACGAGCCGCTCAACGGTGACTCGGGCCAGCCCGGCACGAGTTTCCTCGAACCGGTCTGCTTCCATCCCGGCGATGTGATCGGCGGATTCGACATACGTTCCGATCTCGACTGGACCTCCGGCATCACCAACCCGTGGGGACCGATGACCGGCCCCGGGCTTTTCTTCATCGGCTCCAATGCGATGTCGCCGGGCCCGGCCAGCAACGCCGTCGGCGCCACGTTCTCGGCGGCGACGAAGACGCTGATCAACTTCCGCGACGGGCCGGTCGCCGTTTCGATGGACGGCTACGACATCGCGGCCGGCTCGCCGCTGACGTTCGACGTGTATGCGCACGACGGCATGCCGATCGGCAGCTTCACCGTGCCGCAGAGCGCGCCGAATGTACCTGCGTTCGCCGGTTTCACCAGCCCGGTGCCGGTGGCGCAGGTCGTCGTGCGCAGCGCGTCCGCGGTTTCGCAGATCATCGGCAATCTGCGTTTCGGCGGCGTCGTGGGGAAACTCACGGTAAGTGCGGACAGCGTCGACCTCGGCGCCGTCGGCATCGGCTCGAGCGCCGCGCAATCGCTGCAGATCGAGAATACCGGCAACACCGACGTCGCAGTCGATCCGATCGCAGCGCTCCCCGCGCCGTTTGCGATCCTGTCCGATGCGTGCTCCGCCGCCGTGCTGACCGCGGGCGAAAGCTGCGCCGTGACGCTCGAATTCGCGCCTGCGATCGAGCGCTCGTTCTCCGCGCTGCTCGCCATCTCGCGCGGCGATGCGGACGCACCGGCGCATGAGATCGATGTGCGCGGACGCGGCGTCCTGCCGACCTTGACCGCGACACCGCTGTCGATCGACTTCGGCACCGTGCCGATCGGCGGCAGCGCCGGGCCGGCGACGATCACGCTGCGCAACACCACGGCGGTTGCTCTCGGCATCGGCGCGATCGGCATGCCCGACGCACCGTTCGCCGCGGACGGCGGCACCTGCGCGCCTGCACCGTTCGATCTGGCGCCCGGGCAAGCGTGCACGCTGGAGTTCTCGTTCGAACCGCAGCTCGGCGGGGTTTATCGCGATCGCGTCGTGATCGAGTCGGACGATGCGTCGACTCCCGGCGAAATCATGCTCCGCGGCGCCGCGGGCGATGTGATCTTCGCGGACGGATTTGACGGCTCGCCATGACGCAGTGCCGGCGGCGAACTCCAGTCGCCGCTGGCACGTCTCCATCGCGTTGCGGTTGTCGTACAGGGTGGGCCTTGGCCCACCGAATGCGCACTTTGTTGCGCTCTCGTAGGGTGGGCTTCAGCCCACCGGATGCCCACCGGTGGGCTGAAGCCCACCCTACGGGCCCGGCGGCGTGCGCAGCGCAACCGGAATCGTCCGCTCTCCCGCCAGTTGCTCGGCCTTCGCCAGCGCACTCGACCATGGCGCGAAGCGTCCCAGCGCGTGGAACAACTCGGCTGCCAGCAACGCGCTGCGGAAATCACGCTCGGCCCAGGCAGCCGTGCGGCCGACCACGGGCACCGCGTCATCGGTGCGACCGCGGCTCAGCAACCAGCGGCCATACGATGCGGCCGCCTCGATAACGTCCTCGGCATCGCCGTCCGCATCCGCGCGCGCGAGCGCGGCGCGGAAATCGCGCTCGGCTGTTTCATCCTCGCCGCGCTGCAGCGCGCGTTCGGCAGCGGCGACCAGCAGTGCGGGCTGCTCGTCGCCGACGCCGCTGAGCGGAGCGGTGGGTGCCGGCTCCGACGCGCTTGCAACCTCGCGCTCCATCGCAGCCTGCGCGCGCTGGCGCAGCAGCTGCAGATGCGCGCGCGTCGTCGCGTATTCCGGATCGACCAGCCGCTGCAGTGTCGCATCGGCGCGAACGACGGCCTCGCCCATGTTCGCGCGATCGAACGCGAGTCGTGCGCGGACCAGATCGGCGAGACCGACGAACTCGTCTTTCGCGCGCAGCGGTCTGCTTTCGATTTCTCTCAGGAGCGCATCCGCCTCGGTGCGTCGCCCCAACGCCAGCAATACGCCGGCGCGGCTCGACAACAGCAGGCTCAACAGTTCGGGATCGGCGACGCGCACCTTCAGCGCCCAGGCGCGATCGCTGCTCGCGAGCGCGCCGGTGTAGTCGATCTGCTGCAACTGGCTGGCGGCCAGCGTCGCCGTCGTCAGCACGCGCTCATCGACCGCATCGAGCCGCGCGAACGCCGCGGTCGCGTGTTGCAGCAGCGGCACGGCACGATCGACGCGGCCGCGCTTTGCCTCGAACGTGCCCTCGATCATGTCGAGGCGGGCCAGCCCCATGACGTCGCCCGCCTGCTCGATCTCGACGCGGGCCGTGGCGAGATCGGCAAGCGCGTCCTCGCCGCGGCCGAGCGCGGCGCGTGCCGCCGCGCGGTTGCCCAGCGCCTGGCTGCGGTCGAGCGGATAAGGCAATCCGTTCAACGCCGTGATGGCTTCGCTCAACACGCGCTCCGCATCGGCGTAGTGCGTGGCATTGATGTTGACGACGCCGAGTCCGATCAGGATGCGCGCGTGCAGCAGCGGACTGCCGCTCACCGACTCGTCGCCGAGCAGCGCTTCCAGCTCGTTCTTCACTTCGTCGGCATGCCCCGCGCGCAGAGCGACGCGGGCGAGCCAGAAGCGCAGTTCCGGCTGCGCCCTTTCGAGCGCCGGCGCGTTCTGCAGGATCGCGCGCGCGACTTCGAGCTGATTGCCAAGCATCGCCGCCTCGACGCGCTGCACGGTTTCTTCGAGCTGCGGATCGGTCTCGCCGATCAGCGGAGGCGTTCTCCCGAGTTGAGCGAGCAGTCGATTCGTCGCCAGACGCACCGCGATCAAGGGCTCGGCCGCATCGGCTTCCACCTGTGGCGATTCGCCCGTGCGTTCTTCGGCGTGGCCGCCGGCAACGGAATCCAGGTGCAAGCGCCATCCGCGCGGTGTCCGCTCGAGCTTGCCGTGCACGATCAGTCCCGGATCGAGCGCGCGGCGAACCGTCGTCGCCGGATCGGTGTCCGTCGCGACGCCGTCTGCGCCGAGCACGGCGAGCACGGCCTCGCTGGTCGGCACGCGCAAGCCCGCCGCACGCAAGCGCCCAGCGATCGCGTCCATCGCCCCGAGTCGCAGCCATGCCTCGTCGGAGCCCGCGGAAACGTTCACGGGCAACACCACGACTGCGGATGTGTCCTGCACCACGCGCGGAGCGCGTACGTCGCTCCACAGCACCGCTGCGATCGCGGCTGCAGCCACGACACCGAGCAGCAGCACGAACACGAAGTGGCGGGGCCGACGATGCGCTCGCAGCGCCGGCATGTTCTTCGCAGGCGAAATCGCGACGTCCGCATCGGTGCCGCCGACAGCCAATGACGCAGCGGTGACGGGACGCTGCGCCGGCACGTGCTCGTCCGTATCGATGCGCGTATCGGCGACCCAGTGATAACCGAATTTCGGCATCGTGCGGATCGCGCGCTGCTCGTTGCCGTCGTCGTCGACCGCGCGGCGCACGCGCAGGACGATCTGGCCGAGCTGCGCATCGGAGACATCCACACGGCCCCACACCGCGGCGACCAGCTCATCGCGGCCGACGGCACGATCGCGATGTTCGATCAAATACAGAAGACAATCGAACACGCGCGACGACAGTGGCACCGGACGATCGCAATGCAGCAACTCGCGCGACCCGACGCAAAGGCGGAATTCGCCGAAGCGATAGCTCATCGACATGGCTGGCTCATGCCGTCCGCATCGCGGCTCTGCACGCCGGGACCGCCGCCACGCGCTTTCAATCCTCGTCGTCGCGTGCGCGCCGCGGCGCGGCGCCCGATCGCACTACGGGAACGACAACGGCGGCAACCGCATTCCATACCGCGAGCGCATCGCGCGTGACCGCGACGTCGTGCACGCGCACGATCGCGGCGCCGTTCTGCACCGCGATCAGCGCGGCGGCGGCCGAGCCGGCGGCGCGATCGACGTGATCCTTGTGGCCGGTCAGCGTGCCGATCATCGCCTTGCGCGACAGGCCGGCGACGACCGGCGCGATCTCTGAAAAACGTTGCAGGTTGCGCAGCAGCGCGAGATTGTGTTCCAGCGTCTTGCCGAAACCGAATCCGGGATCGACCAGGATCTTCTTCTTGTCGATGCCGGCCATCTGGCAGGCGAAAAGTCTGTCGGTGAGAAAGCGGTGGATCTCACCGACGACATCGTCGTACTGCGGATCGGCCTGCATCGTGCGCGGATCGCCGAGCATATGCATGAGCACGACGGGCACGCCGAGCGCAGCCGCCGCATCGAGAGCTCCCTCGCCGCGCAGCGCGCGCACATCGTTGATCATGCCCGCGCCCGCGCCGACGGCCGCGCGCATGACCTCGGATTTGGACGTGTCGATCGAGATCGGCACGCGGACCTGTCGCGCCAGCGCCTCGATGACCGGGACGACGCGCGCGATTTCGGTCTGCGCATCGACCTCCTCCGCGCCCGGGCGCGTCGATTCGCCGCCGACATCGAGCAGGTCGGCGCCCTCCTCGACCAGTTTCAGCCCGTGCTCGATCGCGCGCTGCGGATCGAGGAAGCGGCCGCCGTCGGAGAATGAATCGGGTGTGACGTTGATGATGCCGGCGATGCGCGGTCGATCCAGCGCGAGTTCGCGGCCGTTGCAGTCGAGCGTGATATGGAACATCGATCACCGTTGGCTGTTCTGGGAGCGGCGGCTCAGGCGAAAAGACGTGTTTAGCGTTCCATGTTGACACGCATCGCAGGCTCGAGATGAGGCTCGGTTTCCACCCAGGAGACCTTCAGAAACGCGAAGGCCGCCCGAAGGCGGCCTCAGCGTAACGCAAACAACGGGGTCGGCAGCTACAGGATTGGCGGTTTGGCGCTCACCCGAGGCTGTACGGCGGGTCCGCCGATCGGGCTCTCGCCGCGCGGCGTACCGGTGCCGGTGCCCGAACTGGACGCGGGCTTGGGATCACGCCAGTCCTTCGGCGGATCGGGCTCGCGGCCGGCCATGATCTGGGCAATCTGCTCGCGGTCGATGGTCTCGTACTGCAACAGCGCACCGGCCATCGCTTCGAGCTTGACCATGTTCGCGATCAGTATCTCGCGGGCGCGTCCGTAGGCGCGGTCGATCACGCCGCGCACGACCTCGTCGATCTTGCGCGCGGTCTCTTCCGAAACATGCTTGTGCTGGGTAACCGAGCGGCCGAGGAAGACCTCGTCCTCTTCGTCCGTGTAGGTCATCGGGCCAAGTTCCTCGGAAAGACCGAACTTGGTCACCATGTCGCGCGCGAGCTGTGTCGCGCGCTGGATATCGTTCGACGCGCCGGTGGTCACCTTGTCTTCGCCGAAGATCAACTCCTCGGCGACGCGGCCACCGTACAAGCTGGCGAGGCGGCTTTCGAGCGAAGCCTTCGAGTGGCTGTAGCGATCGGTTTCCGGCAGGAACATCGTCACGCCGAGCGCACGGCCGCGCGGAATGATCGTGACCTTGTGCACCGGATCGTGCTCGGGCACCGACAGGCCGACGATCGCGTGGCCGGCTTCGTGGTACGCAGTCAGCTTCTTCTCGTCGTCGCTCATGAGCATCGAGCGGCGCTCGGCACCCATCATGATCTTGTCCTTGGCGCGCTCGAAATGAACCATGCCGACTTCGCGCGTGTTCTCGCGCGCAGCGAACAGGGCAGCCTCGTTGACGAGGTTGGCGAGATCGGCGCCGGAGAAACCGGGCGTGCCGCGCGCAATGGTCATCGGCTCGACGTCGCTGGAGATCGGCACCTTGCGCATGTGCACCTTGAGGATCTGCTCGCGTCCGCGCACGTCCGGCAGTGGCACGACGACCTGGCGATCGAAACGGCCGGGGCGCAGCAACGCCGGATCGAGCACGTCCGGACGGTTGGTCGCGGCGATCACGATGATGCCTTCGTTGCCTTCGAAGCCGTCCATCTCGACCAGCAGCTGGTTCAAGGTCTGCTCGCGCTCGTCATGACCGCCGCCGAGACCGGCGCCGCGATGGCGGCCGACCGCGTCGATCTCGTCGATGAAGATGATGCACGGCGCGTGCTTCTTCGCCTGCTCGAACATGTCGCGCACGCGCGCGGCGCCGACGCCGACGAACATCTCGACGAAATCGGAACCGGAGATCGAGAAGAACGGCACCTTCGCTTCGCCGGCGATCGCCTTGGCCAGCAGCGTCTTGCCGGTGCCCGGCGAGCCGATCATCAGCACGCCGCGCGGAATCTTGCCGCCGAGCTTGGTGAACTTGGACGGATCGCGCAGGAACTCGACGAGCTCGCCGACTTCCTCTTTCGCCTCGTCGCAACCGGCGACGTCGGCGAACGTGATCTTGACCTGATCCTCGCCCTGCAGCTTGGCGCGCGACCGGCCGAACGACATCGCGCCGCGTCCGCCCGCGCCCGCCTGCATCTGGCGCATGAAGTAGACGAGCAATCCGATGAAGATCAGGAACGGCACCCAGTCGAGCAGGATGCGCCAGAGCGGCATCACGTTGTCGGCTGGTGTCTGCTTCAGCTCAACATTGTTCTTGGCCAGCAGATCGACGAGTTTTTCATTCGCGCCATAGGGGACCGTCGTCGACACCGACGTTCCATCCTTGAGCTTGGCCGTCGCCTTGGTCGGCGAGTCCGGGCTCAACAACACCGAAGCAATGCCGCCATTGGTGATCTGCTGGCTGAATTCCGAATACGGAACATCCGACGGCGCCGCGGCGCGCGGATTGAAACTCTGGAACACCGTCAGCAATACGACGGCGATGATCACCCAGAGCAGCAGATTCTTGGCCATGTCATTCATAAAGAGGTACTACCAGGTCAATCGCGTTTGCCAATCGCCAGCGCGTAGACTTCGGGACTGCGTGCCCTCGATGCCTTCGGTTTGCGCATGCTGACGCGCTCGAAACCACGGCGCAAGCGCCGCACGTATTCATCGAAGCCTTCACCCTGGAAAAGTTTGGTCAGGAAGACACCGCCCTTCCGCAGGTGTTTCTGTGCAAAATCCTCCGCCAGTTCAGCCAGATGCATCGCCCGTGGCTGATCGACGCTGTTCATTCCGCTGAGATTGGGGGCCATGTCGGAAAGCACAAGATCGACGACGGCGCCCTGCAGACGCTCTTCCAGCGCTTTCAACACCTCGGCTTCACGAAAATCGCCGAGGATGAAGTCGACTCCGGCTATGCCCTGCATCGGCAGGATATCCAGTGCGACCACGCGTCCAGCGTCGCCGAGACGGCCGCGCATCATCTGCGACCAGCCGCCCGGTGCGGCGCCCAGATCGACGACGACCATGCCCGGCTTGAGGATACGGTCGCGATCGATCAGCTCCTCGAGTTTGAACACCGCGCGTGAACGCCAGCCTTCGGCCTGCGCCCGTTTCACGTACGGATCGCTGAAATGTTCCTGCAGCCAGCGGGTACTGGATTTGCTGCGCGCCATCGTTCGCGCGACACCGCGCCGGTTTTCAGTGGAGGATGGCCTGCATGATACCCTGCTCCGCTCCACACCCCCGTAACCGCCTGTCTCCATTCGGTTTCCGTTCATGCCCCTGTCGACCAACCAGAAGCGTTACCTGCGCACGATCGCGCACACACTCGACCCGGTGATCATGGTCGGCCAGAAAGGCATCACCCCCGCCGTGCTCAAGGAATTCGAGGGCGCGCTGACGCACCATGAGCTGGTCAAGGTGAAGCTGGCCGATGCCGATCGCGAGCAGCGCGCCGAATCGGTCGAGCTGCTGCGCGCCAGGTCGCATGCCCAGGTCGTACAGACCATCGGCAAAGTGGCCTGCTTTTATCGCCGCAATCAGAAGCAAGCCAAGATCGAGCTGCCCAAGTAAGCCGCGATGCAGCTGACCCAGGATCCCGCTGAAGGCTATCTGTTCGTCCGCGCCTGCACGCCGGAAGCGATCACCGTGGTCGATCGGCCGATCTCGCGCAGCTTCGTGCTGGCGCCGGATAGCGTGGTCGAGGATTGGCCGGTCACGAACGCGGCGGAATTCGACATTGCCGCCGCGGAGACGATCGCGTCGCTGGCGCCCGAGGTGGTGCTGCTTGGTACGGGCGAGCGGCAGGTGTTTCCGCCGCGCGAGGCGATCGTCGCGCTGCTGCGGCGGAAGATCGGTGTCGAGGTCATGGACAACGCGGCGGCGAGTCGGACGTATAACCTGCTGGCTTCGGAAGGGCGGCGTGCGGTGGCTGCGTTCATGCTGCCGCGGCGTGTATCGTAAGCGTCGCCTTATCCCAAACCTCTCGTCCCCACTTCGTGGGGACGATGTAGCGGGACGGCGTGGCGATGATCGAAATCGAACCTTCAATCATCCTGCGACAACTTCCGCAACTTCTTCATCGCCTCCTCCTGAATCTGCCGCGCCCGCTCGCGCGTGATACCGAGATCGCGCCCGATTTCCGCCAGCGACTGCACCGGCGCACCGCCAAGCCCGAAACGCCGCTGCATCACGGCCAGCTGACGTTCGGTGAGTCGTGACAGCCAGTGGCCGAGGCGTTCGGCTTCTCCCAGCGACAGCGCGGTCGATGATTCCTCGCGCTCCGGTGGCGCGGGCGCTATCGCCGGCTCGCCCGATTCCGCGGCCGCGTCGAGCGAGGTGACGGTTTCGCTGACGCGGAACAGCTCGGCAACATCTTGCATGTCTTTGCCGACTGCTGCGGCGATCTGCTCGAGGCTCGGCGGCTTGCCGTTGCGCGCGGCAAGCTCGCGCTCCGCGCGCAGCACGAGCGCGAGCTCGCGCAGCACGTGCACCGGCAGGCGCACGGTGCGGCCATGGTGCATCACCGCGTGCTGCACGGCTTCGCGAATCCACCAGACCGCATACGTCGAAAAACGCAGGCGACGTTCCGGCTCGAATTTCTCGACCGCGCGGATCAGCCCGAGATTGCCCTCGGCGATCAGATCCATCAGCGGCACTCCGCGCCCGACATAGGATCGCGCGACCGAAACGACGAGGCGCAGGTTCGATTCGATCATGCGCCGGCGCGCCTCGCCGTCACCAGCGCGCACATCGGCCGCGAGCGCGGCTTCTTCCTGCGCCTGCAGCAACGGCGTCAGCCCGATTTCCTTGAGGTAAACGCTCGTGGAGGACCGCGCCTCCTTGTCCTGGGGCTCGATCGCTTCGACCAGATCGTGGAAATCGTCGCCCGAAAACTCCGGCTCGGACGAGGCTGGTGGATTCATTTCGACAGCTTACGCTGTTGGCTGGAGAGGGTGGTGTGGATTTTTTTGATCTTCATTTCGCCGCCAGGCTTCGTCATCCCGGCGATCCAAAGCCAAAGACAAAAGCAGCCGGACTTATAGGGTGGGCCTTGGCCCACCGCTCTCACCCGGTGGGCCAAGGCCCACCCTATAAGAGCAATTCCCTTCTCCCGCTTGCGGGAGAAGGTGCCGAAGGCGGATGAGGGCGCTCTTGATCTTGGGCCCCGTGTGGGGCGGCGGTGGGCGGCCGAAAAGGCCCGCAGGGTCGGCGCAATGGATCGCGCCGATTCCGCTGCGGCACAGGGATGTGCCGTCAGCGGAACCCGGCCGCCCGTAAGCGAACCTCCGCGCAGCGGAGGCGCCACACCCGGGGTGCCCTTCTCTTTGGTTGTCACTCTCAAGGACCAAGTGCAACACCTTGGTCGTTTGATCCACGCTGCGCTCGACTCCGGGATTCTTCTAACGTTCTGTTCTGCTCCTGCT
>Ga0193717_1001437_pt1 | contig 14632 bp, 10 predicted proteins | sample U2c2metaG_FD_145900 | JGI IMG/M metagenome (GOLD analysis project Ga0193717, IMG submission 145900) | Soil microbial communities from a riparian zone of the East river system, Colorado, United States - U2c2 | ecosystem: Environmental > Terrestrial > Soil > Riparian zone | place: USA: East River... | reverse complement strand
GCTGAAGGTAACGTTTCCGCGAAGTCTGAGTCGGAGCCGCAAACGGGTCTGGACCACGAGCTTGACCATAATGAGCGGGACATCACTCTCGAACGGTACTCTGACGAGATGCCCACTCGGCCGGCAATGGCCGCACCCAACATTAGTGAGTCGTTAAATCCGCTACCCGTCAAACGTTGCCCAGTGTGCAACGCAACCTACGAAAACCCGCTGCTAGTGTATTGCGCCTACGATGCTGCCAAACTAATTAGCGCCGATGACGCTGTGTTTAGTTACTCGCCCGCCAAGGACAGGTCGCGCCAGACACTGTGGGCGTTGGTCGCGATCGTAACTGTGTTAGGCGCGTCTCTCGGCTACCTGATAAACAATTATCGATCCCGAGTGATAGTATCCGGCGCACCTATTGCAGACACATCTAGTGCTCCTCTTGCCGCCAGCTCCAGCGCATCTATTGCAACTCAAACGGAGCAGCCGGAGATAACCAGGAATGATTCGCCGTTGATAGGCGGCGAGCTTGTTGGCATGGAGGTCGACGTGCCGGAGCCGGAATACCCTTCGCAAGCCAGGGCCCAAGGGGTTTCAGGCACAGTCACTGTTCGGGTTCAGGTGAACGACAGAGGCAGGGTCGTCTCGGCGCGAAGTTCCCGCGGGGATCGGCGGCTGCGTGCTGCTGCCATAAAAGCCGCACAAAAGGCCACCTTCTCGCCAGAGAAACTCGCCGGCCGTGGAAAGGCCGTATCAGGGACTATCACTTATAACTTCGGGCCGCAAACAGAATCCACGGCAGCGACAGGATCACAAGTGCCGACGCAAACAAATTCGCCGTCTGAGGACGGATCGGAGTCCGCAACCGGATCGTCTGATGCGAGTGTGGGGGGAGATTACCCGGCGGTGGGCGGTCCGCTCGTTGGCGCCGAGAGTAATCTGCCTAAGCCGGCTTATCCCGAGAAGGCTAAGAGGAAGGGCGTTTCCGGCACAATCACGGTAGTGGTTCGAGTGAACCGGGCGGGCAAGGTCATATCGTGGCGCACCTTGGAAGGTGACTCTCAACTACGAGCGGCGGCATTGAAAGCTGCAAAGAACGCCACGTTCTCTCCGAAGAAACTCCCTGGTAAAGGCGAAGTCGTAGGAACAATCACCTATAACTTCAAACCGTAAGTGGTCAGTGGTCAGCACTCAGCACTTCCCTTTTCCTTAGCTCCTCTCCGCGTTCCTCCGCGTAAATCCGCGGCCCCTTTTTCCTCTCGCGAGATCCGCAGTCCGAGACTCCACATTACCCTCATCTGCGCGATCTCTGCACTATATGCGCCAGTTGATTGCCATCTGTCACTTAATAGTCAGCAAATCAACCCGGCACAGCGAATGCACTTCATTCTCCCGAGAGAGGGGAGATTCTATGTATATGAAAAATTTTGGAAGAGGGATTGGCGGGGCTCTTTTGTCGCTCGCATTTGTTCTCGGCATATTGATTGCGACCAGCTCTACTACTCAGGCGCAGTATCGCAATCAGAATGACGACTATCAACGTGGTCATGACGACGATCGCCAGGACCGAAACCGGAACGCGAAGCAACGTCGGAATCGCGACGATCGCAATGCTAACAACCAGGCTGAGTGGAGACGCAATCGAAACCAGAACCGGAATAATGGCGCTTATAACAACGGACGGTATAGCCGCAACGGAGGCTATAACAATAACGGTGGGTACAATAACAACAGGAATCAGATTGAGCTGAACCAGGGGTACCAGCAGGGATTGAACACCGGCGCCAGCGATGGACAACGCGGTCAAAGCTACAGTCCACAGAGATCGCACTTCTACAAGGATGCCAACACCCAGGCTTTTCGTGAGGGCTTTGTGCGTGGCTATGACGAAGGCTATCGTCAATACTCTCGGAATGGAAACCAACGCAATGGCAGCCAGCGCAACAGCAACACCGGCTGGGGAAACATTCTGGGCGGCATCCTCGGCCAACAATGACAACTATTGACTCCCTTGAGTCATCAGGAACCAACCTTATATCCAAGAATGCCGCGACACCACGTCGCGGCATTTGTTCTAAGTAGCACAAGTCAACGTTTCTATCGGTGTCCCTCACCAGGCCACCCGAGCCCACAGACGAACGTCATCAGGAAAGAAGTGAGATGCTCAGACGCTGGGCGGTCACGGAGTGCTGTCCCTTCAATATTTCCCAGTCTCCCTAGCCTTCCAAACAGTTTTTACAACATAATAGCGGTGTACGTGGGCCAGCGGCATTTCTCATCCATCGAGTTGTGTTATGAAACATTGTCCGGAATGTGACTCAAGTTATCCTGATACTGATAAGTTCTGCGAACTTGATGGTACTCCACTCGTCGCTGACCCTTCGGATATTGATCCCAACTTATTAGTCCCATCCCCGGACCGGGTTCCCGAGCCTGATGTTCCGCCCGAGGTTGTGGGTGCGAGTGGGTATCAAGATTCGGGAGAGCCGCCGCGCAGCCAAAATTGGAAGACTCTCGCCATAGTGGCGGTCGCTGGTGTAGCCATCGGCGTTATTCTGTTTATTGTCTACCACCGGATAACGCGTGAAGCTCCAGAGCAGGGTTCTAACGATTCAGCCAATGTGGCTGTCACGCAGGAACAGGTGCCTCCAGTAACTTCGGCTCCATCGCCGTTTGCCAGCGCATCCCCGTCGCCCGAACCGTCGCCCTCACCCAGTGCAAGACCAACGCCTGCAGTTCAAGCAGAACCAGCCCGCGTCGCACTAAGTTCCAGTCCAGTATCGACGAGCGGATCCGAAACGACCACACGCCCGCCGGTTACGATTCGTCTTACTGACGGCACGAGCGTTGAGGCAGACGAGGCGTGGGAAACAAAAGAAGGAATCTGGTATCGCCGCCGTGGTCTTATGACTCTTCTGAAACGCGACCAGGTTAAAGCGATCGAGCAACCTTCCACTCCGTCGCCAGCGGCGACAAGCACAGCATCGCCATCCCCGTCGCCTTAAATTCTTTTACTCCGGGAGCACCATAAGTACCGCGCCATTGTAGTTCGACCCGTTCTTATCTCCCTCTCTCACTCTTTTTCTGCATCGGCATAATCTGCGGAGCTTTTCACCACGTAGCGCAAACGTATGGTGAAGGGATAAGGGAACTTTACTCCTATTTTCCGTACGCTAGTTCGTCCATCATCTCGGCGAACCGAGTCCATGGAATTCGCTTTCTGATCTGCCTTCTCTTACCAAACCAAAAGAGCGAGCCGCTCCCAAGGATGAGTGTGCCAATCTTTTCCTTTGCTGCGTAGATCTCCAGGTGTAAGGATGATCCGGCTTTAGATAACTCCTTCACCTGCAGGTTTGCCTTAACAGAATGTTTCCGAATTGATCGTTTCTTTGCCATTGGTCTCTCCTTGGAACTCCTACTGCGTCGGCCATTCTAATATTGTTATCGCCCACTATAAGAAGCCGAATATCATGGTGCCATGGATCTGGATGCGAACGTCTCATGATCCTCTCTGTTGGGAGTGGAAAGCAAATCTCTAAGTTGTTAGCAATGCATGCACGGGCAAAACTCTATTTGAATTGCATGAGGCCGTTTCCGTGGGTCGCGGAGTTGTAGTTGGGGAGCGATTGGTCGGCATTATTGCGCAGATGATCCAGAAGCTGTTGACGGTCATCGGCGCTATGTGACGATTCCGTCCACAGGGCGGCGATCAAACCCGAGGCATAGGCAGCAGCAAAGGAGGTCCCGTAATACTCGTCCCCATTGCTCGACGTCCCGACGTACTCAGTGGGCTTCGTACCACTCTTCAGTTTTTCCCCACCGGGAAGCACAAAGACGTTCTGGTGACTCTTTCCTTCATGATCAATTGTGGCCCGATTCGTGAACTCCGATAGCTCTTTGGCTTTGTTCACCGACTCGATTGCCAAAACGTTCTGATACCTTGCTGGATACGATAGCTCGCTCAGCGACTCGTTACCGGCGGCGGCAATAATGATCGGGCCATCTCCGGTGTTATCAAGTTGCCGGACCAGGTTTTCAAACACCGCTGAACGAGAAGAATGAGACTCGCGGCCACAATGCGTGCAGGTTCCGCCTTCCAGGCCAAATGCCAAGCTGATGTTGGCAATCTCGGCGTCGCTCTCCACCGCCAGTGCTGCCAAAGTGTCCCACTCACTGGCACGACCGTTCGCATCGGCCACTTTGTAGATAATGAACTCCGCGGTCGGACACAAATCTCGAATGATCTCTGTAACTGCTGTGCCGTGCCCGTGGTCGTCCGTCACATCATTTCGTTTTGCGTAATCCACGAAATTTAGTCTGCCCGCGACGGTGCTTGCACTGGCGGGATCGAGTCCCGTGTCCAGCACCATGACTCGCTTGGTAACCCCGGCAGATGGAGAAGCGGAGCCTGCCGTCAAGCCGCAAAGCTTCTTGTAGTCGTCGTGAGTTGTGGTGTGAGAGAACCCTATACCCGATGACTGCCTGATCGACAACAGGGAGTTTGGAACCACTTGCAGGTGGTAATCTGATTGCCACAGAACAGGAGAATCCCAGTTCAAACGCTGCTCGCTTAGGGCCTTAAACAAAGCGACCTTATAGAAGAACTGGAGATAACCGATCTTATAAGCCTCTTCACCAGGAGTAACTCCGAGCCGGTAAAACTTGAAGTCAATCTTCCGCATCGGCAACTCAGTCCTACGAATTCGCTCTTCAAGATCCTCCAGGACAGTAATGTGCGAAATCGTTTCATTCCTTATCTGGTTGATCAGATCAGCGCCAGCAGGATCCTCTTCGCGAAAGGAAACGAGCAGCTCACCAGCGACGGTGTCACACATTTACAGCCTCCTTTTTGAAGTTCCACTTTGCAGTAACTTTAAACGTGCCTTCCGCTGTACCTTTTGTTACAAAGGGAACTCCGGCTTCTCCCGCCAGCGTAACGCCAAATTCCAGTGTCAGTTCACTAGGCTTTGACTTCTGGAGGGCGCCTTGAATTTGGCCCTGCAACGTGTTGCATATGTCCGCGATCGCAATGCCCACATCTTCCAGTTCTTCAATTGTCTTGACCGCTTTCTCGCCGACTCCAGCTATGCCACCGGCTTTGCGGCCAGCGGCTACCTGTGGCACGTCGGCAACTTCGATGAGTATGGACTGACCGGTTGCAGTCTTGAGTTCTATCGCTTCCATAAAATGCTCCTTTTAGTCGTTGATTGATTTCATTTCCAAAGTCCCCCAGCCTTTCACTCTGACCAGAGCGTGCCGCAATATTCGAGAACTAAGATTGATGCTCCCTGGACCAGGGGATCTTCTGCCCCGAGTAAAGATCAGGGAATGGAGACTGAGAATGAGCGAGGCGCAGTATATGCCGGACGGCCGGAACTTCAAGCAATTTCAGCAATCCGGTGCAAGGTTGACAGCGTGCGTCACAATGAGAACTCTACCCCGTCGGTTTTGCATCCTCTAAGGGAGCGCAGATGGAGGCTTCCTTGACGAACATGTCGAAGATTTCATCTTTGCTTATTTCTGCATCGGTTCCGTTTAATAAATCTCCGATACCTTGCTGCGCTGCTATCGTAAGAAGTGCTGCCCCGGCGATAAAGCGGGTCTCTGTATTCCCTGCTACAGAGGCAATAGCAGCGGTGCCGGCTGCTGCTATGGCAGGCACAATGGGAGCTACTGAGGCATTACGCCTACCAGCTACGCAGTTTGTTCCATCGCTTTTGCAAGGCTTATTTCTTTCTTTAGTTTCTTTCTTCGTCTCTAATTCATATATTGGCCCGCGTCGAGCAATCCTAACGCTGATTTCAGCACCGTCCCAGTTGATTAATGGTTCCAATTTCACTTCGAGTTTGCCGCCGACAAACGGGAAGTGCCGATGTTTACGGCGGGTGACGATGCCAAAGACCGGGGTACCCTTGGCAATCAAGACTTTTGATTCACCTTCGACCGGAACGGAGTAGATGCTCTCCATTGTCGTAAACTCCACATAGTCGGCGACTCGGGCTGTTGAGCTACTTACTCCCTGGACTGCCTTGATCTTGAATGCATGTTTCTGTGGAGTTAACTCTTCCTTACATTGGGCGACTGCAGTGACGTTCACAAGGATGAAGGTTAAAAGAAAGAGGAGGTATTTCATGGGCTTACTCTCCTACCAGAGGAAATAGGTAAAGCAATCGCCTTTTAGTCCAAAGGGATAGGCAAGTCAACAAAAAACTAAAGGCACGGATTTGGAAGCGCGCGCATATGGTCGACGGGTGGTTAGACTAAAATCCTCTTTCGGGATCGACTTCGATCATGCTTACTGTCTTCGTCCCACCAGGCTCGCGATCGCAGCCACCAGTTCAGATGGCTCAACCGGCTTGGCAAGGTGCAGTTGATAGCCGGATGCCAGAGCGCGCTCGCGATCTTTACGCGTAGCGTAGCCGGTTAGAGCGATCGCCGGCACAAGCCCTCCCTGCCCGGGAGGCAACGCCCGCACCTTGCGCATCAACTCGTAACCGTCTTCTTCGGCCATGCCAATGTCGCTGATGATGATGTCGGGAAGGCGCTCGCCGCCACTGATGACAGGTGACGCATCGGCCGGGTCACCGCCCGTTTCGGTGACGGTTGACGCTTCGACCCGGTCGCTACCGCTCGCTGTTCTGATAGACCCGTTGGCCCGGTCGCTAACGATACCGGGACTGGCAGGCACACCGAACATGCGCTGAGCTTCGGAAGACGAAGAAACGGCAGTAACGTCGGCTCCCTGGCGCTCAAGCATCAGAGCCAGAAGCCGGCGTGAGTCATCGTCGTCTTCCACCAGGAGAACCTTGACGCCCAAGATATCAGTCGCACGGGCCTGGCCTCCCGCGCTGATGTTGTGCCTTCTTTCAAGCTCCGGACTCCTATTCTCGGAAAGGCCGGGTTCTCGCCGCTCTTCCGCAAGCGGCAGATCGACAGTGAAAATGGAACCGTGCCCTGTTCCAGGACTCTCAGCCAGGACGTTTCCGCCATGCAACTCAACAAGATGACGCACTACGGCCAGACCCAAACCGAGCCCGCCCTGCTTGCGGGTAACTGAGCCTTCAGCCTGACGGAAACGATCGAAGACATAAGGCAGAAACTCTGGAGGTATGCCTTCTCCCGTGTCACTCACCTTCAAACGGACATACGGTTGTACACACTCAAGACTAACAGTCACGCTGCCGCCGCGCGGGGTAAACTTGATTGCATTCAAGACCAGGTTCCAGATCACCTGACGCAAACGATTTGAATCACCTTTCACCAGACAACTCCCCGGCTCAAACTTAGTTTGAAGTACGATGTGTTTAGCTTCAGCTGTGGGAAGTAGTCCATCCTTCGCCGCCTCCACAACCGATACGAGATCGATCGGGCGAATATCGAGACGGAGATTGCCAGTGATGATCCGGGACACGTCCAGCAAATCATCGATTAGTCGCGCCTGCGAACGGGCGTTTCGCTCAATCGTCTCGATTGCCCGATCGAAAAGAGCATCATCAACTTCTCCCTTGCGGATCATTGTGGCCCAGCCAAGAATCGACACCAGCGGCGTCCGGAGCTCGTGCGAGAGCGTGGCCAGAAATTCGTCTTTGAGTCGATCGGATTCCTGCGCCTGGTAGCGCGCGTCACGCTCTCGTACCAGAAGGGCGGTGCGTTCCTCTTCCGCAAGCTTCCGACCAGTAACGTCGAGAACTTGAGAGAGCACAGACACGAGATTTCCGGCATCGTCGTGGAGCACCGAGTTGTACCATTCGCAGTAGAGCACTGCCCCGTCCTTCGTGTAGTTACGATTGCGCAGAATTCCCTGCAACTCCTCTCCGACACGCTGGCGGTTGGTGACTTGCTCGACTGCGTCGACGTCTTCGTCGAAAACGAAATGCCAGTCACCGACGTGCTTGCCAATCACTTCTTCGGCCTTCCAGCCAAAGAGGCGCTCAGCGGAGGCAGACCAGCGCGAAACGCGGAAGTCCGGGTCCCACTCGATGACAGCCAGCGGCGAATTCTCAACGTGAAAGACCACCCGTTGGTAAGCGTCGTGGGCTGAGTCTTCCGCACGTTTTTGCTCCGTGATATCTCGAATGATTGCGATGCCACCGATAATATTGTTTTGCTGATCGCGAAGGGGTGAGTAGTAGCCCCTGAAAAAGCCTTCGCGACCGGTTTCTGGAATGATGTAAGGCCGGTTCTCAGAAACTGTGCTTTCGCCGCCCAGGGCGGCAAAGAAACACTTGTCTTCGCCTGTCTCTTTGAGGAACGGGAAAACGTCGAACGCGTTCCTGCCGACCACGTTCTCACGCTCTACACCCGTGAGACGCTCCATCGCCCGATTCCAGGCGGTATAGCGGCAGCCGCGATCAAACGTGAGTATCCCATCGACGCTGGCGTCGAGTAGGCGAGTGAGAAAGAGATCCTCTTCGAGAGTCGTCATCTTCAAGGACTTGGTCAGGGAATCAGACACAGGAACCGCGAGTTGTCGGGATGGTCTTGATTGTAGCGCATATTTGGTGGCAGTGCTGACTGCTGAGTCCTGAATATTGAGGAGGATGGCTGGGGAGCAACCGATTTGGTTCTGGCGAAAGGTGGCTTTGCCGCCTTTCTTGCGAAATGCCTATGGCTTTCCGCACCAACTCTCACCATTTACTGGCGCGAGGCTATGCCTCGCGCTGCTAACGAGGCATAGCCTCACACATATTAAAAAGAGGATGCGACGGAAAGCCGGAGGCATCCCGCAAGGACGGCGGCAAAGGGGGCCCACCCAGGGACGCCCCTAGAATGAGGCGAGAAGGCCGCGCACGACGTAACTGGAATCACTTAAGATTGATCCTCACAGAGCGTCCCGTCAGGGTAGGGTGAGTTTGCTCCACGCCTCCGAGCAATGACTGGACGATCTCCAGTTGAGCCATCAGTCGAATCTCAGGTCGCTCCAATTTGTTTGAGAGATAGCGAGCGCTGGTGGGATCGCGACGAGCAAGCTCGCCAATGTTTTGCGTTAGATTGCGGACCAGATTGCCCAGGTTCGTATGATTCGCTTTGAGCCACTCACCATCCTTCAAATAACGATCTTCAAATCCGTCGAGCACTGCCGCCGCTGCCACCAGCTGATTCATCCGCATGATTATCGACTCCAGCAAAGCCACACCTTCCTCCGAATCAAGGGAAGAGTAGTTTTGAGCAAGCTGCAACCGCGATATTAGCGTGCTGGAATCCAGTGGTGACGAATCGAGCAAGGCCCTGGCTTCTGTCAGCAAATCGAGTCCCTGTTTCTTGTTCCCGGCGGAGGCTACGTTCATCGCTAAGCTCATTAATAGATTTGCCCTTTGCTCGACGCGCTTGATGCGGCTCAACCTCCGGCGAGTTTCGGCAATTTGATTTCCCTGAACTGAGTTCCAAGCCAGCTGATTGTCCAGCTGCTCCAACATTTGTCGTCGCTGCGCCGGATCGGTAACGAACTCAGAAATGATTTGCTGTGCGCGATTTGGCTCGCCGCTGGATAGGGCTTTCCCTACAGCTTGCTGATAGATCTGCGTCTGAAGTTCGGGCCCATACTTGCCCGCCAGCGCCAGGATATCGTCGATTGTTCCTTTCTCTGCAAGGTCATTTATCTCCTGATACATCCTGGTACCTGGATCCTGGGTACGTTGGACTCTCTCGATCCATTGCCTCACGGCGGGCAAACGACCCGGTACATACTTCTCGATTTGGGGCACCGCAGAGCGCAGTTGGTAGTAAAAGTTGTTCGCAAGAGAGATGCTGGCGGAATCTCTGGGATTGACTGTCAAAGCGGCGCCCACCATGAGCTCAATCAATTCTCGATAGGTCTCTTCCTTTGCCTCCGGTGGCCGGTAGGAATTCAACAAGTTCCAGGCATTGTTGACGACTTCATGGTTTCGTGACAGCTCTTCGGTCTTGAGTCGGTCGACGATCTCTGCATGCAGCGACTGTGCAGAGTTACGATCCTTCGCGTGAATCTGTGAAAGCACCTGAACGATGGAATAAGGGATTCCTTTCCGCAGACTGTTGCGAGCTACCCGCAAGGCCTGTGCAGGGTCCCTTTCGGCGATCATTGCGGCCAGATGAAACTCCAACTCGGTTTCGTTCGCGCGGTATTGAGTTGACTCTGATGTCACGGGAAAGCGCGTCGCCCGAAGAAAAGCCATCGCCATCTCAGGATCGTGGTTCGCCATCCTATCGATAGTGTCTTGCCGCTGCTGCTGAATCATGCGCTGGTCGTTGTAACGCTCCTGGTCGCTCGGTTCGTAAGCGGCCACCGCCGCGACCATCTCCCTTGTTACAGCATCGAAGAGACCTCGGGCCCGCTTCTCGTCTTTGCTCCAAAGTAAATCGGCGACGGCGTTGGTCAAATAAATGCGATTCTCGAATGCGCGCAAGCTGGGAATTCCTTCGGCGATTGTTTCAAGAAATTCAAACGCCTGCTTGTCACTGGCCTTCAAAGCTTCAGCTTCGGCAGGGGTCATCTCCTGGGCCGCCGTGAATGTTGTTACCGCTAATAAGAAAAACAAGGCCAGGAAGTGGTAGGAGAGTCGGGACATTAGACAGTCTTCCTTTTCATCGAACTTGAAGGACTAATGGGGAGCATGTTTGCACAACGCAGTTCTGTTGATGTGGTTCCAAAACCGATCTCGTTGTCAGTTGGTTTGAGGCGTGAATTGAGTTTTAGGTTTACTGAGCCTATTGAAAAAGGACATCCTACCCAAGTAACATCAGGCCATTGAGTTTCAATAACAGCGACCGGAGACTCTACTCATGACAAAGATCGCGATCCTTACCTTGATAGCATTCCTGGGATTATCAATCGGGCAGCCCCACCAATTGGCGTCTGGGCTGCGCGCGCCTGCCGCCGAAACGGATCCAGCACATTGGCCGGAGTGGCGTGGACCATTTCGAAATGGAATGGCCCGCGGAGATGCGCCAAACTCCTGGAGTGACACGAAGAACGTTAAATGGAAAACTGAAATCTCGGGTCGCGGCTTTTCTACTCCCGTGATCTGGGGCGACAGAGTGTTCATCACAACTGCGGTCCAGACCGGCAAGACACCGAACCCAGTGCCATCGCCTCAGACAGCCGAGCCGGCACCTTCAGGGGCGCCGACTGCCGGCGCGCAAACTCCCGATCGTGGCCGCAGGCAAGGTGGGCCTGGAGGCGGAGCCGGCGCACAGATCGAACACAAGTTTCTACTTATCTGCCTGGATCGAAAGACCGGCAAAGTGATCTGGCAAAAGACCGCTCGAGTGGCCACACCACACGAGGGTTATCATCGGACCTACGGAAGCTTCGCCTCAAACTCACCCATTACTGACGGCAAGTATCTTTACGTGTCCTTCGGATCGCGCGGCGTCTATTGCTATGACTTAAACGGAAAGCTCATCTGGGAAAAGGACCTTGGTGTGCAAATGCGAATGCGTTTGCAGTTTGGCGAAGGGAGTGCGCCCGCGCTCGACAACGATCGGGTTTTTCTGACCTTCGACCATGAGGCGGGTTCCTTCTTTGTGGCGCTCGACAAGCGCACCGGCAAGGAACTCTGGCGCGCCGAGCGCGCCGAGCCGAGTTCATGGAGCACGCCCCTGGTGATCGAACATGCTGGCCGGCGCCAGGTCATCGTCGCCGCCACCCGGAAAGTGCGCAGCTACGACGTAGAGACAGGGAAACTAATCTGGGAATGCGCCGGACTGGGGTCGAATGTAATTTCGGCGCCAGTTCATCACGACGGAGTCGTGTTTGTGATGAGCGGACATCGCGATCCGAAACTTATGGCGATAAGGCTCGGCAAGGAAGGCGACCTTACCGGAACAGATGCGGTCTTGTGGAGTCAGACGCGTGGCCTCTCGTACACACTCTCACCGGTTCTGCATGAAGGAAAAATGTATGTGGTCACCGATTCGGGTCAAGTAAGCAGCTTCAATATAGCGACCGGCGAGCCCTACTATCATCAGGTGCGTTTGCCCAGGCCCTATAACTTCAAAGCCTCGCCTGTGGGAGCGAATGGCAAACTCTATCTCGCCAGCGAAGAGGGCGATGTGATTGTCTTGAAGCTGGGTGAGAAATTCGAAGTCGTCGCCACCAACACGCTTGAGGATCAAGTGTTCATCGCTTCACCGGTGATTGCAGATGGTCAATTGTTCCTACGCAGCGAGAATTGGCTTTACTGCATTAGCGGGACATGAATTTCGGGATTTTCGGGCAATAACAGAAGGCAATACGATCCACGAAATCACACGAAGTCACGAATTAAGATTTTCATTTCGTGCGGTTTCGTGTCATTCGTGGATCGTTTGTTTTTGTCATGCTAAGGGAATAGGAGCCGCACATCGTCATGGGAGTGCTCGACGAGAAGATCGACGCCGGAAACAGCAAAACGCCTGGCGGCGGCGGCGGCGCGACCGTCGGATTCGTGATCCTGTGACCACTGAGCGTGCTTGATTAGTAGTGCGAGCTCCATGGTGCGGCCGAGGGTCATGGCAAAGCGGCGAGCTCCGGCTTCTAGTGCGGTTTGGTCCCTGGCTTTTGCAAGCCAACTCTCGGAGTGGGCTAACGCTGATCGAGTGATGCGCTCGGGTTCGCCGAGACCGCGATCGCCGGCGGCTTGCAGGCATCGGCTGACTGCTGCCTTGAACGCCTTGAAGGCGGGACTGACATGGTCACCAGACGTTGAGCTTTGGACATTCGACGTTGGACCTCCTCCTACGCCCAGGGCGCGAAGGGTGTCGAGTGAGAGAACGTTGGTGGTTCCTTCCCAGATGGGTAACACCTGACTGTCGCGCAAGAGTTGCGGCAGGCCCGTGTCTTCAACGTAACCCGCACCACCGAAAGCTTCGACCACTTCGCTCAGAACGAGTACGGCCTGCTTCCCCGTAGTCAGTTTCATTACCGGCGTAAGCACTCGTAGCAACAGAGTTTCCTCTTCATCAATCTTAGCGGTTTCATGATGGATCGAATTCGGCGCCAACGCCGGCGAAAGCGGTGAACGGTCACCGCACTCCAGGGAGTTGACAGTAGCCAGGCCTGGCGCGATTGTCGCTGCGGTCCCGGTGGTCTCGGCTCGACCAGTTAACTCCGCAACAAAGAAAGCGAGATGAAAGGCACCTTCAGCTTCGGCTTGTAGGCCCGCAAGAGTATCCATGTGCAGGGGTTTTTCTGAAAGCGGTACACCGAAGGCAGTACGACGGCGCGCGTAATCAGCCGCGAGGACAATGCCCCGTCTCATTAGAGCGACTGCGCTGATGCCGTTCCACAGTCGAGTGATGTTCAGCAGCGGTGCTATGTTGCGAACGCCATCGGTTGTTCCTTTCACCAGCTGGGCGGGTGTCCCGACCAGAGTCAATTCCGCTGTCGGAACCTTGCGTGTGCCCAGTTTGTCCTTGAGGCGATTGATCTGAATATTGCGCAGCTGCCCGGCTTCATCCCGCGTTTCAAGGTAGAAGAGCGCAAGTCCACGCCCACCGGAAGGATTGCCCTCTGGCCGGGCCAACGTCAAAGCTATCTGTGAAGTAATGGCGGACGCGAACCACTTGTTGCCGTAAAGATGCCAGGTTTCGAGTTGGGAGTGCGGAGTATTGAGTTCTGAGTTACAAGAACCCTGGACGTCGCGTGAGGCCTGGTCGCTACCGCTCGCGGTTCTGACAGCTACTGTTTGTGACAAGCCTACGTCAGAGCCGCCGGTAAGTTCGGTCATCCACTGGCCGGCAGTCCAAAATTCATCCGGGTTACGAGTGATCAGATGCGGCACCGCGCGACCAATGAGCGCCTGGTTTCCGGAACTAAGAATTGTACGCGCTGCTCCATCGGTCATCGCCAGAGGACAGCTATAGATGTCGGTTGAAGGCGTGAAGAGATATGCGAGAGCACACTGATGTACGCGCGACAAACTGCCGTGCCGCCTTCCGTAAGCAGTGCCTAACAATCCGTGCTCGACGGCAATACGCTCCGCCTCACGCCACAGAGGCGTCACTTCAACATGATCGATGCGATTCCCCCAAGCGTCCCATTGCGTCAAGGTCGGCTCATTCAGTCTGTCGGCGAGTTGCATCTGGTAGAGACGCCCGGCCGCCTGCCGCCCCATCTCCTTGAGCGAGGGCTCTATCTCTCTAAGCATTGTTTCGGGAAGAGCGCGCGCCAAGTACGAACGCAGCACTCTGTCGTCTTCGTATTGGTTGCCGAGACTCGGCGGCGATTGGTGGAATGACATTCGGAACATCCGCAGATTACGCAGATTTCAGTTTCCCTTCCTCGTGTGGGCGCGTTTGACAGGCGTGGTTTGTTTAAGAATCCAGTCAGAAATGGTCTGCAACGCGGTGGGCGAGATTGTTTCTTGGATAAGGCTGTACTCACCGGGCGCTCCAGTCGTAGCGGTTTGAAACAAGTGGTTGAGGCCGGGCATCAGGAGAATGGTGTAACGTTTATTGCCGCCTTTTTTCAATGCCGCTTCGATCAACGCAAGGTTCTCTTTTGGCGGCACTTGCAAATCCTTTTCGCCGACAAGAGCCAGCACGGGAATTCGGACCATGGCCAGTGTGGGCGCCGGATCGTACAGCAGGAAGTAGCGAAACCAGTTGGACAGGTACATCTGCGTCTGAGTGTTGATGGTTCTCACTACCGGTGCGAAGGCCTGCTTCTGCTCCTCACTCATTGTTG
>Ga0193717_1001436_pt1 | contig 14634 bp, 12 predicted proteins | sample U2c2metaG_FD_145900 | JGI IMG/M metagenome (GOLD analysis project Ga0193717, IMG submission 145900) | Soil microbial communities from a riparian zone of the East river system, Colorado, United States - U2c2 | ecosystem: Environmental > Terrestrial > Soil > Riparian zone | place: USA: East River... | reverse complement strand
TCACCCTGTCTGGCTCAGCCGCCGCAGCTCAGAACCAGGTAATCGAAATAAGTAACGGAGTTTTAAAGGAAAAAGAAGAGCTCAAACGAATAGCAGCCAGTGACGAATACAAAACAAACGAAACACTGCAGGCGGACGTATTGAAAAGATCCCGGTCATTAAGTTCAAAGGGGTTAATTGATTTGTACACATTTGTTAGAAATAACCCGAATAACCGCGTAAGTCCCTTTACAACCTACGCCCTTCTGTTATCTGGTTATGTCGGCGGTGCAGCCCAGGATACGCTGATGCAGCAGTTGCCTGGCCACGTTAAAACCGACAATTTAGGTTTGGCCATTGCGCACATACCGGTAATGCGCGACTCAATGCTGAAAGCCGCACTGGCTAAACAAAAAGTAGAAGCGGGCAAGATACCCCTGGGCAATAAGGCACCTGAGTTTACAGAAAATGACATTCATGATAAACCGGTTAGCCTGTCATCATTTAAAGGTAAATACGTGTTGGTTGATTTCTGGGCCAGCTGGTGCTTACCATGCCGCCAGGAAAACCCTAACGTTTTAAAGGCCTACAACAAGTACAAAGACAAAGGCTTTACCGTATTAGGTGTTTCTCTTGATTCAGAATCGGCCAAAGCCAGCTGGCTCAAGGCTATCGCAAGCGATGCGCTGCCATGGACCCAGATATCTGACCTCAAAGGCTGGAAGAACCAGGCGGCACAATTGTACGGTGTGGGTTCTATTCCGCAAAACTTCCTGATTGATCCTAACGGCGTTGTTATTGCTACCAACCTGCGCGGAGAAGACCTGCATACCAAATTAGCTTCCATCTTTAAATAATAGCTATAATGAAAATCATTCTAAAACACAAAGGTTTAGCAGCTTTGATATTTGCGGCATGCCTTTCCCTGATAAATTACAGCGCCACGGCGCAAACCCAAAAAGCAACTTTTGCAGGTGTATGGAATTTAAATGAAAGTAAAAGCGACTTTGGTCGCCTAACTGCTGCCAGTGCTAAAAAAGTTCAGGTGCTTACCGTTGATCAAACAGCTGATGAGATAGATATCAAGAGCGGTGATTCAACCGAAAGTACCCGGGCTATCATCAGGCTTGACGGAAAACCTTCTCAACTAAGCAATAACACGGTTATCAATGAGATCCCTACTATTTCCAAGAGCGAGTTATCCACTCGATGGATCAATGACCACACAGTTACTGTAACTTTGGATAACCCCAAAGGCATGATGCCACCAAGCGTTAAAACTTATACTATCTCGCCAGATCTGCAAACCTTTACGATTGATTATAAACTCAAATTCGGCGAATCGGAACTAGCCGGAAAACTGGTTTATGATAAGCAAAAAGGTAATTAACACTACTCATTGATTGTATAATAATCAGAAACTATCATGAAAAAATTATTGGGGGTGCTGCTTATGGCAGCCCCTTTTATGGGCCTGGCCCAAAACAAAACAAACTTTGAGATCAGGGGAAAGCTGGATAGTATTGACGTGCCAATGGTGTATGTTGTGCATATGCAGGGCTTCAAACAGATTATTGACAGCGCCGAGGTAACCAACCATACCTACAACCTGAAAGGATATTTAGAAGTAGGCCAGCAAACCGTGCTCATGACCTACAACATGAGAACGGTTAAGCAAATACAACCGGATGGCATAGCGTTATTGTTCCTTTCGCCAGGTACATCAACGGTAACGCATACCAAAAAGTTTCATGACATCACCATAAGCGGTTCGGTCGGATATAATGACTATAAAACATTAACTACAACAGCCAAACCTTACGAAGATAAAAATCAGGCGCTCAAAACTAAGGCTTACCAGTTGCTGATACAAAAGGATACCGTTGCCGCCAACGATGCCTACGCCGAGCAATATGCTTTTGAGCAGGATTTTACGGATAAAATATACGGCGGTTTTATCAAACAACATCCTAAATCTCCGGTGACATTTTTTGCGCTTCAGAAATTGGCAGGACCTGGTCATAGTATTGATGGCCAGAAGTTGAAACCTTACTTTGATATGTTGCCCCCCGATATTAAGGAAAGTGAAGATGGGCAGCAGTTTAACAAAAGAATAACGGATGCCATTACCTTTAATACCAAGGGAGCTATTGGCAGCCAGGCTACAGACTTTACCTTGCTGGATACCGCCGGGCATGCCGTAAAACTATCTGACTATAAAGGCAAATACGTATTGCTTGATCTGTGGGCCAGTTGGTGCAGCCCCTGCCGTGCCGATAACCCACATTTAGTTGCAGCATACCAGGAATACCACAAAAAAGGATTTGAGATATTGAGCGTTTCCCTGGATACCCGGCCACGCAAGAAAGCCTGGCATAATGCCATCAGCCATGATCACTTAACCGCATGGGCACACGTTGCCGATCTTGATCATGAAACCAACAGCGTAGTAGCCTTATATGGCGTAAGCGGCATCCCGCAGAACTTCCTGATAGCTCCCGATGGTAAGATCGTCGCCCGGAGCCTGCGCGATGGCGATCTGGAAAAACAACTCAGCAAAATATTAAATAATTAAACTACCCCTCCCCATGGATATTAAAAAACTGATACTAACCACTGCAATCGGCTTTGCCGGACACGCTGCCTTAGCGCAAAGCATCCCCTTAGATCCGGCTGTGCGCACTGGTAAACTGGCCAATGGCTTTACTTATTACATTCGTCATAATGAGGAACCCAGAAACCGTGTAGAATTATACCTTGTTAATAAAGTGGGTTCTGTGCTTGAAGATGATGACCAGCAGGGCCTGGCCCACTTTATGGAGCACATGAACTTTAACGGCACCAAAAACTTTCCGAAGAATCATCTGGTTGATTACCTGCAAAAAGCTGGTGTTCGCTTTGGCGCCGACCTGAACGCCTATACCAGTTTTGACGAAACTGTTTACCAGCTGCCCATTCCTACTGATAACCCTGCTATGTTTGGTAATGGCATCCGCATTATGCGCGACTGGGCTCAGGAAGCCACTTTAGATCCCACAGAAATTGAAAAAGAGCGTGGTGTAGTATTGGAGGAAGAAAGGCTGGGTAAAGGCGCAAAAGATCGTATGTCAAGACAATACCTGCCTATGCTGCTGAACCATGCCCGCTATGCCGACAGGCTGCCCATTGGTACCGACGCGGTGCTAACCAAATTTAAACCCGAGGTGATCAAACGTTTTCATCATGACTGGTATCGCCCCGACCTGCAGGCGCTGATCATTGTAGGTGATGTGGATGTAAATGAAGCTGAAAAGCTGGTTAAAGAAAGGTTTGCGGATCTTAAAAACCCTCAAAACGAAAAGGTACGCACGCAATATAATGTACCGCTCACCGGCAAAAGTCAGTTCATGATCGTCACTGACAAAGAAGAAACATCAACCGATCTGGAGGTCATGATGAAACATCAGGCCCCTGAATTAAAAACCGAGCAGGATTATATCACCTCCATCAAACAAAACCTGTTTAACCAGCTACTGGGTAACCGCAGGTTGGCCGAGTTAAGCCGCGAAAGCAACCCAGCCTTTACCGGCATGAGTGCGGGCATTGGCGGGGTATTAAAAAATGTGGATATGCTAAGCTTCAGCGTATCAGCTAAAGAAGGCAGGTTGGAACAAAGCTTTGCACAAACCTGGCGGGTTATGGAGCGAGTTAAACGTTTCGGCTTTACACAAACCGAGTTTGACCGCATTAAACAAAGCTATTTACGTGGCCTCCAAAACAGCGTAAATGAACAGGGTAAAACCCCTTCAACCAGTTATGTAAAGGAGTATCAGCGTTTATTTTTAAATAATGAGGCATCGCCGGGTATTGCCTGGGAATATCAGTTTACCAAAGACCATATCAATGCCATTAACCTGGCTGATATCAATACCCTGATGAATGAATATTTATCATCAAAAGATGTGGATTTGCTGGTATCTGCCCCTGAAAAAGACAGGACCTCGCTACCTGATTCAGCAACGGTACAAAGCTGGATAGCCAAAGTAAGCAAGGAAGATATTCAGCCCTTTAAAGAGGATGAGATAACCAAACCACTGCTTTCTGCAAAACCAAAAGCTGGTAAAGTGGTCAGCAAACAGGAGATCGCTCAACTTAATATCACTAAACTAACCCTCAGCAATGGCGTAAAAGTGATCCTGAAACCTACCGATTTCAAAAATGACCAGGTGATCTACGGCGCATTTGCTCCTGGTGGCACATCGCTATATGAGCGTGCCGATTACGATGTGGCCTCAAACGTCGGCGGCATCATGAACAAGATGGGCCTGGGTGATTTTAGTATGGTACAACTCAACAACCTTTTTACCAGTAAGGTGGCATCATCGTCGGCTAACATTATAGGTCGCTCATCAACTATCAGGGCTGGCGCAGCACCTCAGGATTTGGAAGCAGCCCTGCAAATGACCTATTTGCAGTTTACCGCACCACGTAAAGATACACTGATGTTTAAAAACACCATCAATAATGCCATTGCCGGTTTAACCAATCGTTATGCCAGTCCGGCTAATGTATTTGCAGATACCGTTAGCTATGTATTAGGTAACTACAATTATCGCTCGGCTGCTCCAACTGCAGACCGTATTGGTAAAATCACCCTGCAACGTGCCTATGATATTTATAAGGAACGTTTTGCCGATGCCTCTGGGTTTACATTTGTTTTTGTAGGTAACTTTAAACCGGAAACCATTACCCCACTGCTGGAGCGTTATTTAGGTTCATTGCCCGCTACCCATCAGAACATAAAACCCCGTGATCTTGGTATTCATATCCCTGCCGGACATATCATAAAAAAGGTATACAAAGGCACCGAGAATAAAGCCACGGTACAACTGGTATTCAGCGGTGATTATATGTATAGCCCGCTGGCCAACCTGCAGCTAAAGGCCCTGGGCGATGTATTACAGATCAAAGTATTGCAGCAACTACGCGAAGCTGAAGGCGAGGTTTACAGTCCACAGGTACAAACCAGCTACAACAAATATCCGCATAACCGCTTTGCCCTTACTGTGGCCTTTGGCTGCGCGCCGCAAAATGCAGACCACCTGGTAACCATGGTAGAGCAGGAAATGAAAACCCTGAAGGAGAAAGGTCCGGATGCGGACGACGTACAAAAATTTAAAGCCCAGTATGAAAAAAATGTGGAGCTGGCTTTAAAGGATAATGGTTTCTGGCTGAACTACCTGCTTAATCAGTATGAAAACAACGAGGATGTGCTGCAGGCGCTTGATTCGGATAAACTCCTGCAAAAGATAGATGCGGTATCATTAAAGCAGGCCGCGCAGGTATTTCTGTCCGGCAATAACATGATCACCTTCCAACTGCTGCCTGAAAAAGTCGCAGAATAAAAGACACTTTCATCCCCCTGCTTTAACCGGATAGCGCTGTGCAACCAGCGCTTTTTTTATTTACAGGCAGATCAAACCTATCAGGAAATTAAAAGTATTGTTCTTTTTGCTGCTGCCGGTTAACGGCCTATGAGCATTACGATAAACATCACCAAACCGAGGCGCGTACGCAGGATTTTAAGCGCATGCTTTACCTGGGTTTTAACGGTAAGCTCAGACAGATTAAGCTGCTGGGCTATTTGTTTATGGCTGAGATTGGCCCTGCGGCTCAAAATAAATATCTCTCTCATTCGCGGAGGTAAGGCATCTATTTCACGCTCAATGATAGAGGCCAGCTGCTTTTCACGAATAGCATGATCCGTAATGCAAGTGCCGGTTTCATAGAATGATTTGAAGGAGTTAATATGCCTGTAGTTTACTTCCTGATGTGTAAACCAGTCGATAATTTTATTGCGCATGGCCGCGTAAAGGTACCCGGCGATACTTTTCTCAGGATCAAGATATTCCCGCCGGTTCCAAAGATTAATAAATGTTTCCTGAACGATGTCCTGGGCATCTTCCTTGCTGGCAGTCCGTTTGCACGCGTCAATAAACATTAAGCCGAAATAACGTTTGTAAATTTCATTATAAGCTTGATGACTACCCGATTTCAGCAATTCGGACAAAGAATGATCAGAAAAAGCACTTATATCATCCATGGCATAATCAACAATGCTAAAAATAACTAAATATTTTGTTAAACCATTGTTAATTATCAGCAAATGATGGCTTTTGATATTTTTTCCAAACGAGTTTTATTTATTCAGCTTTCCCAAACGTATAAAATGAAACATTAAGCCATTTAAATTCATTTGCCCAGATTATATAAAGTGTAATGCTAAAATTGGCCGAGTCATTTTTCCTTCGGTAAAGCAAATAAAAAGCATCCGCTTCAGGGATGCCTTTTATCGATAACTACTAACTGCTTTATAAAGAACGATGAAGACTTTTAAGGTTTTACTAACTCGTACGCCTTCAGACCACTATCTAAGTAGCGCAGATAGGCGGCGGGGTCATATTCGGCTCCCTGGGGCGCCATTAGCGGCTCCTGCGTATCCGGATTCAGCAGTACGTAGAAAGGCTGGGAGTTGGCCATAAACTTTGATGTTTGCAGATAGCTCCATTTATTGCCAATGGTTTTAATGGATCTTCCTTCCGGTGTGACGCTTTGTTCTGCCGCTTCAAGATCTGTCTTATCATCTACGTACAGCTGAATCAATACATAATCCCGGCTGATCCGCCGATAAACCTGCCCGTCCGGCCATACGTTGGCTTCCATCTTCCGGCAATTCACGCAAGCATGCCCTGTAAAGTCGATCAATACCGGCTTATGCATTTTTTTGGCATAGGCGATACCTTCATCATAATCGAAGTAGGGATTGAACCCTCTGGGTTTGTCAAACAAAGCGGCGTACTTATGAGGTTTGGTATCCGCTTCCTCATTGCTGCTTTTCCGGTTATCGCCGCTGTTCATGCCCCGGGCCGACAGATCAAAATCCTGTGTCGCCAGCGGCGGCAAAAAGGCGCTGATGGATCTCAGGGGCGCCCCCCACAATCCCGGTATCATATACATGGTGAACGACAGCACGATAATGGCCAGGAACAACCGCGGCACCGAAATATACCGTAGCGGGCTGTCATGGTAAAAAGTAAGTTTACCCAGCAGGTAAAAGCTCATCAAAGCAAAGATCACGATCCACAGCGCCAGGAAGATCTCCCTGTCAAACCAATGCCAGTGATAGGCCAGATCAACATTAGAAAGAAATTTCAATGATAACGCCAACTCCAGAAAACCCAGCGTTACCTTTACGCTGTTCAGCCACCCTCCTGATTTTGGCAGGGCATTCATCCAGCTCGGAAACATGGCGAATAAGGTAAAGGGAATCGCGAGCGCTAAAGCAAAGCCTAACATACCTATGGCCGGCCCAAGCAACGCGCCGCTGGTAGCGGCCTGCACCAGTAGAAAACCGATAATCGGCCCCGTGCAGCTAAATGATACCAACGAAAGCGTGGCCGCCATAAAAAACAAACCCAGCATTCCACCTTTATCCGCCTGCTGATCCATGGCATTAACCCATTTGCCGGGCAGGTTCAATTCAAAAGCGCCCAGAAAGGAGGCGGCGAACGCCACGATCAGCAAAAAGAAACCGAGGTTAAAAACCCCGTTTGTCGACAGGCTGTTTAACGCGTCGGCTCCGAAACTAATGGTTACAGCCAGGCCCAGCACCACATAGATAACGATAATACTAAACCCATAAATAAGGGATTTTCTTATGGCAGACTTTTTATGGTTATGCTTCGTAAAATAACTCACGGTAAGCGGCAGCATCGGGAATATACAAGGCATGAGCAAGGCCGCAAAGCCTCCTGCCATACCCGCCAGGAAAATAGCCCATAAAGTCTGCTTTTCCGCGGTTTTCTTCAGGGCATTATTTGCTTCCGGCTTACCTGCGCTTAGGCTCCTGCCACCATCATGATTTGTCCCGGTGGCTTTTGTGGCAGGAGCGGTTTTGGAAATGGGGGTAAATGCTATGCCCTTAGCAGACAGGGTATCCTGTGCCTTAAGTTGATTTTTGGACAATAGCAGCCCCACGATCATGATGATCGCTATAATTAGTCGCTTCATTTACTTTAAATACTGTCGGAAACAAAAACCGGCTATTTTACCGGTATGCTGAATTCAAGATCATCCGGAGGCAGGCACTTTTGGTCATTACAAGTCATGTATTCCAGCGTTCCGCTGACCGTAGCTTGTCCTGTTTTCAACCTGATTTTTTGCTGAAATATGACCTCATTTTCGAAATAGGCCACTTCCATACCAAAAGCCTTCTCCATTTTGCTGACAGGTTTCGGTTCTGTTGTTTTACCGGATAACACGAACGTTTTGGACGGATGGAAAGAAATGGTTGTTTTTACAGGTCCGCCATCCTTTACATACTGCGAGTAGATATGCCAGCCGGCATCAACGCTGGCCTTTATAAATACCACGGCCTCTGCTTTACCGGTTTTTTTCGCGGCATAACTCCAGTGTACCGGGTGCAGGATCTGTGCCTTCCCCTGTATCGCGATCAGCAAAACAATCGCTGCAGTTAAAACTTGTTTCATTTGATTGATTTTAGATAATGTTATTGAATAATAGGTTCTGGTAATCGGCTGATGGGCTGATAACTGGTAAAGGTGACGGCTGTTGAAATATATCCTGCCTTCACCGGCTCTTCCTGAAACAGGTCAGTGCTCAGGTATTTCTTATTACTGTCGGAAAGCAGGGTCACCACCGTTGCGGATTCGCCCATTGTTTCCTTCAGTTTAATAGCGCCAATTACATTCGCGCCCGATGAAATGCCAACGGCAAGGCCCAGTTCCTTCGCCAGTTTCTGCGCCATAATGATGGCATCGCCATCATTGGCCTGGATAACGCTGTCCAGATCCTCCAGTTTTACGATAGCCGGAATAAACTCATCACTGATCCCCTGAATACGATGACTCCCGACTTTATGGCCCGTTGTTAAAGTCGGGGATTCTGCGGGCTCCAGCGGATGTATCTTTATTGCCGGATTCTTCGTCCGCAGGTACTTGCCGGTACCCATCACCGTTCCTCCGGTACCCACCCCGGCGACAAAAGCGTCCGGGACAAGCCCAACACTAAGTAATTGTTCCCAGATTTCCGGTCCGGTAGTCAATTCGTGAGCTTCGGCATTGTACAGATTTTCAAACTGTCGCGGTAGAAAATACTTACCGGCAGCATCGTTCATGCGTTCCGCCAAACTGATGCTGCCCAAAAAACCACCCTCCCTCCTGCTGACCAGATGAATTTTTGCCCCCATACTCTTGATGATATCCATTCGCTCTTTACTCAGCCAGTCAGGCATGATGATGATTACTTCATGCCCGAGCGCCTTGCCCAATGCGGCAAAAGCTATTCCGGTATTGCCCGAAGTTGCTTCTACAATAATATCTGTCGGCTTAATGGCTCCCTTCCTGTATGCCTGGAAGAGTATATAAAGCGCCATACGGTCTTTAACACTGCCGGTAAGGTTATAATGTTCGCATTTGGCATATAACTTACCGGGTTTACCCCGGTAGGTATAATGTATTTCCAGCATAGGCGTATTCCCCACCAGGTGCCAAAGCCGCTCAAACTTTTTTTCCGGTTTTATGCCCGGATCAGAAGCTTTTGAATTATCTACCATGATTTAAATTTATTGATATAAAATTCACAATACTTTACTTTATAAACAATGCTTTTCAATAAATCCGGAAATTATATCATAAATTTCATTTAAATTGCTACTATTTCCAATTTATTGAATAATTAATGCTTAACATTGTTCATTTTTCTAACCCATTAATTTAAAATTCATGAGCACCATCGGCTTAAGTCCGCTTGACCTGGATATTCTAAGGATTTTACAAAAGGATTCGACGCTTACCAACAAAGAGATTGCATTCACGTTGCGTAAATCGCTGGCAACCGTTCATGAAAGGATCAGAAGGTTAAAGGAGGATGGTTATATCAAACGCTGCGTAGCCATACTTGACCGGAAAAAAATCAATAAAGGCCTTATTGCCTTTAGCCAAGTGTTGTTAAATGATCATGCCGCCGATACGCTGTCAAAATTCGAGGAAGAGGTAGTCAAGTTTCCGGAGGTGATGGAATGTTTTCAGATGACAGGAACCTTTGACTTTGTGCTTCGGATAGCGACAAGCGACATGGATTCCTATCACCAGTTTTACCGGCATAAATTAGCTACGTTGCCGAACATAACCTCTATTCAAAGCTTTTTTGTGCTTTCAGAAACTAAAAGCGATACGGCCTACCCTATATAATTTGTTGAAGCTTCCAATTTTTCAAAGTAGCCCTCAACGATATTGACATCAGAAAGTAAATAAATTCAAAAACAAATTATTTAGTCTATTCTTATCTCTTGACATTAACCTGGCGGGGTATATCCCGGAAAAAGCCGCCGGTAAGGAAATTCACCTGCTGGTTGACCGCATGCTGGCCAAACCCCTGCAAATGCAGGATTGGGACCTGATGGCACAGGAGAAACTCAAAGGGGACACCACGAAGTCCATTTACCCGCCTTACCATATGTGGTTCTCCACCGAAGACAGGGCAAGGCTCGATTACCTGATGCTCCGTAATGGCAAATGGAAGGACAAACAACTGCTCTCTTCTGCCTGGGTGCATAAGATCACCACAGAGGTCACGAGCAATAAACAGGCACACGAAAACAAAGACGAATACTATTCTTTTGGTTATGCCTACTTATGGTGGACGTTCGGTGCTCCATACAATACGGGCGCCTTTGAGGGTGCTTACACCGCTCAGGGCTCCTACGGTAATTTCATCACCGTGCTTCCCAAACTGGACCTCGTGATTTCTATAAAGAACAAAGGGATCTATGAAAGGAACACCACGGTGCCGGAATATTTAAGGATCCTGACCATCTTAACTTCCGCCCACCGGGATTAGCCCCGGCCGACCTTGTCAGTAAAGCGCCCGAAACAACAAAGCGGACACCAACGTGGCTAACTGAAGATTGTGGTGTTCAAAAAATTCAGCATGTTAAATTGGATTAGTTTCAAGATATTCCCTTAAGTGAGTATCATACCAGGGAGGGTTTGTACCAGTTTTCCAAATATTTTTCCATCAAAACAAGAGCATCACTCTTGGATTGTTGTGTAACATTATATAAATCCTGGTATATTTATGGCACATAAAGTTCTTTGGATATAGGTCTGGAAGGTTTTCTGTAATTTAATAAATAGCCAATCAGCGCATCTGGCTGCCAGCTTTCACTAAGTTTTTGATTATCCGCTTTGTCGGCAAAATCAATTAAAAGATTAAAGTGATCATCATTAGTATTTAAAAGTACTGCTTTTGATATTACTTCCAGCAGCTCTGCATAAGGCTCATAAGGATCTTCCCAGCTTTTTAAAAAATCATCTAACGCCTGTTCAAAAACGATCTTAACTTTTTCTACCGGCTGCATCAATACATATAATACATCAGCCTTATCCTGTAATATTCCAAAAGAAGATCTGTATTGAAAAGGCTGCAAATGCCCCCCTTTAGCTAATAACGCATCATCATCTTCCTTATCCTGATCTATCCACGTATTAATGCGGTTTAATTCCCCTTCAAAATATCTTTTATCCTTAAATTGAGCTCTGGTGTTATTATCCCCCGAACCTTTTTCCTGTTGTTTTGCATTTCCGAATATGCTGTTAAAAAATCCCATAGCACTTTTAAAATTGCCACCATTTCTTTTTGGGCGGCTCAGCTAGTGATGCACCCGTTTTATTTACGGCAGGTACCTGCTCAGGTTTAAATATTGTTTCAGGTGAGCCTCTTTTATCGCCGTCAAAATGGACCATATCGTAAGGGTAATAAGGATTGTCTTTAAAACTACTGTCATCCAGACCAAGTAACTTTACTAAGGCTGCAGCTTCAAAACTCCAATAGCCATCATATTCACCATCACTTTTTTATGACTATTGTATTCGGTTTCTAAATTCTCTTTAGTATAAAAGTCATTTTCCAAATAATCTTTAAGTTCACTCTCGGCACCTTGTTTCGATGATTCTGTTATTTTTTTTAATTTCTGACAACCCTTATCTTCCGGCCATAAAAGTTTATCGGGAAATACTGCATTTGCATCGATATACTTGAACATGAACCGAATCAGATAGTCCTCATATTTTACTTCCTTAATAACTTTATATAAATCTGAGAGCCCTTCCTTATCAAGAAGTAAAATACCCAATGATATTATAGTGAGTAACTAACTGTAGGCTTTATCTCCCCCGTCTGAGTAATCACCTTCTTTTTTCCATGACTTATTGTACCAGGAAAGCATATCTGAATAAGGCGATACTAAAGATGATACTTCATCGCCTTTTGAGTAAGCCGCATGCACATAAATGTAAATACTGCTAAAAATAAGAGGTACCATTGCAAAGCCCTGATATGCCTCTCCTTTTTCCTGCTTTTTTCTTTGATAGGTTGTTTTATAGTTGACAATATCTAAATGATTTCGCTTTTTAATATCCTCAAAATACGCTTCACTTTTATACAAGTCTCTTGTCATTCTCTGATAATTAGTTCTGCCAATGCACTATATCGTACGGGTAATACGGATTATCTTTGTAACTGTTGTCATCAAGACCCATAATTTTAGTTACCGCACCGGCTTCCCAACTCCAGTAGCCACTATATCCGCTATGATTTTTTTTATGCGCATTGTATTCATCCTCAAAGTTTTCTTTAGTATAAAAATATTTTTCAAGGTAATCTTTCATTTCACCTTCGGCTTCTATCTTAGGTAAAAGAGTCATTGATTTTAGTTTTTTACAAGCAACATCATCAGGCCACAATAAGTTTTCTGATGGTTGGGCATTTGGATACACATTATTTAATATAAAATATATCAAATAATCATCATAATTAATTTTACCAATCAACCTGTAGATCTCTTCTAATTCCTCCTTAGTATCTAACAAAACTCCTAAAGAAATCATTCCTAAAAACTCTGTATAAATAATATCACCACCATCTGAATAATCATCATTTAAGCTTATGCTCTTCGCGTAATAATTTAACATTTCTTTACATGGCGATACCAAACTGCTTACATCGTCCCCTCTTGAAAAGGCTTTCTTAATATAGAGGTATATTCCATTGGCAACCATGTAATAATTAACAAGAGGAAATTGATCTTTTAACTTAATTTTCAATTCCTCTGTATCCTTCTTTTGATCCACGACAAATAGAAATACCCGCTCAATATCCTTGTCAAAATATTCTTTATCTTTAAATCTGTCTCTTATCATAGTTAATAAATTAAACCCGTGTTATTATTATCCAAACAAACTTCCTATGCCACTTACAATACTTTTCCCCAAGCCACTACCTATTATACCGCCAACTATACCACCAACCACAATACCAACTGGTCCGCCTATAGCACCAATTGTAGCTCCCAATTCAGCTCCGGCAATCCCTCCTGCTAATCCACCAACTGCTGATCCTGTTGCCTCCGCAGTTTTTTCACCGAAATGTCCCTCTTCCTCATAAGCTGAGTAAATGCTTACTGCATCAAGTGCAATACCAACAACAATTGCTCCCCTACCAACAACTTTACCTACTCTACTTATAGTTCCTGCATTAATTATTAGTTATTACTTGCCGATACAGAACTTACTAAATATATTTTCCAGCAGATCATCGGTAGTAACGGCACCGGTTATTTCGCCGAGGTAATGCAGGGCTTGTTTGATGTCCATTGATAAAAAATCAGAAGTTATGCTGCCATCAATTCCGCCAAGCACCCTGATCAGGGCTTCTTCGGTTTTTTGCAGTGCCTCCAGGTGGCGGATGTTGGTTACCAGAGTTTCGTCGCCGCTTAATTGATCTTTAATGGCGGCACTGTAAATTTTATTTTTCAGATCATCAATATGCAGCTTTTCTTTGGCCGAAATGAAGATAGTTTGAGCATCTGGAAGCCCGGAAGTTTGGAAGAAAGCGTTAATACTTTCTGTTTTGGCCGTCTGCCTTAACAGATCCATCTTATTGGCCACCATCAACATGGCAATACCGGGGCCTTGCAAGCTTTCCAGATCATTTTTAAGTTCTTCGGTAGTTATCTGCTCCGCATCAAAAACATAGATCAACAGGGCCGACTGGCTGATCTTTTCCATGGTGCGCTGTACCCCTATTTGTTCAATTGCATCTGTGGCTTCACGTATACCGGCGGTATCTATCAACCTGAAATTAATGCCTTGTATGTTCAATACTTCCTCAATGGTATCGCGGGTGGTACCGGGTATATGACTCACAATGGCACGTTCTTCGTTCAAAAGTGCATTTAACAGGGTCGATTTACCTGCATTTGGTCTACCTGCAATTACCGTATTAACCCCTTGTTTAATAGCGTTGCCCAGTTCAAATGATTGTATTAAACGACCAATTACACGGGTAATATCAACGATCAGTTGTTTTAGCTGATCGCGGTTGGCAAACTCCACATCTTCCTCGGCAAAATCAAGCTCCAGCTCAATAAGCGAAGCAAAATTCACCAGCTGCTCGCGCAGAGTTTGCAATTGATTGCTGAACCCTCCTCTTAGCTGTTGCAAGGCCACCTGTTGGGATGCTTTAGAATTGGACGCGATCAGATCGGCCACCGCCTCGGCTTGCGACAGATCAAGCTGGCCGTTTAAGAATGCTCTT
>Ga0193717_1001435_pt1 | contig 14636 bp, 8 predicted proteins | sample U2c2metaG_FD_145900 | JGI IMG/M metagenome (GOLD analysis project Ga0193717, IMG submission 145900) | Soil microbial communities from a riparian zone of the East river system, Colorado, United States - U2c2 | ecosystem: Environmental > Terrestrial > Soil > Riparian zone | place: USA: East River... | reverse complement strand
TGCTAACACAATAGTCAAAACAACAGCAGCTGCCGTAACAGAATATTTCACCGGTTATCTCCTCAAGCAAATATTCGCGCGGATCGCGTCGACGCTGTGCGTCGGATTCCAGTAGCGTCGCACGCCGAAATAGTAACAGCAGGCGTCGTTGTCGAGATCGTTGTTGAAGCAGCGCAGTTGTCCATCTTGAAAGCGCACTCGGGCAAGGCAAGTACCGCCCGGAATCGACGAAGTCATCACTTCCGTAACGACGCCGATGCCCCATTCTTCGTAGCGCAGGTGATTGACTTCGTCGCCGACGCGCAAATAGAGCCGCTTACCTTCACCCAGGTTACGCGATTTTTCGATGCGGCGATTAAAATGCTTGAGCGTCAGCGCGACGTCTGGGGATGAAATTCTAGGACGCTTCTGCGACGCCGCTTCGGCCTTGGCGACTAACTGGCGCGAGTTCTTTTTTTCTCCGGACTCGCGCTTGCTTTTGTTCTTACTTTTACGCACAAAAACCCCTTCGTTAAAAAAGCAATCGCTCCCGCATCTGGTTGTGGCAGCACGCTCATAATCACCGATCTCACTGGCCTTAGTCAAGTACTTCACGGACTGTTTTTGGGTTTTAAGGGGCGGCCAGTTTCACTGCCCGATTAGCGCCGATTTAAACCCTTCTAAACACCCAAAAAAGCAAGGACAGCCTCGGCCAATTTCACTGGATTGTCCTGATGCACCATGTGGCCCGCGTGATCGATGGCGATCCGACGCTGGTTCGCGATGGCGTCGTAGCGTTCCTGTTTGTCGGTGCGCCGAGTCTGGCGACTCTCGCTACCGTCGACGATCAGAACCGGGCATTGGATGCGCCGAAAAAACTCGACCGCTTGCGCGGTATAGAATGGCTGCGGCGCAGCGGTGCGGTGCAGCGGATCGAATTTCCAGATCCATTTGCCTTTGTCGTTTTGCTTCATTCCGGCCCGCGCTAAGTCTAACGCTTGCTCCGGCGTCAAGCGCGGGTTGGTTTGCTGCAACTGCCCGGCGCCGGCGGCAATGTTGGTATACTCGCGAAAATGGCGGCGCCCGCGCTCGCGCACTTCGGTAATCCAGATCTTCATCCGCAGCGGCGCATCGGAAAAGTCCATGCCCACGGGACCGACTCCTTCGATGAGCACAAGGTTATCAATTCGCTCGGGAAAACTTCCACTATAAAGAAATGCGATCGTGCCGCCCATGGAATGGCCGATCAGATGAACTTGCTTGACGCCTAAGGCTTGGATGACACAATCAAGATCGAACAGATAGTCAGGAAAATGGTAGTAGCCGCCTGCTCCCACCCAGTCGCTGTCGCCATGGCCGCGGCAATCGGGAGCCATGCACGAGAACGAGGAGTGTTCCGAACGGCTCGCCCCATTCGAGATAATGGATCGCCAAACCCTGCGAATCGACAATCTGATGCCGCGGTTCGGTCATCGGCTAAGTTTGGCGGATCGGCACTTCGACGAAGTCTTTCTCTTCATCGGACCAGGAGAATCCTTTGATTTTGGCAACCGTGCGATTATAGACCGAGACGACGATTTGCCGGGCGTCGGGATAAGTCGGTTCCCCGAAAGGGGTGGCGCCTTCTCGATCCTCCGCGGAAAAGTATGCTTCATGGTTGGGATGGGAATGATAAAATGCCTTGAGCTGAAAACCGATTTTCTCCGCTTCGAGAATCTTTGACTCCAGTTCCATTTCATCGAGAGTATAAGCAATCGTTGCATTACGCGGATATCGTTCCGGATCCTCCGCGTGCCGCGCGTTTTGCATATTTTTCAGCCGGAGCACGTGGTCCTCATGTCCGTTTGAAACTAAAATGCCGCAGCATTCTTCCGGAAAAGTCTCTTCGGCGTGCCGGGAAATCTCACGCCACACCGTTGCGGGAAGAAGTAGTTCTTTGGGCGCGCTCATGCTTGGTGTGAATTTATTGACTCAAGCCACTGAACGCAAGGGGAATTCAAGTCGGCAAATTACGTCGACTCATGAATACCTACCGGGCAAGTAATTTCTGAAGTCTTTCGAAAACTCGGAAAGATGACAAAAACAACGGCGATTCAGAAAACCGGCGTCTTGGTTTTCTTGAATCGTTGATAAGCATCAAGCACGAGGGTGGCGAACTCGTCGGACATCTGCAGATTATTTTCCACGCGGTTTTGAACCTCACCCGGTCCGCAATTGTAAGCCGCCAAAGCCAAATTCAGATGCTGAAACTGCTTGTGTAGATCCTGAAGATAGTAAATCCCTAAACGAACGTTGAGCACCGGATCATCGAGCGACTCAGGTCTGAACGCAACGGGATGAAAACCATATTCATGGGCCAGCGTCTGGGCAAGAAATTTTCCCGTGTCGGGCATGATCTGCATTATCCCGCGCGCGCCCATGGGAGAGACGGCGGCAGATTGAAAACGGCTCTCAACGTGGATCAGGGCTAAAACCAGCAACGGATCGATGGCGCGCTTCGCGCTTTCCTCGAAAATAACTTCAGATATTCTCCAGATCTCCGATTCGGCAATATCCGAGCGGTACGACCCGACGATTGAATAAATTCGCATCAGCTCTTTCGGAGTTTGGCGTTCGCGCACGTCGACGATTTTGACGATTTGCTTCGGAATGGCGCCGTCAGGCCCGTCGGAGAGAAATCTCCCTGCGCTTAAGGCTGGAATAAATAAGATCACGATGAGCGCGAATTTGGCACATGCTGTAGCGCAGCCTAAAGTAAGAGTGGGCGTTTTTTTAAGACGTTGCTCCATACTTTACTCCTGGTTCGGGAATTGGTCGAAAAGGCGAGAAACTAACAATGCTTCGAAAACTTTCCCGTTGCTACCATAGGGATCTTTGCGAAGTCAACGTTAAAGAAACAAAAAAAGATTTGGAGAATCAACTTTAGGCAAATTAGGTCACGCGCACGAACTTTACGGGAAAATTTTTCGCGAAATTGTTTCGCAAGAAAAAGAGTCGTGCACCAAAAATAAAAGGCAGGGATTTTATCCCTGCCTTTTCTACGAACTGGTTTCGAGGTGTTGAGAAGCCTATCGGCCGGTGCGCGCTAGTGAGAGTACCCAGCCGTGCATGCGGCTTTTGGCGTTTTGAATGTCTTTATCTGTGAACCATTTTTTGAGATCGATTCTTTCGACGGGATAAACCGGCCGCATAAAATCGCTCTCGTATCCGAACGGAACGGTGGCGTCGATGCCCATGCCGCCTTCGAAATTGGTGTTCGAAGCGGTCCACTCGCGTTCGCCTGCGGTCATGCGCTCCGCGGGCATGAACGTCTGGCCACGGCCGCCGGGCAACGGGTTGATGATGTCGGTCTTCGGGTTCACGCGTGTGGTGAGATTCCACATGATGTCGTCCATGTCATAAGGGTCGGTGTCTTCGCTGACCGCGATGACCAGACGCGAGCCTTGCGAGGTCGCGAGAATCGCCGCCATGAAGTTGCGCTGCCAGCCTTCCTCGATGCGGTTGCGTTTCTTGACCTGGATGATCGCGCCGCCCCAGTCGGTCATGCAGTAAGGAATGTTGACGTCCATGATGATGCCGGGCTGCATTCTTTCGCAGAGCTCGAACATCGCGGCTTCACGGACGGTCGTGTCGATGTTGTGGTCGTCGAGGGTGTGCACGCCGAGCGGAAAGATGATCGGCTTCCCTTCGCGTTTGCGCGTGGTTACGGCGGTGACGTGGAAGGTCGGCGCCTTGTAGGCTTTGCCCATGTAGCCGGCCCACTCCGGATGAAAATGAAACCGGCCTTGAATGCCGGCCTTTTCCGATTCCGCAGTCTCGAAACGGCGATCGCGCGGATTGACGTAGCCTTCGAGAACAACCTCGGCGTCAGCGAGGGACATGGCATCTACCGTTTTCGCTTTGACCAGACGCATGGGTGCGCCTTGCACGGCGCCGGCGATGCCGACCTCATCGCAGCCCTGCGGCAGGATGACGTAATCGAAGCCCGCGCCGGCCAGCAGCGAACCTGCCGGTGGCAAACCGAAGTTCATGGTGATCGGCACCATTTTGTTGTCTTTGTAGTATTTGCTCACGACCTGCCACATATGAGAGCCGGGAGAAATTTGAAAAGTACCGACGTTGCCCCAGCGGAAATTCATCCGGTTGTAGCCGAGATCTGTGCCGCCGTTGAAGTATTCGCCGGAGATCAGCCGGTTACCTGAACCTACAGTTAATTCAGGTTCGATGTCGGTGTGACGGATCGGGATGACGTACTCATTGGCTTCCGCGGGCTTTTCGAAAACTTCCTCTTGTACCGGAGCGTCCTTTTGATCGACCACGATCGGGGCAATCGGATGAGTAACGGCATAGGCGAGTTTTCGTGTGCGGTCCGCGTGATCTTTCCAACCGAACATCTTGTTGATGACGTCCATATCGCCAAAGAGATTGGTGATGGCGCGATGCTGCGGCTTGCCCTTGACGTTGTTGAAAAGGATCGGACAGCCGCCGTCCAACTGTTTCTGGATGCCGGTAATTTCCAGGTCGGGGTCGACCTCTTTATCCGTGATCAGGATGTCCCCTTCCTTTTTCATCCACTCGATCGCACCCCGCAGGTCTTTTACTTCTTCCGGCGCTGCGCCATCTCTTTTTGCGTTTGCCATTACGTTCCTCCGATTAATATTTACCTATGCTTGTTTGAATCTGTGCCAGCGCGGAAACAAGCCCTGACCTTTTGCCTGAAGCAAATACTTTTGTAAGACCCAACCGACTAACAACTAAGCGGATTAGCTCTTCGATTTAGGATGTCTGGACGGTCCTTATGCTTATACGACATTTTTTTCGAAGTCAACGCGCTGCCAGTCGCGGACGACCTCCATGCTTGCTAACTTTATCGGATAGATTGCTGATCATAAAGTACCTTCGAGTGTTTCTTGGAGCGAAGTACTCTTTACAGTTAACTAACGGCTTGCTATCACTGCTTGGATTATTTTTCGCATCGCTTTGGGAGACTTCTATGACGGAAAGCGTTCCACGCTCCAAACAAGATTGGTTATTACTCGTCGGTCTTTTCTGTTTCTTTTTTTCCGGCGCGGCGGGTCTCCTTTATCAGGTCGTCTGGACCCGGATGCTCACGCAAATTTTCGGCAACACGACCTACGCGATCGCTACCGTGTTGTCGGCTTTCATGGCGGGGCTAGCCATCGGCAGTTATGTCTTCGGTCAGATCGCTGACCGCGGCAAGAACGATTTTTTGCTTTATGGACTCTTGGAAGCAGGGGTCGGCGTGTACGGTTTTTTGGTGCCATGGATATTTACCGCGGCGCAGAAAATCTATGGCCCCATTTTTGGCTTGAACGCTTCCTATCCATTTTTGTTTAACCTCTTCCTGTTTTTTCTGTCGTTTGTCGTCCTGGTGTTCCCGACGCTTTTGATGGGCGCGACGTTGCCGGTGCTGAGCCGGTTTTATGTCCGGAGCTTCGCCCAGTTCGGCCGACGGGTCGGCGATCTTTACGCGACCAACACGCTCGGTGCCGTCATCGGCTGCGCTGCTGGGGGATTTTTTCTGATTCCGACGCTGGGTATGCGCACCACGGTGTTCGTCGCGGCCGGTGTTAATATGTTGATCGCCGCTGTTATTCTGATTGTTGATCGTCTTCGTGACAAGACGCCGGTCGAAGTCGCGCCGGAGCCGGTTGCCGAGCCAGTCACGACCGCAGAGGCACGGAGCGCATCGAGATTGGCCTGGGTGCTGCTGATGTCGTTTGCTTTATCAGGGTTCGCGTCGCTGGTTTACGAGAATGCTTGGACGCGCTCGCTCACCTTGGTCATCGGCAGTTCGATTTATTCGTTTTCGACAATGCTGGTGACGTTCTTGGTCGGACTCGCCCTGGGCGGATTTATCTACGCGCGTGTCCTCGGCCATCGCGAGGCACGTTTGAGCACGTTCGGTTTGATCGAGCTCTGGGTCGGGTTGTCGGCGCTGGCGACGATTCCTCTGTTTGAAAAATTGCCGCTGATTTTTATTCGCTTGCTGCACGGATTTGGCGACACCTTTACGGTATTTCTCTATCTGCAAATTTTCTTGTCTGCGCTCGTTATGTTCATTCCTACGGTGCTCTTGGGTATGACTTTCCCTCTGGTCGCGCGCTTGTTTACTCAAAGCCTTTATCGCGTCGGCAGCGGTGTCGGCAGTTCCTACGCGGCCAATACCGTCGGCGCCGTGCTCGGCGCGTTTGCCGGCGGCTTTATCCTGATTCCCAATCTGGGTGTGCAGAACACGATCATCTTCGCAGTAGTTATGAATCTTTTGATCGGCGCATGGCTGATCATCAGCGATCCGCGGCTGTCGGTGATTCCGCGCTACGGACTCGGTTTGGCCGTGCTGGTTTTGGCGATCGTCGCGCCGTTCAAAGTGCATCGCTGGGATCCGCATATTCTGACCAGCGGCGTAACCATTTATGCCGACCGCTATGAGCCCTTGCCGACCGATTCGCTGCGCATCGAAGAAATGAAGCGGGACGATGTGGTTTATTACCGCGAGGGATTGACGACCACGGTCAGCGTCCACAACATTCCGGGCAGCGACTACCTCTATTTCAGATCGAACGGCAAGATCGACGGCTCCTATGGCGATGCCCTGAGCCAGTTGATGACCAGCTACATTGCGATGATGCTGCATCCCAAAGCCGAGCGCGCGCTGACCATCGGGCTGGGCAGCGGTATGTCGGCCAAGGCTTTGGCGACGTTCAAATCACTCAAGGAAATCGAAGTCATCGAAATCGAACCGGCGATGATCACCGCGAGCAAATTTTTCGACCGAGCATTCGTAAGAGTTGACAGCTTTCCACTGGGCGTGAGTTTTCCGACCAGCGACGCTAACAGTCGAATCTGGTACAACGCCGCTGAAAAACGTCTTTATTATAAGGGCGTGATGGAGCCTGAAACGCGCGCCGAATTGATGAAGCGATCCGATGACCGCGATTACCGCGGTGTTATCGATAGGCTGTCGCGCAACGCAAGAAATTCCCGCCATTCGAGCGTGCTCGAAGACAAGCGGGTCCGCGTGATACCCACCGATGGGCGCAACTATATTCTCGCGACGCCGGAATCCTACGACGTGATCACTGCCGAGCCTTCCAATCCCTGGATCGCCGGCATCGCCAATCTCTACACGCGCGAGTTCTACCAAATCGTCAAATCCAAAATAAAAGATGACGGAATCTTCGCCCAATGGTTTCACAACTATTCCATGTCTCCCGACGATTTTCGCATGGTGTTCCGAACTTTCGTCGAGGCGTTTCCCTACGTTTCCCTGTGGGGCATGAAAGAGAGCGACTTCCTGCTGATTGGCAGCAAGCACGAACAGGTCTTCGATTACCCTGCGGTGAAAGCGATTTACGATAGCAATCCGATGCTTCGTTCGGATCTCGAGTATCTGGGACTGTCCGACGTGTACGCGGTGCAGGGTTTTTATCGAATGAATCGCGAGGGCTTTCTCGCGTTCTCGAAAGGTGCATCGATCAACACCGACGACGGCGCCCAGCTGGAATTTTCCGCGCCAAAAAATCTGCGCCGTGCGACCACCGAGCTCAACCGTAAGATCATGACGCCTTTCTTGCTCGATAGCCCGCCCTGGTTAAAAAACAAACCGTTTCCGGTACCCGAGGCGATGCATCACTTTTACATGGCGCAATCCTATCTCGCCAGCGTATCGCGCGGGCGCGCGCAAACCGAGATCGACGAAGCGATACGATTAGATCCGAAGAATCCGAAGTTTTATTTGCTTCAAATGAAGATTCTTTTGGCGGAAGACAAGAGCACCGAAGGCGCCAAGGCCGCGTTCAAAGCGCTGGAGTTGGACCCGAACTCGGGGTCGGACGTGCTGGCGATGAGCGACGAGTTTTATCTACCGGATGCCAAGTTGGTTTATAAAAAAGTCATCGACATGGGGAGCAAAGAAGTCCTACCATTTCTCGGACTGGGGAATATCGCGCTCCATTCGGGGGATCTGGACGAAGCCGAGAAATGGTTTGTCCAGGCGCGGAACCTGCAAGCGGATCATCCGGCCGTACTGCTTGCTTGGGGGAGACTGGTCGCCGCCAAAGCGCTTAAAACGACAGACCCTGCCGAGCTGAAAAAGCAGCTCCAAGAGGCGCGGGCGCTGCTCGAAAAATCCAAGCTCAGAGGCGAAGATTCCGCGACGCTCCATACGGAGTTGGGCGCGGTGTATTACAAGCTCGGTGTGTGGGAGAAGGCGGCCGAGTCGTACACGGAGGCGCTGCGCCTGCGGCGACGGCGCAACGATTTGCGCTTCGCTTTGGGCCAATCCTATGGGCAGTTGGGCCGAGTCAAAGAAGCCGAGCAAAAATATCGGGAGATCCTAGCGCTCGCGCCGGACGATGCCGAGGCGTTAAAGGCGCTCCAGGACCTCGGCAAGCGATACTAGAAATACCATCGCGAACGTATTCCAAGGCCTCCGGAACCCAAGCCGGAGGCTTTTTTTTTATTTGATTAGCGCGCCGCTTTGAAGTTCGAGTTGTGACGGATTATGCTGACGGGCATCGCTTCGTCGGCGCAGGAGGTCTCCAGTGTTGCAAGAAAAAATCGGCATCATCGGCGCGGGTAAAATCGGCTCCGCAATTGCTCGGGGCATCATCGCGGCGGGGCTTGCCAGCAAAGACAAAGTCATGGCCAGCGACGTCAGCGACGCTCTGCGCCAGACAATCAGCGCGGAGATGGGCATCAAAACGACCGCTGATAATCGCGTCCTTTGCGAGTTTGCCGATATCCTCGTTCTTGCCGTCAAGCCGCAGATCGTCGATCCGGTGACCAAGGAAATCGCCAAGCAAATCGGCAAGACGAAACTCCTGATTTCGGTGGCGGCGGGCGTGCCGCTTGAGCGCATCGAAGCTAGCCTCGAGCCGGGCGCGCGTGTCGCGCGGGTAATGCCGAACATCCCCTGCGTCGTTGGCGCAGGCGCCGCCGGTTTTGCCGGTGGCAGTCACGCGACGCCCGCGGATCTGGAAAAGGTCGGCGCGATTCTCAATAGCTTCGGCATCGGTCTCCCGGTAGAAGAAAAATATCTCGACGCCGTCACCGGACTGAGCGGCAGCGGGCCAGCCTATGTATTTCTTTTTATGGAAGCCTTGGCCGACGGCGGGGTTCAAGTCGGCCTGAGCCGCGACGTCGCGCTCAAATTAGCGATGCAAACTGTTTACGGCGCTGCCCGTATGGCATTGGAAGGCTCGAAGCATCTTGGCGAGTTAAAAGACGAAGTGACCTCGCCGGGCGGCACGACGATCGCCGGCATCTACGCGCTGGAGCAAAAAGGCTTCCGCGGCACAGTGATGGATGCAGTCGTCAGTGCGACCAGACGGTCACAGGAGTTGGGGAAGGGATCATAAGAGATTCGATTCTTGAGCCGGGTGTTAGAATTGAAGCTTTTCTCCCGTTTATATTCTATCCGCCCCGTCCAGAGTTCTCACCGGCAAATTATTTCTCCGTCCAGAGCCGCATTCCGGTAAAAGAAGTGTGATTAGAACCAGCGGATGAAAAACCGGCGTAAGATCATCTTCTGCTGCAGCATAATCATCTCCTTCGAGTAAGCCAGCAAGCATTATTCAATGAGTCAAGCACTCATCATCCAATGGGTCCACCGGTTGAATTCATGGTCTCGCTCCGTCAATTCATTAACCGCGCTTTTCATCGGTGACATATTACTTGGACCCATCCCAGATGTTAAAGATAATCAGTGAGGCGCGTTTGCACGATTTTTATGGTGATGCTGGCGGCATTTTCAACTTTTCCGCGCCGAGCGTCCGGAGTGTTGCTGGACGCTCTCGACCCGGCACGCCAGTGGCGCGTGCAGCAAATCGAATTCTTCGGCAATAAAAAGTTTGCCAGCGGTGAGTTGAGCGCTGCTGTCGTCACTAAGGAGCGCCCTTGGTATCGCTTCTGGGAGGAGCGGCCGGAGTTTGATCCAGTCACCTTCGAGACCGACCTTGAACGCCTGCGGCGATTTTACGAGTCGAGGGGATACTACAGCACCGAAGTCACTTATGATCTGCAGGTCGATGCGGAAAGTAGCCTAGTTGCCATTCGCTTCGACATTCGCGAGAGCGAGCCGGTGTTGATTTCAGCGATCGATGTTGACGTGCAGAGCGAAGGACAGACGCAAAGCCCGCCGACCTTGCCCGAAAGCTTGCCGATCAAACGCGGCGACGTTTTCAACGAGGCCGATTACCAAAAAGCCGAGCAAGCTTTGCGGGCTTTTCTATTGGACAAAGGTTATGCGCACGTCAAAACCGAGCGCAAAGCCGAAGTCGACTTGGACCAGCGACAAGTTCAGATTCGTTATTCGATCCAGCCGGGACCCTTGGCGCAGTTCGGCGATACCGAGATCAAGGGCACGGACACGGTCGAATCGGAATTGATCTCGAGAGAATTGACTTACAAGGCCGGTGAGACCTATTCACTGAAAAAAGTCGTCGAATCGCGCGAAAAGCTCCTGGCACTCGATCTCTTCGGTACGGTCAAAGTCGGTCCGGCGGAAACCACAGGTACGCCGGTCGTGGTGCCCATGGCGGTGGAGGTCACGGAAAAATCACACCGCGAGATCAAGATCGGCGTGGGCTATGGCACTGAAGATGAGTTTCGCAGCCAATTCGAATGGCGTCATGTAAATTGGCTCGGCGGCGGCCGGCGTCTATCGGTTCTTGCCAAGTATTCTTCCATTGCCGTGTCGGGCGCGGTCAATTTCGTTCAGCCTCATTTCCTGACGCCGGAGACGCAAGGAATCATCAATTTCAGTCAGGTGCAGGAAGAGGAAGAGACCTATCTGCTCAATGCAAGTCGCTTCACGCCGCGCTTGGCTCATCGGTTCTCTCCTACGCTGAGCGGTTTTGTCGGTTATCGGGTGGAGTACAACAAATTGAACGATGTCTCTGCGCCCACGGTGGAAAGTCTTGGCGGGCTGCGCCGGCAAGGCGTCCTCTCCGGACCCAGCGCTGGTCTGGTTTGGAACACTTCGGACGATCCATTTAACCCGAAGAAGGGTGAGGTGATTTCGTTGGCGCTGGATCAAGCCGGCGCGATTTGGGGCGGCCAATATAGCTTTTACAAAGTCACCGCGGAGGCGAAAAAATATCTCGAGGTTGGTTGGCAAACGATTTTCGCCAGCCGTCTGAAGCTTGGTTTGGCGGACGCCATCGGTTCCGAGAAGAATTTTCCGCTCTTCGAAAGATTCTACTCGGGCGGCGACAAAAGCGTGCGCGGCTACGGGCGGCGCCGGCTCGGCCCATTGAGCGGGAGCAACGATCCGTTGGGTGGGCTCAGCCTGATTGAAGGATCGCTCGAGCTGCGCCGGCCGATCTGGAGGGAGTTGAATGGTGCGGTGTTTGTCGACTTCGGTCAAGTATCGACACGGCATTTCGACATTCCGGTCGATGATCTGCAATTTTCCAGCGGCTTCGGCGTGAGCTACTCTACGCCAGTCGGTCCCTTGCGTTTGGATATTGGTTTTCCCTTCAAGCCGCCGCGCGGCGACAGGCCCTGGCAAATCCATTTTAGTATCGGAGCCTACTTCTAGGCTATGGGAAAACTGCGAAGCATCATAAAATGGTCCGCGCTCGGCGGCGCCGTAGTCCTCTTGTGTGCAGTTCTCGGCGTTGCGCTGTATAGCCGCACTGAGAATTTCCAACGCTGGATGCGGGAGGAAACGGTCAGCGCCGTCAACAGTTCTATCCGTGGCACGCTGACCATTGACCGTTTGGAAGGTTCCGTGTGGCGCCATTTGACTCTCTATGGAGTGGTGCTCCGCTACGAAGATGACGAGATCGTACGCATTCCCCAGCTCGATATTTCCTTTTCGTTGATTCCGCTGCTCTGGAGCGAAGTCCGAATATCCGCGATCGACGCGGCGCAGCCGCGGGTTCACTTGAGCCAAGACTCCGAGGGAAAATGGAACGTAGTCGAAGCGCTGTCGCCGCGCCAACCGGAGCCGCCAACACAATCGGCATTGGCCGTGCTCATCGGCTCGCTCCGATTGCGGGACGGTAATCTCAATCTTCAACTTGCCGCTGACAAGAGAGTTTACCGGCTGGATCGACTGAATCTTGAGGGCGCCGTGGGGATTCGTCCGGCGGCGGTGAGCGTCGATCTGCGCGCGCTGTCGGCAGGGCTGGTCGCTCAGGGACAACCTGAGCTCAATTTGAAAGGCGCGGTCGAGTATCAACAGGACGCGGCGCGGCCGTCGATTCTCAAACTCAAAAATGTTTGGGCCGTAAGCCGCGCTTCTCAAGTTAAATTGAATGGTCAAATCGAGGCCGGTGCGAAAACCAAGATCAATGCGCAACTGGCACTGAACAAGCTCGCGCCGGCGGACATCGCTTATTTCGTTTCCAGCTGGCCGATCAAGCGAGATCTCGCGGGAGCCATAGAAGTCGACGGCGCGCTCGATGCCTTGAAAGGGAAATTCCAGCTCGCGGCGGCAGGGGCGCGACTGGCTGGTGACTTCAAGGCCGACGTGACGGCGGATCAGCCGAAATATTCGACGACCGTAACCCTCAACGACTTTAACTTGCGCCAATGGCTCGAAGGCCAGGATATCGGCGGGATTCTAAACGGCGTCGTGGAAGCCGCCGGGACCGGCTTTGCTCTGCAAACCACGACAGGCAAGGCACGACTGGAAATTCGCGCCGCCGAAGCGCAGGGCTGGGCATTGGGCGGATTGTCGATGGAAGGCGCGCTTGAACGCAGTGTTGCGTCGGTGGATGGACGGCTCAAGAGCAAACTGGGTGGCGCCCATTGGTCGGGGAAAATAGTTCTGAATGACAAACGCCCGAGCTACGACCTGGCGTTGGCGGTCAAGGATCTCGATATTCAAAAGGCCGTCGCCGGCGGCAAGCCACTTCAAGGCAAGGTCAATTTTCAAGGCACGGTGAAAGGCGCTGGACTCACTCTTGCAGAAATGGATTCACGCGCGGAGATGCGAATATTGCCGTCGTCGCTCGGGCCGGTCGAAATCAAACAAGGCGAACTGAACGCGGCGTTGAGCAAGAAAAAAATCCGCATCGCACGCGCGACGCTGAGCACGGTGGATTCGACGCTTTCCGTCAACGGCGAACTGGGCGTCGAGGCCAAGATCGCCGGTAAACTCGATTACCGGCTCCGGGTCGGAAATCTTTCGCCCTGGTTGGCATTGGTCGGTCGCAAGGGCGCGGGCGCAGTGGATCTCGCTGGTCAAGCGGAGGGTAATCTCGCTGAAGTCCAAACTCAGGGAACGGCGCGGTTATCCGCTGTGCTTGTGGACAGCATGTCCGTCAAGAGCGGAGATCTCAAATTTGCGCTGCAGCGCCTGGAGAATCGGACTTTTCCCGTCGGCACACTCACCGCGCAGCTCGTCGACATCGATGCCGGGCTAGCGCTTCGGCGCGTCGATACCAATGTCAAAATGGCGCGTGAAACGCCGGATACGATGCAGTTCGACATAAGCGCGCTCGATCAGCGCGACCGTCGTCATGGTTTGAGCGGCACGGTCGATTTTGCTGGCGAAGCCATGGCGGTGCATCTAAGCCAAGCCTCGCTTGGCGCGCCGGACGGATTGTGGAAGCTCACCGGACCGGCAATGGTGAGCCGGCGCGACGACGCTTTTTTTATCGAGCAGCTGGCGCTCAGAAACGGCGAGCGCGAACTCTCGCTCAACGGCCGTTTCGGTTTTTCCGGCAAACAGGATCTGAACCTAAACATCGAGCGGCTGCCCTTGGATATTCTGGCGGCGCTTATGCCGGAGCCGCCGAAGATGGCTGGACTGCTCTCCGCGAAAGCGCGTATTTCCGGAACCGCCGCGGCTCCGGAACTGACTGCTTCGGCGCGCCTGACCGATGCATCATTCGCGGGACAAGCCTACGCCGGAGCAGTCGCCGATGTCGGCTACCAGAACCGCAAGGCGTCCTTGCGTTTGACGGTGCAGCAGGATGCGACGCATTCATTGAATGGCGTGGGCACGCTGCCGCTCGACTTGAGTTGGAGCGACGGCTGGCGCGCCGACTTTGCTGACGGCATGGAACTGCGGGCGCAAAGCGCCGGTGTGAGTCTTGCGTTCCTGAACGCCTTCAGCGGCAAAGCCGTCGAAAACATCGCCGGCGAGCTCAGCCTCGATGTTCAGGCGCGCGGCTCCGTCAAGCAACCCGATCTGCGCGGCACGTTTCAACTCCGCGACGGCAAACTCAAAGCGATTCCTCTTGGCGTGGAAATTCAAACGATTGCGGCCGCGGGCGATCTGGATTCGCGCAACTTAACGCTGCGCGAGTTCTCGGCGAAAGCCAAGGACGGCGAGATTCGCGGCAGCGGTGCTCTGGCGCTGAAGAACTACGATATCGGCGCCGTCAAGCTCATGTTTACCGCGCGGCGCTGGCCGGCGATCGAAACGGTACGTCATCAAGTGAAAATCGACGGCAACGTCGATGTCGAAGGTGCGGTGACCGCGCCGAAGATCAAGGGTCAGATTACCGTGATCGAGGGTTCCTTGCGGCCGGATCTGGCGTTCTTAGAACAGAGCAAGGCGCCAACCAAACGAGATGAAACCATCGTGATCGTGAAAAACAACGGCGCCGGTGGGCAGCCGCAGGCGCCGTCCCAAGGAAGCAAGGCTTCGAGCGATAACGATTTCGTCAACGTGA
>Ga0193717_1001434_pt1 | contig 14636 bp, 19 predicted proteins | sample U2c2metaG_FD_145900 | JGI IMG/M metagenome (GOLD analysis project Ga0193717, IMG submission 145900) | Soil microbial communities from a riparian zone of the East river system, Colorado, United States - U2c2 | ecosystem: Environmental > Terrestrial > Soil > Riparian zone | place: USA: East River... | reverse complement strand
AGCCATAATGTCCATCACGGCCTATGCCGTGCTGAGCCAGTCTACCAATAATTTGACGCTGACTTACCGGCAATCCTATATTCAAATGGCTCGGGTGGCCTCCAAGTCAGCCATTGATTACGCCCAAGAGCAATTTGATAACTCCAGTTGCGGCAACTATACCGGAACGCCCGAAACAAACTTGGTTTCCAACAGCAGCTACCGCTTAACTTTCAAGGCTGACGTGATTAGCACCTCGGCGGACGGCTTAACTAAAACCATCCAGGGCACTGGCAGCGTGTATCTGCCCAAGACATCAGCCAATGCCCGTTACGTGTTCAGCATCCAGTCCGAAATCGTAAATACTTTTGCCACTTGCAAAACACCGGATAATTACTCGCCGCTAGTTTGGTTAGACGCCAGTGACACCACTACTCTCAAGAAGACTGGCACCACAGTTACCACTGTTAATCCACTCACTAGCTTTGGTAGTGCTTCTAACAGCACCCGTGACACGCTCGAGGAAAGAGCTGATAATGGCTCGCAAACTACCAACTCCTGGCAGAGCAATGATTTTGAAATGCACACTTGCGATAGCTCAGAGTTTTCCAATTCCATCTGTACCACAAACTCGTCCAAGTACTTAAATATAGGCATGATTTATTCCAATGTTAACGTCCCGCAGGGCTCGACTATAACCAATGCTACCCTGACCTTAGCTTGTGCCAATCCAGCCGGTACTAGCGGCAGTTCCACGCATCAGATCTACGGCATCTACAAATCTGCTAGTAACCTGCATCCAGATTTATTCACTAGCATTGGTACCAACCAACTAAAGACACCTTTGGCCACCGCGAGCCTGCATACTAGCGCCTCAACAACTGTTTCGGAGAACAACTGCCCGCCAGGTAATAACACAACTTATGACGTGACCCCGGTGGTGCAAGAGATAATAAGTAACGCCAATTGGAACCCTAGCACCAGTGGTGGACGCCTAGGCCTGGCTATTCAAAGAACTGCTGGTAGTGGTAGCCGTCACCTAGACAAAGATGGCAACCAGTTAAGTATTTCTTATTCCACCGCCACGGTGGTGCAAGCCAACAATACTGATGGGCTTGGCATATGGCTAGACAAGTCTGGCAACGGCAATAACGCTGCCTTCACCTACGGAACCGCGCCAACCCGCCAAGATAACCAGATTAATGCCAAAACCATAGTCCGGTTCAATAATGGCGCTTTTCTGTCCGCCCTGACTAACGCTTTAAGCGCTAAACGCGAACTTACGGCCTTTGCTGTCATTAAGCCAAACTATTCTACTAGCAGTAGCGATGGCCGTATTATTAGCGGCACTACGTCCAGTGTTAACAATGACACCACCAGTGGCAGCTCTATTATTCCGCTGCTGCGTAACGGTAGCGGCTCGGGCTTTTCTAGTATTTACAGTGGAAGTAGTTCGGCATACCGGACTAATTACAGCTGCAGTAGCTGTGCTAACATCGCTAACGTTTTTGCCAGCAGCTTTGCCATACATGATTCGTCAAAAGTTGATAACTTCCTTTACAGCAACGGTACGCAGGTGGCAGAGACTGACAACTTCCAACCCACCGGCAATCCATATACTTTCGGCATCAACCAACTCTACTTTGGGGGCACCCGCACTGGCGCTATGCCTGGCAGCGGCACCAGTTACTTTAATGGCGATTACGCCGAATTAATCGTTTACGATCACGCTCTATCCTGCCACCAAACCGTATCGATTGAGAACTATTTGCGATCTAAATGGGGCTTGGCGGCCAGCGCTTATGCCGATAGTTGTCCGGATGATATACCAACACTTTAATCTACACCTGTTTGCTTGTATAATGACCAGTAGTAATGCCGGTGGGCAGCATTGATGAAAACAACTAAAATATCAAACTTTTTTCACGACAAGCCACTTTTTGGCTTGGATATAGGCCACAGCTCACTGAAGGTGATGCAGTTAGACGTGCCGGCCGCTGGAACTAACGGTGGCAAGCGAAAACCTAAAGTGATTGGTTACGGCTTCACCACCTTTGACGAATCCGCCCAAGAAGACGGCGTAATCGTAAAACCAGAAATCATTGCTAAAGCCATTTTTGAACTCTTCAGCCATCATCTAATTGGCGACATCACGACCCGCCGGGTAGCTATGGCTATGCCGGCCTACAGAAGCTTCACCCGGTCCCTGCAGCTACCAAAATTACCACCTAGCCAGCTACAAGCGGCAGTCGAGCTAGAGGCCGAGCAATATATTTCGCTACCGCTCGATGAACTCTATCTTGACTACGAAATAACCAAACAGACCGCCGAAACCACTGAGTTATTCGTGGTGGCCGTGCCTCGTAAAATAGTTGATTCTTACCTACAGCTAGCCAAAATAAGTGGATTGGAAGTGGTTTTAATCGAGCCAACTTTGAGTTCGTCTGGACGTTTATTTTCAATCGGGCCTAACAGTGACACCTCGACGTTTATAGTAGACTTTGGGTCAGTGTCTCGGATATTAGCATTTACGACAAGAACACCTTAGTCACTGGCACGGTCCAGGGCGGTGGCATAAACTTCACTGAAGCCATTAAAGACCAGCTAAAAGTAACTTCGGAAGAAGCCAGTCTTATAAAAACCCGTGACGGTTTAAGCGCCGGAAAAAACCAGGCCGATATTCAAAAGGCGCTTGATCCTACCTTGAAACAAGTTACTAAAGAAGTTCGCCGGATGATCCGCTACTATGAAGAGCGTTACGGAACACAGCGCTCCGTGGGCCAGCTAATTGCCATGGGCGGCGGCGCTAATATGCCTGGTCTAAGCGATTATTTAACCAATGCCTTGCGCCTGGCGGTTAGATACGTTGATCCTTGGCAATACCTTGAGCATAAAGGGCTGCAACCGCCTAGCGTGGCTGACCGCCCCATGTATTCAACGGTGGCTGGCCTAAGCCTGGCCAACCCGAAGGAATTATTTATATCATGATAAATTTATTGCCGCCGGAGCTGAAAACTGGCTATAGTTACGCCCGCAAGAACGTTAAGTTACGAAAGTGGGTCTTGGCGTTCTTAATAGCGCTGGTGGGTCTTGGCGTTTTAGGAACTTTTGGACTGGTGGCCATCAGCCAATCTAGTGCCCATAACAGACAGCAAATAGCCGGGACAGAAGCAGCTTTCAAGCAAGAAGACTTTGAAGCGACCCAAAAGAAAATCCAAGACATTAGCGGCAGCTTTAAATTAGCGGTCAATGTTCTGGGCGAACAGGTTCTTTTTTCCCAGCTGCTGAAACAAATCGCCGCTACTATTCCTAGCAAGGCGAACTTAACCGGGCTTAATATTAGCCAGGTCCAGGGTGCCATAGATATCACGGCCGTAGCGCCAGATTACAACACCGCGACGCAAGTCCAGGTCAATTTAGCCGATCCGCAAAATAAGATCTTTAGCAAAGCCGATATTGTTAGTATCAACTGTGATAACAATGCCGCTGGCAGCGCTTATCCATGCACTGTTAACGTCCGGGCCTTATTCGCCAAGGACAATCCATTCTTGTTTATAAACAGTAAGGGCGTGAAGCCATGACAAGCAAACGACTCTATACTTTATTACTAGTTACTATTGGGGTCCTATTTATTGGCTTGCTTGGCGGAGCGTATTTTGTTAACAAGCTATTAGTCGCGGAATCAAGCGATCTCGTGACCTTAAAAGCTAAAAGCCAAGCCCAGGAACAAGAAAAACTCAGCCTTAAAGTCGCTAAACGGGATATTGCCAAATACTCCGAGCTAGAAAAGATCACCAAGGCCATAGTTCCGGAAGACAAGAACCAAGCGGAGGCGGCCCGCGAGATTGTTAATATTGCCTCGGCTAATAACATTAAGTTAGCCTCGATTACCTTCCCTGCTTCCACCTTGGGCAATACGCCGGTTGGCAGCGCTACCAGCGTTGCTCCTACCACAGCCGCTGTCTCGTCTAGTAAGGCCGACTTATCACAGCTACAGCCCGTTAAAAACATACCGGGCGTATACCAGCTGCTCATAACCGTAGCCAGCGACCCGAACAAGCCGGTCCAATACAACCAATTCCTTGGTTTCTTGGGCGCGCTGGAACACAACCGGCGAACTGCCCAAGTTAGCACTATATTGCTCCAGCCAGATACAGAAAACCGCAATTACTTGACGTTTAGCCTAACCTTAAACGAGTATATTAAGCCATGAGCGAAAAAAAATTAGATATTAAAACGATTGAAGAAGAGTTGGGCCGCGAGGCTACCAAGTTAAATAAATACAGCCTCGTGCTGTTCATCTTGTTCATAGCCTTAATTTATGGATTCGTCCTGTTCCGCATAAATAGCTTAAGCCATGCCGAGCCATCAACTACGGCAATTAGCAGCCAGGTTAAGACTACTCACGTGGCGCATATTGACGAGTCAGTCGTTAAGCAGCTGGAATCATTGCAAGATAATAGCGTTAGCGTCCAAGCGCTGTTTGACCAAGCCCGCAGCAATCCGTTCCAATAATTAGTATTGGGGGAAGTTATTAGCAGCTGGATCAGCAATTGGGCCGGGTCCAGGTTGCTGGTTAGGCGTAGCTGGGTGCGCAGTCTGGCCTAAGGCTTCACGGGCCGTCAAAATTTTCTTAGCGTAATAATTGGGGTTCGGGCAGTACAGAAACTGGAATTTACTGTGTTCCCCGGCCGTCTCGACTTTAAGGACGCCGTAATGGAAAACGTGGGTCAATATACCATTCTGCTCGGCCGTGACATCTTCAATATTCACCAATGCTAGCTGGCTAGACTGCCGGTTAAATAAACTAGTTTGGCTAATCTGGGTCATGCTATCACTGGTGACTACCCAGCTATTGCCCCAGTAAACCCGGGTGGCAATGAAAGCGTATAAGCTAGACGCTATAGCCAGTAATAAGAATAATATACCGCCGACCTGCATGACTTGGTTATTACCAGCTACGCTATCCGGGATCAAAGCTGGCGCCACCAGTAAGGCCATTACCGCCACTATCAATAACACCAACCCAGTTGCTACGTAAATAGTTAGTATGCCTATAGGATGTCTTTTAATGTGGCAGATCTCCACTTCCCCTGGCTGCATGACAGATAGTTCATTGCCAATCCGGGTGCTGTGGTCTTCGTCAGGATTCATGGCTGCATTATACCTTACAGTAGAGTGGATTGCTTGTCTGAGGGCGGCTTTTTGCCAAGGTGTTTATAGGTTTTGGGGGTTACCTTGCGGCCCCGGGGAGTTCGCTCCAGCAAGCCGATTTGCATTAGGTAAGGTTCGTAAAAATCTTCAATCGTGCCGCGCTCCTCAGCCGTGATCGCCGCCAAAGTTTCCACGCCAACCGGACCGCCATCATAATTTTCGATTATAGCCGCCAACAGCATGCGGTCAGCCCCATCTAGACCTAGCTCGTCAACATCAAGCAAGTCTAGAGCCTTGTAGTTCAATTTAGCGTCAATGATGCCATCACCATTAACATCAGCGTAATCACGAACCCGTTTTAATAGACGGTTGGCAATCCGGGGGGTTAGCCGGGAGCGTTTGGCAAGCTCAGCAGCAGCCGGCTTGTCTATTTTGACTTTAAGAATTGTCGCGGCCCGCTCGATGATTTGCTGGATTTCTTCTGGTTTATAAAAATTCAAACGATTAATCATGCCAAAGCGGTCACGCAGCGGTGCCGCCAGTGAACCTGTTCGAGTAGTGGCACCGATTATAGTAAATTGTGGCAGATCGAGTCTTAAGCTCCGGGCGCTAGGGCCTTTACCGAGCATAATATCCAGCTTAAAATCTTCCATAGCCGAATATAAAACCTCTTCCACGGTACGATTCAGGCGGTGAATTTCATCTATGAAGAGGATATCGCCGTCTTGCAGGTTAGTCAGTAGACTAGCCAGATCGCCGGCCCGCTCAATGGCTGGCCCACTAGTGATCCGGATCTGCGCCCCCATCTCATGCGCTATCACGCTAGCCATAGTTGTCTTACCCAAACCCGGTGGGCCATGCAAAAGCACATGGTCTAGTGGCTCTCCGCGTTTCTTAGCGGCGTCAATTGCCAACTGGATGTTCTGTTTTAAGCGCTCCTGGCCAATGTAATTCGCGAAGTCCCGTGGCCGCAGCGTAACCTCAAGTTCAACCTCTTGCGGCTCTTCCGCCTCAGCGCTGGCGTTCACAATCCGGTCAATCATTTGATGCTTTTCCTATTAATTAAAACTTCGGAGACTTCCATGCTTTTTGGCAAATCTAAAATTTGCTTAATAAATAAAGCGATGTCGGCTGGATCCATCCAGCCCGTAGTATTAATGTCAGCCGAAGCTTTTCCGAAAAGACCAGTATTAATACCGCCTGGACAGAAACTTATAACTCGAGACTTGGTGGCTTTCAGCTCCTCCTGAAGACTAAGCGTAAAGCCACGCTCGGCGAACTTTGAAGCTACGTAAACCGGATTACTGGAACTCCCGTAAACTCCGGCCTTAGAAATAACATTCAGCACATCAGCTTCGTCTTTTTTTATCCGGTCAATAAGGGATGAAAGTAAAAGCATCGGTGCTTTTACGTTAGTAGACATTAGCCGCTTAATCTCGTCTTCTGATATTTTGCCAAACTTTTCTTGGTTGTATACGCCAATGCAATTAATGATTGCTTCTATTGGTTCGTTAATAGCTTCTACAGCCTTAGCGACCTTAATTATTTCCGGTCCTTCTCGCAAGTTCTCCAAAATATTAATATCAGCAGCCTCTGACTTGCTGCGTGAAATATTAACAACTTTTTTGCCAGCTTTTTTATAGAGCCGTGCTAGCTCTAACCCAACTCCACTGCTTGCTCCAGTGATAACAATCATTTGGCAACTCCTTTTAGGGCTTGCTTAATGCGTTCTTCGGTTGATAGATCGCTATTAATTTTACCGAGGGCTTGGGCGGCGTCAGCGGCGGTGTAACCAAGGGCAACTAGGGCTTCAACGGCCTCGTCTTTAGATAAGGCGCTGTCACTTTTCAGCATGCCAGTTGATTCAAGGTCAACGCCAATTAAGCCAACTTTGTCTTTCAGTTCGACTACAATTCGCTCAGCCACTCGTTTACCAACACCATTAGCTTGCTGGATAAACTTGGTATCCCCAGAGGCGATGGCTTTCTTAACTTCCTGCCCAGAACCAATACTTAACACGTTAAGCGCCATCTTAGGGCCTACGCCATTAACATCAAGTAACTGTTCGAATAAAGCCTTGGTCTCCTTTGATAAAAAGCCAAACAGGTCATGTGACTGCTCGCGAATATGCTCGTAAATATACATTTTGACAGGCTCACCGTTCGTCAAACGGCTGTAGTCTTCATTAGCCACGTAGAGGCCGTAGCCCACGCCCTGGACATCCAGCACGACAACTTCGTCCAGTTTTTCACTAACTACCCCGTTTAGCGTTGAAATCATTAGATATATTATCTCATAGTCATGCTGTGGGTGATAGCGGCCGCTAAGGCGTCAGCGCAATCGTCAGGTTTAGGCACTTCGTTAAGCTGCAGAATCACCCGGACCATTTCCTGAATCTGCTTCTTATCTGCCCGGCCGTACCCCGTTACTGCCTGCTTAATTTGTAGGGGCGTATATTCTGCGATTTTCAGTCCAGCCTGCATGCCGCAGAGCAAAACCACGCCGCGAGCTTGGGAAACCGTCATTGCCGTAGTTACGTTTTGGGCGAAGAACAGTTTCTCAACTGACATCTCGGTCGGCTTGGTTTCTTTAATAATATCCGTTAGCTCATCAAAGATCGTCTTTAACCGAACGGCATCGTCTTCATTAACGGGCGTGCGAATAACCCCAGCGTCAACCAGCTTAGCCTTACCTTTTTCATAATCGATCACGCCGAATCCCAGAATGCCAGTTCCAGGATCAATTCCTAAAATTCTCATGCAAACAGCTCTTCGGCGATGTCGAAGTTTACGTGGGTAGTGCTGACATCATCGGAGTCTTCTAGGGCGTCCATCATGCGCATGATTTTGCTGGCTGTGGATTTATCAGTGATCTTAACGGTGTTGTTTGGAACGTAAGTCAGTTCGGCTTCGGCGACTGTTAGACCGGCCGCGGTTAAGGCGTCTCGGACTTTGGCCAGCTCTTTGGGATCCGTGTAGATAATTGATTCGCCAGACTCTTCATGGACATCTTCCGCGCCAGCTTCTAGGGCTTGCATTAAAACGTCATCACCAGCGGCTTTGATACGAATCATGCCCTTATGATCGAACTGGAAAGCCACGGCACCCTTTTCTGCGATGCTGCCGCCGTGCTTGGAAAATGCCAGCTTAACGTCAGGATAAGTACGGTTGACGTTGTCCGTGGCGCACTCAACTAGTACGGCCACACCGCCTGGGCCATAGCCCTCATACATAACTTCCTGTAGTTGGGCGCTGTCTTTGTCTTTAATCCGGTCTATGGAGCGCTGGATATTGGCCATAGGCATGTTGGCCGTTTTGGCGCGGTCAATGGCTAAGCGCAAACTGAAATTGGTGTCTGGGTCCGTGCCGCCGCGGGCCGCTATGGCAATGGCGTTACCAAGCTTAGTAAACACCGCGCCGCGGGCCGCGTCTTTAGCGCCCTTTTCCCGCTTAATTGTTGACCATTTACTGTGACCGCTCACGCCAGCAAACCCCTGCTCTTAGATTCGTTTATATCTGTTATTATAGCACTTTTGTCAGGATTTTTGTACCACAGCACGGCAGTAAATAAAGCTATGCAGCCATATAAGCCCAACATCTGCCAAAGTGACAATCCAATGCCTTCTACAAAAACATTAGGAAGACCAGCTAAGACATGGGCAACGTCCAACATATAATTCAATAGCAAAGTGGCTGGCCAGGTGAACCAGCCGCAAATAGCTGGACCAAGCATGCCGGCTAACGCGGCCACGGTACCAAGCAGCATGGCTAAAGGAATAAAGGCCACTACTAAAACGTTGGCGACTAAGCCAACCCGCGACATTTGGCCGAATATATGCAGCACGAACGGTAAAGTCATAATTTCGGCGCAGATACTTTCCAGGGCCACGCCGGCAATCGCCGAATCATGCCATTTACCGGGCCAACGGGCTTGGACAAGCGGTCCCAAAATCATAACGCCAAAGAAAGCCAAGAAACTCAAGTACCAGCCCAGGTCACTCCATAAGTAAACCGGATCAGCCATGGCGGTTATCACTGCCGCTAACAATATAAGATTCAGTGGCTTGAAGCTTCGCCCGTAATAGCCCGCCGCAATACTTAACACGCTAACCATTGCCGCTCGGACAATTGAGGCCGATGAGCCTGTAAGAAGTAAAAACACCGCGATAAGCGCTAAAGTCAGGAATGTAGATACCCGCTTAGACCGCTTACCTAACATTCTCTGGCAAGCCCGCACGATTATAGTCAGATTAGCTCCAGACACGGCAATAATATGAGTCAGACCAACTTTCTGTAAATCATCTTTGTTTTGCTGTGGCAGGTTGGCGCGCTGGCCAACTAATAAACCCATTACGAATGGCGCCAGCGGTTCAGGCAAAGCCGTTTGTGCTCCAGCCACGAATCTCTGACGTATTTCTGATAGTAATGACGGGTTGTGCTTAGTCACCTGGATTACCGCGAAGCTTATTCTTCCTTGGTAAGCTCCGTAGCCTGGATACAACTTACCGGTCGCTATAACCTCATCGCCCTGGAATATCATATTGGCGCCAAAGCCACCCAACTGGACTTTGCCAGCTAATTTCTGCCCATTATCTAGAACAATATTGCCGGCGCTAAAAGACAACTGCTTGGTCTTAGAGTAAGTAGCGTCTTCGCTTGCCTGGGCCGAGAGCGTAATTTTCTGCATATAGATGGGCTCATAACTGGCCAACTTATCCATATAAACCGATCCGCGCCACCAGCCAAGGCTAATGCCCAACATTAAAACCAAAACTACTGCTATGAACGATTTGTTACGAATAGTGGCCAGCAACAGAGGCAACACAAGCCAGATAAAGATTGGCCCCAAGCCTGGTCCAATACGAGCCAAGCCCAGCCCACTTAAAATCCCCATAAACAACATCAGCCACAGTGTGCTTCGCCTAAATTGATGTCTCCAGACCCGCCGCATATCGGCAGTCTACCAATCCAAACCGCTAGAGCCGTCAACAGTTAATATTTATTTAATCAATATCTTTGCTATGCTTAATTTAAGATGAGTAAAGTCGTAAAGATAGCATTTGTTGGCGGTCCGAGCGCAGGTAAAACTACTCTGTTTAATGCCCTGGAGCAAAAATACGCTGAAAACCAGGATATTGCTTTCTTGGATGAGGTTGCTCGTCAATTCTTTAGCGAAAATATAATTGCTCCTGAAGATCGCAGTAAAGCCGAGGTCCAAGCCAGAATCCAAGATCAAATATTAAGCAAAGAACAGCAGGCTTTAGAAGCCAATCCAAAGATAATTATTTGCGATAGATCTGTAATTGATTCTGTTGTCTATGCCGAATCAAGAAAGCTTAACAAGTTAAGTAATGAATTACTAGAAAGAATTAAATTTTGGATACCAACCTACACTACTATCTACTTATTAGATATTAATGATGTGGCCCACGCTAAAGATGATATCCGCTATGAGGACTCTGCCCTTCGCCAAAAAATACACCAAGCCTATCTAGACTTTTTTGCCCGTAACAATATCAAATACGAACTGCTCAGCGGCACGCTCTATGAGCGAATCGCAAAAGTAAACCAAGCAATAAAGTTATGAGAATTTATGTAGCCCGCCACGGACTCACGGAAATGAATAAGCTAAGGGTGGCCAACGCCGAGATTGACGAGCCATTAGCTCCAGAAGGCATTGAGCAGGCCAAAGACGCGGCAAAATCCATACCTAAAACCATCCGTCACGTTTACTCTTCGCCGCAGAAACGCGCTGTGCAAACAGCAAAAATCCTAAAGCCGGATGATTCAATAACAATAACTGAGATACCAGACCTGGCTGAAATAAAAATGGGTACGCTGTCAGGTATTGCATGGCAGGATATGCCAAATAGCCAGGAAATAGACAGGCAAAGACGATCAGTCCAGTTCGATTACAGGGAGCATGGCGGCGAAGCCCGTGAAGACGTACTAGAACGGGTTAAACGGTTCATTGAATCCATACACGACAAGCACAATGACGATGAAGTCTTAATAGTCACCCACGGCGGGATAATCCGGGTTCTTAACTTACTAGAAAATCAGGAAGTCATCAGCGGCACAGTCGGAAACGTCTCAGTAACAGTCTTTGACACCAAAAAAATCCTAGAGTGAGATCTTAGCTGGCAAAACCTTCTAAAATAGCTCTGCCATATTTGCGAAGCGTTGGTTTTCTTAATGCGTTAATTTCACGTTGATGTGTTTCTTGCTGGATTTCTTGTGTTTTAGACATAACAAGCTCAGCAGAACCTGGTTGACTATCTTCAAGTAGTCTAAGCGCGGCTGGATTTGGGAAGACTTCATCAGAAACCGCAGCTATGGCAACCTTGCCAGCTAATTCTTCACCGCCTAAATTCATAGCCACCTCTTGCATAGCAGTAGATAAATATCCTCCAACCGCTTCCTGGTCTTGCTGAAGGCCTGTGAAATCTTGTTCTATACCTAATTTCATATTCATAAAGTAAATCTAATTGGAGGGCCCAGTGAGACTCGAACTCACGACACCCTGCTTAAAAGGCAGGTGCTCTAACCGACTGAGCTATGGGCCCGTAAATGCACAGGCAGGCGAATTAACTCCTTACATTATCCGTTTTTTGGAGAAAAAGTCAATCTAGGACTTGTGTTTGCTGTGCTTTTTCAAGCCACCAGTTTTAGGTCTTTGCAGCCAAAGTACCAGCAAACAGACAATTGCCGTGCTGCCCACAATTAAGTTTTGGGCCCGTTGAAGCTCGGACCACAGTGACGAATCGATTATATTATGGCTTAAGCCTGGCGGCAGTAATGGCACTACCAGTAGCGCGCCTAGCAGGCCTACGCCGGCAGCTGGCAGAGCGTTTAACAGCATTTTGGCAGTACCTTTAACTGTCCTGATCATAAATATAGCCGTTAATACAGCTGGCAGTAATAATAAGGCAATCTTAACGTTATCGTTACCTGTGCCTACGCCTGCTGGTAAATGGGCCGAGAAGAGTTCTAAGAATGAATTAGCGTCTGGCACTACGAACTGGACCAGTACGCTGCCCAAACATAAACTTAGGAAAACGAGCGTGGCGTTAATACGCAGCAGCATGATTATTACGGCTGGAATTATTACTATGGAGCCAAGAATGACTTCAGGGGTCATTGGCTAATTGTAGCATGAGCGGGATGCTATTTAAGCGCCAACTTTGTCTTTGCGGCGCCCAGACTTAGCGGCTATTTCAACGTACTCTATGACTTTCTCGGCCACATTGCGGTCTGTCACCTGTTCAATGGCAAAACCGGGGCTGGCGTTGACCTCCAAGACCAGTGGTCCGCGCTCAGAGCGCATCATGTCCACGCCGGCAATGTTCAGGCCCATGGCTTTGGCGGCCTTCTGGGCCGTCTTACGCTCTTCCCGGGTTAGCTTAACCATTGTGCCCTGGCCGCCTTGGTGAATGTTTGATCTGAAGTCATCGTCCAGGCTCTGGCGCTGCATACTGGCCACGACTTTACCGTTAACCACAAAGGCTCGTATATCCATGCCAGCGCTCTCTTTAATAAACTCCTGCACCAAGAAGTTCACTCCCTCAACGTAGAAGGCCTGCATCACGGCTAAGGCAGCCTTGCGGGTTTCCGCTAGCACAACGCCGTTACCGTGCGTGCCACGGGCCACTTTAATAATTACCGGCGCGCCGCCCACCTGTTCCAAAACGCCGTCAAAATCGGCTGTCTCACGCGCGAACACGGTCTTAGGAATGCCAACACCGGCCTTGGCCATTAATTGCATGCTGCGCAGCTTATCGCGCGAGCGCACAATCGCGATTGACGTGGTTGAAGTAAACACGTTCTGGGTTTCAAACTGCCGCACAATCGCCGAGCCGTACTTGGTCAAACTCGAGGAAATCCGGGGAATAATCACGTCAATATCTTTGATTTCTTCGCCCTTGAAATGAACTTGCGGATTGCCCCGCTCCAGGGTTACAAAGCATTTGGCGTAGTTAATGATTCGTACGTTATGACCGCGCTTCTCAGCCTCTTCCTTGAGACGTCGCGTTGAATAATTATCGGCGCCTTTAGATAAAATCGCGATATTCATAGCTGAACGTTACTGCCTATTCCTAGTCACGTCAACCAAAAATCCATGTAAACGCAGGAAATTACGGCCGATCAATAATTCGTGCCGCATGGCTTTGCGATTCGCTAGAGTTAGGGTTATTGGATAGGCTTGGTCGAATATCTCGATTTCGGTATCAATCGCGTAGCGGATAGAAACTAGCCCGTTCGAGCTTTTGACCCGCCTTTTATGAAAACTAGCTACTTCAATTGTGTGCCCCGAGCTGCCAAGTGGTGAAAATCGTAAGTTTTTGTTACCCTGTTCATCCACGACTTCGCGAATCCTAGTAGCATGTAGCGCGCCGTTATAAGCGCCGGTATCAACCTTGGCTACCACGCCTTCAATTCCCAAAAGCGGCAGGTCTACTTCTAGTAAACGTCCAATAGTGATGGGTACTTTGGCTTTCTTAAATGACGACCATGTAAATTTCATAAGTATCAAATTATACAATTTTGAGCTAACTTATGCAAGAGGAAAACTAGTTCTGGGCTTGGTAAACCCGGCTAAAAATTAGATAAACGCCAACGGCCACAATAGTTAAAACTATTAATAATAAGGGGACAAAACCAGATTCATTAAGCTGTTTGCGAGGCATTAATCTCTATTTTAATGCATAAGCGCGTCAACGCAACCCAAATGTGGTCAAATAAGTTGCATAATCTTACTAAATATGCTATAATTAAAGGATATGTCTAAGCATGAGCGATTACAGGATAAAGATGTTCTACAATGGCAGTACGCTAACGGCGTGCTCGCGCATGTTATTGCCGCCCAACAAAAACAGATTGCAATGCTAGAACAACAAGCCATGACCGATCCCTTAACCCAACTACCTAACCGCGCCGCTTTTAGGGTAGCCCTGGACCGGGAAGTGGCCCTGCAGGGACGTCATGGTGAAGAAATGGCCCCAACTTCATTATTGCTAGTAGATATAGATAACTTCAAAGATATAAATGACAATAAAGGCCACCAAGCTGGCGATAAGGTGTTAGTAGCAGCTGCGGATGCATTAACACATAGGCTCAGGCAAGCTGACCAGGCTTTTAGATGGGCGGGGGATGAATTCACTGTGTTGCTACCTAAAGCCAATCTGGAAAACGCGGTTGCCGTGGCGGATGATATACGCCAAGACTTTTCCGGTAAGACTGAAGGTAAGACTATGAGCATAGGCGTTTGCGTAATTGATCCAACACTACCAGGCGCCGGCCGGGCAAATTTTAAGCGAGCTGATCAGGCACTCTACTATGCCAAAGAGCAGGGCCGGGATCAAACTGCTACTTATGACCATGTTTACCAGGTACACCTGGACGGCGGCTTCTAACTACCAGAGTTTGTGTTTTTTGGGCTGCTCGGCTTGGAAGGCCTTTAGTAGATCTTGTTGTTGCTTGGTAAGCTTGGTTGGAGTGTCCACG
>Ga0193717_1001433_pt1 | contig 14637 bp, 10 predicted proteins | sample U2c2metaG_FD_145900 | JGI IMG/M metagenome (GOLD analysis project Ga0193717, IMG submission 145900) | Soil microbial communities from a riparian zone of the East river system, Colorado, United States - U2c2 | ecosystem: Environmental > Terrestrial > Soil > Riparian zone | place: USA: East River... | reverse complement strand
ACCAGAGCCGCCTCCTGCAGGGTGTACCGCATCAAGGTGTAGTTCTCGTCCTCGGTGGTCCAGAAGGGCGTCGGACCGTCGTCGACCATGATCATCGGGGCGCCGACTTCGACCGCATAGCGGATCGATTGGCGGAGGTACTCAACGGCGACATCGGGTTTGGCCAGCGGGGCGTGACTCGATAGCGACGAGATTCGAAGACCGCGGTCATCGGCGGCCTTCTTCAGGATCAGTGGATCGTCGAGCATGGAGCGGCTATGGAAATAACCTGCTGCACTGAGCAGTTCGCGTCCCCAGTGCACCATGGGCTCGATGTATCGGTAGCCGATTTCGGCAGCCTGATCCATCGCCCAGTCGAAGCCCTGGTTCTCGAGACGTGCGAACTCGAGGTTCAGGCCGAGTTTGATGTTGCCCATGGCTAGTGCGCCCTCCCGGCTCAGAAGCCGCGCTTGCTGACGTAGTCGTCGCGGGTGTCGCCGTGGTATGCGGGGACGGTGATGTCCCACCAGCCCGTGGGATGCATTTCCGTCCAGGGCAATTCGTGGGCGCTCATGACTTCCAGCACGACGGGAGCCCTCGTCGCGAACGCACGCTCGACGGCGTCGGCGAGCTTCTCGGGATCCTCGACTCGCTCTGCCGCACAACCCAATGACCGCGCAAAGCCTGCGATGTCGGCGAAGTAGGGCTTGCCGTCGGGCGTCGTCCAATTCGTGGTGGCCTTGCGGGCGGCACCGAAGAGGTTGATCTGCAGATCCTTGATCGCCTCCCATCCACCGTTGTTGAGAACGACGACCACCAGGGGCAGACCGAGCATCGCGACGGCGGCGAGCTCCGTGCCCGTCTGCAGGAAGCTGCCGTCGCCGACCATCGCAAGAACCGGTGTGTCCGGGCGCGCCACCTGTGCGCCGATCGCGGCGGGTAATCCGAAGCCGATGCCCGAGAAGCCGCCTGCCACGATGTTGGTCTTCGGTCCATAGATGGGAAACTCGTTGAAGGCCTGATTGGCCGGGTTGCTGGAGTCGGTGACCAGGATGCCTTCCCGTGGAAGCGCTTTGCGAATCTCGACCATGGCGCGGGAGTTGGTCATCGGTAGGTAGTCCGTGGTTCGCATGGGGCGCAGATGTTCCTCCCACTGCGACTTGAGATCCTGCAGCTCCGCGAAGTACGCGCCTGCGCGGTAGTCGAGCGCAGGCCTCTCGCCAGCCAGCGCGCTCGTCAGCGCCTGCAGTGAGGTCTTGGCGTCACCGACGATGCCGACCTCCACCGGATAGTTGCGGCCGATCTCGAATCCGTCGATGTCGATCTGAATCAGCTTGGTGTCGGGGATGTTGAAGGTGACCCCGGGGCGGTAGGAGGACGTGACGCGGTCGCTGAACCGACAGCCGATGGCAAGGATCACGTCGGCCGTACGAGTGACCTCATTGCCGGAGATGGACCCCATGTCGCCGCATGGCCACGCGTAGAGGTCGTGGTCGGCGGGAAAGGCACCCTTGCCCTGGAACGAATGGGTGACCGGGGCGCCGAGGTACTCGGCCAAGGCGAGCAGTTCCGGTGCCGCGTCGGCAGCGATCACGCCGCCGCCAGCCAGGATCACCGGGCGGGTGGCACTAGCGAGCAGCCGTGCGGCCTCGGCGATGGCGACCGGGTCACCGGTCGAACGCGTCGCGGCGCGACGGGCGCCCGTCTGCGGCGCGTACTCGCCGTATTCGGCCTGAAGGTCCTGCGGGATGTCGACGAGCACCGGCCCTCGGCGTCCCTCGTACATCGTGTTGAAGGCTTGCGCCAGCGCGGTGGGGATCGACTCGACGCGGTTGGGCTGCCACCATCGCTTGACCACCGGTTCGGCCATTCGCGGAAAGTTGTTGCCGTGCGGGCGGTCGATTTCTTGAAGGACCCCGCGATTCTCCATGTAGGTGTGCACCGCACCGGTGAGCAGGAGCAGCGGCTGCGAGTCGGCGAAGGCGGTGGCCAATCCGGTCAGCGTGTTGGTGGCGCCGGGGCCGATCGACGTGCAGACCGCGGCGATCTTGCCGGACGCACGGTAGTAGCCGTCGGCCATGTGTGCCGCACCCTGCTCGTGCATGGCAGGCACTAGCTCGATCTCGTCGGCGCGGTCGACGAAGGCGTCGAGCAGGGCGGTGTTGCCGTGGCCGGGAATGGCGAACACCTTCTCGACACCCTCGCGGATCAGGATGTCGACCACCATCTGGCCGCCGGTGAGTTTCGTCGTCATGGCACTGCTTTCGTGGATCGAGGGTTGAGTACTGGTCATCCGGCCGCAAGAGCGCGGCGGTCGAGGCTGCATGCTGCAATCGTCGGAGCGACTCGGAACGCGTTGGCCGCGATCGTCAACGCCGGGTTCATCACCGGCAGCGACGGGAAGAACGCCGAGTCCACGACGAATAGGTTGTCGATGTCATGAGTGCGGCACCTGCGGTCGAGGACCGAGGTGGACGGATCGTCGCCGGCCCGTACGGTCCCTGCCTGATGCGAATTGACCTCGATGCCGGTCCCTGCGGAGAACACGAGGGGATAGCCCATCTTGCGAACCAACTTGGTGGTCTCGCGGACCAGAACCTGGTGTGCCCGAACGTTGTTGGGGACCCACGCGATTTCGATGCCGCCATCGGTGCGTAGGCCCACTCTGTTGTTCGGGTCGGGCAGATCCTCTGTGAACAGCCACCAGTCGGTACTGCGCCTGGTCGCCATGTTCAGCGCCCAGAGGGGGATCCGTGGCTGCCGTCCCTTGACCATCGCGCCTTGGAGTTTGCCGATCATTTGTACGTGGCCAAGCGGATACGGGTGATCCGGCGTCCCGTGCAAGTAGAAGTCGTTGAAGTACAGCGTCTTCTGAAACACCGAGGTGTTTCGCCGGAATGGGTTGATACCGACCAGGATCGAGTTGTTGTGGACCATGTAGTTGCGGCCGAGTTGGTCGGATGAATTCGCGAGTCCACGCGGGTGGTGCTCGTTGGCGGAGCGCAGCAGCAGGGCGGCTGAGTTGACGGCACCGCACGAGACGACGACGGCACCTGCGCCGACGGTCGTGACCGTGCCTGCGATGCGACACTCGACGCCGGTGGCATGCCTACCCGTTGGGTCGGTCAGCACTCGGTCGACGAGGGCGCCCGTGACGAGTTCGACGGCGCCACTGGCGACTGCCGGCCGCACACAGCACACGTCGGCGTCGGACTTGGCGAGGGTTCGGCACGGAAAGCCGTCGCACGTCGCACAGCGGATGCACGAACCGCCCTGTTGCAGATCGATGCCGAGTGGGATGGTCGACGGGGTTCTTCCGAGCTTTCGCAGCTTCTCCGCTGCTGCTTGAACTGGCGGTTCGTGACCAAGACCGGGGAAGGGAAAGGGGTCGCTGCGATCCAGTGTCGGGTCATCAAGCTCACCGTGCACCTTGAAGATCTGCTCGGCGTGCCGGTAGTGCGGGGCGAGCTCTTCGTAGTCGAACGGCCAGGCGGGAGATTCTCCGTCTTGATGGGTGGTGCAGCGGAAGTCCTCACGGCGGAAACGCACCAACGTAGATCCATAGAACTTGGTGTTGCCGCCGACGTAGTAGTAGGTGCCCGGGCTGAAGGGGCTGCCGTCGACGTCGTACCAGTCTTCGGCGTTCTTGTAGCGGCCCTGCGCGAAAACTGCGTCAGGATCCCAATTCTGCGGTTCCTGTGGCACGAATCCGCCACGTTCGAGGAGCAACACACTGATCCCGGCGTCCTTGAGCGCGAAGGCGAGTGTGCCGCCGCCCATGCCGCTGCCGACGATGACCACGTCGTAGTGTTCGCGTGACGGCCGGGAATTGCTCACTGGCAGGGCATCGACGACCATGGGTGTCGGTTCCTCTCCGATGGGCTGAGTTGTCTCGAGTCGGCGTGGGCTGCAGATCGCCGGGGCAACGCTCGGTGGCTTGCTGATCTTCAGCATTGCGCATCGGACCGGGATTCATCAGACCCAAGCCGCGCAGCCAATCGCGCTGCCGTGTTACATCGTGTGCACCGCGTCGGACGTACTAGGACTGCGGGATGGGGGCGTCTGAGCGGATCAGGTTGGCGGCTCGCAGGTCGTCCCACAGCTCGCCTGGCACGCTCGACTCGAACAGTTCCGCGTTGCGGGTCTGCTGCTTCTCGTCTCGCGCGCCGATGCATGCGCTGACGACCACGGGGTGTGCGTAGGCGAATTGCAGAGCGACCGCAGCCAAGGGCACATTGTGGCGCCGGCAGACTTCCTGAAGCCGACCGGCTTTCGCCAGGATGTTCGCGTCCGCAGGCGCGTAATTGAAGCGGGCACCGGAGATGGGGCCGGTCGCAAGAACCCCGCTGTTGTAGACGCCGCCGAGCACGATGCCGACGCCCTGTTGCTCACAGATTGGGAAGAGCTCGTCAAGCGGCTCCTGCTCGAGCAGCGTGTACCGCCCGGCGAGCAGGCACACGTCGACGTCCGTGGACTTGATCGCTTCGATCATCAGGTCGGTCTCGTTGATGCCGAACCCGATTGCCTTGACCACCTGCTGTTCGCGCAGGGACTCCAGTGCGGGGAAGGCGCTGACAATGGCTTGATGAAACAGTTCCGGCGCGGCCGAACCGTGTGTGTAGCGGTCGCAGTCGTGGATGAACAGGACATCGAAGTGATCGGTGAGCATGCGCTGCATGCTCTGCTCGACGGCGCGCATCACCCCGTCGTAGGAATAGTCGTAGCCCGCGACGAGCGGAGGGATGTCGAGGTACTGGCCGTTCGTCGACGGGGCGTCCAGCATCGGGGTGAGGACGCGGCCCACCTTCGTCGACAGCACCAACTCCTTGCGGTCACGGCGACGAAGTGCGTGGCCGAGCCGGTGCTCGCTAAGGCCGTTGCCGTATCCGGGTGCGGTGTCGAAGTACCTGATGCCTTGGTCCCACGCCTGCGAGACCATGTCCTGGGCGTCGGCATCGCTGAACACCCCGTTGTAGTTCCCGATCGGCGCCCCGCCGTAGCCCAGAGCGGTGAAGGTCAGACCTGATCGTGCATTGACCTTGGTGTCGGAAACCAACATGTCAGATCCTCACCTCGTCGTTGTCGCAGCACCGGTCACGATGGCGAAAACTGCTATCGTGCAGGCTTTTCGAGCCTAGCCATTCCGGAGGTGGGGAAGCCCTACCCACTACGCGAAATACCAGGCACTTCGACTGCACGAAGTGTGCCGGAAATGCCGGCGCCGACGGCTGCCGAGCGCAACGTCGTGCTGGCTCGACTCGGCACACGAACTGTGCAAAACGCGATGAGCGGCTGCGCACTGTGCGTCTGTCAAGCATCAGATGCGGTTGCAACGATCAATCCAACAGCACGCTCAATCGAGCAGCACGATCAACCCAGCAGCACATCTCGTCGCCGCGTGGATGAAGGAATCGAACTCATGGGCCAGCTTGACGGCAAGGTAGCGTTCATCACGGGAATCGCCAGGGGACAGGGGCGGTCTCACGCGCTGACCCTTGCGCGTGAGGGTGCGGACATCATCGGCTTGGACATCTGCACGAAACCGGCCTCCACGCCCTATCCGGGGGCCTCGCCCGCAGACCTCGACGAGACGATTCGCCTCGTCGAGGAGGTTGGTCGCAAGATCGTCGCGGAGCAGGCGGACGTTCGCGACCTGGCGCAAGTGCAGGCGGTCTTCGATCGTGGCATCGCGCACTTCGGCCGAGTGGACATCGTGCTCCCCAACGCCGGAATCTGTGCAGGCGGCCTGACATGGGAGATCACGCCCGAGGCGTGGCAGGAGATGCTCGACGTCAACCTCACCGGGCCCTGGAACACCGTGCGGGTGGCGCTTCCAAAGATGATCGAACAAGGCGACGGTGGCTCCATCGTGTTCACCGGATCCGTCGATGCCCTCAAGGGATCGGCGAACATCTCTTCCTACGCCGCATCCAAGCACGGTGTGACCGGCCTCATGAGGTCACTGGCCAACGAAGTCGGCCAGTACAGGATCCGCGTCAATTCCATCAACCCCGGTCATGTCGACACCGACATGCTCGGAAACGAATTCGTGTGGCGATTGTTCCGCCCGGACCTCGATGAACCTACGAAGGACGACGTGATCGGGTCCTTCACTGGTACCAACCTGTTGCCAGTTCCGTGGATGCAACCCCAGGACATCAGCAACGCCATCCTCTACCTGGTCTCCGATGCGGGCCGTTATGCCACTGGCACGGCGCAGTTGTTGGATTCTGGTTTCCTGGCCAAGTCCTAGTTGAGTGATCAGCCGGCCCCGCCCACGCGAGAGCGGGCCGTCCCGCGCCCTCGCGCTGCCCCCGCCGTTGAGTCCGGCATGGAACTGGCAGTTGCTGGCCAGTTGCCGCGGGTATCCCGTGCAGTTCTTCTTTCCCGAACAAGTGCGAGGAATCGCGCTCATCGAGCAGGAAGCCACGGCGAAACGGATCTGCGTTGATTGCCCCGTCCTAGCGCAGTGCCGCGACCACGCTCTGCGCGTCCCGGAGGCGTGGGGCATTTGGGGAGCGATGACACCGCGTGAACGGGGCATCGAGCGCTGACCGCAGCATCTCACGCATATTGGACAGGGAGGACTTCTTGCCCGAATCGTTCGATCTGCTCTTCCTCGGTACCGTGATGGAGGCGCGGCAATCCTGCTCGTCGCCCCCAACGGTCAGACTTCGAATCACGTCTGCATCGCACTCCGATCCGCGCAGTGATCCGAGTTGCGCTGCGAGATAGGGCTTTTGCAGTGCCTTTTCTACGGTGGGCCGCAACGCTTCAAGCCCGCGCTCACCATCCTCGGTGTCGAGATTGGACCAAACGAACACGGTGATGCGGGCGTCTGGCCCGAGCGTGCGCCGGACCTCGGCGACGTAGTCCGGCGAAGATCCCTCTGCCAAGATCACCCCAAGCCCAAGAGCGCGCGCCAACTCGATGCCCTTCGGGCCGCGTACGCCCAAGCTGATGGCTGGCGCACGCTCGGGTGGATGGGTCAGCGACACCGAGTCGAGGTGCACGTGCTCTCCGTCGTAGGTGACTTCCTTGCCGTCGAGGAGATCCCGCACCGTCTCCGAGACCTCCCGGAGGCAGGCCATGAGACTTACCGGGTGCTGGCCGACCTGCCTCAGCCATGCGGGCATGCCGTGGCCAATGCCTGCATGGAATCGACCGCCGGATAGCCGGGCAACCGAAGCGAACTCCATCGCCAGATACATCGGGTTCCGCACGGCCGCAGGTGCGATACCCAAGCCGACCTCGAGTTGAGTGGTCACGGCCAGCGCGCCTGCGACCTGAGCGATGCCGCCGGCTAGCGCCAGGTCCTCGCACACCCACAGTTCGGAGAAGCCAGCCACTTCAGCCGATCGAGCGAGCTGAAGTACGTCCTCGGTGGCACGTGCATCGATCTTGAACCCAATTGCGGGCATGGGGATCCCCTTCTTCTGGCGCCGGTGCAGACAAGCCTCGAACGGCTGGTCAACTTGCCCAAGTTATCGATGGCACTGCGCGCAGGTAAGACCCAACATGTGCATTCCGTGTACCGGATGATGCACGGTCCGCACCGACAAAGGAGGTCGAAAAGCCTGGTGCCCGAGACGAATAGAACTAGTCTCGAAGTGTCGGGATTGACGTCCGTCGACGTTCCGACAAGGCGAGCGGAAGGCGGCGATCACGTGTTCTGGAGCCGTGTCGGTAGAACTGGACGACGTGTTACGTGGTGGAAGAGGCTCGACGCCTACCTGAGTCGTTGCGACAGCCTGAAGTACTCCTCGGCGGGGTACGCCCAGGTGGCTGCGATGTACCGAACCGACGACGGGCCTGCCGATCAGTTGGGTGCCGTGAGATCCGTTGATGGAGAGGGTGTTTAGAGCTCGCCCTTGTCGATGACCTGCGCGGTACCGGTGACGTGACGTCCGTCTTCGCCGGCCAGATACCCGACCGGCACGGCATTGCGTGGCGGTCGACGCTTCCCAGTGAAGAGCTGGTTGTCGGCGGGATCGTCGATCATCATCGTGTTCCCGCTGGTCGGGTTGATGGAGTCGACCAGGTCGTCGCTCAAAGTCCGCCGTCGGACACATCGCGTCAGTAGACTCAAGATGAGCAAGAAACACCAACGAGCCTGCACACCGCGGCAGCGAAGGCCTGGTTCACGTCATGTCAATGTCCATCGAAACTGCATTGCAGCTAGAGGTCTTTACCCGCGTTCCGCAAACGGTGTATGCCGGACGCCGCAATTTCGACCGTCCCGTGCGATGGGTGCATCCAACGGAGATCCCCGACATCGCTCAATTCCTCAGCGGGGGCGAGATGCTCCTTACCGCAGGCTTGGGCATCGGTGACACTGCGGAGGGGCAGCGTCAGTACGTTCATGCCATCGACGATGCGCATGCGTCGGTGCTGATCGTGGAGTTGAGCGGGCGGGCCTTCGACACGATGCCGGATGCACTCGTCGAAGCCGCCAACGAACGCGAATTTCCTCTGGTGGGACTGGCAGGTGAATTGCCGTTCGTCGAGGTGTCAGCCCAGGTCCACGAATCCATCATCGATCAGCGTGTTCTCGATCTGAGCGCCTACGAGCGGCTCAACGGCACCTTCATGCAGCTGCTGCTGGCCGGCCGTGACCACGTGCATTTCACCGACGCCTTGGCCAGCGAGGTGGGTCGGCCCGTGGTGTTGGAGGATTCTTCCCGGCAGGTGGTCGCGTATTCGGGGAGCTCTGACCTTGGCGACCTCGCCCTGAAGGAGTGGGAAAGGCACTCGCGGATCGACCACGATGCAGCGACCGCGAGCAGCGGCAGTGCCAATCATGCCGACATCTGCACCCGCAAGGCGGTGGTCCTTCGCGGGGAGCGGTGGGGATGGCTGCATGTCCTGCACGGGGGCGAGCCGATCGTCGGAACGGCGGGGTACGCCATCGACCGGGCTGCGGACGGCATCGCCATCGCCTTGCTGGGTGCCCGAGAGAGCGGCGCTCGCTCCGCGCAGCGGCAAAACGCGCTCATCAGTCGACTATTGCTCGGTGACATCTCCGGCGACGCGTTCGTGACCCGCGCATTGCGGATCGGCAGGGACCTGCGGGACCGCGACCTGCTGGTGGTGTCGGTGTGCAGAGAGTCGACCGGCACGAACTCGGGCGAGGATGCCATGGAGGAGTTGTGCCGTTCGCTGCGCGTGCCCGCGGTGGTCGCCGACCTCGGCGAGCACACGTTGGTCATCATGGGCCTGTCCAGGACCAGGTCGGAGAAGCAAGTAGTCGAGCACCTGACTGCACTGGACGTACGTGCCGGTGTCAGTCGCCCGGTCAGCGCGAGTCAGCTGCCTTCGGCGGTCGAACAAGCGCGTAGCGCGGCATCGGTGGCGTTGGCGAAGCCGGACAAGGCGGTGCACCGGTTCGACGAACTTGGGGTATTGCGACTGCTGGCTTCACTGGCTGGAGGGCCCGAATTGGCCCGCTACATCGAGGATGAGCTGGGCCCGGTGCTCAAACACGACGCCAAGGCGACCAACCCGCTCCTACCGACTTTGCGCACGTATTTGTCGTGTGACGGGAAGAAGTCGCAAGCCGCGCAGTTGCTATTCATCCAGCGGCGGACGCTGTATTACCGGCTCGAGCGGATCGAGAGCTTGCTTGGACGCTCGATGGACGACCCCGACAATCGTCAGGCGTTGGTATTCGCAGTCCGCGGACATGACCTGTTGCAGCGTGAGGTCCGCCAGTGAGGTTGGACCGTCACCCATTTCACGATTTGTGCATTGGGGCGTCGCGGAGTTCTCTGTATGACCATGTCATCTGACAGCCGCCACGCCTAGCTTGGAGGTGGCCGAGCTGCAGTTGTACATCATTGCCGTGCCGACCAACGGGAGCGCTTAGGATGACCCAGCCTGTTCAGGCGCGGCCACTGACACGGGCGCGTTACGCCGTGTTCGCCCTGTTCGCGTCCTTCGGGGTCGTGCTGTCCACCTGGGCCGTGCATCTGCCGGTGCTGCAACACAACGTGGGATTGTCCAACGCCATGCTGGGGACGGTATTGCTGATCCTCGGTGCGGGATCGCTGGTGGGCATGCAGCTCAGTGGCGCGCTGGTCGATCGCGTCGGCAGCGATCGCATTGCCACGATCGCCGGCGCGTTCTTGGCGGCCGCGATCACGCTACCGCTGGCTGCCTCTACTCTCTGGCAGGCCATCGCAGGGGCATTCGTGCTTGGCGTAGCAGCGGGTTGTGCCGACGTTGGAATGAATGCGCTCGCCGTCAGCGTCGAGCGCGATTACGGCCGACCGATCATGGCATCGTTTCATGCGATGTTCTCCATCGGGACCGTCATCGGATCCTTGCTCGGCGCAGCCGGATTCGCCTTGCGGCTGGGAATCCTTGCGATGACGACGATGATCGCGATCATCTGTCTGGCGATCGTCGGGTCCGCATTCTGGGCTCTGCGCAACCGTCAGGAACGCACGTCCGGCGGCCACCTCGATGAGGCGTCAGTGCCCGTCGCCCCGACACCTGAGGGCCACCGCCAACGGGTCATCCTGCTTGGGATGCTGGCCTTCCTGTTCTTCCTGTCAGAGGGTTCGGCCATGGACTGGAGCAGCCTGCACGCTCAACAACATCTCGGCGCGCCCCCCTCGCTGGCGGCGTTGGCCGTCGGATCATTCGTGATGGCCATGACTGCATCGCGTTTCACGGTGGACCGCGTTGCCCAAGCCGTAGGCCCGGTGTGGGTCCTCAGGGGCGGCGCGATACTCGCAATGGTCGGCATGCTGACCGTCATCCTCGCCCCCGACCTACCCATCGTGCTGGTGGGCTGGGCCTTGTTCGGCGTGGGGCTGGCGGGCGGGTTACCCCAGGTGTTCACTGCCGCAGGCAATCTCGGCGGCCCCACATCCGGGCGCACACTGTCGCGAGTCGTGGGGGTGGGGTACCTGGCGATCCTGGGTGGGCCCGCACTGATTGGTTGGATGGTGGAATTGGTGTCGTGGACGGGGGCGCTTCTGGTGCCGTTGTGCGCCATGCTGGTGTGTGTCCTCACAGCACCGGTCGTGGCCCGCGCCAAAGACAAAGATGTCTAAGCGCGGGCCCGCGACCTACGATGCAACCGGCTCCGTGGCCGCGTCGCGCCCCGCCAACCGGTCGTCCCACACCTGGAGCACGTCGGCCGGGGTCCGCTTGGTCAGCAGGCTGGCGACGACGTAGGTCCCGAGGGTGACGACGGTGCCGACGCCCATCGACCACAGCGCACCGGTGCCCGTCGCGCGCTTCCACAGGAAGCCGCCGAGGATGGCCACCAACAGGCCGCCGACCAGGATGTCGTAGGCAACTGTCAGCGCGGACACCACGTCGTTGAGCAGCGCGGCGATCACGACGACTGCGATGCCGAGCACCACCACGTAGAGCCGATCCGAGTGCACGTCACGTTCCGCGTCCTGCTCCTGCGGGGCGTCACGCCCAATCAACCTGAGCAGCAACGGCTTCACATCGGTCTTCGCCACCGTCGCCGTGGCGATCAGGGCCCCCGACGCCGTCGACATCATCGCCGCCACGGCGGCCGCCAGCACGATGCCACTGATGCCGACCGGCAGGATCGTCTCGGCGATCTGGGCGTAGACGTCGTCCTTGGCCTTCACGTCGGGCAGGAACGTCGACGCGGCCATGCCGATGACGGCGCCCGCGACGCCGTACAGCACGCAGTAGATCGCAGCCGTGGTGCCGCCCCACTTGGCGACCCCGGGTGAGCGGGCGGTGAACACCCGCTGCCAAATATCTTGGCCGATCAGCATTCCGAAGCTGTAGACGACGAAGAACGTGATGATCGTCGGTATGCCGATCGCGCCGAGGTCGAACACGGTGTCGCCTGCGCGTTCCCTGATGCCGTCGAAGCCGCCCGCCTTGTTCCAGGTGAACGGCAGCAGCAGGAAGAAGATTCCGATGGTCTTGAGCACGAACTGCACCATGTCGGTCAACGTGATCGACCACATGCCGCCGATCGACGAGTAGAGCATGACGATCGCACCCCCGATGATCACCGACAGCGTGCGGTCGGTGTTGAACAGCACGTTGAAGACCGTCGCGTAGGCGATCGTCGACGTCACCGACAACATCAACGTGTAGGCGACCATGACGATCCCCGACGCGGCCGTGGCGTCGACGCCGTAGCGCAGTTTGAGCATCTGCGCGACGGTGTAGACCTTGAGCCGCTGAATGCGCCCGGCGAAGACCAGGCTCAGCAGCAGCAGGCCGACGGCGATCGACACGACCAGCCACATGCCCGAGATGCCGTACTTGTACCCGAGTCCGACACCGCCGACCGTGGATGCGCCGCCAAGGACGACGGCGGCCATGGTGCCGGTGTACAGCGCCGGGCCGAGCCGGCGCCCGGCGACGAGGAAGTCGGCCGAGTCCTTCGTTCTCGACTTACCCCAGAAGCCGAACGCGAGCATCGACGCGAGATAGAAGACGATGATGGCGATGTCGATGGGTTTACCCATGATGTGACTCCTCGAGATGGGTGGGGGCGAACATCCGCAGAAGCGCGGGAAGGACGACCACGGCCGGACCGGGCGTGGTGAAGGTGCCTGCGATGATCTCGCCGACCGTGTCGAGCGTCGCCACGTGGGCAGGGACCCCGAAACTCGCTGCCAGGGCGGCGAAGTCGGGTCGTGACAGTTCGGTCGCGGTGGCCTGCCCGAACGCATCGGTCATGTATTCGCGCAGGATCCCGTAGCCGCCGTCGTCGACGATCAGCCAGGTGACGTCGGCGTCGTGCTGGCGGGCCGTGGCCAGTTCGGCGATCGAGTACATGGCGCCGCCGTCGCCGGAGACGGCGAACGTCCGCTCACCGGAACCGATCGCCGCGGCGATCGCGGCCGGATAGCCGAACCCGAGCCCACCCGCACCCTGCGCGGAATGGAACTCGCCGTCGAGTGGATCCCACGCCGACCATGCCCAGTACGCGGCAATCGTCATGTCCCAGAACGTGTGTGCGGCAGCGGGGACGGCGGCCCGCAGGTCGCGCATCAAGGCCAGTTCTGTGCCGAGGTCCTGTTCGGCGAGCCTGCGCTGCACCGACGTTCGCAGTTCTGCGGCCGCCCGCTCACCCGCGCTGCGATCTCGCTGCGAGACCTGCTTGGCCATCGCCTCCAGAGCCAATGCCGCGTCGGCGTGGATGCCGAGGCCGGGATGGTTGGCTTCGAGCACGCGCGGTTCGGCGTCGACGTGGATCAGTCGGCCCTTCGGACGGAACGTGAAGTAGTTGCTCGTCACCTCACCCATCGCGGTGCCGACGGCCAGCAGCACGTCGGCGTCCTCGAGCAGCTGGGTGGTGTAGCGGTCCTCGATCCACGATGCCGCCGACAGCGGGTGGTCGAAGCGGATGGCGCCCTTGCCTCCGACGGTCGAGACCACGGGCGCGCCAAGCCGTTCGGCGAGTGCGGTCAGCGCGGCGGGTCCGCCAAGCGAGCGACGCACACCGCCGCCGGCAAGGATCACCGGCCGCGACGCGGCGTCGAGCAGCGCCGCGGCCTCGGTGATGAGTTCGGCCCGGGCTGGACGTTCGGCGATCTGCGTCACCACCGACGTGACCGGCGGCACGTAACTGCCTCCCGTCGCTTCGCTCGCCCCATCGGTCGCGTCGAGCAACACGTCCTGCGGGATCTCCACCCAGGTGGGGCCTGCAGGCGCCGACTGGGCAAGTGCAAATGCGTCGGCCAGCAGGCTCGGGATCTCGGCGCCCCTGCGGATGACGGCGGTGCTCTTTGTGACGTTGATGGCGCTGCGCTGTTGGTCGTCGAGCTGGTGCAGCATGCCGCGGCGGAGGCCGAGCCCGTCGCGGGGCACCTGGCTGGTGATGACCAGCAGCGGCACACCCGTCGCGTACGCCTCCTGGAGTGCACCAAGTGCGGTCAGCGCGCCGGGGCCGGTGGACAGGAACATCACACCGACTTCGCCTGTGGCCCTGGCGTATCCGTCGGCGCCGAATGCGGAGTTGTTCTCGATGCGCGAGCTGACGAACGTCAGGTCGCTTCGCCGAATCGCGTCGAACAGCCCGAGCGCATGCTGCCCCGGTATGCCGAAGACGTGCGAAACCCCCAGCGCCGCCAGTGTTTCGACGACGACGTCGCCACCGTTGCGGGTCACTTGACCGACTCCTCGTGCTGCAACGCCAGCAGCGACACCAGGTCGTAGGCGACGTGCGCGGCGGCCACACCGGTGATCTCGGCGTGGTCGTAGGCGGGAGCGACCTCGACGACGTCGGCGCCGATGAGGTTCAGCCCGCGGAAACCCCGCAGAATCTCGAGCAATTCGCGGCTGGTGATGCCGCCGGCCTCTGGGGTACCGGTGCCCGGTGCGTGCGCGGGGTCGAGGACGTCGATGTCGATCGAGACGTACACCGGTCGGTCGCCGAGGCGCTGCCGCAACTTGTCGATGACCTCGACCACGCCCTGGTAGTACACGTCCGAGGAGGTGACGATGCCGAATCCGAACCGCCTGTCGTCCTCCAGGTCCTTCTTGCCGTAGAGCGGTCCGCGGGTGCCGACGTGGCTGAGCGCCTCGGTGTCGACGATGCCCTCCTCGACCGCCCGCCGGAACGGCGTCCCGTGGGTGTACTCGGCTCCGAAGTAGGTGTCCCAGGTGTCCAGGTGCGCGTCGAAGTGCACCAGTGCGACGGGG
>Ga0193717_1001432_pt1 | contig 14642 bp, 13 predicted proteins | sample U2c2metaG_FD_145900 | JGI IMG/M metagenome (GOLD analysis project Ga0193717, IMG submission 145900) | Soil microbial communities from a riparian zone of the East river system, Colorado, United States - U2c2 | ecosystem: Environmental > Terrestrial > Soil > Riparian zone | place: USA: East River... | reverse complement strand
GCCGATGCCGATCTTGAACAGGTCGAAGACACTCAATGCCATGCGGCATTGTAGTCCTTATCGGGTGGGCAACTCCGCGCCCAGCAGTTCGATGAGCTTCTGCGGCTCAATGGGCTTGGTGAAGTGCAGGTCGAATCCCGCGGCCATGGCGCGGGCCTTGTCCTGCTCCTGACCCCAGCCGGTCACGGCGATCAGCAATATGTGCCGGCTGCGGGTATCGCCACGCACGCGTCGCGCCACCTCATAACCGTCGACCAGGGGCATGCCGATGTCCAGCAGTGCGACGTCGGGAGGAGAAGCCTCGATCAACGCCAGCGCGTGGCGTCCATCGTGCACCAGCTTGACCTCGTGCCCCTCCAGCTCGAGCAGCATGGCGAGACTTTCCGCGGCGTCGCGATTGTCATCCGCGATGAGGACGCGGCGTTTGTATTGAGTACGCGCGACGGTGCCTGCAGCGATGCCTTGCGGTGGGCTCGGCACGCGACGGCGCGGAATCCGTACGACGAACTCGCTGCCTTTGCCCGGCCCCGCGCTGCGCGCTTCGATGGTGCCGCCGTGCAGGTGAACGAACCCTTCGGACAATGCGAGCCCGATCCCCAAGCCGCCTTCGGAACGATCCTGCGAGGACTTCACCTGGGAGAACATGGTGAAAACGGCGGAGAGCGCATCCTTCGAAAGTCCGATGCCGCTGTCGGTGACGGAAATCTCGATGAATCTTTCGTCCGCGGTGGCGCGCAGATGAATTTTGCCGCGCGGATCGGTGTACTTGGCTGCATTCGTCAACAGGTTTGACAGCACCTGCGCGAGGCGCAGGGGATCCGCCGCGAAACTCACGGGCGCTGTCGGCAGGTCGATGGAAAACTCGTGATGCTTCGCCTCGATGGTCGGCCGCGAAGTCTCCACCGCGGCATCCACCACCGCATTGAGGTTGGTCATCTCCGTGCGCAGCTCGAGCGTGCCGCGAGTGATGCGCGAGATATCCAGCAGGTCATCGAGCAGCAGCGACATGTGATGCACCTGCCGCGTAATCACCTCGTGACTCCAACGCTTCTGTTCGCGCGTGGCGCTCGCGGACATCGAGATCAGCGTGGCCTGGCGAATTGGCGCGAGTGGATTGCGCAGCTCGTGCGCCAGCGTTGCCAGGAATTCGTCCTTGCGTTGATCCGTTTCACGCAACGCGGCTTCCGCGCGTTCGCGGCTCGCGATTTCGCGCTGTGCGGCTTCGTACAACCGCGCGTTGTCCATCGCCACTGCGGCCTGGGCGGCTATGCCGACCACCACTTGTTCGGCGCGTTCCGTAAACATACCCGCTTCGGGGTGACCGAAGAACAGCCCGCCCATCACTTCTCCGGAACGCGAGATCACCGGCACCGCGAGATAACTGCGCACGGGCAGGTGTCCCTTCGGCATGCCGTGATGCGGCTCCATGGTGCCGTAGCGCGGATCTTGGGTAATGTCCGGCGACCGCACGACACCCTCACCGGTGAACGTAGTGCGGAACACCGGCGTATTGCGCGGCATGCCGAACTTATCGAAGGCTTCGCGCGACGCGCCGGACAACGTATAGAGCTGGAACGATTCTCCCCGCTCGTTGATGATGTTGTAGAAGAACGCGCCAAACTTCGCGCCGGTCAACCGCGTCGCGGTATCGGTGACAGTCTGCAAAACGTTCTGCAGGTCGAGCTGCGAGGTAATCATCTTGCCGGTCGCATCCAGCAGCGCGAGCACGTGCGCCTGCTCGCGAATGAGGTCTTCGGCACGTTTCTGGTGAGTGATGTCGCGCGCGATCTTCGAAGCGCCGACGATGCGTCCACTGGCGTCCTTGATGGGCGAGACCGTGAGCGACACGTCGATGAGTGCGCCATCTTTCCGGCGGCGAACCGTCTCGTAGTGATCGATGCGCTCGCCGCGCCGCAGGCGCGCGAGAATGCCCGGCTCTTCGTCGAGATTCTTTTCCGGGATCAGCATGGTGACCGGTTTGCCGATCGCCTCGTCGGCGGTGTAGCCGAAAAGCCTCGTCGCGCCCGGGTTCCACGTGGTGATGACGCCATTCAGCGTCTTCGTGACGATGGCGTCGTCCGAATGTTCGATGACCGCCGCCAGGCGGCTCGACAGCCCTTCGGACGCCTTGCGGTCCGTGATGTCCTGGATGATGCCGATGAATTGCGCCGCTTCGCCGTTTTCCTTACGCAGCAAAGTCACCGTCGTGCTGCTCCAGACCGCGGTGCCGTCCTTGCGCAGGTAACGCTTTTCGATGGCATAACTCGGGATCGTTCCCGCGAGCAGCTTCTGAACCGACGCCCGCGTAGTCTCGACGTCATCCGGATGCGTGAGATCGAGAAACGTTCGCTGCCGCAGCTCCTCGAGCGAGTAACCGAGAATCGAGCAGAACTTGAGGTTGGCCTCCTGGAACTGGCCGTCCAGATTCGAGACCGCAATACCGAGCGCGGCCTTCTCGCAGGCCGCGCTCAATCGTCCTTCGCTCGCACGCAGCGCGCGTTCCGCCGCGCGCCTCCGGCTCACGTCATGAAACACCATGACCGCGCCGGTGACCTTGCCCTGCGGATCGCGGATCGGCGCGGCGCTGTCCTCGATGCTCACTTCGTTGTCGGCGCGCGAGATCAGCGCGGTGTGATTGGCAAGGCCGACGATCTTTCCGCTCTCGAGCACTTTGTGGATCGGGTTTTCCACCGTGTCGCGCGTCTCTTCGTTGACGATGCGAAACACTGCGTTCAGGGGTTTGCCTTCGGCTTCACTCGACCGCCAGCCGGTGAGAATTTCCGCAATGGGATTCAGGAAGGTCACGCGCCCTTCGGTATCGGTTGTGATGACCGCGTCGCCGATGCTCGCCAGCGTCACCTCGAACCATTCGCGCTGCAGCCGCAGCTCCTCAGCTTGTTTCTCCAGCGTGGCTTTTGCCGCCACGAGATCGCTTTCCGCGCGTTGCCTCGCAATGAGGATGGCCTCGACATTCTTGAGAGCGGCCGCCCGGATCCGTTGTTCTTCGTTGTCGTTTGTCACTGGCGCCGGCTCAGGATCTGATCCGCAAGCGCCGTGCCGGCTACGCGCGCGCGGATTTTCGCGAACGCCAGTTCGCGCGATGTCGACGTGTCATCGCAGAACGGCGCGAAGCCGCAATCGTCCGTCGTGCCGAGCTGATGCAACGGAATGAAGCGGGCCGCCTCGAGCACGCGATCGCGAACGATTTCGGCGCTTTCGAGGCGCGGATCGATGGGCGCGATCACGCCGACGAAAGCGCGATGCCCGGGCTTGAGGTTCGCGGCGATGATCTCGAGCGCGCCTTCGCGATCGCGCTCCCCGGCCAGCGATAGATAGAAGTTGCTGACGTTGAGCTGGAAGAGGCTCGGCAGCAGCGCGGTGTAAGGCACGTCGGCGCTGTGCGTGGAATCGCGATCGCCACCCGGGCAGGTGTGAACTCCGACGCGAAGACGTTCGCCAGGCGTCAGCCGGCCCAGTGCGAGATTGTTGAGGTCGATGAAGCTGGCCAGCAAGTCGCCGGATGGATCGATCTTGATCGCCAGGCGCGCTTCGGTGAAGTCGATCTGCACGGAGTGCGCGCCCATGGTCAGGCATCGGCGCACTTCAGTGACGTGTTCGTTGATCAGGTCTTCGATGAACTGCTCGCGAGTGTAGTCAGCAATTCCGTCGGCGGGATACATGAGGCTCAGAGCCGAGGGCGATATCACCGCCTGCTTCACCGGCACAGTGGAGTGGCGCATCGCCTGTTCGAGAAACTTGTCCGCGTAACGCTTGTAGCGAAACGGTCCGTGAGTGAGTCTCGGCATGCGCCGCACATGACCCGCGGCGAACGGAATCCGGAATCCATCCGGCGCCGTGTTTTCCAGGCCCTCGACGCTGTACGTCCAGAAATTGTGGTACTTGCGCTGCTCGCCGTCGGTGATGACCGGCGAGCCGGTCGCCTCGAACTGGCGGAGCGTGTCCTCGATGGCCGCATCGTACAAAGGCTCGAGTCGTGGATCGGTGCCATCGCCCGTCGCGGCGATCGCTTCGATCAATTCGGGTGGACGCGGAATGCTGCCAATTGGCTCGGTGGGAATCATTTTTTGTAGTCTACGGCTCGGGCCAAACGCGATCGCTCGCCAGTCTAGCCGAAGGCCTCCCGGGGATAGGAGGAAGGAGTTGCTAGGCGATGTAGGATTAATCTGTCATTCGTCACGCAACGTTTCCGGGCGGCGTGCGCTGAGCCAGCGAATGGCGAGAACCAGGGCGCCGATCGCCAACAATCCTCCGGCGATCCACAGTTCGTAGCGGTGCAGATCGTCGACGAAGTGCTCGAACACCCGGCTGGTGCCGTAACCCAGCGATGCGAACAGCACCGACCAGACCGCCGCCGAGAACAGATTGAGCCAGAAGAATTTTTCCCCGTTCATGCGCGTCATGCCCATGGCCAGCGGCAGCGCGACGCGCAGGCCCCACAGGAAGCGCATGCCTAACACCACCAGGTACTGGTGCCGCTCGGCGCGATGCACGGCAATGCGCACCTTGTCGTGCAGGCGCGGAAAGCGTTCGAACAGGCGCGTGGCGTGGTTGCGGCCGATATGAAAGAACAGTTGATCGCCGCAGACCGCCGCCACGAAGGCCGTCGCCATCACGCCGGCGAGATCCAGGTAGCCGCGATGCGCGAAGTAACCGCCGAGCATCAGCAGCGTTTCGCCCTCCACGAAGGTGCCGACGAAGATCAGCAGACAACCGTAATCGTGAAGGAGGGCGGGCAAGTCCATCGTTGCCATCATCTGACCTTCGGCACTTTGTCGCAAATCCCGCCCGCACCTTCGCCAGGCACCTTGTTAGCGCCACACGACAGGTTCTTACTGGTCTCCATGAAGCGCATGCTCGTACTGATGACGGCATTGTTGGGCTCCGCAGCAAATGCCGCGTGGACACCAGGAAGCATCACCGCGACGGATCTTGGAACGCTCGGCGGAGTGAATAGCGAAGCGTCCGCGATCAACGAGGGCGGCCAGATCGTCGGTTGGTCCGAGAACTCGCAGGGCATAGGCAACGGATTCATCCATCAGAACGGCGTCATGTCCAACCTGATGCCTGGCGTCGCGAGTTGGCACAGCGCCGCATACGACATCAATGATTCGGGTGTGGCCGTGGGCTGGGTTGACGATCCAAACGCGGCTTTACCGGCGAAGGCTTTTCGGTGGATCAATGGCGCGTGGAGCTTCCTCAACGCGGGATTCACATCGGGAAGCGGTGTTCATCCTGCGGCGTGGGCAACCGCCATCAACAACTCGGGGTTAATCGCCGGATCGCGCCAATTTGCCGTGTCCGGGTTCACCGACGCGTTGTTGTGGCTGCAAAACCTTCAATTCATCGACCTTGAAGAGGCCGCGCTTCCTCCGAGCGGCAGCGTGTTCATCGAGTCTCGTGATCTCAACGGCAGTGGCGATGTAGTTGCGTTCTCGTCCGACTATGACCGCCCGATGCGCTTCAAGTGGGTGGGTTTCCAGATTTTCTGGACGGCAGTTCCACTTCCCCTTCCGGTCGCCGGTCTTTACCTCGATTTCGGTGATGCATACGCGATCAACGATCGCGGCCGCATCGTCGGCCACGTTTCCACATACGCGAACGGCTCCGATGCGGACCGCGCCATTTTCTGGGACGGATCCAGCGCCAACTCGAAATACATCGGGGTGCTTGCCGGAGGCAAACGAAGCTGGGCCTACGATCTCAATGAAGGCGAATTCATCGTGGGGGCATCGGAATTAAACGATCAACTGCCGCCACCTTTGTTCAGCCCAACGCTGGTGCGCGCGTTCGTTTACCACAAGGACTTCGGCATGCGCGCATTGCCTTCGATTGCGGCAACGGGCCCTTACGCCTCATGCCGCGCAAATGGCGTCAACGAGCGCAAGTCGAACGGTGTTCTGCAGATTGTCGGCTCTTGCGAGGGCAACGGCAGGCGCCACGCCGTGCGCTGGAACGTGAACGTGCTGTCCGTGCGCGGCTGACCCGAACTCAACCGCCCGGCACGATTCCCGGCGCCGCAACCGACGCGGGCGCGCCTTTGTCCTTGACCATGTAGACCAGGAATTTCGCCGGCGTCGAACTGCTGGCGTTCGCGGACGTCACGTGAACGTCGCCGGGCGCTTCGAAGAAAGTGTCGCCCGGCTTCAGCGTGACCGGCGCGCTGCCCGCAACCTGCATGGTCACCGCGCCTTCGAGCACGTAGACGAACACAGATGCATTGTGACGATGCGGCTGTGACACGCCGCCGGGCGGATATTCCACGATGAGTACCAGCATCTCCTTGCCCGCGATGCCTTCGAGGTCGCGCGTCATGAGCGGCGTGGCCTTCGCGGGAGGAGCGTTTTCCGCTGCCAGTGACATGCCTGACATCAACATCAGGACTGTGGTGACCGCAGCGCGCGATGCGCGCGGAAGTGAAAGACCTTTCATACGTCCTCCGTTTTATGACATTTCTCTTCGTCGCGCGAAACGACGGAGAGCGTCTTAGGGGCGAGTAGTGAGATGTCTTTCTAACATGCCGGGCTTTGCAAAAGAACGGCGGAAGGTGAAACACTCGCGCCGGAATGACCGCAAAGCACCATTCGAGCTTAATGATCGCATTCGCGGTCGCCAGCCTCGGTTCTGCTCGCGCCGCTGAAAGCCCCGACGTCGCCGCGCTCAAGTCCATGAGCCTCGATGAGCTGACGAACATCGAGGTGACTTCCGTTTCGAGGCGCCCGCAGAAGATCGGCGACACCGCTTCGGCCATCACGGTCATCACTAACAGTGACGTCCATCGTTCCGGTGCCACGACCCTGCCGGAGGCACTGCGGCTGGCCGGCAATCTCGAGCTGACGCAGGTCAATGCGGCGCAATGGGCCATCAGTGCGCGCGGTTTCAATGCTCCGCTCGCCAACAAGCTGCTGGTGCTCATCGACGGCCGCTCGGTGTATTCGCCACTGTTTGCCGGCGTGTTCTGGGAAGCGCAGGACGTGCTGCTCGAGGATCTCGAGCGCGTCGAAGTGATCAGCGGCCCGGGTGCCACGGTCTGGGGCGCGAACGCCGTCAACGGCGTCATCAACATCACGACGAAATCGGCGCGCGACACGCAGGGCTTGTACACCGAGGCGCAGAGCGGCACCACATTGCAGCCGTCCGGTGCCGTGCGTTATGGCGCCGAGCTCTCGCCAGACACTCACTTCCGCGTCTACGGAAAATACCTGGGTCGGGATAGCGCCGTGTTCCACAACGGTCAGGACGCGGGCAACGACGCTCGTCATGCTCAGGGTGGTTTTCGGTTGGACTCTCAGATTTCCGGAGACGATTTGCTGACCGTGCAAGGCGACGTGTACGAGAACACGATCACTCTGGTCGGGCCGGAGGCGCTCGAGAGCCGCGGGGCGAATGTGCTCGGACGCTGGTCGCATCGCGGGGCCGGCGGCTCTGAATTCAAGCTGCAGCTGTATGCCGACCGCACGGAGCGCGACGCGAACGAGAGTTATGACGAGACGCTCAGCACCTACGATCTCGATTTCCAGCACCAACTACCCGTGGGTGCTCGACACAACGTCGTCTGGGGAGCGGGTTATCGGCAGGTGCGCGATGACTTCAACTCCGGCACGATCGGTTTGTTGCATGAGCGGGTGACGCTCGAAACCATTAGTGCATTCGTGCAGGACGAAATTGCGCTGATTCCGGATCAGCTGCATTTCACGCTGGGCACCAAGATCGAAGACAACGACTACACGGGTACGCAGCTCCAGCCGAGCGTGCGCCTGGCGTGGCAGCTGCACGACAAACAGACGTTGTGGAGCGCCGTGTCCCGCGCGCTGCGCACACCGGCGCGCCTCGATCGCGACTACTACATCCCGCCGGTCACTTTCGGCAGCCCCGATCTGCAGTCGGAGAAACTGATTGCCTACGAGCTGGGTTATCGCGTGCAGCCCAGTGAGCGGCTCTCGTTTTCGGTGGCCGGCTATTTCAACGACTACGATGACATTCGTAGCATCGAGCCCGTCAACTCACCGGCGCCAATACCCCTGGAATTCCGCAACGGACAGGAAGGCGAGTCATATGGCGTCGAGCTCAGCGCCGAATACCGCGTCACGGATACGTGGCGCCTGCGCGCGGATGTTTCAGAATTGCGCATCGACATCGATCCTCAGCCGGGCAGTCTCGACAACAGTCACGGGGCCTCCGAGGCCTCGGATTCGGAACATCATTTGTTGCTGCGTTCTTTGCTCGATCTACCGCGCGATCTGCAGTTCGATGCCGTCTTCCGCTATGTGAGCCGCGTGGAGAATCCGGCCGTGGCGACTCCCGGCTACAGCGAGCTCGATTTACGCCTGGGTTGGCTGGCGACGGAGAATCTGGAGCTTTCGATCGTTGGGCAGAACCTGCTGCACGATCAGCACGGCGAGCTCGGCGTGGAAGCGGCGCGCTCGGAGATGGAGCGCAGCGCCTACGCTAAGATCTCCTGGCGCTACTAGAAGGTTACCGGGCGCGCCAGGAAGTCGCCGGTGCCGAAGAACATCTCGAAGCCGATGCCCACGCCCCAGTTGGTGATGCGCTGCTGCGTGAGCTCTTCGCGTGGAAAGGTGCAGCTGATACGCGTTTCGAGCACCAGCCAGTCGCGCGCAATGCTGCGCCGATACGCCAGTTTCACGCCGTAATTCTCCGTGGGCACGGGCGAATCGAACTCGCCGGTGGTGAAGACTTCCGCGGCGATAGCGCGCCGGTTGGGTAGGCCGCGAAACATGGATAGCGCGGTGTAGCCCTTCACACCTTCGGTTTCCTGCGAGATGGTTCCCGAGCCCGTCCAGCGCAGCAGCCACGCGTCCTTGATGATGCGTTCGATGTCGATGCGACTGGTGAATCCAAACTTCTCGCTGTTCTGCCAGAAGACAGTTTCGCGAAAATTGTACAGCGTGTTCTCGGAAGAGCCGCGCAGGAAGCGATAGCTGCCCTTCACGAAAGGATCGAGCGGCGAGCGAAAACGTATGCCCGCATCCGCTTCCCAGTTTCCACCCTGGCGCGGCTCACGGTAGCGGATGCCAAACAAGGTCTCGTCTTCTTCGAGCGGTCCGTATTGTTTGGCAATCGCGCCGGAGGCGGGTGAGCGTTCGGTTACAAATTCGTCGCGGTTCACGCGGCCGACGAACGCGTGCAGCCGACTGTTCATATGCGGCAACGGCACATCCACGTCGAAACGCAGGCGCGGCGTCAGGCCATCGAACTTGTCCCACAGCAGCGCCGGCGCAATCGAGCCGCTGGCCTTTTGATAGAGTGTTTCGTCGCCGGCCTGTTCACCAAACCAGCCATCCATACGCATGGCCGAGCGCCACACCGTATTCCACACGCCAAGGTGCGCACGGTCGATAAAGGGCACGGTCACGGGGTCCGCGATTTCGTAGGCGAACTCCGGAGTCGGTTCAGGCTCGGATTTCCGGGTAATGCCGGCACCGGGATCATCACTCAGCAGATCGAGGTTCGTGACCGTGACCGTGATGATCGTCGGATCGGGAGGCGTGGTATCGGATGTCCCGGGCTTATTAGGCGTGGCTACGGGCTCCTGCGCCAGCGCGAGCGTTGGCAGGAGTAACCAGCAAATAAGATTGATCCTGGTCCATCGCCGCACCATGCAGCCTCCTGCTACGAGCATGGCAGTTATTGGTGGTTGAAAAGGTCGGAAAATTCCTCGGTACAGTGCGGATGATTCCCACAAATTCTCGGGGGAATCCCTCAATGGAGCGACGCGCAGCGTAAAATGAGCGTGTTATCTGTAGAACCTAACATGAAAAAGCAAGCAATCAAAAGCGCGATCGTCACCGGAGGCTCCCGCGGCATCGGGGCCGCCATCGCGCGGCGTCTCGCGGCAGATGGATTTTCGGTGACGGTGAATTTCGCCGGCAACGCCGGCGTGGCAGAGTAGGTCGTCGAGCAGATTCGCACCGCCGGTGGCAAGGCCGTTGCCATCCAGGGCGATGTTTCCAAGAGCGATGACATGCGCCGCTTGTTTGACGAGACGGAGGCCGCGTTCGGCGGCGTCGATGTGCTGGTGAACAACGCCGGCATCATGCAACTCGCGAAGTTTGCCGACACTGACGACGCGCTGTTCGACCGGCACGTGGCCGTGAACCTCAAGGGTGTTTTCAACGGAATGCGTGAAGCCGCGAAGCGCCTGCGTTCCGGCGGCCGCATCATCAGCTTCTCAGCGAGCGTCGTCGGGCTCTATCAACCCAGCTACGGCGTGTACGCGGCGACCAAGGCGGCGGTGGAAGCCATGACGCATGTGCTGGCGAATGAAATGCGCGGGCGGAACATCACCGTGAATGCCGTGGCGCCGGGACCCACGGCCACGGATTTGTTCCTGACCGGCAAGCCGCAGGAACTGGTGGATCGCATCAGCAAGGCCGCGCCGCTCGAGCGGCTGGGACAACCCGACGATATCGCCGCCGCCGTCGCGTTTCTTGCGGGACCGGATGGCGCATGGATCAATGGACAGGTGCTGCGCGCGAACGGCGGCGTGATCTGACGATAAGCGGGGATCATTCCATGAATATCGGCATCATCGGCGCCGGCGGCATCGGCCAGGCGATTGCGGCCCAGGTCGTGAAGGCGGGGTGCGAAGTCATCTTGAGCAACAGTCGCGGGCCGGAATCACTCGCGGCAGTAGTAAGTCGGCTCGGCCCGCGCGCGCGAGCCGGTACCCGGGAGGCCGCGGCGCAGGCCGACATCGTCGTGCTCGCGGTGCAATGGCAGCAATTGGAATCCGCGCTCGTGGGGTTGCCACCGTGGAACGGGCGCATCCTCATCGATGCCACGAACCCGGTTCTGATGCCCGAGTTCCGAATCGCCGATCTCGGCGAGCGCAGCTCGAGCGAAGTGGTGGCCTCGAAGGCGCCGGGTGCGCGCCTGGTAAAGACGGCCAACAACCTCACGCCCGAGCAACTGGCGGCCGATCCCGCCCAAACAGGCGGTCATCGCGTGCTCTTCATGTCGGGCGACGATGCGGCGGCCAAGACAGAGGTCACCGGCGTTCTCAGCAAGGCAGGGTTCGCCGTCGTCGACCTGGGTAGTTTGGCCGTCGGCAGCCGCCTGCAACAATTTCCAGGCGGCCCGCTACCGGGGTTGAATCTCATCAAGCTGGGTTAACGCTAAATGGTGCCTGGCACCACTAATTCCCACGCCGGCTCCCACGGTCGGGCGTCAGGATATCCAAAAGGAGACTCTCATGGCCCGCTACCAAAACATTCTCGAAACCATTGGCAACACGCCCGTGGTCAAGCTCAACAAGCTCGGCCCGCCCGGCGTCGATGTCTACGTCAAGGTGGAATCATTCAACCCGATGGGATCGGTCAAGGACCGCATGGCGCGCGCGATCATCGAAGACGCAGAGCGCAGCGGTGCGTTGGAACCTGGACAGACCGTCATCGAGGCGACCAGCGGTAATACCGGCATCGGCCTTGCGATGGTGTGTGCGCAGAAGGGTTATCCACTCGTCGTCACCATGGCCGAGAGTTTCAGCGTCGAGCGCCGCAAGCTGCTGCGTTTTCTCGGCGCCAAGGTCGTGCTGACGCCCGCATCCGAGAAGGGCAGCGGCATGCTCGCGAAAGCAGTCGAGCTCTCTATGACGCACGGCTGGTTCCTGTGCCGGCAGTTCGAGAACCCGGCGAATGCGGATGTGCATTCGCGAACCACCGCGCGCGAAATCATCAACGACTTTTCGGATCAGCGGCTCGACTATTTCGTGACCGGATTTGGCACGGGTGGCACGCTGAAAGGCGTGGCGCGCGAACTGAAGCGCGCGCGGCCGGATTGCCGGATCATCGCCGCCGAGCCTGACAACTCGCCTGTGCTCGGCAGCCGGATCCCGCAGCCTCGCGATACCGCCGGCGGGCCGGCGGGAAGCCACCCGCGCTTTCGTCCGCACCTCATGCAGGGCTGGTCGCCGGACTTCATTTCCACGCTCACCGAACAGGCGGTGGAAGCCGGATTGATCGACGAGATCGTGCCGGTGGCCGGCGCCGATGCGCTGCGCCTGTCGCGTGAGCTCGCGCGGCAAGAGGGAATTTTCGTCGGGACTTCAAGTGGCGCAACGCTCGCGGCCGCGCTCGACGTCGCGCGACGCGCGCCGCCCGGCTCAACCATCGTGTGCATGCTGCCCGACACCGGCGAGCGATACCTCTCGACGCCACTGTTCGAAAACATTGGTGAGGAGATGACCGCGGAAGAGTGGGAGGTTTCGCGCTCGACACCGCTGTGCCGCTTCGATGTTCCGTCAGCGCCGGCGCCTGCCCCGGCCGCCGCCGAACAGAAAGTGGCGGTAGATCCGGCCGCGGCGCGTTTCGTTACGGAAGTCGTTCAGAAGGAACCTGTCGTGTTGTTCGCGCTCGAGTGGTGTGAGTTCTGCTGGTCGGTGCGCAAACTGTTCACAAAGCTCGGCATCGCGTATCGCAGCGTCGACGTCGATTCCGTTGAGTTCCAGAAAGAGGATCTCGGCGGAAAGATTCGTGGCGTGCTCGCGGATCGCACCGGCGCGAAGACCATCCCGCAGATCTTTGTGGGCGGCGAGCACATCGGTGGCGCCACCGACACCTTCGACGCCTGGCGGAACGGGTCGATGCAAAAACGCCTGGACAAGCTTGGGGTGAGCTACGACCGCGAGTCCACGCTGGATCCGTACTCGCTGCTGCCCAAGTGGCTGCAGCCGCGCAAGAGCGCCTGAAAGGGGTCTGACTCCATTATTTCGCCCGCCGAAACTCCATCACCCAGTTGGTATCCCAGGTCTTGCCGGCGTCGTATGAGAAGGCCTGCTCCCAGCGCGCGGACTTGGGCGTGATCTGCGACCAGGTGAAGCGCGTGCGCACGGGCTTGCCATTGATTTCGCCGTCGGAATAGAAGGTCCCCACGCCTTTCTCGAAGCGGCCCTTCACGGGCGGGTCGAGTGCACCGTGCGGCGCGCGGCCGTCCACCCACCAGATCGCCCACGTCGCGGTCGCCGGATCGTACGCGCGCATCGCGACGCCGCGCGTGTCGCCTTCGGGTCGGTGGAATACGTTGTCTTCGACGTTGCCGAGACCTCCCAGGATTGGTCGGGTATTCGAGGTACCGTCCATCTCGTACCACTCACCCGTCGCGCGCTTGACGCGGTGATGCACGGTCCAGTCACCGAACTCGAAGTCGAAATCGTGGGCGCCGGACAGATCGTTGGCGGATGCCAGCGCAACGAAGGCGAGAAACCCTAAGGCTAAGCGAGCGATGTTCACGAGCGAGTCTCCCATCGGCGACTGCGCGGCACTCTAGCTGAGCGACGCGCTTCGTCCTACCATCGCGTCAATGATGAACCGAAGGGAGCATGGGTGGCGGGTGTTCGCATTCGCGATGATTGCGTCCCTGCTTGGGGTCGGGCTCAGTGCGAATGCCGCCGAGAAGGCCGCGACCGGACCGGGCGTACGTTCCGCCGCCGCACTGGTCGTGGACGCGAACAACGGCGAGGTGATTTTCGCGCGCGAGCCCAAGTTGGTCGCGCCCATCGCGTCGATCACCAAGCTCATGACGGCGCTCGTCGTGATGGACGGTCTGCAGCCGCTCGATGAAGTCATCGAGATCACCGCCGCCGATCGCTGGAAAGGCAAGGGCGCCTTCTCGCGCCTGCCCATCGGCGCGAAGCTCAAGCGCGGCGACCTGCTGCGCCTCGCGCTCATGGCGTCGGAGAACCGCGCCGCGCGCACCCTCGGCCGCAACTATCCTGGCGGCATGACCGCGTTCGTGCGCACGATGAACGCGAAGGCCAAGGCGCTCGGGATGACTCAAACACACTTCGACGATCCTTCCGGCCTGTCGAGCCTCAATGTGTCGAGTGCGCGGGATCTGGCGAAGCTCGTCAAAGCCGTGTCGCGCATCTCCGTGATCGCCGAGTACTCCACGCTGACGTATCACGAAGTGCGCGTGGGCAAGAGCATGCTCGGATATCGCAACACCAATCTGCTGATCGGTAAGCCGGACTGGACGATCCAGGTTCAGAAGACGGGCTACACGCAAGATGCGGGCGAGTGCCTCGTGATGCAGACGACGATCGACGAGCGGCCCGTCGTCATCGTGTTGTTGAACTCCTTCGGCAAGTTGACGCGCACTGCTGATGCGCGGCGCATTCGGAAGTGGATGGAGTCACAAACCACGCCGCAGGTTGCGGGCGCCGGCGAGCTTGCGAAGAAATAGATAGGGGCGAAATAGCGATGCGAGGAAACGCGATAATCCTTGCACTCTGCCTGCTGGCTGCGTTGCCGCTCACGGGTTGCAATCGAGCCGCGGCCCAAACCGACGGGCAGATGGTGAGACTGGCCAAGCTAGAAATCTACCCGGCGCAACTGGCTGCATATACGGCCGCGCTCGAGGAAGAAGCCAAAGCATCTGTCGCACTCGAACCCGGCGTTCTGACGTTGTACGCCGTGTCGGAGAAAGAGCGGCCAACCCATTTCACCATTCTAGAGATTTACGCAGACAGGGCGGCCTACGAGAAGCACATCAAGAGTCCGCACTTCATCAAATACAAGAAGCGCACGGAGAAGATGGTGAAGTCGCTGGAGTTGATCGACGCGGTGCCGGTCGTGCCGTTGATGAAAATCAAGTGACGTTGCCTC
>Ga0193717_1001430_pt1 | contig 14651 bp, 14 predicted proteins | sample U2c2metaG_FD_145900 | JGI IMG/M metagenome (GOLD analysis project Ga0193717, IMG submission 145900) | Soil microbial communities from a riparian zone of the East river system, Colorado, United States - U2c2 | ecosystem: Environmental > Terrestrial > Soil > Riparian zone | place: USA: East River... | reverse complement strand
GGCTTATGATAATGTGCGGCCACCATGGGGCTCAACCCATGAGGCTACCTGGAAAGTGATAAAAAAATATGATTTCCTGTCGGGCATGTTCATCTGGACAGGCTTTGATTACCTGGGCGAACCTACACCCTACAGCTGGCCATCACGCAGTTCGTATTTTGGCATTGTTGATCTGGCGGGCTTCCCTAAAGATGTATACTACATGTATCAAAGTGAGTGGACCAATAAACCGGTGCTCCATATTTTTCCGCATTGGACCTGGGAAGCCGGCAAAACGGTTGATGTTTGGGCCTATTATAATAATGCCGATGAAGTGGAACTTTTCCTGAACGGCAAATCATTAGGGGTTAAAAAGAAAACCGGTGATGATCTGCATATCATGTGGCGCGTAAAATATGAGCCCGGCACCTTAAAAGCGGTATCGCGCAAGGATGGCAAGGTTGTTTTAACTAAGGAGATCCGTACCGCGGGCGCCCCCGCCAAAATTGAACTACTGGCCGACCGTAAACTGATCAAGGCTGATGGAAAAGACCTGTCATTCATTACTGTAAAAATACTCGACAAAGATGGCAATGTGGTTCCCAATGCTGAAAACCTGGTGAACTTTAAAATTAATGGTGAAGCATTTATAGCCAGTGTTGATAATGGCGATCCGGTTAGCCATGATTCTTTTAAGGTAAATTATCGTAAAGCATTTCACGGGTTGGCGCTGGCCATTGTACAGGCAAAAGAAAAAGCCAGCAGCATAACTTTTATGGCTACTTCCAATGGTTTACCAAGTGCATCGATTATAATAAAGAGTAGATAAAGTACCCGGAGATAAAACAAGGACCTGGTGAATTTAAACGCCAATTTACGCAGCTACTAACTTTTCAAGAAAAAGAAACAGGATATGCATTGCTTTGTTACACTTTTTTGAAGTAAAGAGAATATGTCATACGAGCGTAGCGTGGCCAACTGTCCTAAAGAGATTGCTTCGTAGTTCCTGCTGGCAATGACATAAGTTATATTTATTTCACAAAAAAATCCTGTAACTTGGATGCATATTTATGTTAATTTTCTAAAATAATTGCTGTTTACCTATGACCGTATTAGAAAACGAGTATTTAAAAGTAGCGATAGATCTTCAGGGCGCACAGCTCAGTTCATTTTATAACAAAAAAACCGGTGTTGAGCATCTATGGCAGGCCGATCCAAATGTTTGGCCATGGCACGCCCCCAATCTTTTCCCCGTAGTGGGCGGATTAATTAATAACCAACTTTTGGTTGACGGACACGCCTATAATATGGGAAGGCATGGCTTTGCAAGGCAATCAGAATTTATCTTGCTGGAGGCTGATGAGGTTTCGGCCAGTTTCTCGCTACCGTACTGCGAAAAAACGCTGCAGATTTACCCTTATAAATTTGACTACCAGGTTTTGTACACCCTGATAGATCACTCTCTGCGGGTAACGCATAAAGTGATCAACCTTGATAAAAAAACCATATATTTTTCTGTTGGCGGCCATCCGGCTTTTAATGTACCTTTTAATAAGGGCGAAAAATATGAGGATTATTACCTGGAATTTGAAACCGAGGAACATTTAGAGGCTCAAATGCTATCGGCCGGAGGCTTTTTTTCTGGCGAAACACGGCCCGTAGCCACGCCCGGTAATAAATTATATTTAACCCGCCACCTATTTGATGCCGATGCGCTTGTGTTTAAACAACTCACATCAAGAATGGTAAGCATTAAAAGCAACAGGCATGATCAATCATTGTCAGTTGAGTTTCCGCATTTTAATTACCTTGGTTTATGGGCCAAACCCGGCGCCGACTTTATGTGTATTGAGCCCTGGCTTGGCTGTGCCGATACAGAGGATCATCAAGCAAATATCAATAAAAAAGAGGCTATACAAGCGCTGCACGCAGGCCATGTTTTTGAGGCGCCTTATTTTATAAGTCTTTAGGCATAGTTTTTGTAAATAACTATAAAATAGCAAAACATTTTAATCGCTTTTTAACTTATCATTACTAAATTATTACACTTATTAAATTAATCACTATGAAAAAGAAAATCTATTTAATCGTTCTTACCATGTTACTCTCAGTGTCGGCATTTAGCAGCTATGCATCCACAGCTACAGATGGCGCTTTAACCCTACTGAGTAAGGAGCAAATAGCCACCATGACCACCGAGCAGAAACAAGCCCGTGTTGAGGAAATAAAGGCAAGGGTGAATGAAATTAAAGCGATGGATAAATCTGAGCTTACCAAACAAGACCGTAAAGAACTGCGTACCGAACTTAAAGGCTTAAAACACGAAGCAAACGCATTGGGCGGCGGCGGCGTTTACCTTTCAGTAGGTGCCATTATCATTATTATTTTAGTATTAATCCTGATATTATAAGTAAATTATACTTTACAATTAATTAAAAAGGCACTTAATAAGTGCCTTTTTCGTTAGTTAGCATGATGTCATCAGATCCTACCAAACGATTCTCAAACCGGGTGAACGATTATGTTAAATACCGCCCCGGTTATCCGGCCGAAGTTATAAGAACCCTGCAACAGGAATGCAATTTACCCGCCAATGCCGTTATAGCCGATATTGGTTCAGGCACAGGTATTTTTACTGCTATGTTGTTACAACAAGGTTACCAGGTTTATGCTGTTGAACCTAATAACGACATGCAGCAGGCCGCCGTGCAGCACCTTGGCCATCATGAAAATTTTAAGCCGGTGTCAGGCTCAGCAGCTGCAACCACACTAAATAACAACAGTATTGACCTGATAGTTTGCGCACAAGCCTTCCATTGGTTTAACAACAATGATACCCGTACTGAATTTAACAGGATATTGCTTCAGGATGGCTATGTTGCCCTGATATGGAATAACAGGCTTACCAACGCCGATGATTTTGCAACTGAATATGATGCGCTTTTAAAACTGGACAGTATTGATTACAATAAAGTGAACCACCAGAACATCAGTGATATTGACTTTAAATTGTTTTTCAGGGATGGCATTTACAAGGAGATCAAATTCCCCAACCTGCAGGTATTTGACGAGGATGGTTTAATAGGCCGCGCTTTTTCTTCCTCCTACGTGCCGGCAAAAGATACCGACGAGGGTAAGGCATTTTTAAAATTATTGCGGCAGCTTTTTGAAAAGTATAATAAAAATGGCAAGGTAAATTTCCATTATCAAACAGAAATTTACCTTGGCCGGGTTTAATTTTCTTAAAATAACCCTAACTGACCTTTGTCATCAATCTCGATATCATCGGGATTGGTGATCTCAAAATCAACCTTCTTATGTTCCTTTGGCTGATCTTCGGGCTTCATTGGTTCATCTTCTGATTTTACTGGCTCCGCGGCAGATGATTGTACCGGCTCAGGCTTTGATTCTTCCGGTTTATCCTGAACTTTCACAGGTTCAGCCTTTGGTTGAGCAGCTGGCTTTGGTTTTGGTGGTTGAGGTGATCCAGGCTCTTCTCCGGGCAATTGATCTTCAGGTCCGTCACTGCCGGTTTCATCGTCGGGTTCAGTTTCAGGCGTTGTGTCTGTTGGCTCTTCACTTTCACTTTCGGCAATCAGCTCTACCGTTTTTACCGGGAGCTGGGACAGGCGGTTACCCATGGCCTTCATGCCTTTTACATCTATCAGTTCGGCCAGGTTCACTTCAATGGTTTCGGGAGTTTGCTCCTTACCTTTCAGTTGCACTACCCTTACCAGCGGCGCTTCTTTGGCCATCAATATCAGTTTTGAACCCGGCTCATCACTAATGATGCTTACCTGTTTACCCAGAACAATGTTCTCGAACATGAAACGCTTCACCATATAATTTTTCGATTTACCATCCAGGTGGATAACCGAATAAACCCTTTTAGGGTTGTACTTCTCGATCAGGATCATTTTATCATCAAAATGATTGTTCAGGTCAAAATTGGTGAGCTCATAAACGCCATTGCTCAGTACGTTCAATATCCGGTCGTCGCCGTCAAACTCGCCCAGGTATTTGCCCCGGCTATCGGCATTCAAGCGTTTCAAAATATCGTCATACCAGATCTTGCGGCCTGCCAGTGTTGATACCCCTTTGCTTTTCAGCAGTATTTTTTTAACCGGGTATTTGGTAATAATGTTACCCATAGAGCCACGGCCTTTTATAGCTATAGAGGCAAAATCTTCATCAAACTGCAGCTTTTTAAGTTTAGTGTGCGGTTTAAGCTGTACATTAACCACCTCGGCTTCGCCATTAGGATTGGCCGAGAAGTACAGTACCCGGGTACCTTTGCTGCCTTTGGTCAGATCATATTCCTTATCGCGGGTTACCCCTACTACCGAGAAACGTTTGATGTAGCTGATGCCGCTCGCGCCATCCTTATAGATCATGTTATAGACTGTGCGCTCGTCGTTCTTTTTAAACACGGCCACATGAATGATCTCTTTACCCACAAAAACCTTATCCTGCACTTTGGTGATCATGCAACGCCCATCGGCACGAAAAACAATGATCTCGTCTATGTCAGAGCAATCGCCAACAAACTCATCCTTCTTCAGGCCTGAGCCAACAAAGCCATCCTCGCGGTTAACGTATAGTTTTACGTTGGCCAGTGCAACCTGAGCTGCTTCAACCCTGTCAAAGGTGCGCAGTTCGGTTTTACGACCGCGATCTTTGCCATACTTTTCCTTTAGTTTATCAAACCAGGCAATGGTATAGTCGGTAAGGTGTTTCAGGTGATGTTTTACTTGTTTTATTTCATTTTCCAGCGCCTTCATTTGCTCATCCGCTTTTTTAACATCAAAGCGGGTGATGCTGCTCATGGGCTTGTCAATCAGTTTCTTATAATCCTCGGGCAAGATCTCCCTGTAAAACTGCGGAAAGAATGGTTCGAACAAACGGTTCAATACCTCCAGCACGGTTTCAAAATTACCGGAGCTTTCATAGTCGGGGTGTTTGTACATCCCCTCCTGTATAAATATTTTTAACAGCGAACTGAAAAAGATCTTTTCCATCAGCTCCTTCAGCCTGATCTCCAGTTCCTGTTTTAGCAGTTCCTTGGTAAAAAAGGTACTTTCGCTAAGCATGTCATTCACGCTCATGAACCGCGGCTTATCAGATTGGATAACGCAAGTATTGGGTGATATGGATACCTCACAATCGGTAAAGGCATACAGCGCATCGATGGTTACATCGGGTGATATGCCGGGAGCCAGGTGAATAATGATCTCCACATTCTGGGCGGTATTATCTTCGATCTTTTTGATCTTGATCTTACCCTTATCATTGGCCGATATCACACTATCAATCAAACTACCGGTAGTGGTAGTAAAAGGAATTTCGGTAATGGCCAGCGTTTTTTTATCTCGCTCTACAATTTTGGCACGCACCCTTACCTTGCCGCCACGTTGCCCCTCATTATATAAGGAAGCATCGGCCATACCACCCGTAGGGAAATCAGGTAGCAAATTAGGGCGAACGCCTTTCAATACAGCTATGGAAGCACCTATCAGTTCGATAAAATTATGCGGTAATATTTTGGTGGCCAAACCCACCGCGATACCTTCGGCACCCTGTGCCAGCAGCAAAGGGAATTTTACCGGCAGGGTAATAGGCTCCTTATTACGTCCATCATAACTGGCCTGCCAAACCGTAGTATCGGCATTAAAAACAACATCAAGCGCAAATTTTGACAGGCGCGCTTCAATATAACGCGGTGCCGCAGCTGAGTCGCCGGTTACCGGGTCACCCCAGTTTCCCTGGCAATCTATCAGCAGATTCTTCTGCCCTATCTGTACCATGGCATCACCAATAGAAGCATCACCATGCGGGTGATATTTCATGGTATTACCTATTACGTTGGCCGCTTTATTAAAACGCCCGTCGTCCATTTCTTTAAGCGAGTGCAGTATGCGGCGTTGTACGGGTTTTAGCCCATCATTTATATGCGGAACAGCACGGTCAAGAATTACGTAAGAGGCATAATCAAGAAACCAGTTTTCGTATAACCCGTCGAGTGAGGTAACATTATGTAATTTTTCTTCGTTATTGGCGGGTATATCGTTTTGATTCAGATCTTCACTCATTATATGCTAAAAAACTTTTGGATGGGTAAAGATAAAAAATTATGCGTGGATGTACAGATGCAGGATTTACACATTTTAGATTTTCTTAACAATCATGCTCAGGGTTTCAGATCTAAATCGTTGCAAATAAACAAAGTGTGATTATTATCCATATTTAATACCTTGCCCTCCAGTACGCTTTGCCCCGCGTTTGCCGGGTTATTGCCCCGGCCAAAAGGCCAGCTGCCCTTAGTATCCATAATTTTTATACCCGCCGTACCGGCCAGGTTCAATCCAAAATCGGTACAGTTGTTTTTGTTCAGGTTATATCTTTTCTGGTCGTAATCTTTGATCACCTGTAATATTCTTTTAAACTTTCGCTCAGATATGAACTTACCAATGGTTTCGTCCCAGTTATGCCGTTCATCATCTTTAAAAACAGATTTTGTTGTAGGAAACAATGGCGTTGCCGACAAGAAATGATCTTTCCTGGGGTAAAACCCAAAGGATCTTGACACAGAGGTGGAGTCGGTATTGTACTTGATGAGTGTTATAAAGGTATGACCCACCCTGCTTAGCTTTGTGAAAATTTTGCGCCTGCCTGATAATGGTTGCTGTATATGGATCATGAGCGCGTAAGCCGATGCTTCTTTGCCATCATCAAAAGGGTCGGTGATATTACATACCTCTTCAGGTTTCGATTGTATTTCCCCGCCGTTATAGGTATAATTGCAGGTATCGGCGGTTAACAACTGTTCGTCCCTGCTGTTAATGGCCAATAATCCTGCAACTGAGGTATCAGCCTGTGTATTGATCAAGGCAAAAGATGGGTCGCTATTTTGCTGACCTGATGCATCAAGCGTTACTGTATCAGTTAAATAAGGGTTGCTTGTTTCGTCAACGGGCAATGTTTTAAAATAACACTTCATAGCCAGTGGATACATTTTAAGCCTGGTAAATATATTGGCCAGATGATAATAAAATTTATGGCTGTGCTTTTTATCTCTAGCTACAGCATCAAATTTATTTTCCTTTAACAGGTTTACAACGGGCCTGGGGTCGTGCTTTTTATCGTATTTATCAAGGCCGGCTAACTTTTGCACATAGTTTTCTTCATTAAATTCAGGAACATTTAATGTGCTAACGGTGCTGATAAGCGCCTTTTTAACAGTATTAGCAGCTATAACATTGCCCGATGAAGCATGATGTAAAGCAACCGAATCTGTTTGTATGTAGGCGTACTTAACCACCAGTGTATCCTGGGCATAAAGTGGCAATTGTAGCGATAGCAGTATAAGGATACTATACAAGGTCCATCGTAGTTGGGCTTTCATCTAAATTGTGTGTTTGGGCAAAAAATGGTTATTTAAGCAAAAAGCCTCTCAAAACTGAAAGGCTCAACAAATATTGATCTGCATTTATGTTGACACCCTTTATAATAACCAATAGCTACAACACTTAACGTTGTATATTGTATTAGAAATATGAGTGGCAACTGAAATCATATAAGTACAAACATACAAATAGTCTACAAAATCAGTAGTCATTTATTCAAAGAAATTTATACACTTGCTTTTTTTACAATTGTATGAGTTGTTAAGGTTTAACTTTATTACATGAACACTTACGCTTTAGTTACCGGCGCCAGCAAAGGTATAGGCCGTTCCATAGCTTTATTACTTGCAAAAAAGGGATATCCTGTTTTACTGGTGGCACGTTCGGCAGATGAGTTGGAAGCCCTGGCACAGGAAATCGCAGAGCTTCACCATGTACAAGCACACTGGCTCGCTATTGACCTGTCTGAACCTGACTCCGCCGACCGGGTTGCCCACTGGTGTACCGATAATTTGTACAGTGTATCTGTCCTGATCAATAATGCGGGGTATGGCTTGTGGGGTAAATTTGAAAGTTTAGGCATTGATGAACAGCTCAACATGATCAACCTTAATATCAATGCCTTGATAAAATTAACCCACGCTTTTTTAAGTACATTAAAACAACAGCCGCATGCCTATATTTTAAATATAGGCAGCACGGCGGCATACCAGGCGGTGCCAACAATGGCAATCTACTCAGCAACAAAAGCATTTGTATTATCGTTTAGCCGGGCGCTGCGGTACGAGCTAAAGGGTTCGTCTATCTCAGTGAGCTGCCTTTGCCCCGGTCCTACTGATACGGCCTTTACCCATCGCGCCGGTCTTGATGCCCTGGCCGACCTGGCCGAAAAGTTCAATATGCAGCCTGATGAAGTGGCCGCCCTGGGTTTAAAAGGTATGTTTAATAAAAAGGCCGAAATTGTACCGGGCCTTTTAAATAAAGTTTCAACCGCCGCCGGCAGGCACCTGCCAAAAGCACTTATTGAAAAAATAACCGGTGACCTGTATAAAGTAAAATAAGACGCCGGAAAATCAGTAAAACGTTATTCTGCCTTCAACCTTTTAACCGGGTTGGCTGTGGCTGCTTTAATGGCCTGGGTGCTCACGGTTATCAAAGCAATAATAACAGCCAATGAGCCCACGATTACAAAAATCCACCAATGGATAGCAATGCGGTATTCATAATTTTGGAGCCAGCCGTTCATTAACCAAAATGCCAATGGCGATGCAATAATGCATGCTATTAATACCAGCCCAACAAACTCTTTTGAAAGTAGCAACCATAAATTGGTTACACTCGCGCCCAGCACTTTGCGTATGCTTATTTCTTTTGATCTGCGTTCGGCCATGAACATGGCCAGTCCGAATAAGCCCAGGCAGGATATGAAAATGGCTAAGCCCGCGAAAATGCCCGCTAATTTGGCAACCTGGTTTTCAGTGGTGAATTTTTTTCCAAAATCTTCATCGGCAAAATGGTATTCAAATGGTAAAGCCGGATTGTATTTTTCAACTATCGGCTGAATAGCAGCCAGGGATCTTTTCAAATCTGATCTGTCTTTCAGCCTGATCAAAATGGAATTTATATTGTCGGTACTGAAGAGGATAATTCCCGGAGGTACCGGTTTAAAAGGATCTTCCATGAGTACATTTTTAATAACACCTACTATGGTCAATACCTGGTCGCCGAGTTTCATCGTTTTGCCCACCGGATCCTTATAACCGATCAGGCTTACCGCGGCTTCATTCAGGATCACCGCGTTTGAATCGGTTTTAAACTCTCTCGAAAAGGGCCGGCCGGCTATAAATTTTAATCCGGCTGCCTTTTCATAATCCCAGTCAGTCATTACCGTTTTGATGAATATGTCCGCATTCGGGTCCTTGCCCTTCCAGCTGAAATGGCCAAAATCGTTAGCTACCCAGGTCATAGCGCTCGATGCTTTTGCTACCGCTTCTATATCATCGGTGTTTAACAGATCGCGCTTTAATGCATTGTAATTTTTCACCAGGTCCTGACTGGCATCCAGCCTGATCAGATTATCGGGATTATATCCAATCGGGCGGTTTTTGGTATAATCGATCTGCTGAAAAACAATCACGGCACTTATGATGAGGCCCATTGATATAACAAATTGTGAAACCACCAGTATTTTACGGAAACTCACCGCATCTTTACCCTGTTTGATCACCCCCTTTAATACCTTGACGGGTAAAAATGAGGACAGGTAAAGGGCCGGGTAGCTGCCGGCTACCAGACCGGTGATGATGCAAACAACCAGCATAGAAGCCAATAAGGCCACATTGCTGAAATCGAAATGGATATTTTCGAACCCAAGATCCTTTAAATAAGGAAGCAGTGCCTGGATCAGGATCAGCGAAAGCAAAAAAGCAAGGAAAGCGGTGAACATGGATTCGGTTAAGAATTGCACAATAAGCTGCGCTCGCCGGGAGCCAACTGTTTTGCGGATGCCCACCTCTCTGGCTCTTTTTTCGGACCTCGCGGTGCTCAAGTTCATGAAATTGACGCAGGCAATAAGCAGTACAAAAATGACAATGATGCCAAATAAACGGATATATTCTATCCTTCCGCCCGTTTCTACCCAGTTTTTAAAATCACCGTATAAATGCCACCTTTCCATAGGATAAAGAAAAAGCTTCAAAACTTTCATCCCGGTATTCTTTTTAGCAGACATCGGACCTATCTTTTTTGAAAGAGCATCTATCGAAACGCCCTCTTTTACTTCAACAATAATTTGAACTAAACTGTTATTCCAGCGCGCTTTTGAACTTCGTACATTCTCTATGTTCTGCATCTCAAATTCAAAAGGAGCCAGGAACTGAAAGTCAATCGATGAGTTTTTTGGAGCATCCTTTACAACGGCGGTAACCTGTACATTATATTGGTTATCTATTTTGATGAACTTGCCGATAGGATCCTGTGTGCCAAATAAGGCTTTTGCCAGTGATGCTGTCAGTACAATGGAACCAGGGTCATTTAATGCTGTTTCTATATTTCCCCTTATTACAGGGAAAGTAAACATTTTCAGAAAGTCGGGATCCACATACATACCAACCTTATTAAACTTATTGTTCCCGATCATCAGGCTGTGCGCGTTTCCCCAGTCAGTCCTTGTAACGCGTTTTATTTCCGGGTAGTTATTTTTAAGTTCATCGTATATGGGAAGCATAACGGCAACCGACGTACTTTTTTGATTATTTATAAGCATGTGCTTGCCTACCATAGCAATCCGGTCACTGTTTTTATTAAATGCATCAAAGCTTGTTTCAAAACGGATCCACATGCCTATCAGCATAGCAAAGGCCATCCCAAGAGAGAGCCCCATAATGTTGATCAGTGACAGTGTTTTATTGCGAATGAGATTACGCCAGGCGATCTTAAAATAGTTTTTCAGCATAATTAATAAATTAAATATTGGAGCCCTTATTATTTAATCACTGTCATTCCCGGTGATTGGCCACAACCTTTTATAAACTTTACAGTTTTTGGCCAATTTTAATGCCAGCTATCAATTCGCTGATTTACAATATATTATATAGAATAAACAAACTCAAACGTTCGTTTTTGATACATCACCTGTCCGTTTTGAGTCACTTTAAATTTTTGACGGACGAGTCATTTTAAGGCAGACCTGAATATCCGATATTTCAATTCGACATTAAATATTTTTAAAAAAATTTGTTTTTCAAAATCATTTGCTACATTTGTAATCTATAGCATATCTATAGACATTATATAGTTAAATAATTGACAACTAATCTACATATCACCAGCGCATATTTCATGCGAATGCCTTTCCCCAAAAAGGTAATGGTTTGTTGTTGTTGATCTTTTTCCACCACATACTACAAATACAATTGCCTGCTATAGCGTAGCCGGGTTTTCCACTGCATTATTTTACAATCCATAATTTCAAGATGAGTACCGTATATAAAAAATTTATTTTAGGCGATAAGCTTACAACTGAACAACATACCTTTTTTAACGAGCATGGTTTTATCCATTTCAAAAACTTCATTAACCCAGAGACTGTTCAATCAATTACCAGGGCATCGGAAAAGGTGCAACGCCAATGGATAAAGAATGATATAACCAAGGTTAACGGGGTTCCTATTAAATATGGTAAGGACCTGAACGGCGAAACCATTGTGCAAAGGTTTGCTTTTATAAATCATCACCATCCCGTGTTTTCCGAGTTTATACAAGACCCCCGCTTTAATGCTTTACTTGACCTTATGGGTACCGGCGCCAGGTTTGGTACCGACGAAAAAGACGGTATGGTGCTTAATCATTATGTAAACAGCGAACACAGTAGCTTTACCAAAATGGGCTGGCACACCGATGGCCTGCGCGATATTTTTCACGGACAAAAGTTAAATCCGATGCTGAATGTTGGCATCCATCTGAGTACCCTAAAGCCAGAAAATGGAGGCTTGAGGATATTACCCGGTACGCACAAACAAAGTCTTTACCAAATGCTGTTTAAAAAGAAATACTTCCTGGATAATGATGCCGACCAAAATGAACTTGCCATTATACCCGAGGCCGGCGACCTGACCATTCATGATGGCCGCCTGTGGCACCGGGTGGCGCAATCATCGGTAATTGGCGAAACCAGCCGCCGCAGGGTGATATACATACCTATTATTGCGGGTAAGTACGCCCCTAAAGATGCCAACAGTCCTACCGTGTTCTATCAAAAATTCACCGGCTTAGTTAAATAATTTTTATGCTTATACTTTTGTTATTCAGTTATTTGGTACGTACAGGTAAATTGGCCCCCGTACAAAGAGCACTTAGTAAATTTAAATATTATTATAAGGTAAAGCGCTTTGCCGTTGTGCGGGTAATTGCAAACTAATGATCAACCATAATTGTTTCGCATGTATTGATCCAGGACCCTTTGCAGGTACATAGCCTTTATCAATAATGTTTTAGAGCTTACAATGGTTTCAATATCATTGGCCTTACTCATTAAACTGCTTTTATACACTTGTCTGAAATCAAAATAATTTAAAGCGAACTTCCATTTATCGGTCAAAAAAGAAAAAACTGTACAATCCTGTTCCAACAGTAAATTATAATCCACAACCAGGTAATCTTTGGGCGGTAATTTTTTAAGCGCTTTTAAAATTTCTTCATTATAGGTGATCCATACTTTTAAAAGGGTTTCCGCATTGTCAATGTAAAACTCCCTTTGCCGGCGGGGGCGTCTTATATACTTCCATACCAATCTTGAAATATAGCCACGGGCCATATATTTTTTATCTACTTCCACAAAGCCCCTTTTCAATAAAGAGTTAACTACCGAATTGTAATCCCGTGCAATTACCAGGTATTTTGCGCCCGGTATTAATTGGGCATAAGTATTTAAAAACAAGCAAGTACGCGGGTCTTTCCAGCCCCATTGGTCATAAAGCTGTTGTTTAACTTTAATTATGCTTTTTAGTTTTTCCAGCTGATAAAGCGAAAGTTCCATGTTGGTTTCGTCTACAAGTCCTGAGGTTTGTAGATTATTGTTACTCAATATCTCTTCATGCAGTTTTAAAAACTCAACATCTTCAAAATGGCCATCAACATTCCCAATACCACCAGTTACAAGCCGTTCGCCTATTTGTAGCCCGCACCGGCTTAGCCAGTCTGTTATTAATGATGTACCTGACCGGTGCATCCCTGTAATTATTAAAGTTTTTTGATCCATTGATTTAAAGTTCTTTAACAGGTATTGATTTGATGTTGAGCATGTAATAATTGTATTCTATAAAGGAAATAAGCATACCTGTGCTTTCTTCAATATTGAAATATTGTGTATTGATTTGCAGATCAGGCTTTCGGGGTATTTCAAACGGATCATTAACCCCCGTTACATTAAATAGCTTTTGTGGATCATCATCGGGCAGCATAGCCCTTTTGTATAAACCTTTGGTGTCCCGTTCCATTAAAACATCAAGGGAACAATCCACGTGTACAACCTTAACCTGCCCATAAGTTGCAACCAGCTCCCGGCGCATGGCATCGTAAGGATTAATAGCGCTAATGATAGTAACAATACCCTGTGCATTAAACCTACTTGCTATAAAACCTAATCGCCTCATATTTTCAAGCCGGTCCTCCTTTGTATATTTCAGATCTGTGAATAGCTTTTGCCGGTATTCGTCGGCGTCGATGACCTCTATAGGAATTTCAGATTTGCCTAATCTGTTTTTAACATTCCCGGCCAGCGTTGTTTTCCCGGCACCTGATAAGCCACAAAGTAATATGATCATAAAACTATTTTTGTTGTTTTAGCAAACGTTTTTACAAACAGCAGATACGTTATTTAAACCTTAATTATAATGTTTAACGATGGGGTTTTATCTAAAATTGCCACAGGGTAGTTATGTATCGATAGAGAGCTTTTTTGTATCGATGAATCAGGCCGCCATATAGACGGGGGGTTGATGATCGGCAATTTTTAATTCATGAATCCCCCCAGTGGCGTAGTTTAACGCGGGCGAATAATTATTATAATATTAATATACTAAATACATGGATTTAATAGATATTGTATTATATTTGCATCAGATAGTTTGTAAATGGTGGTTCATTTTAATAACTATAACGCAGGTGCTGGTTGGGAGCGAGCGGATGGTTCGATCCCATCCCCTGCATCTCTCTTCTCTCATATTTATGTTTTATAATTTGGTTAAAATCAGAGTTCCTGCCCATCAGGAGCTCTTTTTTATGGCTATGGACTCACCGTTTTAACAATTTCATAAAAATTACTTTACTTATTAAAAAAATTTAAAAAGTACTTTAAATTGAAAATTAGTTTTATTAAGTTTGTAACAATAATGTATAACGTATTATTCAACGGAATTTACTTTAGTCTCATGTCGGTGAGATCGAAAAGGTTTTGTTAATTGGTTTGATAAAAATCCTCGCCTCGGTGGGGGTTTTTTGTTTAGTGACTTTTTTAATTCATCATATCATATAAAACACAGGTTCTTAGAAAATTATGGCCCGATTAAATTTATTGGAAGAGACCCGGTACGAGAAGCTGCCGGTAAGCGTTTATAGCAACCAGCAGGTGGCAGCCGTTGCCGTTGCCGCAAGGATCGCCAAACTGATCCGCGGTAAGCAAAGTAAAGGCGAAAAAGCCGTGCTGGGACTGGCTACCGGTGTTACCCCCATCGGTGCGTATGCCGAACTGGTACGCCTGCACCAGGAAGA
>Ga0193717_1001429_pt1 | contig 14658 bp, 16 predicted proteins | sample U2c2metaG_FD_145900 | JGI IMG/M metagenome (GOLD analysis project Ga0193717, IMG submission 145900) | Soil microbial communities from a riparian zone of the East river system, Colorado, United States - U2c2 | ecosystem: Environmental > Terrestrial > Soil > Riparian zone | place: USA: East River... | reverse complement strand
CACCGGTTGGGGCTACTCGCTGTACGAGTTCGGCGTCTACCGACGCTGAGCCGACCGCCCACGCCCCAACGAACACCGAGTTGTCCACAACCCGTCCAGTTGTCCACAGGCAAGATCAACTTCCCGTGGACTGTCGGGGGGTGCCGGTAAACTGGGCACTGGGCCGCCCCCGGGATCGGGTGGGGGATGCATCGCGCGCGAGGGCTCGCCGTGAAGGGCCCTTTCGCCGGGGGTGATGGCTGGCTGTGAAAGGCGCGTTGACTGCGCTGGGTGCCCTGAACGGCGCCTTTCACAGGTGTTGGGGACGGGCGCAGGGCCAACGAGTTAGGTGAGCCAATGTGAGGGAGAGCGCTCTCCCGTACCATCGGCGGCATGAGTTCTCGCTCGCCAGGACGCACCCCGACGCTGGAGGACGTGGCCAGGGTCGCGGGTGTGTCCCGCGCGACCGTGTCCCGGGTGATCAACGGGATTCGCAACGTCGACCAGGACATCCAGGAGGTCGTGCGGCTCGCCATCGAGAAGACCGGGTACGCCCCCAACCGGGCGGCCCGGTCTCTCGTGACCCGGCGGACCGGCGCGATCGCGCTGGTCGTGTCGGGGGCGGGCGGCGGCGTGTTCGGCGACCCGTTCTTCGGTCGTGTGGTCGGCGGCGTGGTCGACTTCCTGCGTCGGCACGGCATGCACCCGTTGCTGATGCTGGCCGACACGGACGAGTCGCGCGCCGACGTGCTGTCGCACCTGCGGCAGGGCGGCGCCGACGGCGCGCTGCTCGTGTCGACGCACCCGGACGACCGGCTGCCGGCGATGTGCGCGCTGGCGAAGGTGCCGGCCGTGTTGTTCGCGCGGCCGTCGACGGCACTGCCGGTCAGCTATGTGGACGTCGCGCACCGGACCGGTGCGGAGCTGGCCGCGGCACCTGCTCGCGCGGGGCTGCCGGCGGCTCGCGACGATCTCGGGTCCGGCCGACGTGCCGGCGAGCCAGGAGCGGCGGTCCGGGTTCCGGGACGAGGTGGCGCGGCACGGCATCGCGTACGTGCGGAACGTGACCGGCAACTTCACGCTCGAGAGCGGCGAGCAGGCGATGACCAACCTGCTGGAGGATTATCCGGGCGTGGACGGCGTGTTCGTGGCCAACGACCTGATGGCGCAGGGCGCGCTCGGCGTGCTGCGTGCGGCGGGGCACCGGGTGCCCGCTGATGTCGCGGTGATCGGGTTCGACGACAGCAGCGCCGCCCTCGCGTGCCGCCCGCAGCTCACCACCGTGCGCCAGCCGGTGGAGGAGATGGGCGCGAAGATGGCCGAGCTGCTGCTCGCCCACATCGAGGACCCGACCCGCGACCCCACAGTAATGATCTTCGACCCGACGCTGGTCCAACGCGACTCAGCCTGAAGACCCGCGAGTTCAACGTTCGCGACCGGCGAGTTCAACGTTCGCGACCCCGCGAGTTGCCGTTTCGGGACCGGTGAGTCGCCGTTCCGGAACACGCGAGTTGGACCAGCGCGGGCACGGCGCCCCGTAGCATCGGAACGCATGGGGCAGGGCAGCGGCGCGAAGAACGGGTGGCGGCGGAAGGTGCACGGCCGGCTCACGCGGGACGTCGCCACCTCGTCCGACACGGTGCGGCTCGTCCGCTGGATGGCTGCCCGCGCGTCGCGGTTCGAGTTCGACCTCGGGTCGGCGTTGATCGGTCAGGCCGCCCGGCTCGCGGAGGCCGGCCGGCGCGACGACGCGCTCCTCGCCATCGACGAGGCCATCGACATCGGTCGCCGCCGGGCCGGCGCCGAGCCGGCGAAGTACGAGCCGAACCTCGCCATCAGCTTGCTGCGCAAGGGTTTCTGGCTGGCCGACGCCGACCGGGTCGACGAGGCGCTCCGCGCGCTCGGCGACGCCGCCGTGATCTTCCGCCGCCTCGTGCCGACCGACCCGGCACGTTTCGAGCCCGCGTTGTTCACCGCGCTCACCGCACTCGGCGCGTGGCGGCACAACCACGACCAGCCGGTCGAGGCGCTGCCCGCGCTCCGTGAGGCGGTCGGCATCTGCCGCCGGCTGGTCGTCCGGGCACCGAACCGCCACGAGCCCGACCTCGCGACCGCGCTGGACAACCTCGCGATCTGCCTGCGTGCGCTCGGCCAGGCCGAGGAGGCGGTGCCGGTCGCCGCGGAGTCCGTGCTCATCCGCCACCGCGCGAACCGGTAAGTCCTACGTCACCGTCGATGGTGGGCCTTGGTGGCGGTCGCCGCCGGGCACCCCGCGTCGCGCGAGTTCGATCTTGGTCTTGGATGGCGTCAGCGATCCGCCGGCCGAAGGGAGCGCGATGCGCCTGCGGGTGTTGACCATCAACGTGCAGAACGACGAGGGCGACCCACGGCGTACGGGCCTGCTCAACGACACGCTGCGCGGCCTGACGCCGGATCTGGTCGCGTTCCAGGAGGTCTGTTACCCGGACTGGCGCGACCAGCTCGCCGAGCTCGTCGAGGGCACCGGGTTGCGGCACACCACCCACCAGGCCGATGTGTTGGCGTACCGGCCGCCGCACGCCGACCGGTACGGCGGGACCGCGATCGCGACCAGGTGGCCGCACCGGGTGGTCGAGGCGGTCGACCAGCGGTCGCCGGAGGTGCACTGGTGGACGCAGGCCGCGGTGGTCGACGTGCCCGGCCACGGCACGCTGCTGTTCATCACTCCGACCACGGCGTGGCGGCTGGACGCCGAGGCGGCGCGGGTGCGGCAGGCCGTCGAGGTGTCCGACCTCGACGCGCGGCACCGTGGGCTCCTCCCGACGATCATCGCGGGCGACCTCAACGCGGGGCCCGACGCGTCCTGCATCCGTTATCTCAGCGGACTTCAGCCGCTCGCCGGGCGCAGCGCGCACTACCACGACGCGTGGACGGTGGCCGGCGAAGGACCGGGGCACACGTGGTCGGTGGACAACCCGATCGCCGCCGCCGAGATCGACCGCGTGGTCGGGCAACCCAACTACCGCAGGCGGCTCGACTACGTGTTCGTCGGTGCCGCGCACGCGCACCCCAGGGCCCGCGCGCGCATCACCTCCGCGCGGCTGGTCGGGGACCGCCCGGTCGACGGCGTATGGCTGAGCGACCACGCCGGCGTCGTCGTCGATCTCGACGTCGAACTGTTGCGCCCCACGGGTTACTGAGCGAGCCGCGCCGCCCCGACCACTAAGCCACGCAGAACTCGTTGCCTTCGGGGTCCCGCATGACCCACCAGTGCCCGGCGGGCCCCTGGTCGACCTCGTGCACGCGGGTCGCGCCGAGGTCTTCCAGCCGGGTCACCAGCTTGTCGAGACCGCCTGCCTCGCTGTGGATGTCGACGTGCAGGCGGTTCTTGCCGGACTTGCCCTCCGGCACGTCCTGGAAGAGCAGCCGTCGGCCGCGACCGACGCCGCTGGCCTCGTCGAACGGGTCATCGGGATGGCGGATCCCGGCAAGGCCACGGAAGATCGTGCGGCCGCCGTGCTCGACGACCGCCTCCGCGCCGAGATGGCCGGCGGCCCGCAGTTGTGCGATCAGAGCGCTGGGATCTTCCACCTGGTAGTCAAGGGCCGCGGCCCAGAAGTCCGCGAGGACGGGCGCGTTCGTGCTGTCGATGACCAGCTTCCAACTCAGTGGCATGTAACCATTTATAGCGGTTACTTGGGCTCCTCCGCAACCGGCCTACCTCGAAGACCGGGGCACCACCAACCCGGACTCGTAGGCGGCGACGACCGCCTGCGTGCGGTCGCGCAGCCGCAGCTTGCCCAACATGCGGCTGACGTGCGTCTTCACGGTCTCCTCCGTGACGACCAGCCGCGCGGCGATCTCCGCGTTCGACAGGCCCTCGGCGACCAGCCGCAGCACCTCGGTCTCGCGCGGGGTGAGCACGCCGACGAGTGGCGCGGGCTCCGCGGGCCGCTGGCGGGCGAACTCGCCGATGAGGCGGCGGGTCACGGTCGGCGCGAGCAGTGCCTCGCCGGCCGCGATCACCCGCACCGCGTCGAACAGCCGCTCGGCCGTGACGTCCTTCAGCAGGAAACCGGCGGCGCCGGCACGCAGCGCGTCGTAGACGTACTCGTCGAGGTCGAACGTGGTCAGTACGAGCACGCGCGGGCCGTCGGCGAGCCGTCGGGTCGCCTCGATGCCGTCCATGCCGGGCATTCGGACGTCCATGAGCACCACGTCGGGGGACTCCTCCGCGCAGACCCGTATGGCCTCGGCGCCGTCGCACGCGGTGCCGACGACCGTGAAGTCCGGTTGCGTGTCCAGCAGCGCCGCGTAGCCGGAACGAACCACCTGGTGGTCATCGGCGACCACAATGCGCACAGTCACGAGTCCACCTTCGCGGGCAGTGTGGCCTCGACCAGGAACCCGCCGACGGCGGCGGGGCCGGCACGCAGCCTGCCGCCGACCGCCGCGGCGCGCTCGCGCATCCCGGCCAGTCCGTGGCCACCGTCCGGCAAGGCCGGGCCGGGGCCGTTGTCGCGGATCCGCACCCGCAGCTCGTCGTCGGTGTAGTGCAGCTCGACGTCGACCGCGGCGCCCGGCGCGTGCCGGCGGGCGTTGGTCAGCGCCTCCTGGACGATGCGGTACGCGGCCAGCTCGACGCCGGGATCGAGCGTCACCGGCGGTCCGGACACGATCAGCCGCGCGCCGGCGCCGGAGGTGTCGCGTGTCTCGTCGAGCAACTCGTTGAGCTGGCGCAGGTCCGGCTGGGGCCGCAGGTCCGGCGCCGCCGCGTCGGCCCGCAGCACGCCGAGCAGCCTGCGCATCTCGGTCAGTCCGGCCCGCGCGGTGTCGCCGATCTCGGACAGGCGTCGCGCGCCGGCGGCCGGCAGACCCGGCGTGGTCAGGCGGGCCGTCTCGGCCTGCACGGCGATCATCGAGATGTGGTGTGCGACGACGTCGTGCAGCTCGCGGGCGATGCGGGCGCGTTCGCCGCGTGCCGTGTGCCGGACGGGCGCGCCGGCGACGGCCTGCCGCGCCGTCCGGTGCGCGAGTGCCTCGTCGCGGGCCCGCCACGCGATGCCGGCCAGCGCGGCGGCCGGGGCGAGCGACGCGAGCAGCACCGTGAGGACCGTGGGGCGGACCAGGGCCAACACCAGGAACGGCACGGCGAGCAGCGGCGCGGCGAGGCGGCCGAACCGGAACAGGACGACGAGCTGCGCGGCGAGGCCCGCGACGGTCAGCAACGGGAACAGCGCGAGTGACAGCACGCTCGCCGCCGTGACCGTCACGCCGGCCGCGACCGGCGGCAGTAGCGCGAGCGGCAGCGTGGTGGCGACCGACAGCAGAACGATCAGCAGCCCCAGCTCCAGGTTCACGTTCGCGCCGACGGACCTGCCCACCGCCTCAGCCGCCGAGGCGAGCGTGAGCCACGTACCCACCCACGCGCGCCGGCTCATGGCCACCATTGTCGTGGCAGTTCCGCGCGGTGGCGTCCCCACGGCCGGTGATCCGCCGTCCCTCCCAGGAGTGACACCAAGATGGCTCGTCGCCGGGACGCCCCGACGGCCCCGGTTCCCTAGCTTTCTCGGTATGGACGCCACCATCGAAGTCACCGGCCTGCGCAAGCGTTTCGGGTCGACCACGGCACTGGACGGGATGACGTTCACCGTCACGCCGGGGCAGATCACCGGGTTCGTCGGGCCCAACGGTGCGGGGAAGTCCACGACGATGCGGGTGATCCTCGGTCTCGACGCGGCGGACGAGGGCACCGCGCTGATCGGCGGCCGGCCCTACGCCGCGCTGCGGCGCCCGTTGTGCCACGTCGGGTCGCTGCTGGACGCGGCGGCACTGCAGCCGAGCCGCTCGGCCCGCAACCACCTGATGTGGCTCGCGCACTCACAGGGTCTCGGCGCGAACCGCGTCGACGAGATGATCGAACGGGCCGGTCTGCGGTCGGCGGCGCGGCGCAAGGCGGGTGGCTACTCGCTCGGCATGCGACAGCGGCTCGGGATCGCCGCGGCGCTGCTCGGCGACCCGCCGGTGCTCATGCTGGACGAGCCGTTCAACGGCATGGATCCGGAAGGCATCGTGTGGATGCGCGGACTGTTGCGGTCGCTCGCCGCGCAGGGCCGCGCCGTGCTGGTGTCGAGTCACCTGATGAGCGAGCTGGAGGACACCGCGAACCACCTGGTTGTCGTCGGCCGCGGCCGGGTCATCGCCGACACCAGCGTCGCGGACCTCATCGCGGCCGCGTCCGGCGACCGGGTCACGCTGCGCACCGCCGACCGCACGCGGGCGATGACGGTGTTGGGGCGCGCGGGCGCGACCGTCGCCGCGACCGGGCCCGACACGCTCACCGTGTCCGGGCTGACCGCGGCACGGGTCGTGACGCTGCTCGGCGCGGACGGCGCGCCGTTCTCCGAGGTGTCGGCGCACCGGGCGTCGCTCGAGGAGGCGTACATGGAGCTGACCAGGGCAGCGGTCGAGTTCCGCGCCGAGGGGGTGGCCCGATGACCGCCACGGTCACGCCGTACCGCTCCACGGCGACGCCGGGGCGCGACGGGTTCGCGGGCCTGGTGCGCGCGGAGTGGACGAAGTTCCGGACGGTCCGCGGCTGGGTCGTCGGCATGCTGGTGGCGATCGCGGTGACCGTGCTCGTCGGGTTGCTCGGACCTCTCGGCAGCCACCTCGTCTGCTCCGGCCCGAACGGCGAGACGTGCGGCAGCAACCGCCCGCCGGCCGGCCCGGACGGCACGGCCGTGCACGACTCCTTCTACTTCGTGCAACGGCCACTGACCGGTGCCGGCAGCATCACCGTCCGGGTGTCGACGCTCACCGGCGCGGAGCCGTGGGCGAAGGCCGGGTTGCTGGTGAAGGACGGTCTCGACGCGGGAGCGCGGTACGCGGCGGTGATGGTCACCGGCGGGCACGGCGTGCGGATGCAGTACGACTTCACGGCCGATACGGCCGGGCCCGCGACGTCCTCGGAGTTCCAGTGGCTGCGGCTCACTCGTGCGGGGGACACGCTGACGGGGTACGCGTCGATGGACGGCACGCGCTGGTCGACCGTCGGTGTCGTCGACCTCGACGGGCTGCCGTCGACGGTGCGGGCAGGCCTGTTCGTCACGTCCCCCGCGCACGTCGAGACCACCAGGACGTTCGGCGGCGCGAGCGGGTCGGGCGGCCCGACGGTCGCCACCGCGACGTTCGACCGCGTCGAGACCGACGGCGGCTGGCGGGACTCGTGGACCGGCACCGCGGTCGACACAGAGGACACGGGGTTCGCCGAGTCCGACGGCCGGTTCACGGTGCGCGGGTCCGGCGACATCGCGCCGATCGTGCCTGGTCAGGGGGAGATCGGGAAGAACCTCGAGGACAGCCTGGTCGGGGTGTTCGCCGGGCTGATCGCCGTGCTCGTGGTGGCGACCATGTTCGTCACGGGGGAGTACCGGCGGGGGCTGATCAGGACCACCCTCGCGGCGGCGCCGGGGCGCGGCAGGCTGCTCGCGGCGAAGGCGTTGGTGATCGGCTCGGTGGCGTTCGTGACCGGGGTGGTTGCCGCGGCGTTGTCGGTGCCGCTGGTCGGGATGGCCCAGCGCGCCAAGGGGTTCTTCGTCTATCCGGTGTCGACGTGGACCGAGCTGCGGGTGATCGTCGGCGCCGGGCTGCTGTTCGCGGTCACCGCGGTGCTGGCGCTCGCGGTCGGCACGGTGCTGCGGCGCGGGGCGGGGACGGTGACGCTCGTTGTCGTGGCGGTCGTGCTGCCGTACCTGATGGCGGTGGCGTCGGTGCTGCCGACGGGACCGGCGGACTGGCTGCTGCGGCTGACGCCGGCGGCGGGGTTCGCGGTGCAGCAGAGCATGCCGGAGTACGCGCAGGTGGCGGCAAGCTACACAACGGCCGACGGCTACTTTCCGGTGTCGCCCCTTGGCGGGCTCGTAATCGCCGGTGTGTACACGGCCGTGGCATTGACGCTGGCCGCGGTGACCCTGCGGAGGCGAGACGCGTGAGGCTCGCACTGCACGCGGAGTGGACGAAGGCCAGGACCGTCGCCGGGACGGCGTGGCTGCTGGTGGCGGTCGTGGCGCTGACCGTGGGGCTGAGCGCGCTGACGTCGTCGGCGGGCGGCGCCGACCCGGCGAAGGTGGGACTCACGGGAGTCGTGCTGGGACAGGCGATCGTGGCGATCCTGGCGGTGTCGGCCATGAGCGGCGAGTACGGCACCGGCATGATCGCGGTGACCCTGGCCGCCGTGCCCCGACGGTGGGTTGCGTTGTGTGCCAAGGGTTGTGTGATCGCGGGACTGTCGCTGGCGGCCGGCGTGGTCGCGGTGCTGGGTGCCGTGCTGGCGGCGCGGGCGCTGCTGCCGGATGGGCTGTCGCTGGCCGGTCCGGTGTTGCGTGCGGCGCTGGGTTCGGTGCTGTACCTGGGTTTGGTGGCGCTGCTGAGCCTCGGGGTCGCCACGATCGTGCGAGACGCGGCGTCGGCCATCGGGGTGGTGCTGGGGTTGCTGTACCTGTTCCCGATCGTGGCGGCGCTGGTGTCGGACCCGGACTGGTACCGGCGGCTGCAACAGATCGCCCCGATGACGGCGGGCCTGTCGGTGCAGGCGACGGTCGACGTGGCGAACCAGCCACTCGCGCCGTGGGCGGGGTTGGGTGTGTTGGGTGCGTGGGCCGCGGGTGCGCTGCTGGTGGGCGGCGTGGTGCTGCGGTCGCGCGGCGCGTGAGGCCGCGGCCGCCGACGGCGAAGTCCTAGGGGCGCAGCGTCAGCAGCGTGATCTCGCTCGGCGCGAAGACTCGCAGTGGCGGGCCCCAGAAACCGGCGCCGCGGCTGGTGTACAGCAGTGTGCGTTCGCCGTGTCGGCTCAGCCCGTGCACCGACGGCTGGTCGAACCGAACCAGGTAGTGGAACGGCCAGATCTGGCCGCCGTGGGTATGGCCAGACACCTGCAGGTCGATGCCGGCCGCGGCGGCCTGGACGACCTGCCGGGGCTGGTGTGCGACCAGCAGCACGGGCAGGTCGGGGTCGACGCCGGACAGCGCCTCCGTCAGGTTCGCGCCGTGGCCGGGCAGGCCGGACGACCGGGCGGTGACGTCGTCGATGCCGGCCAGCACCAGGTCGGAGCCGCCTCGGGAGACGACCACGTTGCGGTTGTGCAGAGCCTCCCAGCCGAGCCAGTTCTGTGCCTCGCCGAAGTACTCGTGGTTGCCGGTGACGTACACGCGCGCCAGCCGCGCCCGGATGGTGCCGAGCGGCGCCGCCTGGGTGAGCCGCGCGGCGACCGTGCCGTCGGCGATGTCGCCCGCGTGACACACGATGTCCGGCGCCAGCCGGTTGACGGCCTCGGCCGTCCGGACCGACCAACGGGTCCGGTCGAGCGGGCCGAAGTGGGTGTCGGCCAGTACGACGACCTTCGTGCCGTCCAGGCCGGGGCCAAGGCGCGGGATCTGCACCTCGACGGCACGCACGCGCGGCACCCGCATCGCCTCGGTGACGCCCCACGCGACCAGCACGACGGTCACGGCGACCACCGCGTACGCGACGATCCGCGACCGGTCCGGGTTGGCCACGCCGGCGATCGCGAGCACCACCCGAAGCACGGTGCTCAGCACGGTCCACGCGAACAGCACCCACACGACCCCGAGCGTGGTGTCGCCGATGCGCGCCGCCCAGTCCCGCCCGGCGCGCCGGTGGCCGAGGTACATGAGAACGGGGAACGCGACCGCCGCGACCGCGAACACCACCGTGCCGCCCACGAACACCGGCGTCGGCCACTCCGGCCCGGACAACACCAGCGTCCACCACGGCACCCCGAACAGCAGCGCCAACGCGACCAGCGGTACGGCGAGGAGGAACCGCCGCCCGGCGCGCCGACGTTCTTCGGTCTGGGTCACCTTCGCCAAGGTACCTGTTTGTTCGAACTGCTTCGGCGGCCGAACCTGGGATCGGTAGGCGGCTTCTCGTTCGTAGCGTCCCTGTTGTCAACACGACGACGGGAGGTGCGCGATGGTCAGGACGACGATCCGGACGATCCTGCTGGCCGGCATGGCCGGCTCGGTGGTCTGGTGGCTGTGGTGGGGCGGCTCGGTGCCCGACGACGCCTTTCCGGCGTGGACCGAGCCGGTCATAGTGGTTTCGCTGCTCTCCCCGTGCTACCTCCTGGCCGGGCTCGTGCGGAGCGGCGCGGTGCGCAAGGGGCCGATCGGGATCGGCACGGTCGTCGGGGTTCGGCGCACGGGTATCGCGGTGAACGACCGGCCGCAGCTCGCGATCGGACTGACCGTGCGCACGGCGGATGGTCAGACCTTCGACTCCGTGGCCAAGGAGTTCATCGACGTCAGCGGCATCGCCGCCATGGTGCCGGGCACGGTCCTGCCGGTGCGGTACGCGCCAGGTCGCACCGACGAGGTGGCGGTCGACCGCGGCGCCGACCCGGCAGCGGTCCAGGCGGTGCTCAACCAGGTGCACATCCGGGCCGGGCTCAGCAGCCCGCACCTGGTCGACATCGCCGCGCGCGGGGTCCGCGCGAACGCCGTGGTCGCCGCGGCCCGGCCGACCGGTCGGCTCGTCGGCGGCAACCCGGAGCTGGTGCTGACCCTGCTCGTGAACCGCGCCGACGGCACGTCCTTCGAGACGGTCGTCGACAAGGTGATCGCCGCGAACCTCGTCGGCCACATCCAGGTCGGCCGCGTCGTCACCGTCCACTACCTCCCCGGCGCGGAGCACGAGGTCGCGCTCCAGCTACCGGTCAACCCGCATCTCTGAAAGGAAGTCCCATGGGAATGTTCGGAAACCGCAGGAGCCGCGACGAGCGTGGGCTCGAGATCGCCAACAAAGTGGCCAGCGGCAAGGGTTTCTACGGCCGGATGACGAAGGCGTTCGTCGGCGCGGAGGACTTCGGACGCATCCAGGGCGCCGTCGGCGCGCTGAACACCGGGATCGACGTCCAGGCCATGATCGCCATGGGCGTGCCGACCGTGCCGGCCACCGTCGTGTCCATCGCGGACACCGGCCAGCTCGTCAACTTCGACCCGATCGTCGACCTGGTCCTCCAGCTCGGCGACGAGACCCGGATCCCGCTGCGGACCATCGTGTCCAAGGTGCGGATCCCACGGGCAGGTGAGGCGGTCCGGCTGATCGCGGACCCGCGTCAGCCGGGCGCCTACCTGTACGCGGGCGTTGGGGACGCCTGAGCGGGGAACGGGCCGGCGCGAGCTACCAGATCGCGTCGGCCCACTCCGGGTGGTCGATGAACGGGTTGCGGTTGTGCTGGTACTGGTCGTAGATCACGTCGTTGCGGGCCTGCTCCCCGGCGTCCGGCGGGTCCTGTGCGCTCCACTCGAGCAGCACGGACAACCGGCCGAGATAGGGCGCGGAGCCGTTGTCGACCGAGTCGTTCGGCTCGAGGTCGGCGAAGCCGTCGTCGCCGTCGTAGCGGACCGCCATGTAGAAGATGCCGCGGGCGATGTCGCCCTTGACGGCGTCGCGCGGCTCGAACGAGTCGCCGTCGACGAAGCTGCCCGGCGCGTCGGGGACCGCGCTGCCGCCGTTGTCGAAGTCGAGGTTGCCCCGGGTGGAGTTGACGCCGACCTCGGAGGGGCGCAGGTGGAACAGGTCGGTGCCGGGACCCGAGGACGTGCCGAAGTCACCGTGGCTCTTGGCCCACGTGTGCTCTCGGTTCCACTGGTCGGCGCCGCCGCCGTTGGCGTTCTCGGACATCGTGGCGCCGCTGTAGATCATCACGACGTTCGCCGGGTTGGCCGGGTCCTCGTCGGTGACCTTCAACGCGTCCCAGACCCCGTCGTAGCTGAGATGGTCGCCGTCGCCGATGATGCCGTGCAGCGCCGAATGCAGCGCTGCGCCGGTGAGGCCGTCGGCGGCGTCGTAGTAGCCGGGTGGGATCCCGGCGGGCGCCGACGCGGACATGGCGCCGGGCGCCAGTACCGCGGCCGCCGCCAACACGACGCCGACGGACACGGACACGGTGGTCTTGCGTAACGCAGACATGGTTGCTCCAAGGGGGACCGGGCGCACCTGCTGTTGGAGAAAACCCTGTCACGTCGGCTCGTTGGTTTGATACCAACGAAAGGCGGGTGATCGGCTTTACCGATCAGCTCCACAGGGGTAGTAATCGGAGTGATCGGGCGCGTGTCCCGCCGGGAGGCTTCGATGAAGAAGATCATCAACGACCCGTCCACCGTGGTCGCCGAGTCGTTGCGGGGGTTGGCGCTCGCGCATGCGGACCTGCTCACCGTCGTGGCCGATCCCGCTGTCGTGGTGCGGGCGGACGCGCCGGTCAAGGGGAAGGTCGCGATCATCTCCGGTGGCGGTGCGGGCCACGAGCCCATGCACGGCGGCTTCGTCGGGCTCGGCATGCTCGACGCCGCGTGTCCTGGCGCGGTGTTCACCTCGCCGACGCCCGACCAGATGCAGACCGCCGTCGAGCGGACCGACGGCGGCGCGGGCGTGCTGCTGATCGTCAAGAACTACACCGGTGACGTGCTCAACTTCGAGACCGCGGCGGAGCTGGCGCAGGCCGACGACATCGAGGTGCGGACGATCGTGATCGACGACGACGTCGCGGTGAAGGACTCCACCTACACCGCGGGCCGGCGTGGTGTCGGCGGCACGCTGCTGCTCGAGAAGCTCGTCGGGGCGGCGGCGGAACGGGGCGACGACCTGGCCGCCTGTCACGCGCTCGCCGAGCGGGTCGTCGCGAACGTGCGGTCGATGGGCATGGCGCTCGCCGCGCCGACCGTGCCGCACGTCGGCGAGCCCAGCTTCGACCTCGCCGACGACGAGATGGAGGTCGGCATCGGCATCCACGGCGAGCCGGGCCGCGCGCGGCTGCCGGTGGAGAACGCCGACGGGATCGTGGCGCGCCTGCTCGAACCGATCATCGAGGACCTGCCGTTCGCGTCCGGGGACCGGGTGCTCCTGTTCACGAACTCGATGGGTGCCACCCCGCTGCTCGAGCTGTACCTCGCGCACGGCATCGCGGAGCGGCTGCTCGCCGAGCGCGGCATCGTGGTGGAGCGGCGGCTGGTGGGGCCGTACGTGACCAGTCTGGAGATGCAGGGCATGAGCCTCACGCTGCTGAAACTGGACGACGAGCTGCTCGAGCTGTGGGACGCGCCGGTGCGCACCGCGGCGCTGCGGTGGGGTAGCTGACGTGGGCTGCGGCGCGGCGGACGTCGCGACGGCGATCCGGGCCGTGGCCGCCACGGTGGCCGAGCACCGGGTCGAGCTGATCCAGCTCGACCGGGCCATCGGCGACGGCGACCACGGCGAGAACCTGGACCGCGGCTTCCAGGCGGTGGTGTCCGCGTTGGACAGAGCTGCCCCAGCCACCCCGGACACGCCGGCCGCGGTGCTGAAGCTCGTGGCCACCACGTTGATCTCGAAGGTCGGCGGTGCGGCCGGACCGCTGTACGGCACGGCGTTCCTGCGTGCGGCGACCGCGGTGAAGGACGCGGCGACGCTCGGGCCCGCCGAGGTGACCGAGGCGTTGCGGGCCGCGCTCGGCGGCGTCGTCGCGCGGGGCAAGGCCGAGGTCGGCGACAAGACCATGGTCGACGCGCTGACACCCGCGGTGGCGGCGGCCGCCGGGGACACGGTGGCCGAGGTGCTCGCGGCGGCGGCGGACGCGGCGGCGGCGGGCGCCGACTCGACGGTGCCGCTCGTCGCGCGCAAGGGCCGCGCGTCCTACCTGGGCGAACGCAGCGCCGGCCACCTCGACCCCGGCGCCCGGTCGACGACGTTGTTGTTGCGCGCCTTCGCGGAGGTGGCTGCGTCATGAGCGAGCTTGCGAGCGAGTCATCGATTTTCAGGACGTCGCCGAGCCTGTGGCTGGCGCCGGTGGAGTGGAGCTTGCGGAGCGTTCCGGTGTTTGCCGCGGGTGAGGGGACGTCATGAGCGAGCTTGCGAGCGAGTCATCGATTTTCAGGACGTCGCCGAGCCTGTGGCTGGCGCCGGTGGAGTGGAGCTTGCGGAGCGTTCCGGTGTTTGCCGCGAGTGAGGGGACGTCATGAGCGAGCTTGCGAGCGAGTCATCGATTTTCAGGACGTCGCCGAGCCTGTGGCTGGCGCCGGTGGAGTGGAGCTTGCGGAGCGTTCCGGTGTTTGCCGCGGGTGAGGGGACGTCATGAACAGGGTTGGACTCGTGGTGGTGTCGCACAGTGCGGGGCTCGCCGCCGGGGTCGTCGAGGTGGCGGCGCAGATGGCGCCGGACGTGGTGGTCGTCGCCGCGGGTGGCACCGCGGACGGCGGGATCGGCACCGACTTCGACGCGGTGTCGGCGGCGGTCCAGCGCGTCGAAGGCGAGGCCGGGGTGGTGCTGCTCTACGACCTCGGCAGCGCACGGATGGTGGCCGACATGGTGGTCGAGACGCTCGACGACCCGGAGTCGGCGGTCGTGGTGGACGCGCCGCTGGTGGAGGGCACGGTCGCGGCCGCGGTCGTCGCACAGGGCGGGGCGTCGCTGACGGCCGTGGTGGCGGCGGCCCGCGAGGCGGCCGGCCTGACGGCGGCGCCCGGCGGCAACGGGTCGACGGCGCTCGCGTTGCCGGACGGCGCCGACGTGATCGTGGTGCCGGACGAGGTCGAGCCGGGCGGCATCGTCGGGGACGTGGACGTCGTCGGCTCGATGAGCCTCGTCGCGAACGCGCCGGTCGTGGCCGAGGAACTCGTGGTCCCGTTGCCGAACGCGATCGGA
>Ga0193717_1001428_pt1 | contig 14663 bp, 10 predicted proteins | sample U2c2metaG_FD_145900 | JGI IMG/M metagenome (GOLD analysis project Ga0193717, IMG submission 145900) | Soil microbial communities from a riparian zone of the East river system, Colorado, United States - U2c2 | ecosystem: Environmental > Terrestrial > Soil > Riparian zone | place: USA: East River... | reverse complement strand
AACCTGTCCATCGCCCAATGAGCGGAAACGGCCGGCACGATCAATCCAGTTCTGGTAACCGCCATAAACACCCTGCCTGCCGGTAGGGTTAAATTCAGCATCCTTAACATGGAACATTTTAATGCGTTCATGGTACAGGTCGATATATTCCAAATAATCCAGGCATTGCAGTACAAAATGCGATGGATCATACAGCAGGTTGGCACGTTTATGGCCTTTCACCTTATCCAGGAACATTTCATAAGTGATGCCATCATGCAGGTCTTCGCCCGGATGGATCTCATAGCAAAGGTCGATGCCGTTTTCTTCGTATACATCCAATATGGGTGTCCAGCGTTTAGCCAGTTCGTCAAAGGCGGTATCCACAATACCGGCAGGGCGTTGCGGCCACGGGTACACCATCGGCCAAAGTAAAGCGCCGCTGAAGGTAACCGAGGCGTTAAGCCCTAAATTTTTAGATGCCTGTGCCGCATATTTTACCTGCTGCACGGCCCATTTTTGTCTTTCGGCCGGGTTGTTACGATAAGCTTCGGGCGCAAACGCGTCAAAAAGCGAATCATACACCGGGTTTACGGCTACCAGCTGCCCTTGCAGGTGAGTAGATAGCTCGGTAATTTCCAAACCCGCGGCATTTACGATGCCTTTTATTTCATCGGCATAGGTTTTGCTTTCGGCTGCTTTTTGCAGGTCGATGAAACGAGCGTCGTTGGTAGGTAGCTGAACGCCTTTGTAACCCAGGCCCGCGGCCCATTTACAAATGGATTCCAAACTGTTAAACGGTGCGGTATCGCCTATAAACTGTGCTATAAATATGGCTGGTCCTTTGATGGTTGTCATAATTTTTTAAATAGAAAATTCGGTCCACTTTTTATCTGATTTGCCCGATGCGATCACATTTTCAATAAATGCCATGCCGCGGACACCTTCTTTTATTCCGGGATAATCCAACTCCTCGGGCGAAGCGGTTTTACCTTCAATACCTGCCTTTACCGTTAAGGCAAAATTGCGGTACAGGTTGGCAAATGCTTCCAGATAACCTTCGGGGTGCCCCGGAGGAGTACGGGTATTGTGCTGCGCGAACGAGCTGGTGTAACCACCGCCCGTGCGCCATACTTCCATTGGTTTATCGGTATACATCAGGGTTAAGGAGTTAGCATCAGACTGGTGCCATTCCAAACCGCCCTTTTCACCATAAACACGTATTTTAACATTATTCTCTTCGCCGGCGGCAATTTGTGTAGCGGTTAATACGCCACTTGCACCATTGTTGAATTTAAGCAGCGCGGCGCCGTCGTCATCCAGTTTACGGCCTTCCACCACTACATTAATATCGGCACAAATCTGGGTTACTTCCAAACCGGTCACATACTCGGCCAGGTTAAAGGCATGGGTACCAATATCACCCATAGCGCCCGCGATTCCGCTTTTACCCGGATCGGTACGCCATGAAGCCTGTTTGTTATCGCCTCCTTCTAAAAAACTGCTGAGCCATCCCTGCGGATACTCTACATACACTTTGCGGATAGCGCCAAGCCTGCCTGACTTTATGAGTTGTTTAGCCTCTTTTATCATAGGGTAGCCGGTGTAGGTATGGGTAAGGCAAAATAGTTTGCCCGTTGCTTTGACTACTTTATCCAGCTCCTTAGCTTCGGCTAATGAGAAAGTCATGGGTTTATCCAAAACAACATGGAAGCCATTCTCCAGCGCCATTTTTGCCGGATCAAAGTGTACGTGATTTGGTGTTACAATACTGATCACCTGCACACGCTCGCTCTCGGGCAGTTGTTTTTCTTTTTCAATGAGCTCGGTATATGAGTTATATACACGATTTGCCGGGATATCCAGCAACAAACCGCTGGCTTGCGATTTTTCGGCATTACTGCTGAATGCTCCGCAAACCAGTTCGTATTCACCATCAATACGGGCGGCAATGCGGTGTACGGCACCAATAAAGGCGCCCTGACCACCGCCGATCATTCCTAATCTTAGTTTCATTACAGGTATTTGATTTATAAAGTGAATGGTTGATTAAGTTGATCAGGTGAGTAGTTAATCAAGTGAAAAATCACCCGGTACAACAACCATTCACCTAATCAACCCAATCAACCAAAAACCAATTCTTTAGGTTGCCCAGGCCTTATCGCCTTTTTTGTAAGGTACGTTGCCATCATAACGGCCCGGTACAGCTATATAGCGCAGGGCTTTAGTTGCACCAACTTCCGATGTAAAGAAGCCCAACAGGGTTAGTTCCTTCATCATCCTGAAATAATGGTTAGGATCTTTCGGTTTCTTGGTTTTGGTATAAGCCTTTTGCTCTGCATCCAGCTCGCTAAGCAATTCGGTGCGTTGCGCAGCATCGGCCTCCATAAACTTTTTACCAAACTTTTTCTTGCAGGCATCCTCAAGGTCAGAAATACCTTTTACAAATATTTTCTGATCTGAAGGTTTATAGCAATCCTGAACCATCAGGGCCATAAAACTGCCAACATCCGCCGCTTTAGCACCAGGTGTTGAAGTAGCAGGCAAAATGGTTTCGCCAACTTCGTTAAATAAAGCAACGTTATCCTGATCAAACAGTTCATTTACTTTTTTTGAAGTTGATTTACATCCGGAAATAAAAAACTCGGCTCCTATTACAGTACCTCCAAGTATTAAACCAACCCGGCCAATAGCTTCTCTTCTATTCATGATTTAGTTATTGAGTTATTGAATTATCGAATTATTGAGTTATTGAATTATCGAATTATTGATTTAACAACTATTGAGTCATTATATGCTGATCTTTTAAAAATCAATAATTCAATAACTCAATAATTCAACCCTATTTAACGCTTAGGCTTTTAGTTTAAATCCATCAGGATAATCCCGCTGGATGTATTGGTTAACGGCATCAAAGTTGGTTACTTTCATTGCCTTGTTATCCCACAGCAATTTCACATCGCCGCCTTGAAGGTCATGACCGCGTACAGCAAGGTTTGCCATTAACAATGCTTCGGTAAGCGGACCAGCCTTATCAAATGACGAGCTTAGTTCGGTTTTACCGTATCCGGCTATACAGCCTTCAACCCATTGCGCGTAGTGACCATTTGCGCCGCCTGGTACCCTTTTCCATTTCTCAGGTGCATTAGCACTTTGGGTAAGTGATTTAGGCAACAGCGTTGCAGCATCAGAATAAGTACTGGCATACATTTTACCTTTTGTACCAATGAAAAGCGTACCATTACCTTCTTCGCCGCCAAATTTTTCACTTGCCAGCAATTCATTTGGTCTTTCAGGTTCAATACCGCCATCCATCCAGTGCATGGTTACATCACCTTTGGTTTTATCGGTTTTTGGGAAAGTTAAAGTGATGTGGCTTGATGGAGGACAGCTTTCAGGGAAGCGGCCTTTTTTAAACTCGTCAACATAAACACTGCCTACGCTGGCCTGTACATCTTTAACATATTGTAAACCCAGTACACGGAAAGGAGCTTCAACAAGGTGGCAGCCCATATCGCCCAGGGCGCCGGTACCGTAATCCCACCATCCGCGCCAGTTAAACGGCACCAGTTTATCAACATAGTCTTTCTTAGGAGCAGTGCCTAACCATAAGTTCCAGTCCAGTTCTTTAGGAATATTAGGATCAGCCGCAGGCCATGCAATACCTTGAGGCCATACAGGGCGGTTAGTCCAGCAGTAAACGGTATGTACATCACCAATCAGGTCGGCATCATACCACTCTGACATGAGGCGGGTACCATCGTTTGATGAACCCTGGTTACCCATTTGTGTAACTACTTTATATTTTTTAGCCGCTTCGGTCAGTAAACGGGCTTCCCAAATATCATGCGTCATTGGCTTTTGCACGTAAACGTGTTTATTCAACTGCATGGCACTGTAAGTGATAATGGCGTGGTTATGATCTGGAGTTGAAATAGATACGGCATCAAAGTTTTTATGTTCCTTATCAAACATTTCGCGCCAGTCTTTATAATACTTTGCTTTAGGGAAAGCAGCACGTGATTTGGCAGATCTTCTGTCGTCCACGTCGCATAGGTAGGCGATCTCGGCCTTACCGCTTTTGTAAAAGTTGGCAATGTCGCTCTGGCCTTTACCGCCGGCGCCAACACTTGCAATAAGTAACTTATCGCTTGGTGCTATGTAGCCTTTACCGCCTAGTACAAAACGCGGAACAATCATAAAACCTGCCGCGGCTATTGTACCTTTTTTTAGAAATTCCCGCCTCGACGGATTGGGTGTACTTTTGTCCTGTTCTTCAGTCATTGGTTTTTTGTATTTGGATATCTGATTAATTAGATCTCGTTCTTTTTTAATGCTTCAACAGCATAATTTGCTGCTCTTGCGGTCATAGCCATATAAGTAAGTGACGGGTTTTGGCATGCAGCCGATGTCATGAAGGAGCCATCGGTAATAAATACGTTTTTGGCATCCCAAACCTGGTTCCATTTGTTAAGAACCGATGTTTTTGGATCATGCCCCATACGCGCGGTGCCCATTTCATGGATACCCCTACCCAAAAATGGATTGGAACTATGGGTTTTTACATCCTTAACGCCTGCTGCTTCCAGCATTTCCTTAGCGTCGTTCTCCATATCAATACGCATTTTTAGCTCATTGTCCTTCAATTCGGCATCAAAGGCTAAAACCGGCAATCCCCATTTATCTTTTTTGGTTTTATCAAGCGTGATCTTGTTTTCGTGATAAGGCAGGGTTTCGCCAAAACCGCCCATACCCATTGTCCATGAACCAGGTTCGGTTAGCGCGTCTTTAAATGCCGCCCCTACATTCATTTCGGCAATATTACGGCTCCAGCCTTCACGGCTTGCAGCACCCTGGTAACCAAAACCGCGGATATAATCGCGTTTTTCGCCATTCAGGTTGCGGTAACGTGGAATATAGATACCGTTTGCACGACGACCGAAATAATATTTATCCTCATACCCTTCAACCCTGCCCGAAGCGCCAACACCCAGGTGATGATCCATCACATTATGACCAAGTTCGCCGCTGCTGCTGCCCAAACCACCTTCCCAAACATCAGTAGCTGAGTTCATTAAGATCCAGGCTGAGTTAAAGGTTGACGCGTTAACGAATACTACCTTTGCAAAAAACTCATAGGTTTGATTGGTTTCGGCATCTAATACCTCTACACCTTTGGCTTTTTTAGTATCCTTATCATACAATATTTTGGTTACTATTGACCATGGGCGAACAGTTAAGTTGCCGGTGGCCATAGCTGCGGGCAACGTTGCCGACTGTGTACTGAAATAGGCCCCAAACGGACAGCCTAACCAGCATTTATTACGATACTGGCAATTGGTACGGTTATTATGTGGTACGGTGATATTGGCGGTACGGCCAATGACCATGTGCCTTGCTTCTTTATAAAATTCCTTTACCCGTTTTGATACATCCTTTTCAACAACGTTCATTTCCATTGGCGGCATAAAATCGCCGTCGGGTAAAATGGCCAAACCATCTTTATTACCTGATATACCTGCAAACTTTTCGGCATAGCTATACCATGGAGCTATATCTTTATAACGGATAGGCCAGTCAACACCGATACCATCTTTTAAGTTAGCTTCAAAATCAACATCGGCCCAACGGTATGATTGCCTGCCCCACATTAATGAGCGACCGCCAACATGATACCCTCTGAACCAGTCAAATCTTTTTATTTCGGTATAAGGGCTGTCCTTATCACTTGCCCAATAGTCAAGATTAGTTTCATTTAATGGGTAATCGCGTTTTAATACCGGATAGTCCTCGATCATTTTCTGGGTACGGCCGCCTCTGTGCGGAAATTCCCATGGTCCTTTATTAGCGTTCACATAATCTTTAATGTGTTCGATATTACGACCACGCTCCAGCATAATGGTTTTTAAACCCTTTTCTGTAAGTTCTTTGGCAGCCCACCCGCCTGAAATTCCTGAGCCAATGACTATAGCGTCATAAGTGTTTGCAGACATATTTATTCGGTTAAATGAATTTGTTTAGTACTTGGTTATTCCGTTAAATGTATGAATAAAAATTATTTTACAAATATTTTCATTGTGTTTTTTTTACACCAAGTTAGTTAGCGGTTTTCAGTTATCAATTTATAATTACCATATTCCGTTTGCCATATATTTGGCATGCCGATATCGATTGTGGAAACTCCTATGAAATCTGCTTTCTGCTTCTTATATATTCCTTTTACTCAATTCATTAACTGCATGGTCAACCGCGCGTGCTGTTAAAGCCATATAGGTTAACGATGGATTTTGGCATGAAGTTGATGTCATGCAGGCTCCATCAGTTACGTACACATTATTAACCGCATGAAGCTGGTTCCATTTATTAAGTATTGATGTTTTAGGATCATTACCCATACGTGCGCCTCCCATTTCATGAATATCCAAACCGGGCGCCCTTTGATCAGTGCTTGCTTTTATGTTGGTAAAGCCCGCGCTGGTAAACATATCACTTAACTGGTCAACGTAATCCTTTTTCATCTTCGCGTCGTTATCATCATAATCCATCGAGATCTTTAACAAAGGCACACCCCAGTCGTCTTTTCGCTGGGCATCAAGCGCTACGTAGCTGGCTTCTTTAGGTATGGTTTCGCCCATCATGTGCGATCCTACAGACCATGGCCCCAGTTCATCACTAACCAGGTTCTCTTTAAGGCTGCTACCTACACCATCCCAATCGCGCTGCCTGCGCCTGTGGGCACTAAAGCCAGACGCGTAACCACGTAAAAAATCAGTTTCCTGTTTACGCACATTTCTGAACCGGGGGATATAACCCCCACCTGCCGGGTTACGCCCGTCGGTCGTCCACTCCTTAAAGCCATCATACTCCGCACTAATGTGCGCCGAATAATTGTGGAAGGCAACATATTTGCCTAATACGCCGCTATCATTCCCCAATCCGTTAGGGAAACGGTGCGATGTAGAATTTAACAATACCAGGTTGGTATTTAACGCTGCCGCGTTTACAAAAATTACGCGTGCAAAATATTCAATGGTTTCTTTGGTATTGGTATCAACAATGCGCACACCGGTAGCCTTGCCCAGGTTTTCATCATAAATAATGGATTGTACTACTGAAAATGGCCTTAATGTTAAATTGCCCGATTTTAATGCCCATGGTATAGTTGATGAATTAGCGCTAAAATATCCGCCAAACGGGCAGCCTCGCTGACAAAGGATACGCTCCTGGCATTGCGCCCTGCCCTGATCTAAATGGACCTGGTTGGGTTTTGACAAATGCGCGCACCGTGCACTGATCACATGGCGGTTACTATATTTACTTTTAACGTGCTTGCTAAAATAATCCTCCACACTGTTTAATGGGAAGGCCGGTAAAAACTCTCCGTCGGGCAGTTCGGCCAAACCGTCTTTATTACCTGATATGCCAGCAAATTTCTCAACATAACTGTACCAGGGTGCAATATCTTTATAGCGGATAGGCCAGTCAACAGCAAAACCATCGCGGGCAGGGCCTTCAAAATCAAAATCGCTCCAGCGTTGCGTTTGCCTTGCCCATAATAATGACTTACCCCCTACCTGGTAGCCGCGTATCCAGTCAAACGGTTTATCCTGTACATAAGGGTGTTCTTTATCTTTTACAAAAAAGTGAGCGGCATCTTCATGAAAAGCATAGCAACGGTTCACAATGGGGTTGGCTTCCTGAACAGCCATAGGCAATTCGCCCCGGTGCTCAAATTCCCAGGGGTACATGTTGGTTGTAGGATAATCCTTAATGTGTTTTACATCGCGCCCACGTTCCAGCATCAGGGTTTTAAGCCCTTTTCCAGTAAATTCTTTAGCAGCCCAACCACCACTCATTCCCGAACCAATTACGATAGCATCAAAGGTGCGATCCTTAATGCTATCAATATTTAAATTAGCCATACTATTTATACTGCTTGCTTTTTCTTAACCGGATATAATGCATTGTACCTGCCTGGTACCAACTCATAAACCACCTGTTTGGTCATAAAATATTTTGAGGTGGTGTAACCGTTTACTGTTTGCCCTTTAACTATATCATAAAAGGTTTTCAATTGCGCAGGATAGGCCGTGCTTTTAGGATCTTTATCCTGTTCAATACTTAAAAGAACCTGCTCCCGCTGCTTTACATCGCATTGGCCAAATGAACGGCTATAACGTTTTTGGATAAGTTCATTAAACTGGCCCATGCCGGTCATAAAATCCTGCTGGTTTTTTGTGGTATAACAATCGTCAACCATTTTTAAAACAAACAAATGCAGTTGCAGATCCCTGGCGCCAGGCGTACTTGTTTTTGGGATAATGGTTTCGGCCATATCACCTATCAGCTTTTCCTGGTCGGCATTAATATCAACATTTTTAAGTTTGACGGTTGCTTTACCACTATCGTGCATACAGGACGGCAGTAAGGCGGCACCTCCAATAATTAAAGCCAGATTTTTTATAGCGATGCGCCTGTGCATATATGGTAAATGGTTTTAGCAATACCTTTATTAATAAACCTGCACTATAAAACGCGTGCAGGTTTATTATTTTATCAGTATGCTTTGGTTTATAAAATGATTTTCAAACTTAGTAATTTTAACTATTACTAAAAGAGTTAACAGAAAATCAATTGTATATCGAAAGTTACGGGAATAATATTAATAACCCCATTTTTTCATGATTTGTAAATCAATTTTTACACAATCAATGGGGTCTTTACCCTGGTAGGCCTCCTGTTCAATAATAAACAGCACTGTGCCGCCTTTTCTGCTGGCTGCCCTTACAACCTCTTTTACCGGCAATACACCTGCACCTAATATGGTGCTTTCAGTATCGTCGCCATCGCTTTTCATAGCAACCTTAATTTCGTCCTTTACGTGTAATGATTCAAAGCGGCCCGGATATTTATTGATAAAATCAAGCGCTACGCCGCCCGTACTAAACATATTGCCAATATCCATTTGCTGGGTCACCAGTTTAGGATCAGTGTTCTGGATAATAAAATCATATAGCGTAATATCCCCTACCTTGGTACTGATCTCGAAGTTGTGATTATGGTACCCAAATTTCATTGCTGATTTTTGACATAACTCACCGCATTTATTAAACTGTTCCATAAAACGCTTTAACCCTTCGGTATCCTTTCTAAGGCTTTCATCCAACCAGGGGCTTATTACATATTTTTGGCCAACCGTAGCTGCATCCTCAATAGTGTATTTCCAGGCATCGGTAAAATCGTTTTTGGCGGTATCCCAATGTTGGGCAGTCATTACAGTATGGCCGCTTGGCATTTTCAGTCCAAGATCAATCAGTACCTTTTTAAATTCCCTGGCGGTATATCCATAAAATTTACGGTCGATGTAATTGGCATGTTCCACATGGTTGTAACCTGCATCAGCTAATTTTTTAAGTGTTCCCTTCGGATCGGCCTTCATGGCATCGCGTACACTGTAAAGCTGTACTCCAACACGTTGCAGGCGCTTCTCTCCGGCTAATAAGTTATCAGGCAACAAGGCAGCGCCTGCAATAGCCAGGGCACCGGTTTTTAAAAATGATCTGCGTGAGGTTTGCATGGTATTTTGTTTTAAGGTTATATAATTTAGCGTCAGGAGATAAGAATCAGGAGGCAAGATAATTACATGTTTGGTTATTTTGTTCCAGTATCACCATTTTTTTTCCTGGTTCTTATAGCTTGATTCTAAATTCTTGATTCTCATTACTTGCTCATTGGAAATGCAGAAAACAATAATTTTGAATTACTAATAAAAGCGATGTGCTTACTATCAGGCGACCATGATGGCGTGTTGATAGTACCCTGCCCACCATATAAATAGGCCACCACTTTTGACGGGCCGCCACCAACTGGCATCACCCTCAGAAATACATGTTTATAAAACGGATGATCGCCGGGTTTAACTTCGTTTTTAAGGAAGGTGATATACTCTATCCATTTACCATCGGGTGATATATGCGGGAACCAGTTATTGTAATCGTCATTGGTGATCTGGGTTTGTTCGCTGCCATCGGCTTTCATGCGCCAAACCTGCATTAGTCCGCTGCGTACTGAGTTAAAATAGATGTATTTGCCATCGGGGGTATACTCGGGGCCATCATCAAGGCCGGGGCTGGTGGTTAACCTTTCTTCGGGACCGCCGCCTGATGGGATCCGGTACACATCAAACTCCTTATTGCGTTCGCCGCAAAATACGATATACTTACCATCGGGCGACCAGCCGTGCATATAACTTGCTCCATGACCTGTTTGTGTGATCCGTTTGGCTTCGCCACCTGCTGATGATACGGTATATCCTATGGAGGGCCCACCATCACCACTGCTAATAGCCAGCATTTTACCATCAAAGGACAGTACGTGATCATTATTGTTGTTTTTTGCCGGGCCTGTATTTAATACAGTTGGCTCGTTGGTTTTAAGGTTGAATTTATACAGTGAACCTTCGCTGTTATAAATAAGTGATTTGCCATCATTCATCCAGTTGGGTGCCTGTAATGATTTTGGCGACTGGTAAATAACTGTACTGTTTTGTGTAGCCAGGTCCAATAACTCAATACTGCTACCCAGGTACTCCCGGTAGGGAACCAGTGCCGTGGGCGCGGGTACAACAATGCGTACATTATTAAAGGTGGCTTTTTCAGTTACATCGGCGTTGTGCGAGCATATAAATATACCTACATAAACCTCATCGCCCAGGTCAAGGTCGCTCACTTCCTCGTTTACAAAAAGATCGCCTTTGCGGGCTACCGACATGGTGTAGGTATTCCCTTTTCTTTCCAGTTGTATAACACCGGCCCCGGTAATGCTCGATTTTTTTTCTTCGGTGATGCCGCTTACTGTTTTGCGGTATTGTAATGATGTTAAACCATCGCCATGCACAACCGCGTTAATGTGTTTTGAATTTGAATCGAGCGAGGTACGTATCATCAATCCTACTTTACGATGTGCCTCGACCCCCTTTCCTATAAAAGCGGCATTGGTGCGCAATATAAAATCGCCTTTCATGCGTTTCCATACAAAATGAAAAGCATCGCTCGTGGCCCAAATATTAGTGCCGGATCCCGCTAATTGGTATTGTTGTAGTTTGGCATCGTACTGGGCGCTGCCCTTATGTTTTACTATGCCTACATCGGTTTGATCATCAAATATACCCAGCCCTGCAGTTTGTGCATTTGCTTTTTGGTTAAGAAGAACTACGCATGGCAGGCAGAAAAACAAACAAAATATTTTAATACGCATTAGTTTTGGTGTTTATGTTACACTATAATTGGCCTTACTAAGTTATAAATTCCATTTGTAAATAAAATAGTACTATTTTAACCATAACACATATTTTACACAGCCCAATTTACCCCATGATATTGGTTTAACAAAAAAGGAGTGACACGTTAAGCAGCCACTCCTTTTAATTTTTATAGGAACTTAATCATTATTCAACTGCAAGCAATGTTTTAGCTTCCTTAGGAAATTCTGCAACGGGTGCTACTACTATAGGTTTTACAGTGCAGTACTCCAGCAGAAATTGTTTTTTAGAGTCGCGGTATGAGCTTACTGCACCTATCATGCTCATGAATTTAATGTAACACCAGGCCAGGTCAAGCTGGTATGATTTAAAACCTGAGCGGGCGCTTTTAGGGAACAGGTGATGGTTATTATGCCATTCGCCGGCCACGTAGCCAGGCCATAGCTGATTGATAGACATATCCTCGCGGTTATGGTCGATGCCATCACGACGTTTATCCTGACCTTTGCCGTGGCCCTCATAATTAAAGGTACGCACGCCTACAGCCCATATACCAGCCGAGCCAAAAACAGCACAGGCCAGGCCCATGCCACCTAATAAATAAAATGCCGCGAACCAAAAGCCCCAGTTAAGTATAATACCGGCAATGGTGCGGTAAGGGTTGGCAATGGTTCCCCATTTTTGATATTGGGCATAAGTATTAGGCATTACGCCAACGTGTTTCATTAAATTAATGCAGCGTTTATAATCGGCCTCGCTCAAACTACGGGCAACCGGCTGGTGGTTCACATCGGCCAAAAAACAATACATAAAACCGCCCTGGGCATTGTAAGGATCGCCGGGCTGATCAGATAGCGCATGGTGCACGTGGTGCGATATGGCATATATCTCTTCAGGAATAATTTTAAGGGTAAGATTCTGTGTGAAAAATCTCCAGAATTTGTTACTGAAAGTGTAAGCGCCGTGAGTGCAATACCTGTGGTGCCATATAGTGCCATGCGTACCCATGATGATCATGCTATACACAAAGGCAACTATTAAACCTGTTATGGTGAAATACTTAAATATGAAGAGGGCCAAAAACGGCACCAATGCCAACACCAAAAACCAGCTTAAAAACGACAACCAATTTTTTTTATCCTTAAATACGTTTAGTCTTGAAAAAAATTCTTTTACAATTTTACCGTTGGTCGGTTTTGCAAGGTTACCATTTTCATCCGTCCAGCCGTACGAAGGTGGTTCCAGCACTGAGTTTAAAAAAGCCATTAAGTTTCGGGATATTTAGTTTAAAAAGGGAATAGTTTAATTGCTCACAATTTAGTAATAAATATCACTAAATTGTCATTTTATAAATATAAATATGATTTCGGCTAATCCCTACTAAAACTTAAACCCTTTTCGGAATAGTCCTTTGGGTTGTAAGTGGGTATTAGTTTAAGTGGTGAGAGTGCAGTTGATCAAAAATTATCTGATCCCTTTAACTGTTGCGGATTTGCGATTAAGGCTCTGGGCTCAATACTTATTATAATAAACTCCAAAACATAAAGTTTATTTCAATCTATTTAAATATTGTCAGGATGATGTCAGAATGGTGGTCTGAACCAAGATTGTCTGAACAGGGTTTTTTGGGATTAAGGGATTACCACGATTTCGTTAGCTTAACATAATTTCGCCTTTCGCCTTTATTCCCCCGCTACTAAACAGCGTTCGCCCATAAGCAGGGCAATGCAATGTTCATAATTATCAGGCATCTGAATTTGCTCCACCTCTCTCATATAGCTTTGTTTAATTTCCTTACGGCGGCGGGCCTCAATAAACCGTCTTACCTGTTCGCGGTTTTCAAGTATAAGGCCGGGTACCTTTACCGGTTTGTTATTATCATCTTTAGCAACCATAGTAAAATAACTGGTGTTGGTGTGCATTACCGAGTTGTTCTTGATATTTTCTGATATCACCCTGATACCTACTACCAATGACGTTCTACCCACATAATTAACCGATGCCATGAGCGATACCAGCTCGCCCACTTCTACAGGATGCAAAAAATCAACCGTATCAATTGAGGCGGTTACGCAGTAATAACCGGCATGTTTGGCAGCGCATACATAGGCTACTTTATCCATAAGGGATAATAAAATACCCCCATGTATCTTCCCCCCGAAATTGGAGTAAGAAGGTATCATCAGTTCGGTAATGGTGGTTTCAGAAAAACTTACCGTTTTATAATCGGCTTGATCAGTTAAGGCTGTCATGTGCTATATGTTATGGTTACAAGTTTAAGCATCAAAAGGCAATTATTGCAACAATTGTATTACATACAATTAATCAATTAAACTTAATTAAAACTTTGTTGTCAATAGCCTAAATTAAACCTGAACTATGACCAGACCATTACTACTTACTTTTATTTGCTCTCTTTTTTTAACGCAGGCCTTTGCACAGCAGGCCCGCCAGGTTAGCGGCTCGGTCATTGATACTGTAGGTACAGTACCTGGTGTTACTGTAAAATTAACTTCTGATAAGGATAGCGTAACCGTTGCCACGGGTATCAACGGTACTTTTAATTTCCCCGCTGTTACATCAAAAAACTTTAAAATAACCATAAGTGGTATTGGATATCAGGAACTGGTACGCCGTTTTGTAATGGATAATGACACCAAACCCATAATACTTGGCCCAATTAAGATAAAAGTACAAACCAACTTTTTAAAAACTGTTAAAATAGTTGCTGAAGCAAACCCCATCAACATCAAAGAAGATACGGTTGAGTACAAGGCAAGCGCATATAAAGTACGGGAAGGATCGCCGGTGGAGGACCTGCTTAAAAAACTGCCAGGTGTAAGTGTTGATAAGGATGGCAACGTAACGGCCCATGGTAAACAAGTAACTAAGGTGCGGGTTAACGGCAAGGATTATTTTACCGGCGATGTACAAACAGCCACACAAAACCTGCCTGCCGATATTGTGGAGAATATACAGGTAATTGATGATTATGGCGATCAGGCTAATTTAACCGGCATAAAAACCGGCGACCCTGATAAAATACTCAACATCACCATACAAAAAGGCAAAAGCCGTGGCAATTTTGGCCAGGGAAGCGTTGGCGCGGGTAATGACGACCGCTACCAGGCGCGTTTATCGGCCAATACGTTTATGGATGCCCGGCAGATAGCCCTTATTGGTACATTGAACAATACCAATACCAACTCCTTTAATCTGGGCGGCAGCGGCGGCGGGGGCGGCAGGGCCGGTCGCGGTGGAGGCGGTGGCGGCGGTGGCAGCTCGCAGATCAGTACCGCAAATGGCATTACCACCAACCGTTCTGTAGGTACCAATTACCGCGACGACTGGAGCAAAAAAATGACCGTTTATGGCAGCTACAGCTTTGCTGATAAAGACAAAGAGCAGAGCACAACCACCGTAC
>Ga0193717_1001427_pt1 | contig 14672 bp, 9 predicted proteins | sample U2c2metaG_FD_145900 | JGI IMG/M metagenome (GOLD analysis project Ga0193717, IMG submission 145900) | Soil microbial communities from a riparian zone of the East river system, Colorado, United States - U2c2 | ecosystem: Environmental > Terrestrial > Soil > Riparian zone | place: USA: East River... | reverse complement strand
ATCTCCGCTGAGGGTATTGGTGTGAATGGAGATGGTCAGCCTGTCATCGTCACCGGCGGTCACTTGCATGGTAGATCCTTTGTCTTCCACCGCTGGCAGGTTGTATGTCAGCAGTGTGCGATCATCCAGTTCAAGAAGGGCCTTGCAGGGGGTGCTTGAGGGGGGAGTGAAAGAGAACTGTCCCATGCCGAAACGGAGGCTTTGAAAGTGTGCGATCGTATCCCCGGCAACGTTGATGAGGGAGCCTTTACAGTGCAGTCCTTTGCCCGACCGGTCGGCGATGCGGAAGGCTACGCGGTTTGGAAGGCCTTGTACGAGGGAGCCTCCTTCGGGGAAGAACTGGACGTCGTAGGGGGGTGGTTGGATTACGGGCGATGTCGTGGAAGTTGGGATATTGGGGAGGGTAGTGGTGGTATTGGGGAGGCTGGCCGGGAGAGCCTGAAGCGTATTGAGGATGGTGATCGTTTTTTCGAAATAGACTTCGGGCCCTGCGTTGATCATCCACCGGGTATAGGCGCGGAAGATGTAATTCCCGGAATGGATGGAGAAGGGCAGTTGAAAAGAACCGTTGCCGAGACCATCATCGAGGGCGATCTTTGCCTGGAGGGCCGGGTGCTGGTCATTGGAAATCACCTCGACATATGCAATTTTGCTCAGGTCGATCTGCCGGTGTGAGGCCGCATCCACTACATACAATTTGAACCAGAGGATCTCGCCGGCGAGGTAAAATTCTTTATCGGTGTGAACGAAGATCTTCTCCTCTGCCTGCGCCTGCACTAAAAGGAACCGGGTGAGTAAGATAATAGTAAAGATGATTCGATTCATGTTGAAATAAGTTGGGATCACCAGAATGAGGGTTTTTGGTTGGTACCGCCTTGCAGCCGGCAATCGACGCATCGTTTGGAGCTGAGGATCGTTGAGTTTCCGCTGAAATGATAAGGCGCGACGGTCGTATCGGCATAGTCGTAGAGCTGCCAGTTGGACTGATTTGTAGCGATGGTTACGGAATTACACGAGGGGTCCGGGATATTTATCACCTGTGTGCCCGGGATGAAAAGCCGCTGCTGTTGTATCGTTCCGGCGCTGAGGTAACCGATCACGGCTTCATTGGGGTCAGTGAGACAGTGATAGTTGCCGCTTAGCTGAGAGGGTTGCGGGTCGAAGAGCGAGCCCAGGTTCTGGGTATTTTTTTGCAGGATCTGCCAGTACTCATAAGCCGTCCGGGTGAGCACAGACTGGCTGGCCAGGATGCTGTATCGGACGCTGAGTCTTTGGTCATTCTGCGGTATGATGGTGAGAGGCGCCTGGCTGATACGGTCCTCGCCTAGATTGGTTGAATTACCGAGGAGGATATTCGTGGAATTGTTAGATTTCCAGCAGGTATAGGTCTGGTTGGTAGAGTCGGCGTAGACGAGGAGACCGTTTTGCAGAACCAGTTCGGCGTCTTGTACTGAATGATATTCCCATGTCTCAGTAAAGGTCCAGAAATAATAATGGCTGTTATTAGCCGGATCGAGCGTATTGATACTAACGGTTACATCGCTAACGCTGTCCTTTGGTCCCCAGCTCAGGCTGTCGATCGGGGGTGATGTCAATACAGGGACGAGATCGGAGAGGTATTTGCTTCCGTTGTGGGTCTGTATCTGCAGCTGGAATTTTTCCGCCGGGTTGAGGGAAAGCTGGGCGGTCATATAGACGCCGTTGCCTTGTTCCGGAATGGGGTAGGTATCCCCGGCGTTGCCCAGGATCGTCAGCTTCGCCTGTAGTTCGGGCGTGAAGGCTCCGGCGCTGTCGCCGATCTTTTGGGTGCGGGACAGGCGAAAGGTGCTGGTGTTGCCGGCTCTGCTGTTTAGCATTCCGTCCACGACCAAAAGGTTGATATTTGTCTTTTGGGCGGGGGCAGTATAAGTTTGTTTGCAGCCGGGGGCCGCGAGGATGAGGGAGCCGATGAGACACGCGCCTGGCGACGGGATCAGGCGCCGCAACTGCGGAAGGCTAACAGAAATGATCAGCTGCCATAAGCGGGTGAGTCGATTGGTTTGCATTGCGTTCAAAATCTGATGTTATAAGATACAAATGGGATGGCGGTGCCGAAAATGGATAGTTTGTATCCTTTTATTATGCCGTTCTCCTCTGTGAAATAAACGGAATATGGATTTTTACGGGCCGTAAGGTTATAAACCCCGAAGGACCAGGAATTGTGGAATACCTGGTGCACCTTATGGTTGCCGTCCATATTGAAAGAAAGGTCGGCGCGGAAATAGTCAGGGATCCGGAATTGGTTGCGATCTGAGTAATAGACCCGCTGCGAACCTCCAAGCTCGAAAGTAGCTACTGGCAGGGTGATAGGACGTCCTGTACTATAGACTGTGTTCACTGACAGGCTGTAACGGTGAGAGAATCGATAGTTGCCGACAAGATTTGCGCTGTTGGGCCTGTCAAAATTGGCGGGATAATAATTCCCTTTATTTATGATCTCACCGGCCAATGGATCGTCCATTTTGAGGAGGGTGCGTGACCAGGCATAGCTAAACCAGCCGTTGAGCTTCCCGGCCGGTTTTTTTACCAGGAACTCTATGCCATAGGCTTTCCCGCAGGTATTGATCACATCTGTTTCGATGTGAGGGTTGAGCAGCAGCGTGGCGCCACTCTTATAATCCAGGTAATTGCGGATCGTTTTGTAATAGACTTCTATCGAGGTTTCGATCGTATTGGACCGGAAATTCCTGTAAAATCCGAGAGAGACCTGGTTGCCGGTTTGAGGAGCGATATGCGGATCGCTCAGTTTCCATACATCGGTCGGAGAAATAGCGGTAGTATTGGAAAGGAGGTGTATGTATTGCCGTAAGCTATTGTAGCTGAGCTTGAAGGATGCGTTATCCGTAAGCACATAGCGAAGGGAAAGGCGATATTCCGGTCCCCCATAGGTCTTTATATTCTTGCCGGATCCGTAATGGGTTGTGGTCACTATGCTGGAACCTTCAAGGGGCAGACCCGGTTCGTAATTGTTGACATCGTGGGGTCCGAGATAGTTGAACAGGGAGAATCGCAGTCCGGCGTTGAGGGCAAGACGGGGCGTGATAGAAAGCTGATCGCCTGCATAGATGGCGGATTCGAGGGCCTGTTCTTTAGGGACGAGATCCTGCGTAACGAGGGAGGCGCTGCCGGTTGGCAGCATACTGCCCGGCCGGAATTGATAGTGGATCGTGCTGAGACCAAAGTCCAGCGCATGGCGCAGGCCCGGATTATAATTAAAGTCCGCGCGGAAAGAGGACTGGTCAAGGTTATAGGTGAAGTTGTAGGCTGTTACGGGATTTTTGTTATCAGACTGGGAATACTGGTAATGATCCAATCCGGCGGTGAGGACCCCATAGAACTGATTGGAGAAGATATGTTTCCATTTTATATTGGCGTTCCGGTTGCCATATTTATAAAGCGTATCGTTGTTGAGACGGAACTGATCATTGCTGATATATCCGGTAAAAAAGAGACTGTTCTTAGGATTGAAAGTATGGACGATATGCAGGTCTGCGTCGTAAAAAGAGGCAGTGCTGTTGCTGTATTCATCATTGGGGAGCGCCTTTAGCAGCCAGTTGGAATAGGTGGTCCGGCCGCTGGCGATGAAGGTGGTCTTGTCTTTTATGAGCGGTCCTTCGAGGGTAAGCTTGCTGGTGAGCGGTCCTATTCCGGCGCTGCCCGAAAGTTGTTTGCTATTTCCATCCCTGGTAGAAACGTCCAGAACGGAGGAAAGGCGTCCGCCATATTTTTCAGGAATGGAACTTTTATAAAGTTCTACTGCCTTGATAATATCCGGATTGAAAGCGGAGAAGAAGCCAAAAAGATGAGAAGGATTATAAATGGTTGCATCGTTAAAAAGGATGAGGTTCTGGTCAGCCGATCCTCCCCGGACATTGAATCCGGTACTGGCTTCGCCGACGGAGGTGACGCCAGGCAGGGTAAGAACGGCGCGCAGGACATCCGATTCTCCCATGACAGCGGGGATCTGCTTGATCGTCCGGATGCTGATCCTCTCCACGCCCATTTGCATGGCTTTGATATTGGATTTTTTTTCGGATACTACCGTAGCGGCTACCAGGGTAGGGACGAAATCCTCCATTTCGATGTTGAGCTTACCATCCGAATGCAGCATAATCTGGCGTCGGGTGTCTTTCATACCTGCGCTGCTGACCCGGATGACATGCCGGCCTTTGGGCAGCCGAAGCGAGAAATATCCATAGGCATCCGTTATGGCGCCAATGGGTGGATCATCAAGATAAACAGCCGCGCCGACCAGGGCTTCCCCGTTCCGGGTGTCCCGTATATAACCGACCAGCGTCGCGTTGCCCGGCTGCGGCCGGCCGGAGGGAACACCGATCTCAAATAATTTATTCTCGAGGGAGGCGCGGAGTGCTTTTGTGGCAGAGTGGTCCTCTACGGTCCAGCTAGTATCGTGTGGTGCGTTTCCGGTGCTGTCACCGGAGGTTAGTGTGGTCCGAATGGCGTTGTGCCGGGTGATGTATATGTTGTTATCGGGACCCATGGCATAATGAAAGATAGTGTTCTTGAAAGCCTGGTCGAGCAGGTCATTGACGCGCGCATGTCTTGCTCTCAGGTTAATGACGATGCTATCGGTCTCGGCCGGATCGTAAGAAAAGTGATAATGGGTTATGGACTCTATGCGGTCAACGAACTGCGGAAAGGAAAGGTTGAAGAAGTCTCCGTCAATGGTTCGGGTATCCTGGGCCTGTGCGATCAATGCCGGGGCGAGTATTAAGTGCAAGAAGAGCAGGAAACGCTGCATTTTCAATTCTTAAATTTATTATAGTATTCTGCGACCCTGGTGAGGGTGTTTACGGCATCTTTTCGGAAACGGAGGCGGGATCTTTTCACAAAATCCCTTATCAGAGTTCTATCGGATCCGAAGGCGTCGAGCATGTTTCGTTCCGAATGGACGGCGTAAAAGCTACCTCTCACTACCAGATAGTAGTAATCGTATTGCCGGTAATTGGAGAGGTTCTCTTCGGCCTTGCCTGTGACCTGGATCTTTTTTTCATGCCGGACGAGGGCGATAGTCTTTCCCTGATAGAGTTCTTCATAAAAGCCGGAGGCAGGAAGACCCACATCGTTGCTGTCGGAGGCCAGGTAAAGAAACCGGTGTTGCGCGACCGTAAAATATTGGATCTTTTCCGGGAGCAGCTGGAAGTTGAGGTCTTTTTGTTCGTTCTTCATGACCACTACGTCTTTTGTCAGATCGTAGGAAAGGCGGACAAAGGGAAAAAGGACGCCGTCGTATAATATGGACCCTGTAAGAAGCGTATCCGATATAAAAAAAGGATGTCCCTGTGGATGATGGTCATAACCACTGTATAGCGGGCCGTTGTATAACCTGTCGCGGGCTGCGTTGCTGTTGGTATAGACTTCGACAGCCTGTGTAATGGAGGTGTACTGGAATGCGCTGTCAGGGGGAGATTGGGCGTTGGTCTGCAGCATAAAAAGCAGACCAGTGGCAATGAAGAGACGGGATAAGAGTTTTTCTGATCTCATAGCAATCGTTTGGCCATCCACAATATAACTTTTATTTCCGAATTTATTGTAGCCGGGAGGCAATATGGTTAAGGGCAGAAACTTATGGAGATTCGCCCATTTAGCCTATAGGAAAGTACCTAGTTTCTAAATTAGTTGTTCTAAATAGCCATTCCCGGCTGAAGTATCGCTAGCTTTTACGTTATAGTGGTGACAGGTTGCAAGGGACCCCGACTCAAGGTTGTGGTTGGGGTAAATCAGACGAAGACTATGGGTGAAACATCACTACCAGCCGGAAACAGTACTCTTGAAACGCTATTCTTTTATAAGAATGGATGCAGACTTTTCTGGTTAGCCTGGCTGGTCTTGTTTTCACTCTCCTGGACCTATGGGATACATGACACTGATTATAAGATCCAGGCCAATATTATTTACCGGTTCACAAAATATGTCGACTGGCCGGTCAATAGGAAAAATGGCGATTTCATAATTGGGATAGTCGGAGAGTCGCCGCTTTATGATGATCTAAAGACCTTATGTGCGAATAAAACAGTCGGAAACCAAAAAATCGTTGTTATGAAAATGTCTCCATCTGCAAATTCCTACAACTGTCACATGCTTTTTATCAGTGAAGAAGAGAGTGGCAGCTTGAAAAAGATCGACAGGCTCACAGCGGGAGATCCGATCTTAATTATTTCGGAATCGGAGGGCCTTGCCCGCAAAGGGTCATGTATAAATTTTATTACGGTGGACGAACGGCTGAAGCTGGAGATCAATAAAAGCAATGTCGAACAAAGGAACCTGCATATTGCTTCCCAGCTCCTTGAATTAGGGATAATTATAAAATAGGAATACGTGCGATACATGAACATTACTATTAAGAAGAGGATATACTGGAGCTTCTCCTTGCTGGTGTGCTTGTTCGTAGCCAATGGCATCTTCACCATTATTACCTTAAGTAATAATAAAGATGCATCTTCCCGCCTTTCAAGGGTAATCGACCCTTCACTGCAGGGCATTGACGAGTTTAAGAAAATGATGCTCGAATCGAAAATGTACACGACCAATTGGGTGTTCCTGAGATATAAGCAGGAAGATAAGGAGCAGTTGAAAGAGCTCCACTTCACGGATTACCGGAAATTAAGGTCCCGCCTGGATGGTTACGCTGAACAATGGACAAATAAAGCCTGGGCCGACAGCCTGGACAGAGTATATGCCGGATTTGAACAACTGCTGCGCATAGAGAGGGGTATAATGGGGTCCTTAAAGGAATTCAAGGATTATGATGATCCTGTGACCAAACTAGAGTCAGAACGGAAGATCGAAGAGGAAGTCCTGCCCAGAACTACGGCATTGATGAACTCTTTAAATAATATCAACACTTTTGAGCGGGGAATAAGGAACGAGGTCAACAGCAGGGTGGAGAGTGATTCCAGACTGTTAAGTAAGGTAATCATTGGACAATCCGTCATTATCATTTTTATTGGGATCTTCCTTTCATTGTATTTTGCAAATATTATCATCAGTCCGATCAATAAGCTAAGGCATATCGTAAATGACCTGGGCAAAGGCATTACCCGGGTAATAGAACATAATGGCAAAGGAGATGAGATCGGGGAAATGGTCCGATCGGTCAATAATCTTTCTGAAAAGCTGAGGGTAACCGCAACTTTTGCGCACGAAGTAGGCATTCGCAACTTTAATATACATTTTCAACCGCTTAGTGATGAGGATACGTTGGGGAAGTCCCTGATCTCCATGCGCGACAATTTGAAGGCAAGCGAAATGGATCTGATGCAAAGTGCGGCGGACCTTAGCAAAAAGGAACGGCTTCTGCAGGCTGTCGGTTCGGCGACTCACGAACTCCTTAGTAATATTGATTTTGAGACGGCAATAGGGAACGCCATCCGCCTGTTGGGTTCGCAAATGGGAGTTGATAAGGTGGTGACCTACCGTAATTATTCCGACAATCTTACCAATGATACATATAGCAGCCAGCTGGCTTGCTGGAACAGTCTCACTGATGAAATTGAATATCATTCGAAGGAATCCCAGTGCGTCCCTATTCATTTGATGGTGGATATACAGCGGGCTCTGGTAGCAAATAAGATCTTCTATAGTGCCATTTCCGATCTGAAAGACCGCGATGCAAAGGAATGGCTGGAAGGAAAACAGGTGAGGTCGGTAACTTTTATTCCCGTATTTGCGGAAGAAAAATTATGGGGGTTTGTTTGTATAAAGGACTGTAAAACGGAACGTGAATGGACCCCGGCCGAACTCTCCGTCCTCGAATCATTTTCGAGCACATTGGGATCGGCGATCGACCGTATACAGATGGAGCAGCAAAAGAACAATGCGGAAGCGGCCAATATTGCCAAGAGCGAATTTATGGCCAATATGAGCCATGAATTACGTACTCCGATGAATGGTATCATAGGGTTTACAGAGCTTGTCCTGACGACCGATCTTAAGAAAATACAAAGAGAGTATCTGCAGAATGTCAATAAATCCGCGTACAATTTGCTGGCTATCATCAATGATATACTTGATTTTTCCAAAATAGAAGCAGGCAAGCTGATCATCGACAATACGGCTTTTAAGCTCGACGAATTGGTCGAAGAGACGATGGATATCCTGTGCATAAAAGCCCAGGAAAAGAATCTTGAGCTGGTCTGCAACATCGATCCCCGGCTTCCTTCCCAATTTTCCGGCGACCAGGGGCGGATAAGACAAATCCTCGTAAACCTGATGGGCAATGCGATAAAATTCACCGCGAAAGGGGAAGTTGTAGTAAGTGTCCGGCAGGAAGCGTCCGTCTATGAAAATGATGGCAAGAAGTTCATGGATATAACTATATCGGTGAAGGACACGGGCATAGGGATCGTGCCGGAGAAGATAAATGCTGTGTTCGAGAGTTTCACGCAGGCCGACTCAAGCACCACCAGGAAATTCGGCGGTTCGGGTCTCGGGCTTACGATCTCCAAAAGCCTGGCGGAACTGATGGGAGGAAGCTTAGGGGCAGAAAGCGAATTTGGCAAGGGAAGCGAGTTTACCCTGCGGCTTGGCCTGGAGATATACGATGAACATCCCCGCGTGGAACTGACTTCGAAAGGCTCGTTGAGGAAGGTCCTGGTGATAGATGACAATATCACCAACTGTGTATTGATGGAGGGGATCTTCGGGCATTTACATATTCCGTGTACGATCTGTTATAGTGGCGCGGAGGCATTGAAGATCATCGGGAAAACTCTCGAAGACGGGCAACCGTTCGATCTTATCATCACCGATAACCAGATGCCGGAAATGGATGGTATTACTTTGGTAAGAAGGATCAAGGAAATGATTGAGGGACATGCCCAGCCTTTTATCCTTATGCTCTCCTCCCTGGAAAGAAGAATTTTCCAGCCGGAGGCGGAAACCATCGGCATCCATAAATTCCTTTCCAAACCGGTAAAGCTGATGGAATTGATGGACTTGTTGTCCGTACAGTTCGAACAAACCTATTTGCATAAAGAGCCGCTTGTCGCCCTACCGGTAACCGGCAAAATATTTCAAAGCAGGAAGGTATTGGTGGCTGAGGATAACCCGTTGAACATGTTACTCATTTCGGAGGTGTTGGGCAATATGGGACTCGAGGTAATTAAGGCGGGCAATGGAGAAGAGGCGATTGCCATGCTGATCCAGCATGATCCTGCGCTGGTCTTTATGGATGTCAATATGCCGGTGATGGATGGGTATACTGCTACGAAGAAGATCCGGTCGTCGGCTGAGCCATACTGCAATGTTCCCATCATCGCCCTGACGGCGGATGCGATGGAAGAGGATAAAGAGCGATGCAGGAAGGCGGGTATGAATGACTTCGTGTCCAAGCCATTCCGCCTCATTGAAATAGAGTCTGTCATGAATCATTATTTAATATGCGCTTAGCCAATGAAAAAAAGCACGATCGTTGAGATCATTTCCGCATTCCTTATTTTTTTATTTCTCTATGCTGCATTAAGCAAGCTGCTAGAGTTTGATAAGTTCAGATACCAGATAAGTCAATCCCCCTTTATAATCCGTATTTCCCGATTTGTCGTTTGGGCCATCCCGGTAAGCGAAATACTGATCTCGGTCGCCCTGTTTGTCCGAAGGACAAGGTCTGCCGGTCTGTATTCGGCATTTTTCTTAATGCTCCTGTTTACGGGATATATATTTATAATGCTGAGATATAGCCCCTATTTGCCCTGTTCATGCGGAGGGGTTTTATCAGTGATGTCCTGGAAACAACATTTTGTTTTCAACCTGGTATTTACCGGTTTGGCATTGTCCGGCATAGTGATACAAAATACGAATTCAAGAAAAGACCATAGTAAGAATGCGTTGACAGGAATGAAGCTGAACACCTGAATAAAAAAGTAAGCATCTATTAACACCAAAGTTTTTTGTGCTTTTTGATTTACAAAAGCAGAATTGACCATGAAAAAACAAATCTCCGTAGTGGCCATTGCCGTTCTTTTTGCTGTCGTATCCGCATTTGCGGGAAAGGTCAAACAAACTCCGATCCAATGGTGGAATGTCGACCATCCTTTTGCCGGAAGCCCCGGTATTTACCAATTGTCAGCGACCCAGATAAAAGGGATCTACTGCCCTGGCAACAACAATGTTGAATGTGCCTATTTGATTAGCAACACCAGTACAATCATTAAGAAGCCTTTTTAGGAACCGAATTTGATATGGCCGGCTGGGGGTACGAATCCTGGCCGGCTATATTAGTTTTAATACTTTATCATGAGAAGTTTTCTTTATTTGATGATATTATCCCTGCTGGCGGCGTCCGTCATACTGGCCATCTTTCATTATGGCGACCTTCCCAACAGGCGTAAAAATGGATTCAAGCGAAGTTATTTTCAAGGGGCCTACTCCGGATGGCAGGAGAGGAAGCTTCGGGATACACTATATGACATCGTGGGGGTGACGCCGTGGACTATTTATATCAGCACGGCAACAGAAGGCGAGGTGCTTGAGGTCGGGAAGGATCTAAAAGGGAAGATAAAGAGGATCAGGATCCCATTTTTTGCCCGATGGTATGACAGCTTACAATTCAGCAGCCTTTCGATCAGGATCGATTCCCCCCATATTTATCTTTTTGCCGAGAACAAGCCGGCCATTGTTAAGACCAATTTCGACTCCACGTCGTTTGAGTTCCGGATACTGCCGCCGGGTGCATTTAGCCGCGAGGTTATGGCAGGTCCGGATTGCTTCATATTAAGAAAATTAGAACACCGGTTGACCGACCAGCTATTTGTCCGATATAATTTCAGCACGGGGTTATTGAAAAAAGAAGTGAATATTTCGGAGACATATGGCGATGGCGGGATCATATCTGATGGCCAATTGCATTTCGATGACAGCACAAAGAAATTATATTATATTTATTATTATAAGAATTTGGTGTTGTCCTTCGATACGTCGCTAGCGTCTGCAAATAAATTCGCTTCGATCGATACGACCACTTCATTTAAAATGAAAACCGGGTTGGTGGAGAATAGTGGCACCAGGGCATTTACGAATATTACTCCGGCCAATATTATCAACAGGCTCAATTACGTACAGAATGGTCTCCTTTTCAATATGTCGGCGCTGAAGGCGGACAATGAAACGGACCAATTCTTTTCCGATCACTCGGTCATAGATATTATCGACCTAAAGAATGGGAAATACCTGAGGAGTATGAGTTTGCCGCTTTCTAACGGGGCCAGGCTTTCACAGTTCGTTATTTCGGGCAACAAGCTTGTTGGTTTGTATCCAAACAGTATTATTATTTATGATTTGAGCCTGGAGCTGGGCCGGCAGGGTCAGTAACCTTTGTTTTGGGTCAGGAACGGATTTACAGCTCTCTGAGCCTGGGGAACCGGCCATAAGGCGTCTGTCGTCTGCCAGCTAGCCGGCTTTAATGCTCCGATGACAGGATCGGCCTTACCCGTCCTTTTCAAATCAAGCCAGCGATGGCCAAACTCTGCAAACAGTTCGATCCTTCTTTCCTGTTGAAGGGCCGACGCCGTAGCATCCGGGGAAAGAGAGGGCGACAGGGCAGTCAGGCCGGCTCTTGCGCGAATGATGTTCAGATCGTCGATGGCTCCTGAAATATTGTTTTGGTGCGTTCTTGCTTCCGACCGTATTAAATACTGCTCCGCGAGGCGAAAAACGACATGGTACTCGGTCACCGAACCTCCTCCGCCGTTTTTGTACTTGTAAGGATAATAAAACGTTTGTCCGCCGATGGCCGTGTTGCCCGTCCATACCGTAAATCTGTTATCGCCCGGTTCAAAGGCGGTGACGAGGTCGTTGGTCAAAGTAAAAGCCGGAATCAGTCCGGGTAAACCGGGAATGAAGTTGGCGGCTTCCTGGGTATTTAAGGACGGGATCACGGGCATTAATTGCCATATGGTCTCGTTGCTGGAATTAAGAAATACGGACTCGGGACCGGATAGTGTGTAGGAGCCGGAGCCGATAACCGAAGATGCCTGTGATTCAGCATCGGCCCACCTGGCAGTATACAGGTAGACCCTTGCCAGCAGTGATGTCACCGTCCACCTGTTCGGGCGCACCCTTTGAAGGGTAGGATAGTCGGAAGGTAACAAGGTTTGCGCGCGGGTCAGATCCGTAATTATCTGTTGATAAATTTTCGGGGAGGGTGTCCTGCTCAAAGTATCATTTATCCGATAATCCGTTGAGGTTACCAATGGAACATCCCCAAAGAGGTTAAGGAGATAGAAATAGCAAAACGCACGGCTGAACAAGGCTTCTCCCAATAATTGTTTTTTGGTGGCCGGCCGCAGACCGGTGGAATTTTGAATGCCCTGAATACAGGAATTGGCCCCATATATCGTCGAATAAATAGACCAGACGGTCGCGGTGTATTGATTATCGGGTGAGCAGGCGTCGTTGGCCAGCTGGAGGTAGTTGTTATCATTGGAGGTATTGACAAGCTCGTCGGCGCTCAAACCGGGGAGCACTGTCAGGTAAGTGCTTACCGGAAGGGAAAGTTCCATATCGCTGTAAATACCCACTACTGCAGCCGTGGCTGTTTTGTCATCGGTAAAAACCTCATTTTCGTTCAATTGGTTGACGGGCGGAGCGATCTCGACGAATTTTTTGCAGGAGGAGAGCGCTGCCACGAACAGCAGGATGCAGAGGCTTTTTATACAGGTAGTTGTTTTCAATTTTGCTAGTTAAAAGGTGATTTGCATGCCTGCCGTCAGCATTTTTAGCGGAGGCAGGACGGATAAATTGATGAACTCAGGATCTCCGCCCCTATATTTTGTCAGGGTGACCAGGTTCTGCCCCTGAAGATAGAACCTGATGCCTTCAGCCTTGATCCGGCCGCTCCATTTAACAGGCAGGCTATAAGACAATGCCGCATTCTTTAAGCGAATGAAAGATGCGTCACTGACAATGCCATCGGAAGCGGAGCTATAGTAACCATAAGCCGTGGAGCCCAGATCGCTGTTGGTATAAAGTTGGGTGTTCGTGATATCGCCGGGTTTTTTCCACCGGTTTAATACAGCGGCCGGCTGATTGGTCATGCTGCCGGGTGTAGGGTTACTGTAGGCTTCGTTAAACCTCTCCTGTTTTACAAACTGGAAGAACAGGGTCAGGCTGAGGCCTTTGTATTGAAACCGGTTGCTAAACCCTCCATAAAAAGCGGGTGTCAGGTCTTTTATTACGGTGTAATCGTCCGGATAGGATGGCGTTGAAGTATTATGACCGTTCTTGTCCGTGAACTGAAGGATCCCCGTTTGAGGATCGACGCCGGTAGTGTGGACCAGCTTTATGATGTTGAGCGGCTTGCCGATCTCATAGCTGCCGGCATACGCGGAGGAAGAAAGGTTCGGGAGTTTCAATAGTCTGTTTCGCGCAAATGTCAGATTCAGGGAGGCATCCCATGTAAAGTTTTTGGATTTAACGATGGCTGCATTCAGCTGGTATTCCCAGCCGTTATTTTGCACGAGAGCCGGCAAATTCTGAATGATGCCGTTAAAACCGGTTTGGATGGGGAGCGCCGCCTGGACGAGCTGGTTGGAGCTTCGGTTGTTGTAATAGCTGATCATAGCAATTATTCGCTCATTTGAACTTCCCAGCTCAAGCCCGAATTCCATTTTACGATTGCTTTCCCAGCTGTAATCCGGATTATATAATTGAGTGGGCACCAGGCCTGTCTGGCCCTGGTAGGGATAGGGATAAGAGCTATAGGTATTGAGATATTTGTAATTACCGATCTGATCGTTGCCTGCCGTACCGAAACTGCCTCTTAGTTTACCATACTTCAATGCCGGGAGAAAGTCTTTTACAAAAGCTTCTTTTGAGAAGATCCAGGCTGCCCCGATCGCTCCAAAATTGGCAAATTGCCTATCCGGCCCAAAACGCGATGACCCGTCTCTTCTGCCGGTGAGGTTCAGCAGATACTTATCGGCCCAATTAAGATTGGCCCTTCCGAAAACGGCCTGGTAATGATATAGTGTATTGTTTTGGATGACGTTGATCTCACCTGCGGCTGAAGGTGATGCAAGAAGCGCATCGCTGCTGAAATTACTGGCATAGGAGATACTGCCGTTTGTTGCTTCCTCCTGAAAACTTGTTCCTATGAGCAGTTCAATTTTCGCCCGTCCCCAGGCATTCTGATATTCCGCCTGAGGCTCGGCGATCCAGCTTTTGAAATTATTGTTACTGTATTGGGCAAACCCGGTAAAATTGAATGCCGGGTCCACTGATGCTCCGGGGTAAATAAAGAGCTGCTGCAGCTGCATGCTGTTGTAACCCAGGTTGGCCTTCAGATTAAGGCCGGGCAGCAACTGATAGCGCAATAGCAGGTTGCTCATTAAATTATCCGTGGTCGCGGTTGACTTTTGCAGCAAATAGGCTAAAGGATTGGAGAATGAGGCCCCGCCTTCGCTCCAGTTCAACTTCCCGGTTGAATCATATAGAGCAGGTGCAACGGGAGACAACCGTATGGAATTTGTCAGGTCCTGCCCGATGAGATTATTTTTATCGGTGCTGTAGCTGGCTGTAAGGCTCGCTTTAAATTTATTATCCAGGGAGTTATTTGTAATATTCAAATGAAAGGCGCCCCTGGTATCTCCCAGCTGGCCGGGGAAAACGGTGGTTTC
>Ga0193717_1001426_pt1 | contig 14674 bp, 14 predicted proteins | sample U2c2metaG_FD_145900 | JGI IMG/M metagenome (GOLD analysis project Ga0193717, IMG submission 145900) | Soil microbial communities from a riparian zone of the East river system, Colorado, United States - U2c2 | ecosystem: Environmental > Terrestrial > Soil > Riparian zone | place: USA: East River... | reverse complement strand
ACGTTCAGGGCCGGTTCTCTCACGCACTCGGTTGTCGCGGGATGGAACCGTGTGCAGCAAACGGGAAGCTTCTCTGCGAGCAATACAGTCAGGTTTATACCCAGGAAAACTACAGCAATCGTCGGAAGCAGGTCGACAGTCCCGGTCCTGGTATCACCACGTATTGAAACGCCTGGTTGTAATCGCGAAGGTATTGCGCATCCAACGAGAGCAGCACGAGCTTCGATCGATAATCGAGGCCAACCGCTGCACCGCCGTGCAGCAGCCGCGAATCGCGGATTTGCCCTTCACCATCACGATAGGTCCCATTTACCCTCCCTCCGAATGCTTTGTGGGGGCCGACTCTGCCGGATGCGTCCACGTGTCCGCCATAAACACTCTTGCTGAGGGTAGGTGGGCTCCAAGATCAGAAGCGGCCGATCACCTGCTCGCTTTGGCGACATATTTCACGACGCCCCCAACAGATTCAGGAGCGCCCATGACGAAAGCGCTTGGACCCATGGAAAAATTCCATGGTTGGCTGGCCAGCGTACAGTCCGAAGAGCCCGTTCACTGCCGCCCGGCTACTTGTGGGTTGTCTGAACCCCCGAACCAGGAACGTATCGGCGTACGGCGACGCCTTGGAAGAGGACAGAGGTGAAACGAAGGCGGCATCGCTGCCCAGAACGTTAGTCAAAGTCAAAGCCTGCTGGTTCACAAGAAATGTGCTCTCGTAAGATTGAACAGTGAACGGCACATACTGAAGAAGCAGGTCGCCGAAGATCCCTACATGACCGACGGTAGCGATCTGACCTCCAGCCAGCTCGGCTGCTGCTGCGCTTAACTTGAATGTAAATATGGCAGTGCCAGGCCGTAACATTGCATCGGGAAGATTGAGGTTGCCGCCCGTTAGACCGAGATCCTTAAATATGAACGTACTGAATGTAACGGCGGTAATCTTCACGCGATAAATACCCGGCATTGAAGCTGTCAAATCGTAGTGCCCTGCCTCATCCGTTGTCGCATGAACAACTGCTTTTAAGCGATCATCCTCGAGAGTGACAGAAGCATTCGTGATCACTGCTCCTGAGCCATCCATCACCCCATGCAGGATCGTTTGTGAATTGGATTGAGCTGTTGCCAGTCTCTCCGAAGATAGTGGCAGGAGCAAAAGAATCATGACCGACGTGAGGACGGTTAAGAATTTGCAGGGTATGCATCGACATCTCTCTGCATTCCGTCGTGGGTCACCTTGGATCGGCATTCTTTTCTCCAATCTGTCTGGCGAGTGCGGTCAAGGGATACTTCTTGCCAGCCATACGTTTGAGTCGTCTGCACTACTGCCCGGGAGCGTGAGGCGCTTGCCATCAGGAGAGGGTAGAGCCGCCACATAGTGCACGTCTCCATCTTCATGTGCCACTGTGAATCTACCGTCCATATTGACTTTCAAGAGGGTGCAGGGACTGTACGCACCCCAGGAACCGAGGTGCACACACGCACTTACCCAGAGGCTTTTATCGTCAGCCCAATCCATACCACTAACTTCGCGCCATCCCGGCAGAGGTATGATTTTCTCGAAATCACCAGAGGTCGAGAGGATGCGAATCGCCGTATCGTTGCCGAGCTTCGTCGCGCTCACAGCGAGATATTTTCCATCCGCCGACAGAGACCAGTTTGGCCGATCGACATCAGCCAGTCTGGAGGCCATGAATCGTTCGCTTTACCCTGACTTCGCCTTGAAGGAGAAGAATTTCACATGGTAAGGTGGTCCCGAACTGTAGATGCATAGTGTGGAAGGAATGCGTGCGCACTGCAGGTTCCAGACTGCCGGGCCGTGCAACAGTTGTTGCGGTCCTCCCCCTTCGAGCGGCGTACGCATGACGCGTATGTCATGGGATGCTTCGTCTCGCCCTGGCATCTGAAGATACAGAATCTCGCCTCCATCGGGAGTCAATCTAGGAAGTGAATAGTCGTGGTCTCCGCCGATCAGAAGCTCAGGCTGTACCTGATCAATTCCCTGTCTGAAAATATGCTGCCGTCCGTCACGATCAGAATCAATAAGATGGCCTTACTGTCTGGCGTCCAGGAATGAACCTCGTCATCCCATTTTTCGTTAGTCAACCGGTTGGGAGAGAGTAACTTTTTGCCGCCTTCTCCCAGCTCTGCAATGTAGATATCGGCTTGGTACTCTACTCTTTTTAAAGCCAATATATTTCCATCCTTCGTGGCGCTGATCTGACCTATAAATCCACGACCGCTGCTTATCCGCACCCCCGAACCCCGCGAGTCCGGTTGTGTGCGCCAGAGATTGGAGTCTTTTTCATTATGCGCATCTTCACTGCGTGTGTAGATCAGCGAGTTCTCCTGTGGCCAGGCGAGCAATTGGCCGAGGGCCGGATTCGAGATCAAGTGATCTGTTCGTCCGCTTGCAAGATCAAAGATCTCGATCGTTGCAGTATCTCTATCCCACAGATGAATGGTTCTCCTGACGTAAGCGACTCGCCTGCTGTCTGGCGACCAGGCAACAGGACTTAGATTTGCTCGTCGGATTCGTCAGCTCCGACGATTTTGTGCGGCGCTTCGCCGTCTGAACTCATCAACCACAGTTCACTTCGACTGAGCCCGGCTTGAAGGAAGGCTATCTGTGATCCGTCCGGAGAAACCCGGGCGAATGAGCCAGCGCCATTCAGTCTTATCGGCGTTCCACCCATCGTGGAGACTCGCCAGAGGCTCCTTGTATTTCTTGTGCCTTCGGTCCACGAAGAGACAACAAGATGCACGCTGTCCGGAAACCAGCCTTCGATATCAGCACGGGGGAAGTCTTCTGGAAACGAGAGCTTATGCGTTTCTCCACCTTCGACCTGCCGCAGATACATCCCGGTTTTGTCGGTGAATGCAAGATATTTTCCGTCAGGGGAGATGGCGGAGCTCATGACCGGTCTATCTTGCGGGTTGGCAGTGATTCTTGATTCGACGACGTTGGCCGGGCGGGACTTTCTGATTTGGATGAATCCTATTGCTGCGACGAGAACGATGATCGCGGCGCTTGCCCCGATTACCATCGTTCTCCGACGAACGGCGATCGGCGGGCGAGGCAGGACCGCGACTGTGTAGTCGGGAAGAATCTCGGGATCGCTGAGGACCGGCTGCCATTCCGGACGCGTAGCGATGTCTACCGATGAATTGGACGGTAAGGAGGGTCCTGGGGACGGTTCCGTTACAGTCACCTCGCAGAGGAAACGGTAGCCAACAGTCTGCACCGTGGCGATGTACTGGGGCTCGCGGGGGTCATCCCCCAGCAGCCGCCGCCAGGTAGCGATGCTCTTTGTGAGGGAGTTATCCTAGACTGCGCAGTCATTCCAGACCGCGTCGATGATCTCGTCTTTCGTGACCAGCCTGCCCGGATTGCCCAGCAGGAAGAGAAACACCCGAAATGCCTTCGGCTTGACCGGCGCAGTCTCCTTGCTTTGACCAGAAGAAACTCACGCTCTATGACTTCGACATCCGCGAATCTGAAAACACGCGACTTATTGTCAGTCATGAATCCGTCACTCTCTTTTCAGGGACCCGTCACAACGCAGTCATGACAGCGTGGAAGTGCACTGCGAGATTGCACCCAGCCCATCCGGCTGAGGTGCACTTATGTTGCTCCGCCCATTCTTTGCCTGTGTCAGCTTCGCAACCCTCTCCCTTACGGGTCCTGGCTGAACCGCACTGTCCGGGAAAGGTGGCAAGTCTGCCCGTACGTATCGTCCAGGGCTCACAAATCATCGTCCCGCTTTGGGTCAACCAGAATGGCCCCTATGATTTTCTGGTGGATACGGGTGCCCAGATTACCACTGTCGACTCTTCCTTGGCAGCAGAATTACAGCTGAGCGTTCAGGGCACTACTGGCGTCGGGGGAGCCGCAACGCATGGCCGATATAATTTCGCCTACCTCGGGCAGTTGCGGGCTGGTGAGAAATCCGTCCCGGATTTGCTTGTCGTTATCCAGAATCTCTCCCAACTGAAGGCAGCCGATCCCCGGATCCGCGGTATCCTGGGAGACAATTTTCTCGAACATTTCGATCTGCTCATCGATAATTGTGAGCGCATTCTGTGTCTGGATGACTCAAACACTCTTGGTCTCTTTGCCAAAGGTGAACGTGTTCCTCTCATCGAGCCCTACGGTCCGGCCGATGATCTGCCTTTTACTCGACCTATGATTGTGGCTGCCAGCATGCCCGGCTTTAAGAAAGCGCCCCTACTCCTCAGGCTTGACTCCGGCAGTAACGCGGCTATGCTTCACGCCGCAAATCCGCAGATGAGGATGATGCTTAACAGCCGAACTCCCACTCTGAGGCGCGTCGTAGAGGGGATCGAACAGGTTTTCGCGGTTCTCCCGGGACAGGATTTGCAAGTGGGCAAACATCGATTTCACGAAATCTCGTTTGTCGTGCCGATGAATACGGTGGGCAACGGACCACTACCACGCGAAGACGGAGTGCTCCCTACCATTGCATTTCAACGCGTATTTATCAGTCCCGCCGCTCGCTACGCCGTCCTTGAACCATGGTGATGTGCGATGATCTGGCACTGAGATAGCGCAGCGCGTGTTCCGGCCCGCCGAAGGGGCGCTTGGCGTAGACGACCCAGTCGTGGCGGAACAGGAGTCTGAGCCAGGAGGTAAAGGTCCCCTGTGCTGCGAATGGTGCGAGGGTGCCGTAGAACTGCAGTGTGCCTGTATGGAAGGCGCTCTTGAGTCCGGCGACGAACTTGCCGCGGAACACGCGGCTGAGCACCTTGATGGGGAGAGAAAGAAGGAGCGGCGGGAGGAGATCAAACGGGAGTGGTCCGGAGCGAGGCCGCCGGCGGCGGCGAGCACGCAGTGGACATGGGGATGATGCTGCAGGCGCTGGTCCCAGGTATGGAGCACGCTGAAGAAGCCGATCTCGGCGCCGAGGTGCCGGGGATCGCGAGCGATCTCGAGCAGGGTTGCGGCGCTGGAGTGGAACAGCAGGTTATAAATCAGGCGCTTGTTCTGCAGGGCAAGTGGAGCAGCCAGCGCCTCCGGCCGTCCTGCACAGCTCCTGGAGAAATATATTTGGGTCGTCCGCTCGTTGGACATTCTCTTCTAATCTGACCTCGGCAGCATCTCGTCTTCAAGGGAGGCACGGCACTCTCCAAGGTATACCGTGCCATTGAGCGATTCTCCGAAGACATCGATCTAACCTATGACATTTATCAGCTCGCTCCCGATCTGGTAGGAGGTCAACACAGCATTGATCCTCTGCCAGCTTCGAGGTCACAAGAGAAAAGTGGAGCGATGCAATCCGAAAAGATCTCTTGCCAAGCTGGATTGCCAATGAGGCTCTACCATTCGTGACAGCATCCTTGGCCTCCGTACCAGAAGCAACTGTCTCGGCAGACGATTGCAATATCTTCATCGCGTACGAAGCGTTGACCGAGGCTTCGAGCTATGTGCTTCCGCGAGTCAAGCTCGAATCCGGTGCCCGTTCCAGTGGAGAACCGAGCCAGGAAAGCTCTGTTCTCTGTGACGCAGCCGAGTACATCGGGGAGTCGAGTTCCCACGAGCTACGCCACGAACGATGCTTCCCTCCCGCATCTTCTGGGAAAAATCGACCGGAGCTCACGTCTGCTGCTTGCAAGGCGACCAAAGAATCAGCCACCGCTTCAGCCGGCACTTCTTCGACCTGATTCGAATGCGTGCTGCAGGTCTCGACACTACCGCGCTTCAGGATTCACAAACAGCGCAGGCCGTAGTCATGCACAAAGCTGGTTCTTTTCTGAAAAGGACTCATCGGGACAGCGCATCGACTACCATCTGGCAATCAATGGCGAGATTTGCCTCACACCTGCAGATGAAGCGCGCGTTGCACTGCAAAAGGACTACGAGGCAATGGTTGAGGAAGGGCTGTTTCTCAACGATCCGGTTCCGTTCTCCGAGTTGATGGCAAAATGCAGCAACCTTGAAGTAGAGAGGACTGCCAACACCTCGATTCGAGAATGCTGATAAAGCGTTTGTACAGTAGATCCGGAAATCATGGCATTTCGTGATTTCCTGCCAATCGAAGAATCAATAAGTTGTGTAGAATCAATACTTACCCAAGGTTCGACTCCCGCGCCTCCACGATTACAACATCCACAAAGTTCCGAGAAGTGTTTAGAGCCAGCGTAAATGCTGGCTCTATTTACGCGCTCTAGTCCACCGAGAACCAAGAATGTCCATTGACATCTGGGCATGTGGGGCAAGATTGGGGCATACGGACCTATTAACAAAGAAGATGCCCCCACAGTGGCCCTTACCGATGTAGTTGTCAGAAACGCCAAATCAAGCGGGAAGACTTTTCAAAGTTTTCGATGAACGCGGCCTGTACCTGGAAGTGTCCCCGAACGGCGGCAAGTGATGGCGACTGAAGTATCGCTTCGGCGGCAAAGAAAGAGGCTAGCCCTCGGTGTCTATCCGGATGTCAAACTGAAAGATGCCAGGGACCGCCGGGCGCAGCACGCAAACTGCTGGCCAACGGCACCGACCGCAGCGAGAACCGCAAGGCTCAAAAGTCTGCCCGCACCGACCGTGCGGCAAATAGTTTCCAGGTGGTGGCGCGTGAATGGCTCGCCAAGTATTCTTCAATTTGGGCCGAGAACCATGGTGACCGCATCGTCCGGCGCTTCGAGCGCGACATCTTCCCGTGGATTGGCGGCCGGCCGATTGCCGAGATAACCGCACCCGAGGTACTGACCGCAGTGCGCCGAATCGAAAGCCGAGGAGCGCTGGAAACAGCGCATCGAGCCCTGAGCAACTGTGGACAGGTATTCCGCTACGCCATCGCGACCGGACGGGCCGTACATGATCCTTCTGGAGATCTTCGCGGCGCATTTCCCCCGGTGAAGCCTACGCACTTAGCGGCTACGACGGACCTAAACAGGTTGCCGCCATCCTGCGAGCTATAGATGGCTACGAAGGCACGCTTACTGTGAACTGTGCCCTGCGCCTTGCACCGTTGGTATTCGTGCGGCCTGGTGAATTGCACAAAGCTGAATGGGCGGATGTCGATCTTGACGCGGCCGAATGGCGGTACACCGTGACCAAGACCAAGACCCGCATATTGTTCCCCTTTCACGTCAGGCGGTGGAAATTCTTCGGGAGCTGCACCCCCTGACAGGCAGAGGCCGATTTGTTTTCCCGAGTGCGCGGAGCGTTCGGGCATCGACAAGGATGAAATGACCGGACACGGCTTCCGGGCAGTTGCAAGGACGATTCTTGACGAAGTCCTGGGCGTCCGACCCGATTACATCGAACACCAACTAGCCCATGCAGTTCGCGATCCCAACGGCCGTGCTTACAACCGCACCGCGCATTTGCCCGAGCGCAGTGAAGTGCCCGATCTTTTGTACCGGTTGGAGTGTTAGTGTAGCGCAACGAGTTTTGTAAGTTTCTTGTCGCCTTGAGGGTACGCCCGAAGTCTGAGTTCATGAGAGGAAACAGACAATGTGCTTGCGGAGCAACTCGCCCGCCTGCTGACCATCTCCTCGTTCCATCGCGTCGATGATGCCCCAGTGGGCTTCCTGGACGGCCATCAGATCGACCTCACCTTTTGAAAGGCGCAGTTGGAGGCGCACTTCAAAGGCAAGAGAATCCCAAGTCCGGGCCAGAATTCGGTTTGAGGCTCCCTCCACGATCAGGCGATGAAAGTGGATGTCGTGGCGCGCGTATGCTGCAATGTCCTTTTTTCGCGCTGCGTCACGGATGGCCGCAGCCGTTTTCTTCAAATTACCTACTGAGCCCTTGAAGCGAGGTGCGGCAAGTTGCCCTGCCATCTCCTCGAGCGCGGCGCGCACCATATACGCCTCTCGCATATCCTGCGGTGTTACCTCTCGCACTCGTCTTCCCTTATAGGGTTCTGTCACAACAAGTTCGAGCGCCTCAAGTTCGCACAGAGCCTCGCGTACCGGCCCCTGGCTGGTATTCAACTCATGGGCGATCTGCAGTTCAACGAGGCGCGATCCAGGAGGAAGATCCCCATTCATAATCCTCCGTAGAAGCTCCCGTTTGACCTGTTCGGCCATTGATTGATGCTGTACTACGCGTTCCTTCGTCGCCATTTCCCAAATTATAAATAATCTGCGACCTATCGCCACTATAGATAATCTATAGAATGCAGGCCATGAAATCCGATTCGAGGCCTCTCGGCTGGCACCAGTGGTGACAGTATTTGAAATCTTCTAAGCCAGTTTCTCTCGATCGAGTAGGTCGATGTAGAACAACGCTTCCAAACGCAAAGAAGAGATGCTTCTGTACGAGCACATCTCCTTATTGCACAACATTGAAGCGCTACCTTCGTTCTCCAGGGAATGAAGCAGTAGCCCTTTCGCAGAAAGATTTTGGTATGTGGATTGTTCGATTGGCGCTGAATCGCCCCTATACGTTCATCGTTGCTTCCATCCTGATTCTCCTCCTGGGGCTGTCATCGATTATCACGATGCCGACTGACATCTTTCCGACCATCGACATCCCCGTCATCACCGTTGTCTACGATTACCGTGGCCTGCAAGCGCAGGAGATGGAGCAGCGCATCACAACGTTCAGCGAGTTCATCATGTCGACGGTGAACGACGTGAAATCGATTGACTCGCAGACCGTTCGCGGCTACGCCGTGCTCATGATTTACTTTCAGCCCCAGGTGCGGATTGATGCCGCGATGGCACAGGTGGGTGCAGCCACACAATCGATTCGCTTTCGCTTTCCTGCAGGAGTAAATCCGCCCTGGGTGCTGCGCTTTAGTGCCTCCACCGTGCCGATTTATCAGTTGGCACTCTCCAGCGATACGCTCTCGCAATCCGAGTTGTATGACTATGGCATCTTCCGCGTACGGCAAAGGATATCGACAATTCCGGGAACGTTGCTCTCGGCCCCGCATGGAGGAGTTGTCCGCCAAATTATGGTGGACCTGAACCAGCAGGCGCTGCTGGCAAAAGGGCTCTCGCCGATAGATATTGAAAACGCCATCACTGCGCAGGATGTAACGATGCCCACCGGCACGATCAAGATTGGTGGGCGCGAGTATGGGTCAAGCCTGAACAACAGCCCCCGCGATGCACTGGCGCTGAACGATGTGCCCGTCAAAGTGGTGAATAATTCCGTGGTCTTCATGCGCGATGTGGCACATGTGAGAGATGGTTGGATGGTGCAGCAGAACATCGTGCGTGCAAACGGCAAGCCATCCGTGCTGACCCCCATCTTCAAAACCGGCTCTGTCTCCACGCTTACGATCATCAACGAAATCAAGAATAAGGTTCTTCCTGTCGTTCAAGCGGCTGCGCCTAAAGGCATGAAGATCCAGGGCCTCTTCGATCAATCCGTTTTCGTTCGCGCCGCCATCGAGGGCGTACTGCGCGAGGGAGCGATCGCTTCGTGCCTCACGGCCCTGATGATCCTGCTCTTCCTGGGCAGTTGGCGCAGCACCCTCATCATTGCAATCTCGATCCCACTCTCCATCTTGAGTTCCATCATCGTCCTGAACGCACTGGGACAGACGCTGAATACCATGACATTGGGGGGTCTGGCGCTGGCGATTGGTATTTTGGTGGACGACGCCACGGTTACGATCGAAAACATTCACCGGCACATGGGCACGCAGTCCCTCTACGATGCTGTGCTGCAGGGAGCGGAGGAGATTGCGACGCCGACGTTCGTGTCCACGCTGACGATCTGCATTGTCTTCGTCTCGGTGGTCTTTCTTACGGGGCCTGCGAAGTATCTTTTTACGCCGATGGCGATGGCCGTGGTCTTTGCCATGATGGCTTCGTACATCCTTTCCCGCACTCTGGTGCCGACCCTGGTCAAATACTTTCTGGCTGGTGAGAACCACTCTTCTGCGGAAGAGCCAGCCCGAACGGAAGCGGGCCAGGAGCCTTCATGGTTCGAGCATTGCACCAATCGGTTCAACGCGGGCTATCTGAAAGTGCAGGAGTACTACACCCGCCTGCTTCATAGCTTCCTCGAAAATCACAGGACCGCTCTCATCGCCTGTGCCGGCGTGATGGCAACCGCGTTTCTGTTGCTGCCCTTTATCGGGCGCGACTTCTTTCCCGCGGTCGATACCGGTCAATTCCGATTGCATGTGCGTACCATGCCGGGAACTCGTATCGAGGAGACTGCGGTCCTCTTCAGTCAGGTCGAGCAGAACATCCGTCAGGTGGTTCCAGCCAATCAACTTGAATTGGTTCTCGACGATATCGGCCTTCCCCAGGATCCCATCGACTTCACCTTTGGCTTTACTCCCAACATCGGTGCCTTCGACGGAGAAATCCTCGTATCGTTGAATCAGAAGCACCATGCTTCCACGGAAACGTACATCGAGGCGTTGCGCCGGGAGTTGCCGAAGAAATTCCCGGCCATGACCTTCTACTTCGAGCCTGCGGACATGGTTACCCAGATTCTCGACTTCGGTCTCTCCGCACCGATCGACGTTGAGGTCCAGGGAACCGATGCCGGCAATTTCGACGTCGCCCGTTCTCTGCGTTCCAGGATCGCGGCCATACCCGGCGCGGTGGATGTTCACCTGCAACAGGTGATGGACAGTCCTAATCTGAAGATCGACGTGGATCGGACACGGGCGGCGCAGTTCGGGTTGACCCAGCAGGACGTGGCCAATAATTTGTTTGTCTCCATGGCCTCCGGCTATGCGGTCGCACCCAACTTCTGGGTCGATCCGAATATGAACCTCACCTATACGGTTACGGCGCAGACGCCACAGTACCGTCTGGATTCGATCAACGCCTTGAAGAATACGCCGATCCCCATCAAGACGCTGCCCAACCAGACAGAGATGCTCGGCAACCTGGCCACGATCACGCCTTCGTACGAGCCGGTAGTGATCAATCATCACAATGTGCAAAGAGCCTATGACGTACTCCTCAATACCCAGGCGACCGATCTTGGCTCCATCGAGAAGAAGGTGCAGCGGGTCGTGGAGGAAGAGCAGAAAAAACTTCCTCCGGGCAACGTAATCGAGATCCGAGGCCAAGTGGAGAGCATGAATGAGGCCTTCACACGCCTCGGCCTCGGTTTGGCTTTCGCTGCGATGCTGGTGTACCTCTTGATGGTGGTCAATTACCAGAGCTGGCTCGATCCATTCATCATCATCTGTGCGCTTCCAGGAGCCTTCTGTGGCATCGTGTGGGCGCTCTTTCTCACCCAGACAACCTTCAACGTGCCCAGTCTAATGGGTGCCATCATGTCCATCGGAGTTGCGACCGCAAACTCCATTCTGCTGGTGACATTTGCCAAGCAACAGAGTCAGCGTGGCTACTCCGCCTTTGATGCCGCGGTCTCCGCGGGCGCCACCCGACTGCGCCCCATCGTCATGACGGCCTTTGCCATGATTGTTGGCATGCTGCCGATGGCCCTGGGGCTGGGCGAGGGTGGAGAACAAAATGCTCCTCTGGCTCGTGCCGTCATTGGCGGCCTTTCGATGGCCACCTTCGCAACGCTGTTCTTCGTTCCACTGATGTACAGCCTCGTCCACGGAAAACGCAAAAATCAGCAACAGGAGAACGCATAATGACGCCAACCGGTAGCACTCTAGTTGAGTCTGAAATTTCGACTCCCTCTCGCACGAAGACCAGCCGAGTCGTCGCTGGAGTAGTGGTGATGATTCTCTTGCTGGCAATCGGGATCGTGCCGCATGTCATTAGGAACCGGGAAGCACGCGATGTGGTTCATGCAAGTACCGTCCTTCTTCCCGAAGTGATCGTGGTGCAACCGCACCTGGCACCGGCCCATACCTCGCTATCCTTGCCGGGAAGTCTTGAGCCTATGTACAGCGCCTCGGTCTTCGCGCGCACCAATGGATACATTGAGAAGCGCTTTGTCGATATCGGAGCGCATGTGAAGGCGGGCCAGATTCTGGCGCTCGTCTCGACGCCTGAAATTGATCAGCAATTGAATCAGGCCCGCGCAAATGTTCAAGAGGCTGCGGCAGCAGTGGAACAATCCAAGGCTGCTCTGCAGCAGGCCCAGGCCAATCTCGACTTGGCACGCATGACAAGAAATCGCTACGCGCCCCTCATAAAGACGCATGCGGTTACGCAGCAATCGGTGGACGACACCGAGCAAGCATTCAACGCGCGCAACGCGGATGTGTCGGCCGCGGCGGCCAATATCGCCGTTGCGCAGGCAAGGCTGACCTCGCAGAGGGCGAATGTTGAACGGCTGCTGCAACTGCAGGGATTTGAACGCGTGGTTGCGCCCTTTGAGGGAGTCATTACCGCGCGAAATGTGGAACGCGGCGACCTGGTGAATGATGGCAGCGGCAATGGCAGCAAGAGCCTCTTCAGCATTGCGCAAAGTGATGTTCTACGAGTCCAGGTGGAGGTGCCACAATCCGCCGCACTCGGTATCAACGCGGGACAGAAGGCTACCGTCACTGTGGAGGAAAGGCCAGGTCGTCCATACACGGCTATAGTGTCGCGTAGCGCCGGGTCGGTGGATCTGGCAGCCCGCACGATGCTGACAGAGGTCCAGGTGGATAATCACGACGGATCCCTGTTACCCGGCATGTACGGGCAGGTCAAGTTTGATCTGGCGCAAAGCCGGCCATCTCTGGTTGTCCCCTCAACCGCCCTGGTGATCGATAAGAATGGCACGCATGTGGTCACGGTGGCCTCGGATGACACGGTGCACTTTATTCCGGTCGATATCGGTCAGGATTTGGGAGCCCAGATTGAAATATCGCAAGGGCTCCGTGGCGGAGAACGGCTGGTGAGCAATCCAAGTGATCTGCTCAGTAACGGGCAGAAGGTCTCCGTTGTTCAGTAAGACTACGATGCGCTTCGCGTGCAATTTGAAATCAGGGAGCAGCACAGTGAATAGACTTTTACCCATCTCCGGCAGCGTGGCGGTGCTGCTGCTCGCTGGCTGCATGGTGGGCCCACAGTACAAACGGCCAGCCGCCATCACCGCACCTTCGTTCAAGGAAGCCCCTGTTGACCAGGCGGCGGAAAACGACCAATGGAAGCCCGGACAGCCCAGTGACCAGAAGCTGAAAGGGGACTGGTGGCTCATGTACCAGGACCCGCAACTAAGTACTCTGGAAGAGCAGGTCAATACCGCAAACCAGACGCTCAAGGCGGCGGAGGCAAACTTTCGGGCCGCGCGTGCCGCCATAGGCTATGCGCGCGCGAACGAGGCGCCCACGATTGGCGTGGCACCAGGCGCGAGCTCCGTCCGCGAATCGGCCAATCAACCCTACTTCCTCACCAACCTTGCCAACAATGGCACCGGCGACTTCGTCCTGCGCTTTGACCTGAACTATGAAGTTGATCTTTGGGGGCGCATCCGCCGCGGCGTAACCGCTGCCAGAGAGCAGGCGCAGGCGAGCGCCGCCGATATCGAGAGCGTGCGGCTGAGCTTGCATGCGGAGCTGGCCACGGACTACTTCGGTTTGCGCAGTGCGGATAGCCAGAAAAAACTGCTGGACGATACCATCAAGGCCTACCAGAACGCATTGCAGCTTACCCAGGGCCGCTTCAACGGAGGTCTCGCGCTACGCTCCGACGTGACCCAGGCCGAGGCGCAGTTGGATCAGGCGATGGTGCAGCGCAGCGATATTGAAGTGCAGCGCGCCCAGTTCGAGCACGCCATCGCTGTGCTGATCGGCAAACCGCCCGCGGCACTTACCATTGCGCCCATTCCGCTCGATCTGGAGACGACGCAAATTCCGGCGATCCCCGGTTTGTTGCCTTCCGAATTGCTGGAGCGGCGGCCGGATATCGCAGCTGACGAACGCCGCATGGCCGCTGCAAATGAGCAGATCGGCATTGCGCAAGCGGCGTACTACCCATCCCTTTCGCTCAGCGGCCTCGTGGGCATGGAGGGAACCTCCGCGTTGAACTGGTTTACCTGGCCAAGTCGCTTCTGGGCAGTGGGATCTACTTTCTCAGAAACCCTCTTCGACGCTGGTCGGCGCCGGGCCGCAACCGAAAGTGCATGCGCTGGCTATGACGCGACGGTCGCCACCTATCGTCAGACGACGCTCAGTGCATTCCAGCAGGTAGAAGACAACCTGGCGGCACTGCGTGTGCTGCAGGGAGAGGCGGAACTGCAATATCACGCAACGGATGCAGCGATCCAGTCCTTACAAACCTTTAACCAGCGCTATGAAGCCGGATTGGACCTTTACCTGGAAGTGATTACATCCCAGACCACAGTACTTGCTGATCAGCGCAATGACATCGACATCAGGCGCAGACAACTTGACGCGAGTGTTCTCTTGATCAAGGCGCTTGGAGGAGGCTGGGATATCCAGAAATCGCCAAAGCTGTAGAGGTCGAAAGGCTGGTACGCAATCGTGTCGTTGCAATTTGAGGCGATGGCACTGGGGAACAGGTATGGTTTCAAGCGTGAGCAGATGATGGCGGATTAGTACCGAGAAATGGGATGAGCAGGTCCTTCGGATCGGGAGACAATTCCCATGAAAAACTCGTCGCAGCACCTCATCGCGGAAGTCCGTTTGGAATGCCCGGCCTCTTTTGTACCCGTTGAGATGAGACAAACTGGAACGATGAAGGAGTTGTGTATGGCACGAGGGAAGAAGCCTACGGCGGAGCAGGTCGTGCATCTGCTGGGACAGGTTGAAGTGGGTGTTGCGAACGGGAAGACGTTACCGCAGGCCTGCAAGGAAGCTGAGAT
>Ga0193717_1001425_pt1 | contig 14680 bp, 7 predicted proteins | sample U2c2metaG_FD_145900 | JGI IMG/M metagenome (GOLD analysis project Ga0193717, IMG submission 145900) | Soil microbial communities from a riparian zone of the East river system, Colorado, United States - U2c2 | ecosystem: Environmental > Terrestrial > Soil > Riparian zone | place: USA: East River... | reverse complement strand
CAATAATTGTGGTGTGGCGCGTGCTGCCCTCCCGACGCCGGATCTCGTCGGTGGCCGCAAATCCGTCCATCTCGGGCATATGACAATCCATCAGGATAATGTCGACGTGCTTCTGCTCAAGGGCCTTGAGCAACTCTAGTCCGTTTGCCACAGCCTCAGCGCGATAACCCAGGTTGGAGAGCTGTCCCAGCGCCACCTTCTGATTCACCAGATTGTCTTCAGCAATGAGAATGCGAACGCTCGAGAACGTCTTTTTCTGCGTCTCCGCCTCGCGCAGGGAATGCTGAGTGACGAGACCCGGTCGCGCCTCATCCAAATCATCAACCGCTTTGGTCATCACCGCAGCCAAGCAATCATGAAGCTGCACTTGGCGCACAGGCTTTTGTAGATAGGCAGCGATTCCCGCCTCCCTCGCTCTTTTGCCATGCCCGCGTTTCCCGAACGACGGTAAGAGGACCAAAGCCACCGAGGCAATTGTGGGATCAGACTTGATGGCTGCAGCCAATTGAAACCCATCCATCTCTGGCATCATCAAGTCCAGTACTGCGATGTCGTAAGGTTCCTCTTTAATGACACCGGCACGTAGTAATTCCAGAGCTTTCTTGCCTGACTCGGCTTCGGTGGCCATCATTCCCCAGGAACTGGTTTGGTGATTCAGAATCCGGCGGTTGGTGGCATTGTCGTCGACGATCAACACCCTGGCGCGGTAGAGATTGCCGGCGGGTTTCACAGGCACCGCCGGCTTCGCCTGTATTTCGAACCTTGCTGTAAACCAAAAGGTCGAACCGACCCCGGGAGAACTCTCAATTCCGATCTTGCCACCCATGAGTTCAACTAGTTGCTCTGAGATCACCAGTCCCAAGCCCGTGCCGCCATACTTGCGCGTGGTGGAGCCGTCAGCTTGGGTGAATGCGCGAAACAATAGCCGCCGGGCTTCTGCGGAGATGCCGATACCGGTGTCCTGAATCTCGAAACGCAGTATCGCATGTGAAATGGTTTGGCTGACCCTTGTCACACTGACCACAACCTCTCCCTGATCCGTGAACTTAACTGCGTTGCCGATCAAATTAGTCAACACCTGCCTCAATCTACCGGGATCGCCGCGCAGAGCAGTTGGTACATCGCGATGAACGAGTGACGCCAATTCCAGCCCCTTGGCTTCAGCTCGTTGGGCGAGCAGCTCCACTGTGGCCTCAACCGAACCATGCAATTCGAAATCAATGTTCTCGAAGCGCATGAGACCAGCCTCGATTTTTGAGAAGTCCAGGATGTCATTGATGATGGTCAGGAGTTCTTCGGCGCTGGATTGAATCGTGTCGGTGTACTCTCGTTGCGTTGGGGTTAAGTCGGTATCTAGTAGCAAACCTGTCATACCGATGACGCCGTTCATGGGCGTGCGAATCTCATGACTCATATTGGCGAGGAACTCTGATTTAAGCCGCACTGATTCCAGGGCCTCATCGCGGGCGTGTTCGAGTTCTCCTTCGATTAACTTGCGCGCGGTTATGTCACGCGCTACAGCAAACATGAGGCGCTCACTCTCCGACCAGTAAGAACTCCACATGACGTGAACCAATGAACCATTCTTATGTCGATAGCGATTCTCAAAATTCGTTTTTTCCGAGCCCGAGATAATGCTGGCCGCAGCCTCATTCGTTCTCGCCACATCTTCGGTTTCCACGAGGTCAATGTAACGTCGCCCAATCAGCTCTTTAGCCTGATAACCCCAAACTTTAAAACAGGCGGCACTAACTGATACAAATCTTCCTTCGATATCTACTGTGCAGATCACATCAAGCGCGTTTTCAATCGTTAGACGCTCACGTCGAGCAGCTTCGGCCAACTCGACTTCGATCCGCTTGCGCTGCGCAATTTCGCTACTCAGACCAATCATGCGCGCGACATCCTCGTCGTCAGCACGCTTACGACCGATGGCCTCCGCCAGCACGTTGGCAACAGCACTCAGAAAGTTGACATCATCGGTGGTAAAGCTTCGCAGAACATCGGTATGCGCCCCCATAACACCGTAGGCGCCTTTTCGTCCTCGGATGATGACGCTGATGCCACTTACTACACCGTGGTCGTGCAGCAGCGGTGGGCCGCTAAACCGCGTTTCCGTACGCAAGTCTTTGACGATCACGGGCTCATCGGAAAGCAGCGTGAATCCCGCTTGAGATTCCTTACCGGCGCTCACCGTAGCCGACCCCGCCAAATACTCTTCCTTCCAACCCACTCCCGCCCTAAGAGTGAGTACATCACCCTTCGGATGAAGTTCCAGGATCTTCGTGTACTTCACTCCCAGCGTTCGCGCAATCAGAGATACGGCCTCGGCAAAAAGGTCCTTCAGTTCACCGCCGGTCAATGCCAGGCTTCCTATTTCGACTATAGCTGCCTGCTTTTGAGCGTAAGTCCCAAGCGCTTTCTCCACACGGCAGCGATCGGTATTGAGCTGCACCGCATATCTGATTGTGCGTTCCAAACGTGCTGGTGAAGTCTCGTGTTTGACCAGATAGTCTGTCGCTCCGGCCTCCATTGCCTCCACGTCCATATCGTGATCGCCCTGCCCGGTCAGCAAGATCATCGGCGTGGTGAGCCGAGATTCCCGGGCCTCACGAATTAACTGCACCCCGCTGTGTTCTCCCCGGAGATGGCCCACCAGACAAACATGATGTTCCCCGCGTCCCGCGACCTGCAGGCCTTCTTCGTAGGAGGCTGCCCAATCAAACTCATACTTGCCATCCTTCACCAAAGAGAACAGCTCACGCGTGAGCAGGTAATCATCCTCGTCATTGTCGATGAGGAGTACTTTGATAGTTTCGTCCTTCATTCAGCGCGCGATTCCTCCCGGGGCAGATCAACAATCTCGAACCAGTATCGGCCCAGCCCCTTCATGACCTCGACCAGGCCCTCGAAAGTTACGGGTTTGCTTATGAACGAACTCGCGCCAGAATCGTAGCTGCGTAAAATGTCCTCATCGGCCTTCGAGGTGGTCAGTACTATCACCGGGATCTGCCGCAAGCTGGGATCAGACTTTATCTCCCGCAAGGCTTCGCGCCCGTCCTTCTTTGGCATGTTCAAATCGAGCAGGATCAAGCCCGGACGAGGTGCCTCGGCGGGCGGGGCATACTTGCCCTCGCGACGAAGGTAGTCCATTAAATCCTCGCCATCCGTGACGCAATAGGTTTCGTTTGTCAGGCGGCTCTCGACCAGGGCATCGCAAGCGAGCATGCGGTCTTCCTCGTCGTCATCGGCGAGCAAAATAACGATCGGAGTGTGTTCGTCTCTCATAGGACTTCAACTTCCCTCGACTGTTGGCGTGGCATGGTTACGACAAAGGTAGAGCCCTGTCCTGGACTACTTCGGGCCGTGATACTGCCTCCATGCCGATCGACTATTTTCCGGCAGATGGCGAGCCCTACGCCAGTCCCCTCGTATTCGCTTTTCTTGTGCAGTCGCTGAAAGCAGTTGAAGATGCGGTCGAGATATTTTTCGTCAAACCCGATTCCGTTATCCGTTACTAAGAGCTGACAGAGTTGCCGGGCCAGCGCGTGATCGTTCATCGCTTCGGGGCTGCGCGCGTCCAGCGCTTGACTGTATACGCGGACGATGGGCGAAACTCCCGCTCGATAATATTTCAGTGAGTTGCCGATCAGATTCTGCAGGAGTTGGCGCATCTGCATGGGATCGGCATCAATGGTCGGGAGTTCTTCAATCTCGACCCGTCCGCCGCTCTGCTCGATGCGTGACTCTAAGTCTGCACTGACCTCCCGGGCGATTACGCCCAGATCTGTTTTGACGAAGGGCTGCGCCTGCGTCTCAACTCGGGAAAACGTCATCAGGTCGGTAATCAGAGTCTGCATCCTCGTCGCGGCATTGAACATCCGCTGGAGATAATCTCGACACTCGGCATCAAGCGATTCGCCGGCTTTACATTTGATTCGGTCACCAAAGGCCAGGATCTTCCGCAGCGGCTCCTGGAGGTCGTGCGAAGCGACTTGCGCAAAATCCTGCAATGCGCGGTTGCTGCGCTCCAACTTGGCAGAGTAGACCCTTAACTTCTCCTCGTCCCGTTTACGATCAGTAATGTCTTCGATTGCCAATAGGATCATGGTCGAACTGCGCCCTTCAGTTACGATCTGGCGGGCGTTGAGCAATATGACCCGCCGACCGACGCGCGGGAACTCGTGCTCGACCTCAAAGCCGTCGAACTGTGTGCGCTCGGGGAGAATCTCTTCGAGTAGTGTTCTAAGGGAAGGGATGTCCCACTGCCGGTCACCCAGTTCGTAAATATGGCGGCCTTCAGTCTCCTCTCTAGTGACTCTGAAGGTCCGATAGAATGAGCGGCTCGCTTCCTGCACGCGCAGGTCGGAATCGAGGACAACGAGCGGTTCCCGCACCGTTTCGACGATATTTTGGAAGTAATCCAGAGCTCGATTCTCGCGCAGCTTCGGATTAGAGTCTTCAGCTATCACTTTGGTCCTTTACCCTTACCGGGAAATGAGCGCAGGGAGCATTCAGCAGATAGTGATTTCGGGCAACATGGGCCCAAGCCGTAGGACGCTGACGATGCTGAGCAGATATTTCATATACTTTCCACCTTTGGACCGTCTGTGCGTTGACACACATACCGAAAACACCCGTCCCAACCTCGGGGACTACCCAAAACCCATTGCCCTAACGGTTGGAACCTTCCTATCTTGGCGCTGTATGTGGTCTTAATGACGCGATCTTGGAATGAATGCCGCTTATGTCCAGTTATTCCTTCCCGCCTTCAAAGCTGACTGTCAGCTATGTGTGTTGGCGCACCGACCCGGGAAGCTTGCTTGACCTACCTTTCTGCTCACGGTCGTTTTCAGCACAAAAGGACTTCCAGTACTTCAAACGCGTGTTCCGGTCTGGCAGTCTGAGAGGATTGCGCGGGCCTTTGCAGAGCCCGAACTGTCCGCACGATCAAGCTGTGACTCCCCTCTCGACGCTGAACCGAATGTCCTTTCAGCTTTATGAAAAACAACGTAAGAAATAGGAAGCCAGCACTTGTTCTCCAACGCGACCCACTTAAGGTGGAGATCGTCACCGAAGTCAGGGGGGAAGAGGCTCTGCTGAAAGCAGGGGCGCTGCAGAACGCCATTTTCAATAGCGCCAACTTCTCGAGTATCGCCACCGACGCAAAGGGCGTCATCCAGATCTTCAACGTCGGCGCCGAGCGGATGCAGAGCTACACCGCAGGAAGTGATTGTTCGGGCTAAAGCGCTCAGCATTGAACTGGGAACCCCGATTACGCCCGGCTTCGAGGCATTGGTGTTCAAGGCCTCCCGCGGCATCGAAGACATTTACGAACTGACTTACTTCCGCAAGGACGGCAGCCGGTTTCCCGCGGTGGTGTCAGTCACGGCATTGCGCGACGCCCATGACGTCATCATCGGCTATCTGTTGATTGGCACTGATAATACCGCGCGTAAGCAGGCCGAGGAGGCTCTACTGAAAGCTGGGGCGCTGCAAAACGCCATTTTCAACAGCGCCAATTTCTCGAGCATCGCCACCGATGCGAAAGGCGTCATTCAGATCTTCAACGTCGGCGCCGAGCGGATGCTGGGTTACACCGCCGCCGAGGTGATGAACAAGATCACGCCGGCCGATATCTCCGATCCGCAGGAAGTCATCGCGCGCGCGAAAGCACTGAGCGTCGAACTTGAAACCGCGATTACGCCCGGCTTCGAGGCCCTGGTGTTCAAGGCCTCGCGCGGCATCGAAGACATCTACGAACTGACCTATATCCGCAAGGACGGCAGCCGGTTCCCTGCAGTTGTGTCGGTCACAGCATTGCGCGACGCCCATGACGTCATCATCGGCTATCTGTTGATTGGCACTGATAATACCGCGCGTAAGCAGGCCGAGGAGGCTCTGCTAAAAGCTGGGGCCTTGCAGAACGCCATTTTCAACAGCGCCAATTTCTCGAGCATCGCCACCGATGCGAAAGGCGTCATCCAAATCTTCAACGTCGGCGCCGAGCGGATGCTGGGTTACACCGCCGCCGAGGTGATGAACAAGATTACACCAGCCGACATCTCCGATCCGCAGGAAGTGATTTCGAGGGCCAAGGAGTTGAGCATCGAACTGGGAACCCCGATTACGCCCGGCTTCGAGGCCCTGGTGTTCAAGGCCTCGCGCGGCATCGAGGACATCTACGAGCTGACCTACATCCGCGAGGACGGGAGCCGGTTCCCGGCGGTGGTGTCTGTCACAGCATTGCGCGACGCGCAGGACGCCATCATCGGTTATCTGTTGATCGGCACCGATAATACCGCGCGCAAACAGGTCGAAGCGGAGCAGAAGAAGCTCGATCAGCGCCTGCGCGACCAGCAGTTCTACACGCGCTCCCTCATCGAATCTAATATCGACGCGCTGATGACCACCGACCCGCTCGGCATCATCACTGACGTTAACAAGCAGATGGAGGCGCTGACCGACTGCACGCGCGACGAGTTGATTGGCGCTCCGTTCAAGAACTATTTCACCGATCCGGAGCGGGCCGAAGCAGGCATCAAGCTGGTGCTGATCCAAAAGAAGGTCACCGACTACGAACTCACGGCGTTTTCAAGAGACGGCAAGAGAACAGACGTGTCTTACAACGCGACCACCTTCTATGACAGGGATAGGAAGCTTCAGGGCGTTTTCGCCGCCGCGCGCGATGTTACGGACCGCAAACGGGTTGAGGAAAAGTTAAAGGTCTACTCCGATAAGTTAGAACGCAGCAACCGCGAGTTGCAGGATTTCGCTCAAGTCGCTTCGCACGACCTTCAGGAGCCGTTGCGGAAGATCCTGGCCTTCGGTGATCGGCTCAAAACAAGAGCCGGTGAGTCGCTCGACGAGCACGGTCGCGACTATCTCCAGCGAATGTGCAATGCTGCGGCCAGGATGCAAACCCTGATTACCGATCTGATGGCGTTTTCCCGAGTTGAGATTAAGGGACAACCTTTCGTCCCGACGGACCTGGGTGTAATCGCCAAAGAGGTCACCGCAGATTTAGAGACACGGATCGAGCAGGCGGGCGGGCGTGTAGAGATTGACGAACTCCCGACCATCGACGCCGACCCCATGCAGATGCGGCAGCTGCTACAGAATCTTATTAGCAACTCGCTCAAGTATTACCGCGTCGGCGTACCACCCGTGGTCCGGATCTACAGTGAAAAGCTTGACGGGCGCGGCCACGAGTCCATGGACGAAAGTGCTCAGGGCCGGCAACTCTGTCAAATCTTGGTAGCGGATAACGGCATTGGGTTTGACGAGAAGTACCTCGACCGCATCTTCAATGTCTTCCAGCGCCTGCATAGTGGGACTATCACCGCCCGCAGTAGCCCTGGGAAGGGCACGACCTTCGTGGTGACCCTGCCATGCATACAGCCAAAAGAAGCGAAGGTTTGATGAGACTAACGTAAACCTATCTTGATGGAGTGAATACTTGCGGGTGCTGCCCAAGACCGCCAGAGGGATTCCACCTGGCTGCTCAATTAGCCGGCTTTGCTCGCCAGCATGCGGAGCATCATCTGCACCTGAGGTGGTGTGAAAGGCTTAGGCAGAAACACGCATGCGCCCGCCGCGACGCTATCATCCCAGACTTTTGGATCTCGCTCAGCGGTGATCATTCCCACTGGTACACGCTGCAATCGCGCATCAGCTTTCATAAAGAGGATTAAGTCCAGGCCCTGAAGGTGCGGCATCATCATGTCAAAAATGGCAGCGTTATAAGTAGGATCCTGCTGCAAAGATCTAAGCGCCTGCCGGCCATCGGACACCGACACTACTTCATAGCCTTCCGACTCAACGATGGCCGACACCATCCGCAGTGTCAGCGCATCGTCGTCAGCGACGAGCACTCGGCGACGCTCATCCGAAATCGGCCCCGGAGTGTCTTCCTCAACTGCTGCGACTGAGGGTCGCAGAACACCAGGATCACCTCCGTGCGCGACAACAACTTCGGCTAATAATCTCTCGTCGCCTTCAGTCAGCCCGGTGAAGCGCAGGCCGAAACCCATAGGATAGTCTTCACTGACGAGTTCACCCTGCAACGCCACCCAGGGTCCCCCCGGCAGGTGCACTTTAAACTCAACTATGTCGCCCAGCGCCCGTCCCTGCACCCTGCTGTCGATAAAGCAACCTTGCATGCTGATTTCACTCATACGGGCATCCTGTTTTCCAGACGAACCCTGCCAAACAACATCGAGCGATACTGTTACGTTGTCGTTTTGTCCCGGTGCATCCGGCATAACTGTTACTCCTTTCCAGGTAGATATCATAAATCCAACCCGCAAGATTCGTTTACCATTTTCGACGAAGACACGTGAATGAGAGAGTTCATTCCTGCATTTCTCTCCGTTCGGCCTTGAGCGCTACGCATACCAGTTCAAATTCGCTTTCAAGTTGTGTCAGGAGATCTCTGGAATCCTTGGCTGGATCTTTACTCTCCAATTCTTCAGAAAGGGCAGCCATATGAGTAATCCCCATATTTGCGCTTGCGCCCTTCAGGCGATGCGCCACTCGCCGGATTTCGACTTCATCATCCCTGCTTAGGGCGCCGCGTAAAGCCTGGAAATCTGAAGTGGCTTCATTGAGAAACAGCTCGATCAACTCAGTTACAAAATCTGGTGCTCCAGGCTGTTGAATTTCCCTCAAACTCGCCAGCTGAGATTGGTCGATTACCCCGCCTGTAGTGTGCCGTATCGGTTTCTTAGCACTCAATCCGTTTTCGGGTTGACCCGGTTTTGTCCACAACTCCAACTTCAGACGAAGCACCTCGGATTTAACTGGTTTGCTCAGGTAGTCGTCCATGCCTGCAGCCAGGCATCTCTCGTGATCGCCGTCGAGAGCGTTAGCTGTCATAGCAATGATCGTTGTGTGCCGTGCAGTGCCCTCTCGCCGCCGGATCTCGTTGGTGGCGGCAAATCCGTCCATCTCCGGCATATGACAATCCATCAGGATAATGTCGACGTGCTCCAGCTCAAGTGCCTTGAGTAACTCTAGTCCGTTTGGCACAGCCGTAGCCCGATAGCCCAGATTGGAGAGCTGGCCGAGCGCCACTCTCTGATTCACGGGATTGTCTTCCGCAATGAGAATGCGGATGCCTGAGAAAGTCTTATTCTTGTGTGGCACCTCGGGCTCGCGAGTCGAATCCCGCCTGCCAAACCCCGACGCCATCACCGGCCCACCGTCAGAACTCGTTCTCAATGCCGTCAGGCACTCATAAAGCTGCGATTGGCGCACCGGCTTTTGTAGATAGGAAGCGATTCCCACCTGCCTCGCCCTCACGCCGTGCCCGCGCTCCACGAACGACGGTAAGAGGACCAAAGTCACCTGGGCAATACTGGGATCAGATTTAATGGTTTCAGCCAATTGAAAACCATCCATGTCAGGCATCATCAAGTCCAGGACAGCGATGTCGTAAGGTTCCCCTTTAGTGACACCAGTGCGAAGTAATTCCAGGGCTTTCTTGCCTGAGTCGGCTTCAGTCGCGATCATTCCCCAGGAACTTGTTTGGTGCTTAAGAATATTGCGGTTCGTGGCATTGTCATCGACGATTAGAACCCTGGTTCCGGATAGAATCCCGAGTGGTTCCTTTGCCGGTGTCACTGACGCCAATTGCTTCTCGAATCGTCCGGTAAACCAGAAGCTCGAACCACGATTAGGTGTGCTTTCGATCCCGATTTCGCCGCCCATGAGCTCAACCAATTGCTTTGAGATCGCCAGTCCCAATCCAGTGCCTCCATACTTGCGGGTAGTGGAGCCATCAGCTTGTGTGAACGCCTGGAACAATCCCCGCTGACCTTCTGCTGAGATACCGATACCGGTGTCCTGAATCTCGAAACGCAACATTGCGTCTGAGGCTGACTCGCTGATCTTCGTTACCCTGACTACAACCTCTCCCTGGTCGGTAAACTTGACAGCATTGCCAATCAAATTGGTCAGCACTTGCCGCAGTCTACCGGGATCGCCGCGGAGCGCAGTGGGAACGTCACGGTAAACTAGCGAAGCTACTTCCAGTCCCTTCCCTTGTGCTCGTTCCGCAAGTGATTCGACTGTGGCCTCCACCGAGCCGCGCAATTCGAAATCAATCTTTTCAAAGCGCAGGAGTCCGGCCTCAATCTTTGAGAAATCTAGAATATCATCGATGATTTTCAGGAGTGCTTCTGAGCTGGATTGGATAGTGTCAGTGTACTCTCGTTGTGTAAAAGATAGATCGGTTTCCAGGAGCAGGTCTGTCATGCCGATGACACCATTCATCGGAGTGCGGATTTCATGGCTCATGTTGGCCAGGAATTCTGATTTGAGCCGCACCGATTCCAGGGCCACATCGCGCGCGTGTTTTAGCTCGGCTTCTACCTGTTTCCGCAAGGTAATGTCGCGGCCAATAGCCTGGATGCCCGTTTCCTTTCCCTGTTGATGGAGGAGGCGCGAACTGATCTCCAGTGTCAAGTTGCTTCCATCTTTCCGGATTATGTCTATCTCGTACGTGGTCGTGATGTTTTGCTCGAGTTTGCGGTTCATCATTTCCCGCGTAACAGTAAACATCTCCGGCGTTATCATCTGAGCGAGGTTCATCCTGACCGCTTCGCTTTGCGGGTAGCCCGTCAGTCTCTCGCCGCTCTTATTCAGTGAAGTGATGTTTCCTTCCAAATCCATCGTACACACCAGGTCGCTGGCATTCTCAAAAAGATCGCGAAAGCGCTCTTCGCTGTCCTTCAGCGCCTGATCGGTTTGTTTGCGCGCTGTGATGTCCCTGCCAAGACCAATCAGTCCAATGATCTTGGTGTTTTCATCGCGCAAGGGAATCTTGGTCGTGAGTAACCAGCTTTTCTTACCTTGGTCATCAAGCACAAACTCTTCTCTATTGACCAACGGTTGACCGGTTTGGAGAACCACCTGGTCGTCAGCGACGAATTTTTCCGCTAACTCCTTCGGGTGCAATTCAAAATCATCCTTACCTAGTATCTGGGCTTCTGATTGCAGACCTGAAATCCGCACCTCGGCTAGATTCGCGATCACCTTGCGGCCGAACATGTCCTTCACATAGATTGAATCGGGAATATTATCTATCAGAGTCCGAAGGAAGATGCGTTCCTGCCGCAGCGAGTTCTCCAGTTGCTTGCGTTCCGTGATGTCGATATTGAGGCCGATCACTCGCACGACTTCGCCCGCTCGATTCAAGATCACACCCTGGGCCGTCTGCACGTAACGAAGCGATCCATCCGATCGGAGAATGCGAAATTCCGCCACTTCCTGGCTCTTGAGGTTTATCGTGCGTTCTACTGCACCTTCTACTGTTGCCAGATCCTCCGGGACCACAGTTGCCCTCCAGAGGTCACGATCGATGACTACTCCCTGGGCAAGACCGTAGATGTCACGCATCCTTTCGTCCCAGTTGATAGAGTTAGTTTCGAAGTCCCAATCCCAAATCCCGATGTCCCCCACCTTGGTAGCGAGGGAGAGACGCTGCGTCAGCTTCCGCAGCTCTGACTCGGCCCTTTTACTGTCGGTGACGTCCTGAGCGTAGCCGAGGACATAAGTGATCGCGCCTGGTTCGACGATACGAGAGTTGCGAAAACTCCAGATCCGTTCTTCACCGTGCTTGCTAAGCAGATTCATGAAGCCGTTGACCGTGGGCCCTGAGCTAATCTGTTCCAGGTAACCTGAGAAAATCTTTTTGACTTTGGGCGTAACGTATTCGAGTAGGTTGTGGCCTACCATCTCCTCTGGCAAATAGCCGAGCGATCCAGCGGCGGCGGGGTTAACAGACAGCAACTTGCCATCCAGGTCATGAGTGCAAATCAGACCCTGACCCTCATCGACCAGGGAACGATACCTCTTCTCACTCGTTGCCAGCGCTTGTTCTGACCTCTTTCGCGCGGTGATGTCACGATTGACGCCGATCATGCCAACAACTTTGCCGTGCCGATCGCGATAAGGTCCCCTGGTAGCCAGATAGGTCCGCTCGACTCCGCCTTTGGCCGTGGCCAGGAGTTCGTAAGTTATAGTCTTACCACTCGCGAGGATCTCATTGTCTCGCGCCACGATCCGCTGGGCTGACTCCGGAGCGAAAACATCGTGAACTGAAGCGCCAATGATTTCTTCCGCGGGTTTGCCAAGTTGAGCAGCTCCGCCTTGATTCATCATCAAAAAGTGATGCTCGAGATCCTTTACAAAGATCCCATCGGTCGTCCCATCAATCACCGCCTTCTCGCGTCTGGTTACTTCGTCGAGTGATTCGGCCATTTCGTGAAAGACCCGATCCAACTCAGCGATCTCATCGTGACCGGTAAGCGGTGGCGCAAGTTCCTTGCCTGCCGCCAGCTTGATAGCATTGTCACGTAACTGCTGCAGACGCCTGCTTATTCCCCCGTTAAAGAGCAAGGTTAGAATGCTAGCCAGCAAGATCGCGGCAGCTGTGCCGGCCACTAGCATCCAGCTCAACTTTTCCCACGAGGTATGCAGGAGTTGCCGGCGCTCGGCGTCCAGGCGAAACTCCTCCTGGAGGAAAACACCCATTTCGGTTCGGATTTGATTCATGAGATCGGCGCCGTTCCGACCTTTGACGCCTTCCTCAGCCTCCTTTTTGTTACCCGTCTTGATCAAGAGTACAAGATGGGCGAGATGGTCCATTCTTTGTTTCGTCAGCTGCTCGATCTTTCTGGCATTTGTGCCCTGGAGCGGATTGTCGCTGACAAGATTTCGCAATTGAGTGGTCGTCTGCGTCACCGACCCCAACGACCCTGAGTAGGTCCGGACAAACGCGTCATCGCCGGAAATTACGTAGCCGCGAACGGCGCTTTCGGTTTCGGTAATGTGCCCCAGGAGAGACTGCGAAACGCCAATGACCTCCTTTGAGTGCTGCGCCCACACTTCAGCCGACTCACCATGGTGTTTGATGTGTACGACTAGCCCGACGAAAATCAAGAGCAGGATTAATGGGATCGCAATCATAAGCAGGCCCTTATAGGCCACTTTCGCGGTTGTCAGCGTTTGGACTGACAAAATAATCACGGCGACTATGAGAGTTGAAATGAGTATCTCAAGGACCACGACCCGCAACGACTGCTTTGGAAAGAACGCACTGACAGCCACTAACAGCACCGGCAGGAACGTCACGCCGATCCCGGCCGCCCACTTTGGCAACCCGTCCGGCCCGCGCTCCGCATTCTTCCAGGCGTAACCCAACATCGCGATTCCGTAGGCAAGAAATGCCGCGGAGGTATGCAGCGCCATCTGCGAGCCCAGACTAAATGGGAGAACGTAGGTGATCTGTAATGAGTAACCGATGAGCGACGTCAGAGCCAGGCTAAGCGGAACCGAATTGACAATAGCAAAGATGGCATACGCGCGCTGACGCACACCCAGAACGACTAGTGCGCCCCCAGTCAGGAAAAAACTGATTGCGGTGGTTAGCGCCATTCGCCCAGGGTCAGCAGACAAGGTACGTTCCCACGGGTAGAAGAACAGCGTATCGATCCCAAGTGAGATTCCGGTGGCGTATTCCAGAATCACAGCTGCGCCCATGACGGTAGTGAAGCTTCCGCCACCCAAGAGCAACAGCCGTCGCCCGGTTAAGAAACCTACACCGGCCACTCCCAACGCAAGGAAGCACAACGCGGTGTTGTATTGCATGGGAACTAGCCCACCAAAAATCTGGACCGCAGCCCGGATGTGCGCATGCCAACCTACAAGCACAATGATGGCCATCAACATGATGACCACACAGGTGCCCAGAGCGACTTTATTCCAGCTGTAGTTCGTGAAACGTTGGGTCTTCAAGCCAACCCTCTCCTCGGAAGAGCGGCCTTACTCCTCAGATTCTTGAAGAACTCAGCCATTCCACAGGGGTAGGTGTCAGGAGGTTCTATGCTCAGGCCCGGGCGGCTGACGAGGCGGCGCGAAGACAGTCTTATACCCTGCACCCATGCCCGTCGGTGCGTTAACACACATATACCAAGCGCCGATCATTCGGCACTCTGCTTGCTGCCTAGGCCCAACCGTATTCGTTTTAGGCGAATTTGGTTCTGCTCGCGTAGCGAGGCGTGCTGAAGAGAACACAATACGACAACGATTGTATGGGAAGACTACACGAACCCCGCGTCATCAAGAGGAGATTTTTATGTCAGCAGAATCAAAAGTGACAATCGACCACCAGCGCATCAAGCAGTGGGTAGAAGAACGAGACGGCACTCCGGCGCGCGTCAAAGACAGTAATAGGGGCAATAGCTCCGGAGTGCTGCGGATTGACTACCCGGGCTATGCAGGCGAGGATACTCTCGAGACTATTACCTGGGAGGAATTCTTCGTGGGCTTCGAGGAAAACAACCTCGCCTTTCTTTATCAGGATGAGACTAGAGACGGTTCGGAGAGTCGTTTTTCAAAACTGATCCAGCGCGATTCAACCAAGGATCAGAAGAGTCGAGCGGCGGGTTCTCAACATTGAAATGGCTAAGTTACGTGTACAGGCGTGGTGGCTCGAGCCGGGGACGGAAATATGCCCCGGCTGCCATCAGCTCTATCTCTACGAAACTGAGTACCGTTGTACCGACTGCGATGGGCCAATGTGTTCAGACTGTCTACGGGAGCGAGAATCTCTGATCGTCTGTTCCACCTGCGTTGCGTGTTCCGATGAGGAAGTTGAGGCGTTCTGAATTATGGC
>Ga0193717_1001424_pt1 | contig 14690 bp, 12 predicted proteins | sample U2c2metaG_FD_145900 | JGI IMG/M metagenome (GOLD analysis project Ga0193717, IMG submission 145900) | Soil microbial communities from a riparian zone of the East river system, Colorado, United States - U2c2 | ecosystem: Environmental > Terrestrial > Soil > Riparian zone | place: USA: East River... | reverse complement strand
GCTAAAGTATTGGTAATGGTTGTTAATGGGGTACTGTTGAAGGGCGTATTAGTCGTGTAGGTGTTGTTAATTGAGTAAGGATCGGCATCATGCCCAACTTGCGCCCCTGAAACCCGAAGTTTGAAAAATGACACCGGTTCCGGCATTTTAAATATATCAGAAATGATTGCGCTTAACGACGCAGAAGGATAGAAGTAAGAATTCCTGTCAGTCGGTAAAGTACTTGACCAGTCATTCCTGCCAGTTACGTTTAAATAAACCAATCCCTTGTAATCAATATCGCCAAAGCCATATAAGCTGTAAGTTGCCCTTTCCTGTTTGATATATTCAGGTGGTAATAAGGTTAAAGCGTTGCTAAAATTATAAAGGTCCGGCGCGATAAGCGAGTTGGCAATGTTGCGGATATAATTGATGCTTTGCTTGAACCGGTTTCCACCTCCTGCAACATTAACATGGAAATTACCCGTATTTTTAGGTTTATAATTTAAAAGGAAATCTGTATTGTTCTCTACATAGGTTACATTATCTGTTCTGAAACCGCCATTAGGGAACCTTACCGTTCCACAAACCCTTTCGCCCTGCCGATCATCCGTGTACGTATCTATGCCGGTACGGACAAAAGCGCTTAGTTCAGGTGTGAACTGGTAATTTAACTGTGCATTTCCAATAATGCGGTTCTTTTTGAAACTATTGGTATTATCATTTACCGTTAAATACGGGTTATCGTGGTTATTCCAATAGCGGAACTGCGTGAGATCTGTTTGCCCCGCCGCCCATAACTTTTGCAAGGATTCAATATTGGTGTTAATAGGCATCCCATATACACCATGAAAAGTATACATCACGTTCTCCGACCCATAGCCAATGTTTGGACGGTTGTCACTTGAGCTGTTAATATAGTTTACATAAATGCTGGAGCTTAATTTATCGGTATACTTGTTTTCGGCCCGGAATGAAAACATATTTCTCATCAGGTCAATGTTTCCTACATTACCGTGGTTATAAAGGTTACCTACTGAAAAGCGGTAATTATTCCGGTCATCGCCTGTCGCAAAAGAAATATTGTTTTGTGCAGTTAACCCGACACCAAAAAACTTATTCAAGTTATCCGTATGGGCTACCCATGGGGTTGGCGTAGGTAATGTTCCGGCAGGCAATGTTTTAACTGCATTCAAATCGGCTGCCATATATGGCCCTTGCGGGCTGTCAAACTGAACCACCAGGTAATTCGGATCAAATGCACGGCCAAAGTTGGGAATATTGTTTTCGGTAGAACCGCCCCCGTTAACATATTTGTAATCAACGCTGCCATTACCTGCGCCATATTGATTCTGCAGTTCAGGAAACCTCATCACCGTTTCTATAGTTGTTTGCGAGTTAAATGTAACACCAACTAGGCCGTCTTTTGATTTTCCTTTTTTGGTGGTGATTACAATAGCTCCATTGGATGCCCTTGCTCCATATAAGGCCGCCGCTGCAGGGCCCTTTAGCACAGTCATCTTTTCTACATCATTCGGATTAAGTTCTGCCGCGCCATTACCCCAATCCACTTCGGCCCAAGTTCCCTGGTTGGATGAGTTATTTATGGCATCGTTAAAATAGGTGTCATTACTTATCGGCACCCCGTCAACCACAAACAACGGCTGATTAGTTCCTGAAAAGGAATTTTCACCCCGGATAACAATTCTGGAGGTAGAACCGACACCGGCAGAGCCATTGGTAATTTGAACACCGGCAATTTTTCCCTGCAGGTCATTAACCAAATTGGGATCCGGAACACTTGCTATCTGGTTGGCACTTAAGGTTTGCACCGAATAACCCAGCGCCTTACTTTGCTTTGAGATACCCAAGGCTGTTACGACTACCGTATTTAAGGTTTTAGTATCTGGTGTTAGTAAAATTGGCCCACTGATCATGCCTACAGGCAACTCTTTGCTTAAATAGCCGATATAACTGACCACCAGTGTCGCATCCGGCGGAGCATCCAGTTTAAAAATCCCGGAAGCATCAGTAGTGGCTCCTTGGTTACGACCTTTAATCCTGACATCGGCACCAATAATAGATGTCCGGTCAGCGGCATCGATAACTTTGCCCGTGATGTTCTTTGTTTGCTGGGCAAACACACTTATCCCGGTGACGAGGCAAACTGTCAACAGGAAAGCAATTTTGATGTAATAGTAAATTGTTCTCATACAGAAATTGTTTATTTTAAAAAAAAGTGAAAAGAAAGCTGGCTGGCATCCGATGAGAGCAATGCGCATCAATTAAATAACAAACAGTAAGGATGCGAAAGCTTAATTAACTGCACGCTGTGCGGTTAATTTTAAATTATCATCAGGCAGAAGAAAAGTATCTCAGATTCTCAAACTGCCCAGGATGACAACGAGATTGGAAGAGTAATGACGGTTAAAGTCAAAAATAAAAGGATAAAAGTATTCCTTCTTGTTGTTAAAACCAATAAACAAGCAACTTAAAACAACAACAGCGACAAATTTTGAAACGATTTTATTGTCCTGTGAAATTACACGGGGCCTGGTCAGGAAATTTCCAGTAGCTGAGTGTTTTACACTTTGGGTTTCACGTTTAGGTAAATGTAAATCGCAAGACTTATGGTGACTGAAGATAAATTGGTCTGTTGTTTTTTTGCACTTGGTTACGTAACCACATGAAAATATGAAATAAATAAAAGCAACAAATAAAATTAAAAATTTGCTGAAAATATATTTTAAAGACATGCGTTAAAAAGTCAAAAGCTTCACAACTTATTATATATCCAAAATTATTTTATTGGCATTTATAAATTGAGTCTTTAATATTATTAAAATATTAACTGTGACATATTTTGCACAGAGAGCATATGTTATAAATAAGAACTGAGTTTTAGCTCAATTACCGATATTGATTTGTTCACTTATTTTTGAGTGAAGTATTAGTAGAAAGTCTTCGGTCCTGGTAATATTTAATCAGAAAGGATAATTTCCAGAGCGGCGCAAGTTATTATCCACCAAATGTAACTTTATTGTTACTTGAAGTAATGAAGATAGTTTCTTCTCAATTTTATGCGCCTAGACAGATTGTTTTCTAAAAAAAATGAACGAAAGGAAAATATTTAAACTCATTCTGCTTTTTGCGGTCATCATGTTTACCGCAAAACCATTTATCGGGTTTAAACATATAAACAGAGCTCATCCTCCGAAGCGATTGAATATGTTTCTGCTTCAAAAGGCTTTCCGTAAAAATAAAGAAGAATACTCAGATGGTAATGCAACCAAAATGATTGCTATTCAAAAAAAAATGGCTGATCCTGATATTCAATCAACCCTCCTGTTTTTATCATTATTAATTATACTATTTCCTTTCCTTTTTAAATCAATTAAAGATATTTTTCACCGTGATTTGGTACTCGCGAATTTAAAATTGATTTCTTCTCAACCCTCCTATCTTCTAAACCGCCAGTTTAATATTTGATTGCAATAACCATAGGCAGTTTTTATTGACTATTTGAGTCCTCTTAGCGAATTCTGCCCGGCTTATCTAATAGAATAGCATAATATCGCAACAACATTATTATTAAAGTTCATCTAATAACTTAAAAATGACGCATCATTATTTGTTCAGAGAAGGCGACATGGAATTAGTACAGGTCGCAAAAACGCTAATGATACCATCCAGGGTTTCCATATTGAGAATTCTTTTCCATGAAGATATATGGGTAACAGAAGATGTCTTTCAAAAACTTGGCTTGGAAGGTAAAGTTCTCCATAAACATATCGATGCTTTAATTTCTATAGATCTTATTGCTCGTAAAACCGAAAATACCATAACGTATTATGGCTTGAAAATAGAATCCTTTAGTAGATATAAAAATGGATTATTAAGTATTTTGAAGAAAGACAATCCATAATGGCTATGTTGGTACTGGTACGAATCCAGGCTAAAAAGGTACGCTCGTTGGCTAAATGATCAACTGGATTAATCGGTAACGGATCTTGTTTTTGCTGGTTTTCCATTGATAAAGTTTAAAGCCGGAAACGTGGAATTTGCTGAAACGCTATGTTATAGTATATAATCAAATTATACTGATCACTTAAGTTTTAGCGGTAAGCTAAACCAAAATTCAGAACCTTCACCCTCCGTGCTGCTTAAACCTATAGAGCCACCATGCTGTTTGATAATTTCAGAAGAAATGAACAAGCCCAACCCCAATCCCGCGAACCTTGGGGAAGATTCATGGGCCCGGAAATAGCGGTCAAAAATGAATGCCTGTTTATCGGCCGGTATTCCAATGCCAACGTCTGTAACGGAACACTTAAGTCTGCTGTTTTCAATCAGGGTGCGGACCAGGATCTTTGTTTTTCCCGGAGAGTATTTAACTGCGTTAGTGAGCAGGTTAATGATGACCTGCTCTAAGCGCAACTGGTCTGCCATGATAAAGGTATCATGATCATTCTCCAAAATGATTTCATGTTCGGGAGCTTGCTGCTGAATTTCCTGAATACATTCTTTTAAAGATTGATTGAAGATATAACTTGTCTTATTCAATTGCATCTTACCGGATTGAATTTTCGTTACGTCCAGTAAATCATCTACTATGCTTGTCAATTTGTTAACTTGCTTGTTAGCGAGATCAACAATTGGCAGCACTTTTTCAACATCCATGTGCTTACGATATTGCTTTCCAAGCATTTGTATAGATACTTTAATACTGGTGACAGGCGTCTTTAATTCATGGCCGGCAAGGTTCAGAAACTCGTCTTTTTTTTGCTGGAGAAATTTAGTGGTTAATTGAGCTACTTCCGTCTTATGATTATTCGTCATGTCTTTCTTAGCCGAAACGTCTAATGCATAGGCTATGATTTGCTGTTGACCCTGATGCCCCATTAAAGATGGCCCCAGTACCAAGGTTACCATTTTTCCGTCCTTGCGGATATAGTCATTTTCAAATGGCAGGCAAAGTCCATCCGTTTTTAATTGATGAAGTATCTGTTGTGTAATATCAAGACATTCCGGCGGTGTCATCACTTTCCAATTGATCACGCCATTTGTTAAATCTGATCGGTTATAACCGATCAGATCCAGAAATATATGATTGGCTTCGACCACCTGACCTTCAAAATCCGCTATCCATAACCCAATCGTCGCTGAATGATATATTCTACGTAATTGTTGTTCAGTTATTTTTATTTTTGACTCGGTTTCTTTTTTCTTTTTGTTGGACTGGACAAACTTAAATAATAATATGCTCGCAAAGAGCCAGCCTGCTGTTGTGGAAATGAATAAGCCCGTGGTGAGATCTATTGCGGGCATGCTTTTGTAAATGAAAAAACAAAGTAATATCCCAACTAAACTGATGGGAAGAATGTACCTATTCATATGCCAGATCATCTGGTTTAGGTTCAAAAGACCATCTCTTTTCAACAAAAAAAATATCAATCTTTTCCTTTTGTTAAATGGCAACATAATTAACTTAATTTAATGTGCATTTATGCCACAATGGCTTTTATTTTAATTATTTATCTAATAGGTATTAAGCTAACTGTGCAAAGTCCCATAAAACCAATCCAGGGTTGCTTTGCAAACGACTATTTTTATAAAATAAGCAGTATTAATCATTCCATTCTTTTCCCTGGTTGGATGAAGCAAGCCCAATTTTTCCTTCCATTTTAATTCTTTGCTCAAAATAAAAGAGGCAATCAAAAACGCCACTGCTACAAATAATCCAAAAGTTTGAATCGGCAAAGACAAATAAAAACCAAAGACTGCCTGTATCATATCTGAAAACGTTGAATACATATTAAGCCGGGGTTTGTGTTAGGTTTTGTTCCATTTTTATTAAAGTGGCGTAAAAGTAATCGAGCGAGTCCACATTCAGCTCTTTACTGATCAAAGCATTTACTTTATTGATGGCGCTAAGAATGAGTGGCACTAATAAACTTCCTTGTTCAGTAAGAAAAACAAAGTGTTCTCTTCTGTCTTTAGGATTCCGCTCCGTAAAAACATACAGTTGCCTGGTGAGTTCATCTACCATGATGGCTACACGCGATTTGTCAACTTGGAGGTAATCTGCCAACTCCTTTTGTGTTACCGTTTCATGTCGCGATGAAAGAAAGATAATAATTTCTATGAAATATTCCGGTTGAAGAACGGGCAGCTCTCTGGAAATAGTACGGTTATATAATTTGCTCAAACGACGCAGATTTTTTGATAATAAAATTTGCATAATAAAAATTTTAAGAAATAAGCTAATTTAAGTCTGAAGAATCTTTAACAGGCGCGCGATTTAAATCAGCGGCTTCAAAAAAGAGAAAGATAACGTGAAAATCAAATACGCAGACAGTGTTGGAGCCGTACAGGGAAAGGGAAATAGCCTAACTTAAACTGGTTAAAAGTGCTTTTGGAAATAAAACCCCATCTTATTAAGAACAATAAAAGGAACGTATCTGCATATTTTAAGATAAGACTGTTGGTATCCTGCTTGTCATTTAAAATGGATTTATCAGTTCTATGAAGAAAAGCTATTTTTTGAGCGCCAACACCGTCTATTTTTCGCTTAAAAATAGAATTGTAATGGTATTGCGGTTTTGAAGATCCTGATGAATGATTTTGTATGAAGAAGATGTGGGTAAGCACCACAAACAAGTAAACCGCTAAAAGCAGTACGGTATTCACTTGTTTGAAAGCGCAACGCATCATACACAAATATAACCATTTTGCAGTGTTTTTGAAATGCAGGATAAATGACCTCATGATTGAGCTTTTGCTTAATGATGCTAATTATCAATCCATACAGGATTTGATTTTTTGTCTAATTTTTATACTCATAAACAAATTGTAATTGCTGCTTCGATCTGCTTATACGATGTTTACTTTTTTTATAGTTTTTTTCTAAAAAACAGGATTTTTACCCAGCGTGCTATGGAATATAAATTTATAGAGAAGATAATCTATGAGCACACTCTGCTATTTTTATTGTTTTCTGGGGATTTATTCTCTGATTATATTCTACGATCAAAGTATGGCTTATGATATTTATCAAAAAATCATCTTTTTTAAAATCCTTTATAGCTTCTCTAAAATCAGTGGTCATGGATGATAAAACCTTTTCCTTTTCGTTCGCGACTAGCCATTCCAAGTGTATCAAACAGTAAGTATTTCGTATTTACATTATTAATTGTAAATGGATAAAGAATAACATGGCAGCTTTTAAGTCGCCATGTTATTCTACTGGTTTGTTTTAATTGATCACAGTTCCCTCTTTTAACTCATCATTAGCGTGGGTCACAATACTATCTCCTGCTTTTAAATTACCAAATACTTCGGTCGAATCGTTCCTGGCCAGACCCTCTTTTATATCGATCAATGAGGCTTTCCTATTTTTAACGGTTACGATATATTCCCGTTCGGTTGACCGTATAATCGCATTGTTAGGTACCAGCAATGATTGCGCTCCTGAAAGCATAGGTATCCTTACCTCTGCATACATACCCGGTTTCAACTGACCGTTTTTATTTTGAACGTCAATTTCAATAGCTTCAGAGCGCATACTGCCCAAGGAATTGGCAGAACGACTTATTTTGGCCATTTGCTCATTCCCGGGCATGGCATTAAAGGTGAATTTAACGAGTCGATTCAAATCAACTTTGTCTACATAATCTTCGGGTATAAAGACCTCCAGGCGCATTTTGCTTATATCCTGTAAAACCAGCATCGGCTGGTCCATACCTTTACCTGGCGCTACCAATGCTCCGGGTGATACATTACGCTGAACAATCATTCCGTCAAATGGCGCACGAATATTCAGGTAATCCTGTATATTACGTATCGATGCCACGTTTGATTGTTCAGAGCGCGCCATTGCATCATCAGCTTTCATTCTGGACATGGCGTTATCCAGGTCAAGCGGCGATACCGAGCCAGGTTCTTTAGCCGCTTCTTTTAACCGGCGGTATTTTTCTTTACTGGCCAATGCGTTTTCCTGTGCCTGCAAATAGCGTGAATTGGCTGCCTGCAGTTGCGACTCCATTTCAGGTGCCTCTATAGCAATGAGTAATTCCCCCTTCCTTACAATAGTGCCTCGATCAACGTACAGCTTCTTAACAAAGCCATTTATTTTAGGGAAAATATTTACTTCATTAAATGGCTTTAATTGACCTGGAAAACGTGCGGTACTTGAAAGCGTTTTTTCGGTTATGATACCTGATTCGTATTGATTTTTATTTTTTGTTTCAGATACGGTCATGTCTACTGGTTTCCGGTCTCCCGAGCAGGCAGCAAATAAACAAACGCTACCTGTTAATATGATTGATCTTAATTTCATGGCTCTATAGTTGAAGTTTGTAGTTCTTGGGGTTCATTTATTTTTACGCCTTGCATCAGCGAAGAAGACTTATATGTTGTGTTTTGCTGGATCCAGGCAAATACTTGCGGCAGGATAAACAAAGCGGCTATAGTGGAAGCAAATAACCCCCCAATAACCGCACGTCCGAGCGGTGCGGTCTGCTCACCGGCCTCGCCCATGCCCGATGCCATGGGGATCATACCCGCCATCATCGCTAAACTGGTCATTAAAATAGGTCTTAAGCGAATTGAAGCACTGGTAATGGCGGCACGTGTAGCATCTCTGTATTCCAGTCGTAGAGATTCAGCATTGGTAACGATTAATATGGCATTGGCCACCGAAACCCCGGTCGACATGATCATACCCATATAAGATTGCAGGTTGAGTGTTGACCTTGTTAATAATAATGCTGCTAATGAACCTAATATAACTGCTGGTACGGTTGATAATACGGTAAGCGATAATTTGAATGACTGGTAGTTAGCTGCCAGCAATAAAAATATAACCAGGATAGCGAACAATAAACCGTTCTGTAAACTGGTGAGCGTTTCGGTTAAGAGGCTTGACATTCCCTTTACTTCAGCCAGTAAACCTTTGGGTGTTGCGCCTAATGACTTGATTGCTTCCTGCACATCATTGGTTGCTGTGCCCAGATCTTTTTTGTAGATATTGGCGCTTACTGTTAAGAAACGCCTTGGTCCGGTACGATCATATTCACCAGGAACATATTTAACTTTAAAGTCAGCGATATCGCCCAATACTGGTGTATTTCGTCCTTTTACCAATGGAATTTCTTTCAGCTCATCCATGGTATTCATCACATATTCAGGCACCTGTACCTGCACCTGATAGGTATAGGCCGATTTTTCATCAAGCCACTGGTTTTTTTCAGTAAAACGGCTTGATGAAGTACTTGCTGTAACGGAGCGGGCAATATCCGTTACATTTAAACCGAATTGAGCGGCTTTAAGACGGTCTAATGTGATGGCTACTACAGGAAATTTAAGTGGCTGTGCGATTTGAACATCACGCAGATAAGGGATTTTTTTTAATTTACCCAGCACTTTATTTGCATAACCTTCTATCTGATTCATATCCTTTCCCGCCACCCGTATTTCAATAGGTGTAGCAGCGCCCTGGCTCATGATCTTTTCGGTCATGTCAATGGGTTCAAAAGTTACGCGCAGGTCCGGTAACCGGGATGCAACGTTTTTACGGAGCGCGTCCTTCAATTCATCCATATTCATTTGATACTCCGCATCCAGGTTTACCTGCAGAACAGCTTCATGTGTGCCGGTATTAAATATATACAGGTTACTGGTTCCATAGCTGCTGGGGATTAAACCTACATAGCCCGAACTGATAGCTACATGATGGTCTACGGTACTGTCAATAATTTTTAAAACTTGTTTCAGTTTATCTTCGGTACGTTCCAAACGGGTACCATCCGGTTCTTTTATCCTGATCTGGAACTGGCCATTATTCAATTTAGGCATCATATCCTTACCGATAAAAACATAACATAGTCCAGCCAAAACAAGTACCACGACAAGGTAAACTGGCACAATCAGCTTCTTGTTAGGCATCCAGCGCTTTAGAATACGCATGAACCGCATTTTGATCCGTTCAAAAAAGTCGTTCTTTTCAGGATGCTGCTGCTCCTGGATTAAGTGGTCATCAATCTGGTCCTTCTCAGGTTTATCCAATGCCTCGCCGGCATGGGCATGCAATTCACCATGTTCATAATGCTGATAAGTTTCGGCCTTAATCAGCCAATTTGATAAAATAGGCACCAGCGTTTGAGCCAATATATAGGATACGATCATGGTTAAACCTATTGACATAGAAAGCGGCAAAAACATGGCCTTGGGTACGCCATTCATCATAAACGATGGCGCAAATACCGCCAGGATACAAAGCAGTATCAGCAATAAAGGGAAAGAAATCTCTTCGCAGGCATCGTATATGGCCTGCGCTTTTCTTTTTCCCATTTCCAGGTGCTGATGTATATTTTCAATAGTTACCGTAGCCTGATCGACTAAAATACCTATAGCTAAAGCCAACCCGCTCAAAGTCATGATATTGATGGTTTGCCCAAACAGCCCCAGTAATAACACCCCGATCAGTATGGAAACCGGTATTGTGATCACCACGATCAAGCTGCTGCGCCAGTCACGCAGGAAGAGCAGTACCATCAGCCCAGTCAGTATAGCGCCCAATCCTCCTTCGGTCATTAAGCTTTTTACCGCGTTGATCACGAATACAGATTGGTCAAATTCATAAGAGATTTTGACATCATCGGGTAATAGGCTTTGCATCTCCGGTATTTTACTTTTGAGTGATTGTACAACACTCCAGGTACTGGCATCGGCTGTTTTTACTACGGGAATATAAACAGACCTCTTGCCATTTATTAAAGCGTAATCAACCGTAACATCACTGGCATCTGCCACTCGGGCTACATCTTTTACCAGGATAGGTACCCCATTTTTAGTAACCACGGGGATATTACCAAATTCATCAACCTGTTTAACCAGCGTATTGATGGTAGTTACAAACATGGTATTATTCAAACGCAAATTGCCTGATGGGGACATTACATTAAATTTTGCCAGTGCCTCAACTACCTGGTCGGGGGTTAAATTATAACTGCGTAATTTGTTAGGATCAACACTTACAGTTATGGAGCGTGAGTTTGCTCCAAATGGCGGTGGTGCCGATAAACCGGGAACGGAGGCAAACATCGGCCTGATCCTGGTTGCCGCCAGATCATAGATCTCCTTAAGGCTTCTGGATGGTGCGGATAGCACCAACTGGCCAACCGGCAAAGAAGAGGCATCAAAGCGTACCACCTGTGGGGGCAAGGCTCCTGGCGGAAAAAACTTCATAGCGCGGTTAACCTGCAAGGCAACCTGTGCCGAAGCTTCTGCCATATTGGTACTTTCATAAAAGCTCAGCTTAAGCATAGTCAAGCCTTGTATATTTTTACTGGTGATATTTTTTACACCGTTCACATATAAGAACTGATCCTGCAAACGGGTAGAGAAAAAACCCTCCATTTGCTGCGGCGACATGCCGCCGTACGATTCAATAACATAGATGGTGGGCAGGTTTAACTGCGGGAAAATATCTATTGGTATTTTTATTGCGCTGAGTACTGCAAATATCAAAAGGCTCATGGTGATCACCACCGTAGTGATGGGCCTTTTTAGTGCGGATGTGACCATTGACATAGTTAAATTATTTTAAAAGGTTTAAAACAGAGTTTACCTGGTTCTCGGTAACCGCTTTTTGGAACAGCGCGCCCGAGTAAGCATATTTCGCCTGCGCGTAGTCAGTTTCGGCACGATAGAGGATATTGAGTGCGGCATTTAACTCTATAATATCAGTTAGACCGTTTTTATACAACGATAGCTTTTGGCGAAAACCGTCATTTGCCGCTTTTAGCTGGTTCGGAATTTCCTGTAAACGCTGGCGGGCAGTTTCCAGCTCCACATTGGCCCGGCTGGCGCTGATTGACAATAATTGTTTTTGCTCCTGCAGCTTTTTTGAATTATAGTCGGTAGCGGCCCGCTGGGTGCGCAGTTTAAGCTGTCGTCTGCGCAGGTCAAACAAATTATAGGATATGCCTATGCCTACCAGGTAGTTATTCCGGTCAAACCCCAAACCGCTGGAAAGACTGTTGAAATGATCATTGGCATCAACGCTCGAACCACGGCCCCAAACGGCACCCTCAAATAATATTTTAGGGTTATAGCTCTTTTTGACCATATCCTCCCGTTGCAGGCTGTTTTGATAAACCGACCTGTAATAGTTAATAAGCGGATGGTTGTTGGTATCAGGATTTAAGGATTGTAAAACCGATGTTTGACCAATCAGCTGCATTTCCGCGACGGTATCAGCAATGATAGATTGATAAGGCATTCCGCTCACGGCCGAAAGCTGTAACTGTACCTGTTTTTCCTGGTTAGCCAGCTCAATATAATTCAACCGGGCCTTCGACAGCTCGGCTTCAGAAATACTGGTATCAACACCCGCCCTTACCCCGCTTTTTGCTAATGACCGTATAGAACGCAGAATCTCTGCGTTGCGCTGTATGTTACGGGCTTGAATGGAGAGCAGATCATGCAGCTGAAGCAATTGCAGGTAATTGTTGATAGTATAAGCCTGTAACTGATATTTTGATCTTGCAAATTGGTTTTGCTCCACCTCGATATCGGATTTGGCCACTTTGTTTTGAGCACCGTAAGCGCCAAAATTGTAAATTTCCCAGTCAAGGGCGGCCACACCCACATTTGCAGATACTGTGGTCGTATTGTTACCGGTGCGTACTCCCCTCGAATTTGAAGGAATAATTCCGAATCCAAAATAAGGACCTGCCACATTATTGTTTGTACCAATATCGGACTGGTAATTGAGTCTAAGGTTGGGCAGCCAGTTGCTGCGGGTTTCGGCAGCCTGCGCTTGTCGGATATTGATAGCAACAGAATCAGTAAGCAGCATTGGCGCATTTTGATCAACCCGGTTAAGCAGGTTTTTTAAACTGACTGGAGGGTTATTTTTTTGTGCGTAAGTATTCAGAGCCATGAACAGGATCATAGCCGTGAATACATTTCTTTTTAAACTTTGCATATAAGTTTTCAGGAATGAACTTATACCGGAAAAATCAGCATACAGGATTGATCTTTATAGCCATAACGGCATAATGGATATACAAAACGGTTAGCTGGTTATTACCGGCAAATGATAGGTTATCTAATTTGAAATATGTGATCTAAGCATATCGCTTAGCCTTGGCAGGCTGTCTGATCAAATTTTGAAGGTGCAGAAAGACAAATAGGAGTATTGATAATTGCCGGGCGAAATATATAAATCAAAAACTATTCTAAATTTCACCCTCCAGGCTTGCATCGCAAAGAATAGCAGGACAAAGAAACTGATCATCGATTTCAGAATATCCATTGCCTCCTTCCTTTCATTTAGGATTACTTTATGGATCCGGTGTAAAGAGAAAATAAAACCCGAACTGATAATTAAGCTTTTAACCCTTCTTTTATAAACGGAGTTATAGCTCGTTGTATGTTTGCTAGCCGAATGGGTTAGTTTCGGAAGAAAAAAAATATGAGTTAAAGTAATAAACAGATAGCAGGCAGCAACCAGAAGTACAGGTAGCCCCTTATATATATTTATCCTTTTGTTTAACACTTACTACAGCTTTAGTTGCAAACATCCCAAAAATATTTCAGTAATTGTGCAATATTTTTGTTGCAATTGTTCTTATAGTAAAATTACTGGTCTTATACCTTTATAGCTATAGTGAAATTCTTATTGATGATGATCCTGTTGTTATTATTTGTCCGGGCAGGCATACCATTGCGGTTTCAAAGACCGTATTTTGTGATGGGAGCGTCGAAAACTAATTTTTACAAGAGTAGCGTTTGTCAAACTTGATAACTTAAAACACCCAGATTCCGGAAAATTATCAAATCATATAAGCATTATAACTAATCAATAAAGATGGAAGGTATACTATTTACCGGTTTGAAATTTTAAACAACCTGGAGTAGAGAATTATCCAATAGTTATCATTACCTAACAGCTATAGGATCATAGATAACCTATTTGCAAGTTCTGCTAGTTTTATCGTTTGCTGAGGGTTCATGGACTGGAGATACTCAACTACCAATGTTTGGTTTATGATGTTTATAACATAACCATCTTTGTTTAACTCCATAATGACTTTTCTAAAATCCGGAGTCATGGATGAAAAGGCCTTCTCTTTTTCACTGGCAACTACATAAAACTTCTTATTGAATATCGTATCATCGTTAAAATGAAGCTCAACAGGAAGAAATAAATTTATTATTTTGTCGATAATTGACCTTTTCCTGATTAGCACCCGCCCAAAATCCCTCCTTAACGTTGCGAATGCAAATACTTGATATTCGTTATAACTTAAAGCTGGGTTACTCCAACCCATTCTTTTGCCACAAACCCTCGTAAATACAAGATAATGACTATTTAAAGGCGCATTAATTAAAAGTGTCCCTGCTATATTTGTAACAAATGACTGATCAAATATTTCGAAGCCCTTATGATTGGGGGTATTGACAGACTGGATCTTGAATTTTCCGCCAAGAGCTTCAATGGTTTCTTTAAATAGTTTTACTTCATTATTGTCAAATTTGTTGGTGCCAAATTTCAAATTTTTCATATACATATAATGGAAATAATTCACAAAAGCACTGAATGGTAATCTTAAAAGATTTTACTTGTAGCTCCTTCTCTTATTTCATCACTTACATTAACCACCACTGTATCAGGCGGATGAATTTCCCCGAACGCCTCAACC
>Ga0193717_1001423_pt1 | contig 14692 bp, 10 predicted proteins | sample U2c2metaG_FD_145900 | JGI IMG/M metagenome (GOLD analysis project Ga0193717, IMG submission 145900) | Soil microbial communities from a riparian zone of the East river system, Colorado, United States - U2c2 | ecosystem: Environmental > Terrestrial > Soil > Riparian zone | place: USA: East River... | reverse complement strand
AATAATACGGCTTATGAGATTCCGGGAGGACTTCCCGGAATTGCCGTAGGTCAGAACGGTGCACTCTCTCCGAGATATCCAGCTTACGCTGTAGCAGTGGGCTACACACACACATTCAGCCCGTCCGTTATAAACGATATCCATGTGGGCCGCAACCACATCAACCAGAACTCGCTTTCGTCCTATGGCAATACCCCAGGCATCCCCGCCATGTTTGGAATTCAGGGAATTGCAGAAGTCGCAAACAACGGAGGACTGCCCCCCATCGGCCTCAGCGGCCTTACCTCACTCGGTGTTCGCGGTTATAACCCCACTCTGTCTGACATTGGCAGCTATGAAGTTGTGGAGAATCTAACAAAATCACACGGTAGTCATACCTTTAAAATGGGTATTCAGTCTGATCACATTACTGGAACCATCACGCAACCGCCATACGGGCGCGGGAATTTTTCGTACACCGGCCAATATACTGACGTGGTCAACAATAACAGTACGCTCCTGGGTATAGCGGATTTGCTTCTGACGCCGACTGGTTCGACGGTTCCTAATGGAATCGATTACCTCGGCGGTTTGACAAGTTACAGCGGATCTAATTTCGCGCAAACCAGTTATACCCGCCACTACATCGGAGCCTACGCTCAGGACGATTGGAAAGTAACGCCAGACTTGACACTCAACCTCGGACTACGTTGGGACTATTTCCCCCCATACTCCGAGGAATCGGGACGTCAGGCTAACTTCATAGCGGATGGCGGCAACGGGCCCACTGGCACACTGTACATCCCAACAGAAGGGTGCAGCGTACCGAGATCAGCTTCATTCGATGCATTGCTCGCGTCCAGCAACATTCAATTGAAATGTGTTCCGAAGTCAGCTCTTGGAAAAACGCAACTAACCAACTTCTCGCCCCGATTGGGCTTCGCCTATCAGTTCCTTCCAAAAACCGTCATTCGAGGTGGCTACGGGATTGCCTATGGTGCTCTCGCTAACACGGGGTACAGCGGCACGCTTGGGGCGAACTATCCTTTCGAGTACACTGTCACCAACAACAGCAGTAACTCCTATACGCGCTTCCTGGCTTCCAATGGCCAGACTGCTACCGTGCAAAATGCCTTTGCTGCAACAAACTATAATGATCCTAGTGTTCTGAGCGGATCAGGTCTCAACCTGATAGGCCGTCAGCTCGATTACCACACGCCGTATCTCCAGGTATATAACCTGACGATTCAGAATCAATTCACGTCAAAGGATTCGATTCAAGCCGGATATGTCGGGAGCATAGGCCGCCACCTGAATGCCGGAGCAATGGGGCATAACTCCACCTCAAAGATACTTCCGCCAGGAACTAACGTTTACAACTACATCCCTTTTCCTAAGTTCAGCTATAACTCCAACTATGAAACGACGAACGCGGTCAGCAACTATAACTCGCTTCAGCTGACGTATGTGCGGCAAGCAGCCCATGGGCTTTCTGTTCTCGCAAATTACACTTTCAGTCGCTGTCTTTCGGATCAGGCAACTATCAATTCGGTTCCTGGAACCTATAGAGCCCCGTGGCTCCCGGGCTTCGGGATCGACGCGGATTACACATTGTGCGACACGCACACAGCACATATCACACATCTCTCGGGAACTTATGAGCTGCCCATCGGGTCACGCCGGGCGGTTCTCGGAAACGCAAACAGGTTCGTAGATGCCATCGTGGGAGGCTGGTCGACGAACTTCATCGTTACCTATCAAAGCGGACAGCCTTTCAGCGTGACGTGCCCAACAGCAACTACGGCAAACTTTGGCTGTTTCGCACTAGTCAAGCCCGGAGCTGACATCTACGCTGGCGGGCACACACAGAGTCACTGGCTCAACGCAAGTGCATTCGCGAATCCGCCAGTGGCAACCGCGGTAGGTCAGAGCGACTACTCCCCGCTTGGCGCCAAACCAATGCAAGCACTTGGGCCAGGTTATTTCAATATGGACGCCTCGTTCTTCAAGGATTTCATCCTGCCGAGAGAGCTTCGACTGCAGTTCCGGGCCGAATCATTCAACGTGACGAACAATGCTCAGTTGGGGCAGCCGGCCTCAGGCAGTCTAAATTTTCTGAATACGGCTACCTTCTCTACGATTACCTCGCTTCGGGGTGGCCCGCGGAGGGTCCAATTGGCGCTCAAGTTCGCGTTTTAACTCGGAATATGCTGAGAACAATTTTTCATGGTCTACGGGAGAAACAGCGAAAAGATGCAGATAAATACCTCGGTGACCAGTCGAATACCGTTCATTCTCACATTGATGTGCTTTCACTTCGCTTTGGCCTCGACACATGGTTCGTATGGCCATAATGCCAGAGTCGTGGGCGTAGAGAAGTATCGCCCTAAACTGTCTGATTTTCGATTGGAGGGCGATCAGATAATTCCAGAGGTCGACAGTAGCAATGCCGTCGTCTTCAGCGGTTCGATTTCGGCTGTTCCAGAGGGCTCAGGAGTCGACCGCTTTACCGCGCCTCCGATCACGGTTGTCATGCAGCAAAAGATCGGAGTGAGAGACGCAAAGACGGGAGCTGCAATCTTCGACGGACAGTCTTTTAACGGATTTCAGAAAACTGCCAAAGAAAGGAGTGTGTGGGAGCCCGGATCGTGGACGACATATACACAAGCATGGCCTTTCTCACTTCGAACACAGATAGTAGCGCTATCTCGACATCAGGGTTACGTCGTTAGTGTAACGATTAGGAATCGATCTAAAAGAACCGGTCACTTCGATATAGTGAGTGTTCAGCAGCCGAGTGTTGCGACCCCTCTCGAGTGGAATTGGAATGCCGCTTTCAAGAGAGACGTCATTACGCCAGTAGTGATGCAAACGAATGATGCCGTCGTTCACGGCAACAGCAGCGGCGCGGTCGCAATCGCGTTGAGAGGTGCGTCGATACGAAGTTTCAGCTCTCGCGAGGAGGCGAAAGCGGCTTTTGTACCAAGGGAGGCCAGGAATCAGGAACAGTCGAACGTGCCAAAAATTGCGACTCTCCTATCCACTCGTCTCACTGTAGTGCCCGGCGGAGAGGCAATCGCATCGATTGTTGTCGTAGCCGCAAGCGAGGGGTCGAAAGCCCTTCGGGAAGCCAATGAGTTGGCTGCCAATCCAGCCACAACCATCTCACAGGCTCACAAAGACGCCCAGTTATCTCTCGAGCGGTGGTTTCACAGGTTGCCAGCCGTCACCTCATCGTCGCCTCAGCTCCTTAAGTTCTACCGTCACGCAGCCGCACAGTTGCTTTACGACCGATGGAGAGTTGGCAAGACATTTCTCCTTGATCCTTGGTATCCAACCTCGGGTCTCGATTCGGGAGCAATGAATACCTACGCTTGGGACATTCAGTATGCGGCTCTGGCATTTTCGCTCTTGGATCCGCAATCGTTCAGAACGCTTCTTACCACACTGCCAGCCGCTCCTCTGACAGAGCACTATTCGATTGAACCAGTCCACGGCAGAGGCATAGGAACGTACTACGCATATAACTCCTATGCGTACATCAACTCCGTAGATCAGTATTTGTCCGTCACCGGTGATCGCAGTCTCCTTCAGGAACAAGTCCGAGGAAAGACGGTGTTGGAGTGGATGATCACGCTCGCCGAATGGGGTGAGAAAGAAAAAGATTTGGATGGCAACGGTCTCCTGGATTATGGAGACGATCACAACCTACTTGAACTAAAGAAGACTGGGGACGGACCAGGATATTGCAACGAAGTGCCCAGCCCAAATGGTGAGCGTGTCTATGCATATCAGACGGTCGCGGGTCTCATGGAGGAAGTAAATCCTCAGCTCTATCGCGAGAAAATCTCCCATTTCCGAGCGATGGCAAAAAAAGTCACCGAAGCGATAAACAGCATTTTATGGCTTGAAAGGGAGGGCTGGTACGGTGCGAGACAACGCGACGGATCGGTAGTGCCAGTCTACTCAATTCAGGTCTTCGATCTGCTTCGCATACCTGGACTCGTCCCCGCGGATCGAGCAAAGAGACTCATTGCACATTTAAACGTCGATGAATTTGTGGCTCCTTGGGGTATACGATCTATGTCCATTAAGGACCGTCTCTTCGATTACAACGATCACGATTGGGCTGGTGCGATGAGTTATGCCGGAGATGGACCCCAGTTGAGTGCAGACCTCTTCACGGCTGGATTCATACCAGAAGGATGGCTGGCCCTTGAGAAGATTTTGTGGTGGCCAGATCACATGGTCGTTTATCCCCAGGGGATCGCGAATGACAGCTATGCCTTTCGATTTCCAGCCGCCGCTCCGTTCGGAGGACGAGTTACTGCTGGCCGTGCGAACATCGTTGCGGGTGTTGCGGGTGTTGAAACGGTCCTTCGTGGAATTTTCGGACTAGAGCTGGGTAGAGATGGATCGATTGGGTTCTCCAACAATCGGCCGCCCACATTGAAGAATCTGGCGTTAAGCTTTCCATACACCGATCGGTTGTGGACCGTGCGCTTGGCTGCTGAGAAATTACAAGTCTCTTCGAATGATGGCTTCGCCACGACATTCCTTCGTGCCGACGGCAGCCTCCGAATCAAACTTCAGCAGACCAGTGTCACTCTGTGGATGCGATCACGTTCGGCAGGTACCGGTCGCCTGACGCTCGATCTCCCAGGGATAGAGCATCTGCTTCACGTTCAAGAACCGGGGCGGCTTGTGTTTCGGCGGAATGGTGTTCTAATTCAGCCGGAATTGGCCAGCAGGCTGGTAACGATTGAGACCAGAACCTCTCCGGACGAGGATGAGCAACTGGAGATCCAAGCGGTGACTTCGTCGTTAGGGCCAAGATGAGCAGCACAAGGATGAAACGGAAGCAGGGGAGACCATGGTTTGTAGAGACGTTGTGAAGTACACATTTTGGCGGCCTTATCGGAGTGGGCACTTCTGAGTTGTTGCTTCGTTCTGTTCAGGGACAGACAGCGATCCCTGCGGCGGTGCAGGACGCTATGTCTCGGGGCCATCTTCACGATGAATGGACTCATACATATACGAAAACTGCTCATCATTTGACATATCTATATACCTGCCAACCAATAGGTAGTTTTTCTTTATCAGTGGGCTTTACACTCCTCCAGATGTTGATTCTGCCTAAAGTTAAAACGTGCTAGTAATGCGAATCAGCTTGCGTACAGCACTTACAGGGCCTCAAAGAATTGGCTCGCCTTAGATTCGAATACAGAGACTCACATCTAGTGGTGGTTGCTATGGAGATCCTGCTCAATGTTAACGGGCGCCTAGGAATCGGCGGCGAAATGATAGGAGAAACACATCAGTGACTGCAAAATGAAAGCCATCTCCTTCTCTTGGTTCGTTTTGTTCTTCGTGTCTGGCGTGCAGGTTCATGCAGTCGCGACAAGAGCGATCAGGACACAATTTTTCGGATTGGAAGTTTCGATCGATCCTCTGCGGAGAAGTTCGTTGTTGGAAAGAGTGACCCGGCAAAGGACTGGTATGGTATGCAATCGGCGAAGCTCAGCTCTACTTCAGTGGCCGCCGAACTAACTATCGCCGCGGCTCCACGCACCGTCGTTTTTTCACTAGTTCAGACTTCTGGGAAGGCTTATCAGCTTCATGTTTCGTTCTTGGTAGAAAGTGCTAGTGTGCCAACGTTTCGTGTGGATATCAATGGGAAGCATGGAATCTTTTATCTGCATCCCAAGCTTGACTATAGCAACGGGGATCAATGGGATTCCTTCTATGCCGCCTATTCTCATGCCGATGTCGAGGCCACCATTCCGCGTAGCTATCTGCGTCAAGGTGAAAATACGATCAACCGCAGTTCCAGTACGAGATTCAGAACGGAGTCGTCGATCCTGCGAAGGATTTTTATCGTGGTGCGGGACACGAGTGGTTCTCGGTCCAGCACTGGGTATCGGTGCAGCAAGCCGGTATATCGGGGACTGTGATGCCGCTCGATGTGCCACTTGTTACGTTAGGCGATATCAATCGCGGAGAGTGGCCGGAACAATTCGGCAAACGCCCCGGCACAATTTTCTCCTATGTGATGAATAACTATTGGGACACCAACTATCGCGCCCGCCAAGGCGGTCACTTTCGCTTTCATTATGTCGTCACCAATGCACCTTCGACAAATGCTCAGGAACTAAGCCATACCGGCTGGGAAGGGATAACCCCCTGGAAGCAAACGTCGTTACAACCCAGGATAAGGCGCTTAGCCCGGAATTGGGTACCGCGCAAAGTGGTGATCCGCGATACGCGGATGCTGCAACACAGATTGAGTTATTGCATATGGCTCGACCTCTCAGTGCCAAAACAGATAGCTTTATCGACATAGAGGACCCAAGCGTTATTCTCGAGACGTGGAAGACAGCCGAGGATGGAAACGGGACAATCCTACGACGAATTCCTACCCTGATCGCATAGTTACTAACTACTCGGGAGACTATTAAGCCAGGTCGAATAAGCGGGTCATTCCGAGAAGCGCGGCATCTTCGCCCAACTCTGCTTGCCGGACATCGAGCGTGCCCCATGGCGTCCAAGCGTGCTTCTGAATCAGAGTGGTCAACTGCGGCAGTATGAGCGCGGATGCCCTCATCACCCCACCGCCAAGGATCACGGTATTCGCATCGTAGGCGTGGACCATTGTGATCGTCGCGGCGCTCCACACGCGGAGACAATGTTCTAGCAACGCCAGCGCACCTGGATCCTTCGCCTCGCAAGCCTTCAGCAGGCTGCGAAAATCGGAATACACCCTGCCAGGCGGCACAGAAAGCGAACTGAATTCCCGCCTCTTGCTGATCTCACCAAGCAACCAGGTAGAGGCTTCGGTCTCCACGCATCCGATATTTCCGCAAAAGCAGAGCGTTGGGGCCAGCGTGATAGTGTAATGCCCTCCGCGAGCCGCCGCCAGCGAGTATCTTCCCTGGACGATCCTCCCTTCCATAATGGCCGCGGTTCCAAAGCCGGTTCCGAGGAGGATCATGACCACATCGTTGCAGCCTTTAGCAGCGCCTGACACCGACTCACCCAGCAACGCCAGCCGCGCGTCGTTCTCCATCTGAAACGGAAGACCGAAGGTTTGCTGGCACCACGGCTCCAGATCGAGAGACACGGCATCGTCATATTTCCCGCCGACGCACCATGCCCTGTTTCGCTTCACATCGACCAAGCCACAGAAGGCAAGGCCGAGGCCCGCACACTGAGCTGGATCGATGCCCAGCTCCGCTAACAAGGTTTGAAGCATCTGAGTGAAGGCGGGCAGCAGGGGAGCGAGCAGAGAGCCTGGCGGAACGTCCATGGTCCGGCTCGCCAGAATCCCATCGCGATGCGCTATTCCACAAGTCGCATGGCCGCCGCCTAATTCAATCCCAAGTACGTACTCGCGTTTCGACATAACGGGTCACGGTGTTGTCGCGGATGAGGGCCAGAGCTGTTGAACTTGCTCGAGAGTCTTGCCCCGCGTCTCTGGCGCCATCTTCCAGACAAAGACAAATGATGCCACGGAAAAGCCTGCATAGATGAGAAATGCTCCCGAAACGCCCAGATGCTGCGTTATCGATAGGAACGACAACGTGACGACCAGTGTAGCCGACCACATGCTGACGGTAGCCATGGACACGGCGCTTCCGCGCGCGACGTTTGGAAAGATCTCCGAAATGTAAGCCCACATGGCCGGGGCCATGCCAAACGCAAAGAAGGCGATGTAGGATAGAACGCTGACCATCACCAACACCAGATTGGGTTGATTGCTGTAGAAACAATAGGCCATGCAAAACAGCGAGACCGCCATGCCTGCGGAAGCGAACAGTAGAAGGAATCGACGGCCTAATTTGTCAATATAGCGCAATGCGGCGATTGTGCCGAGCAGATTGACAATTCCCACCAATACATTGGCGCCGAGAGACGCGCCAACCGTCTGATGAGGAAACCGGTCCTGAAAGATGATGGCCCCATAATAGAGAACCGTATTGATCCCTGTAACCTGAGACAAAACGGCGAGGGTGATTGCGATCAGCAATGGGAGGCGCATCGGCCTGGCGGACGAAGACCCGCGGGCAGCCAACTCCTCCTGCACGGCTTCTTGAACCTCTTCCAGTTCCTTCTTTGCCTCTTCAGGTGAGGTGAGCGAGGCGATTACCGTCTCCGCTTGCGCGTGCAGGCCGCGCTGAATCATCCATCGCGGACTTTCCGGCACAAAGAACAGCCCAATCCACAAAGCGAACGAGGGAATAACGCCTATGCCGAACATCCAGCGCCAGTTTGACGGACCGCTCGCCGCCAGCAGCCAATTGACAAAGTAGGCGATCAGCATGCCGCTCACGATGGCTAGCTGGTTAATCGTCACTATGCGGCCTCGTTGTTCTGCCGGAGCGATCTCCGCCAGATAGAGCGGAGCGAGCACGGATCCTGCTCCGATCGCAATCCCTCCGGCGAATCGCGCCAAAGACAATTGCATGAGAGTAAGTGAGATAGCCGATCCGACAGATGAGCCAGCGAAGATCAACGCTGAAAGTGAAAGCATTCGCCTTCGCCCGTACGCATCGCTTAAGCGACCTCCAAGAGCCGCGCCTAGAATCGCTCCAACCAGCAAGCTGCTGGCCAACATTTCTGTCTGCCAGGTAGTCATCTCCATCTGCTGACGCAGATATACCAGAGCTCCGTTAATCACCGCTGTGTCGAATCCAAATAGCAGGCCGGAAAGCGCCGTCACGAGGGCGAGCTTAAGAATGTACAAGCGAGACTTGCGACTTCTTATAGGCACGACGGCAGTCTGGCTCATTCCGACCCCTCTCACTGATAAAGGTGAGCCAGACTCTTGCGATAGGCTTCGTAGAAGTCTTCCAAAGCTTCTTCAGGCTTCGGTGAACCGGGAAAATGATGACTTGGAAGTACGATCGGCTTTACACCGCGTGCAATCAACTTCTCTGCCGTGGCAGAGCGCACCATGTTCATCGCCATCGCGCCTGTGATGGTGGAGACGGGGCCGGTCTTCCAGTCCAGACCTTCGATCGTTTGTGCGCAGTCGCCCGGGGGACACTGATTGTCCAGCACTACGTCGGCCACATCGATGAGTTTTTTTCCCGAAGAATGATTCGCTGGAGTTCCCTCACAATGCTCACGCGAAACCAGCGCGATCACCTTCATATTGCGAGCCTTCGCTCCCATCGCCATTTCGACAACCAGAGGGCGGATGCCGCTCGTGGAGACCACGATAAAGGAGTCATGCGGACCAAATTTGAAACTCTTCAGGATTTCTTCCGCTAACCCTTCGTACTTTTCCAGAAAAAGCGGGCCACGCAAACCGTTGGCTCCGACGATTGCCGTGTGATTTGAAAACGCCAGTTCCACCAGCGGAAAAAAGCCGACAAGGCCTCCCTGCCGGGGAGTCATTTCGTCGCACATGAACCGCGAATGACCGGATCCGAAGACAAAAACCAACCCCCTATTTGCGATGGACTCCGCACAAATCTCGGCTGCTTCATCGACATTCATACCTTGCGTCGATCGGAACCTCTCCAACCGCTCGATGGCAATGCCAAAGTAATCCGCTGCTGCGCTCATCTTTGCTTTCTCCCTTGGTCGATCAACCGGATGAAACTGCTGTTCAAACAGAGCAAGACTATCTTTTATGTCACATGTCGTCAAGTTATTTGATCGTATTGGCTCATAACGATCATATTTTTTGCTATGATGATCCGTATGGAACTACGACGTTCTCTCGATGTAATTGTAGATACGGATGTCGTCGTTGTAGGGTCGGGCTCCGCAGGCGCGACTGCCGCTATTGCTGCAGCGAGGGAAGGCGCCAAGGTACTTGTCTTGGAACGTTCCCCGTTCCTGGGTGGCACCAGCACCGCCGTGTTGGATACCTTCTACGGCTTCTACACGCCTGGTGAGCACTCGCACAAGATTGTCGCCGGCATCGGGGATGATGTCGTCGAGCAACTCAAAAAGCTGGATAGGATACTCGAACGGCCGAACACTTACGGAGCGGGACTTGGCATTACCTACCATCCAGACTATCTAAAGTGTGCGTGGGATCAATTGGTGCAGGGTTCGGGCGCAGACATCCTGCTGAATTGCTGGGTGCAGGATGTGTTACTAGAGGGCGACCGCCTCATCAGCGTCGTTGTTGCGACCAAGCTTGGGCTTGCGCAGGTTCGGGGACGGGTATTCATCGATGCTTCAGGCGATGCAGATCTTTGCCATTGGTCGGGCAGTCCGGTCGAGATTGCCGGTGAACACGAGGATGCGCAGTCACTCACGACGACTTTCAGGATGTGCAACGTCGACATCGAGGCCCGCAAATGCATCAGCAAAAAAGATTTTCATGCACTCATGGCAACCGCTGCCACAGAAGGATATGAACTGCCGCGACGCGAGGGTAGCGATCACATTACAACCGTGAAGGACGTCCTGGCGACCAACATGACCAGGGTGCGCTCTTTCGAACGGCGTCCAACCGGCGTGGTCAATGCGACGGACCCGCGTTTTCTCACCGCCGCCGAATTCGAAGGACGCCGTCAAGCTCTCGAATATATCCGCTTTCTTCATGACCGTGTGCCTGGATACAGCGGTGCGGGTCTCGGCGCTTTCGGCTCGCAGATCGGTATTCGCGAAACTAGGCGGGTACTTGGCGACTATGTTCTGACCCGTGGCGATGTTCTTCAGGCTTGCCAGTTCGACGATCAAATCGGTCTTTGTGGCGCGCCCATTGAGGAGCATGGGGTTGGTGACGGAACGAACTGGGTTTACCTGCCGGAGGGAGAATGTGTCGGCATTCCCTATCGCACGCTACTACCCCGGAAGCTTGCCAACGTGTTTGTCGTTGGCCGATGTTTTTCAGCGACACACGATGCGCATGCGAGCGTCCGTTCGATGGCGCAATGCATGGCGATGGGTCAGGCTGCTGGAACGGCTGCCAGCTGGTGTGCTGGTAACAACTGCGATACTCGGTCGGTGCCCTTTCCTGCCTTGCGCGATCGGCTCCTGGCGAATCAAGCGATCCTGGAATCGCCGGCAAAGGGGAGAGAATGAGCTTCCTTCGCACCGTCAATGGCGACATTGCCGCAGATCGCATAGGCGTCTGCTATGCGCACGAGCACATCGTCATCGAACGCAGCTTCGTGACCCAGCAGTATCCCGAATTCTTGCTCGATGACGTCCCTAGTATTGCCGCTGAACTCACCGCATTCCACCACGCCGGTGGCCGTGCTGTCGTCGATTCCATGCCTTGTGGAGGAGGCCGTAGCGTGGTGAAGTTAGCCATTGTCTCCCGTCAATCCGGCGTTCATATCCTCTGTCCTACGGGGGTTCATCTCGAGCAGTATTATCCGCACGGACACTGGACGGAAGGTGCTGCCGTGGCTCGATTATCAAGCCTCTTCATCGACGAGATTCAACTGGGAATCGATGCCAACGATACGAACGGCCCCACTCTCGAACGTACCGGGCATCGAGCGGGCTTGATTAAAGTTGCAAGCGGTCTAGATACTCTCCGTCCTCGCGAATTCAGGATTTTCGAAGCTGCTGCCATCGCCCACCTGGCCACTGGCGCACCGATCCTTACACATACAGAGCAGGGAACGGCGGCGCTTGAACAGGTCGCCCTATTTGCAAAACTCGGAGTAGATCCTTCGCACATCATCCTCTCTCACCTCGACCGTAAGCCTGATATTGGATACCATCGCGAGGTCTTGTCGACCGGGGTATATCTGGAGTACGACCACGCTTTTCGTTGGAAGACGGACAATAATCCAACTCGCGAACTACTGGTAAGCCTGGCCGGCGACGGTTATCTGAACCAACTGATGCTCGGAATGGATGCCGCGCGATCCAGTTACTGGAGGAGTTTCGGCGGCTCGCCCGGCCTGACTTTCCTGCTCGAAACGTTCAGTGAGCAATTACGCGCGGCGGGCTGGACAGAGGAGCACTTTATCACCATCTTTTGCAGGAATCCTTCCCGCGCATTCGCTTTCACATCGCCAACATGGTAGCCGCTAGAAATAGACGACCGAATCTCCTTCCAGACAACTAAATTATTTTCTATGAGACTCAAGAACAAGACCCTTCTGATAGCCGGCGCTTCCGGCATGGCCGCAGCTACCGCGCGGCTTGCTGTTGCCGAAGGCGCTCAGGTCTTCGCCATCGACCGCAACCCCGATGCCATTGCTTCACTGTTGCAGGCACTCCCCGGCCAGGTACATACATATCGTGCCGACCTGGAGCATGAAGACTCAGTCGAACGGGTCTTCAACGAGTGCTGCAAAGTCTACGGCGGATTCGATGCCGTATTCCATGCGGTCGGCTTGAGTGGGAGAAGGTTCGGAGACGGCAATCTCCATGAATGCACGCTGGAAGGATGGAACATCACACTTTCCAGCAACGCGACCACGAGCTTTCTAGTTTCAAAACACGCCCTCCGGTACTTTTTGAGTCGCGAGCGGGTGACCCCTTCAGGGCTGCGTGGAACTATCCTGAACATGGCCAGTGTTCTGGCGGCGTCGCCTGAGCGAGAGTTCTTCGCCACTCACGCCTACGCCGCGAGCAAGGGTGCAGTCATCGCGATGACACGCGCGGCTGCTGCGTATTATGCCCCTTTCGGTATCAACATCAACGCGATCGCTCCGGGCCTCGTCATCACGCCAATGAGCGAGCGGGCACAAGGCAACCCGGGGATTCTCGACTTCATGAAGCACAAGCAGCCGCTGCCGGCTGGGTTATTAGACGCCGACGAGATTGCGCGAGCCGCTGTGTTTCTCCTGAGCGATGACGCGCGCCATATTACCGGCCAGGTCATGAATGTCGACGGCGGATGGACGGTCAGCAGCTAGCACCAGCCGTCAAAATCCAGCATCAGCCGTCAAGTGGTTCGCACAGTTGCGTAATTTGTGGATTGTTGGAGCGCCTTGGATCTACTTTTGCTCTCAGGAGTTGGCGTATGTATGGACGGATATTGACCTCGTGGCTCGTTTTCTGTGTTCTTCCATTCCTCTGCGCGGAAAGGGCGGCCCAGACGGCGCGTCGAGCGGTTCTGGTGCAAATAGTGGAATATCCTCGAGTACCTTGGTCTTTTGAAAGTTGAGGACAGCGAGATGTCTGAATGTATGAATGCTCCAGCAACCTGTAGGCTCCGTAGCCGTAGCAGGTGTTCTGCTGGCAACTTGGATGGATTGCGCATGGGGCGGCGAAACCAAACAGGATCTATATCATGGATATACTTGAGCAACACTTCTTTGGTACCTCCCGTAGTCTGCTCGAATTAAGGAAGTTTCGAAAGTCGACCTTGGACGAGGCTGCACTCTCGGAATCAAATCAGTCAGCCAAGTCGACGCCAGCACATGCCGAACCTGGGAGGTCTCGGTATGAATCAGAGAAGAGGCTAACCAACCCGCAATGTTGAAGACATCAACCATCCTGCTGTCAGCCACAAGCATTCTCTGCCTCACCGCCGCACTCTCCTACATAAATCTTGAGCCCGTACTAGCCCACTCTCAAGAGCCCGACCAACAAACCCCCACTCGTACTGCCCCCCCTCGCAACTCCCACGACTTTCTAGGTCTCGGCCCTGCCCCCGACATAGCTGCCGCCAAACTCGGCGAGTCAATCTACAAAGAGAACTGCGCCACCTGCCACGGTCCCACCGCCCGCGGAGCCCAAGGGCCCAACCTCGTCCGCTCTGTCCTGGTCCTCCATGACGAAAAGGGTGAAGAGATCGGCTCGGTCATCAAGAATGGCCGTCCCCAGGGCGGCATGCCCGCCTTCACCAACCTGAATGACACTCAGATCTACGACATCGCCGAATACATTCATCTCCAGGTCGAACTCGCCGCCAACCGCGGCCTCTACACCCACAGCGACACCATCACCAGCGGCAACTCTGAGAAAGGAAAAACCTTCTTCGCCGCCAACTGCGCTACCTGTCACTCCATCACTGGAGACCTTGCAACCATCGGCACCAGATACCCGCAACCCGCAGCCATGCTTGCCCGTATCGCATGGCCCAGTACCCGCGGACCCCGCCAGGCCACCGTCACCACAAACGACGGCAAAAAACTCACCGGCACTCTCATCCACTACGACGACTTCGAAACCACTCTCCGCACCGACGCTGGTGGCACCTCAACCTGGTCCACCCCCACCGTCAACGTCGACATTCCCGACAAGCTTGCCGGCCACCGCGCCCTCCTACCGAAATACACTGACGATGATCTCCACAACCTCACTCGATATCTCATGACTCTCAAATGAAACTTCGCATCCTTGTCATCATCACGGTCGTCCTCACGCTGTTTCCCCCCACGCTCCTGCTTGGCCAGGGCGCGAAATCGCAAGGGCTGGATCCTAAAGCTCTAACCCTATTCCATCAGCCCGCCGACACTTGGCCTACCTACAACGGCGACTACTCCGGCCGTCGCTTCAGCGATCTCAGCCAGATCAACCAAACAAACATCGCCAAACTCAAAGTAGCCTGGGCCTACAAGATCACTGGAATAGGCCCTCTCCGCGGCATCGGAAATCCCGTCATCAAGTCCACGCCGCTCATGGTCAACGGAGTTCTCTATTTCACCATCCCCGACCACGTCTTCGCTGTCGATGCTCGCACCGGCAAAGAACTCTGGCGCTTCGACTTCGAAGACCACGGCGGCCACCTCCTTGGTCAGCGCGGCGTCGGCATGTACGGCAACTGGATCTACTTTCTCAC
>Ga0193717_1001420_pt1 | contig 14707 bp, 13 predicted proteins | sample U2c2metaG_FD_145900 | JGI IMG/M metagenome (GOLD analysis project Ga0193717, IMG submission 145900) | Soil microbial communities from a riparian zone of the East river system, Colorado, United States - U2c2 | ecosystem: Environmental > Terrestrial > Soil > Riparian zone | place: USA: East River... | reverse complement strand
CACCAGGCCGATGCGCTCGGCCTCCTCGCCGTTCATCGCTTCGCAGAGCAGCAGATAGTATTTGGCTTTGGCCATGCCGCAGAGCAGCGGCCAGATGATGACGGAGTGATCGCCGGCGGCGACGCCGAGGCGGGTGTGGCCGTCGATGATCTTGGCTTTCTTCGAAGCGATCGACACGTCGGCCAGCAGCCCCGCCACCAGCCCGGCGCCGACCGCGGGTCCGCGGATCGCGCTCACGATCGGCTTGGAGCAGTTGATGACGTTGTAGACGATGTCGCGCGCTTCCTTCCAGGTGCGGAGCAGCGCGTTGTAGTCGGTGATGTTCTTCTCGATGATGTCGAAATCACCGCCGGCCGAGAAGGCCTTGCCGCCGGCGCCCTGCAGGATGACCGCGTTCAGCGTGTCGTCGCCGTCGATGTCGCGCCACACATCGGCGATCTCGCGATGCATGATGGCGTCGGTGGCGTTGAGCTTCTCAGGGCGATTCATGGTGACGCGCAGCACCTTGGGGTGCGGGCGATCGAACAGCAGGCGCTTGTAGCGTTGTTGCCAGTCGGACATTTTAGGTCTCCTCCTTTGCGGGGACCCTATAGCGTATTTCGTTCGGATGAAATCGCACCGGGTTTCCCATCGTTTCCCATCGCGGTGGGAAGCCTCGGACATCGAGGGCATGGGCTTTGGATCGCTCTTTCCCATGTTCCCGCCATACGCGCCCGCGAGGACAAATTTTTTCTTCGCGAACATTTAGACAAAAGACCGCTCCTGGAGGCTTTTGGGCCATTCCTCGCGAATTCCTCGCGAGGCCTCGCGAAGAGTTCGCGAGTCCGGTGCGGGCTCCACGGTGTGAATTCAGAATCGGCAAGTCGCTCATGATCGGCGCATTGTAAGCCCGGTCGGCCCCAACCGACGATTCTGGTCCTTACTCTGCAGACGGTGGCTGACTCCGAGCCCCCCGCAAGCGCGCTACAAGCGCGCTATCGGATTAACACAATACCTCACCCTGAGGAGCGGCCCGCAGGGGCGCGTCTTGAAGGGTAGGCTACACACACACCGCGCTTGTTGCCGACCCTTCGAGACGGCGCTTCGCGCCTCCTCAGGGTGAGGTAGTGGGTTTAAGCAGCGGTGTCCTCAACGACGCGTATTGCCGGAATTCCAGCTACCGGCGCTGGCGAAGCGCACGGCTTCTTCCGCGGCGCGGACCAGCGCCCGGGCTTTCTGGATGCTTTCCTGATATTCGGCCTCGAGATCGGAGTCGGCGACGACGCCGACGCCGGCCTGGACATACATCGTCGCGTCCTTCACCAGTGCCGTGCGTAGCAGGATGCAGGTGTCCATCGAGCCGTTGGCGGCGAAATATCCGGCACAGCCGGCGTAGATGCCGCGTCGCACCGGCTCCATCTCGTCGATGATCTGCATCGCCCGCACCTTGGGCGCGCCCGACAGGGTGCCGGCGGGAAAGCCCGCCTTGAGCGCGTCGATCGCGTCCAGCCCGTCCTCGAGCTCGCCTTCGACGTGGCTGCTGATGTGCTGGACGTGGCTGTATTTCTCGATGGTGAACTGCTCGACGACGCGTACCGAGCCGATCTTCGAGACCCGGCCGACATCGTTGCGCGCCAGATCGAGCAGCATCAGATGCTCGGCGCGTTCCTTGGGATCGGCCAGCAGCGTGTCGGCCAGCGCCTTGTCTTCCTCCGGCGTGGCGCCGCGCGGCTTGGTGCCGGCGAGCGGACGGATGGTCACCTTGTTGTCGCGCAGTCGGACCAGGATCTCCGGGCTCGAGCCCACGATCGAGAAATCGCCGTAGTCGAAGAAGATCAGGAAGGGCGAGGGATTGATCCGCCGCAGCGAGCGGTAGAGCGACAGCGGCGGCAGCTTGAACGGCAAGGAGAAGCGTTGCGACGGCACGACCTGGAAGACGTCGCCGGCGCGGACATATTCCTTGCAGCGCTCGACGATCGCCTTGAACTCGTCCGGCGTCATGTTGGCTTGCGGCGGCGGCAAGTCATCGAGCGCCTCGGCGCTCTCGCGGCGGAAGGGCAGGGAGCGTTCGAAGTCCGACACCGCGTCGGCCAGCCGTTCCTGCGCGGCCTCGTAGGCGGCACGCGCGCCGATGCCGGCCTGCGGCCAGACCGGCGTGATCAGCGCCACATTGTCTTCCAGCCGGTCGAAGATGCAGATCACCGTCGGCCGCACCATGATCGCATCGGGCAGGCCGATCGGATCGGGGTTGTTGTCGGGCAGCCGCTCCATGTCGCGGACCATGTCGTAGCCCAGGAAGCCAAACAGCCCGACCGCCATCGGCGGCAGGCCGGCCGGCAGGTCCATGCGGCATTCATGGATCAGCGTGCGCAGCGTCTCCAGCGGCCGGCCGTCGAGCGGCTCGAAGGCCTGGGCATCGGCGCGGGCCCGCCGGTTGATCTCGGCCTTGCCGCGCGTGCAGCGCCAGATGACGTCCGGCTTGAAGCCGATGATCGAATAGCGGCCGCGCACCGAGCCGCCCTCGACCGATTCGAGGAGGAAGGAATTGGCGCGTCCGTCGGCGAGCTTGAGATAGGCCGAGACCGGCGTTTCGAGGTCGGCCACCAGCTTGGTCCAGACGGCCTGCGGCTTGCCGCTTTCGTAGGTCGCGGCAAAGGCCTTGTAGTCGGGCAAGATCGACATGTCGCTTCTATTGCTGCTGCTGTTGCGTCGGGTCGGTCTTGAAGGCCTCGGCGAACACCGCCTGGTTGACCGCCACGCCGTATTTCAGGCGCAGCGCGGTCACGAACTCCAAAATCAGGTCATTGGCCATCATGCTGTCGAGCTGCTTGCCGAAGCGACCGAGCGCGTCGGCTTCCTTGGCGGCGTCGACCGGCTGCACCTCTTTCAGGCGCACGATTACGCTGCCTTCGGCAGTGGGGATCGAAACGGCCTTGCCTGGCTGCAGCTTGAAGAGTTCAGCCACGGCGGGCTGGGTCAGGTAGTTGGCGGTGTCGGCATCGAAGCGCGTGACCGGCTTGGTGGTCCGCAATTCGAGGCCGAGCGCCTTGGCTTCGGCGCCCAGATCGCCGCCGGCGTTGGCCTTTTCGACAGCCGCCTTGACCTTCTCGGTGGCCAGCCGGTGACGCTCCGCCGTCTGCCAGGCTTCGACCACCTTCGGCTCGACTTCGGAAAGAACGGGCGCGCGGCTCGGAGTCACGCGGTCGGTGCGGACCACGAAATATTCGCCGTGCGGCGTTTCGACGAGCTCGCTCTCCGACCCCTCGCGGGTGGCGAAAGCGGTCTTCAGGAGTTCCTCGGTACCCGGCCCGACGACCACCGCCTTGCCGGCGGCATCCTTGCCCTGGAGATCGACATTCTCGGCGGTCCGCACCTTGAGGCCGAGTTGCTCGGCCGCCGCCGTCATCGACTGGGTCTTGCTGAACGCGTGCTCGAAGTCATTGACCAGCTTGAGCAGCAGATCGGGCATCGTCTGCGCCCGCAGGTCGTTCTCGATCTTGCCCTTGACCTCCTCGAACGGAGTCATCTTGCCCGGCTCGAGCTTGTTGATGCGCACGATGTGCCAACCGAGCGGCGACTGGATCGGCGACGTCGACGTGCCGACGGGAAGTGCGAAAATGCCGTCGGCAAGCGGTCCGGGCGGCAGCTCCTTCTTCTCGACCACGCCCAGCTTGATCACGCTGCCCGACTTGCCCAATACGTCCTTGGCGGCGTCTTCGAGCGATTTGCCGGCGGCCACCGCAGCCGTCACCGCCTTGGCCTTGTCTTCCGAGTCGGCCATCACCTGGTCGACGTCGCGCTTCTCGGCGGCCTGGAACTCGGCGGTGCGGGAATCGTACTCCTGGCGAATTTGATCGGCCGAGACCGAGACCTTGTCGGCCACATCGTCGAGCGTCATCATCACGTAGGAGAAGCTGCGGAACTCCGGGATCTGGAATTTGGCCTTGTTGGCCTCGAAGTAGGTGGCGAGCTGTTCGGCGGTAGGCTTCGGCACGTCGGTGACGATGGCGTCGGGAACGTAGATGGTTTCCGCCACGCGTTTCTCGCCTTCGAGGCGGAAGATGTCGTCGCGCAGCACCCGGGGTGCCAGGCCTTCGGGGCGCACCCCGCTGAACAGCTGGCTGGCGGCGATCTGGCGGCGCATGTCGGCGACGAATTGCGGCTCGCTGATACGGGCGCTCGACAGGCGGGCACGATACTGCATCGGATCGAATTTCCCGCCGGCGCCCTGGAAGGCCGGGTTTTGCGCAATGACGGTGCGAACTTCCTCGTCGCTGACCGACAGGCCGAATTCGCTGATCGCCTGATCGAGCACGGCGCGCTGCACGGTCTCCTCGAGGGCACGCATGTTCAGGCCGAACCGCACCGCCTGTTCCGTATCGGGGCGCTGGCCGGTCTGCTGCTGGATCGCTTCGAGCTGACGGTTGAAGCTGTTGCGCAGGTCCTCGACGGTGACCGATGTGCCGCCGACATAGCCATAGATCGGAATATGGAAGCCGCCGACATGGGCGACCTCCACAGTGCCGCGATTCATGCGCAGCATGTCGCCAATTCCCCAGAAGCCAAAGCTGACGATCAGCATGCCAAAGAGGATGAACATGACGAAGAAGCGGGCGTATTTGCGGAACTGATTCACAGGTCGGACGGGCTTTCAAAAAGGGGCGCCATGCCTAGCATTCGTCCGTTGGGCAGGCAACCAACCGGCCTTTGACCGAAGTCAGCAGCGAAGCTAGACACGCTGCACTCCAAAGGAGAAGTTCATGGTACGTGCAAGGCGCCCTTTGATCGCGGGCAACTGGAAGATGAACGGCCTGCGTGCCGATGGCCTGGCGCTCGCCCGTGCCGTGGCCGGGTTGGTCAAACATGCCGGCTGGGCCGATCGTGATATCCTGGTCTGCCCGCCCGCCACTTTGCTGGCGACCGTGGCCGAAGCGGTGGGCGGCAGCGGCGTCGCCGTCGGCGGACAGGATTGCCATGCCAGCGCCAAGGGCGCCCATACCGGCGACATCGCGGCCGAAATGCTGCGCGACGCCGGGGCCACCCATGTCATTGTCGGCCACTCCGAGCGGCGGACGAATTGCGGCGAGACCGACGCTGTTGTGCGCGCCAAGGCCGAAGCCGCCTGGCGCGCCGGATTGCTGCCGATTGTCTGCATCGGCGAGACCCTGGCCGAACGCGAGGCGGGCAAGACGCTCGACATCCTGGCGAGCCAGCTCAAGGGCAGTGTGCCCGCAGGCGCCACGGCGGCGCGTCTCGTCGTGGCCTATGAGCCGGTATGGGCGATCGGCACCGGCAAGACGCCGACCACGGCTGAGGTTGCCGCAGCCCACGCGCATATCCGCAAGATCCTGGCCGGCCTGACGGACGAGGCGGGGTGTGTCCGTTTGCTCTATGGTGGCTCGGTGAAGGGCTCCAATGCCGCCGAGCTTCTGGCCGTGGCCGATGTCGATGGCGCCTTGATCGGTGGCGCCAGCCTCCTGGCAGACGAGTTTTTGGCTATCGCCAAAGCGGCCTAAAGCGGCTAGAAGCGCCCGCTTGACGCCCATCTTTAGTTAACTGGACGAAAATGAACGGCGTACGCACGTTTCTGCACGATTGGCAGGTTGTCCTGCTCATCATCCACGTCGGTGTCGCCGCGGCGATGATCGTCGTCATCCTGCTTCAGCGCAGCGAAGGCGGCGGCCTCGGCATGGGCGGTCGCACCGATGCGCTTTTCTCGGTGCGCGGACAGACCAACATCCTGTCGCGCCTGACAGGGATCTTCGCCGGCATCTTTTTCTTTCTGAGCCTTCTGATGGCCTGGAGCCTCAGCACGCATGTCCGGAGCACGGGCTCGATCATGGACCAGATGCCTGCCAGCCAATCCGCTCCGGCGACGCCTGCGGCTCCGTCTCAACCGGCTGCGCCAACCCGCTAGGATTTTCTTCGGGAGGGGATGATATCCCCATGGCAGTGGCCAACCAGATTTAGTAGTCTGTAAGCCCATGACGCGCTTTATCTTCATAACGGGCGGCGTGGTATCCTCACTCGGGAAAGGTCTTTCGTCTGCGGCGCTCGGCGCGCTGCTGCAGGCGCGTGGCCATCGGGTCAGGCTGCGCAAGCTCGATCCGTACCTCAACGTCGATCCCGGCACGATGAGCCCCTATCAGCATGGGGAGGTCTTCGTCACCGATGACGGCGCCGAGACCGATCTCGATCTCGGGCATTACGAGCGCTTCACCGGCGTCGATGCCCGGCAGAGCGACAACATCACCACCGGCCGTATCTATTCGACGGTGATCTCCCGGGAGCGCCGCGGCGAGTATCTCGGCGCCACGGTGCAGGTGATCCCGCACATCACCGACGCCATCAAGGAGTTCGTCGTCGCCGACGTCGACAAGGAAGACTTCTTCCTGGTCGAGATCGGCGGCACGGTGGGCGACATCGAAGGCCTGCCGTTCCTCGAGGCGATCCGCCAGCTCGGCAACGAACTCGGCCGCGAGCAGACGATGTTCGTGCACCTCACCTTGCTGCCCTGGGTGCCGACCGCAGGCGAGCTCAAGACCAAGCCGACGCAGCATTCGGTCAAGGAACTGCTGAGCGTCGGTATCCAGCCCGACCTGCTGGTCTGCCGTAGCGGCGACAAGGAGATTCCGGCCAACGAGCGGCGCAAGATCGCGCTGTTCTGCAACGTGAAGCCCGAGCGCGTGATCGAGGCGCGCGACGTCGACACGATCTACCAGGTGCCGATCGCCTATCACGACCAGGGTTTCGACCGCGAGGTCTGCCGTTATTTCGGCCTGCCGGTGGAGGAGGAGCCTAATCTCGATCGCTGGCGCGGCGTGGTGCGCAGCGTGCGCGAGCCGGAGGGCCGGGTGACCATCGCCGTGGTCGGCAAGTACACGGTGCTGCTCGACGCCTACAAGTCGCTCTCCGAGGCGCTGACGCATGGCGGCTTCGCCAACAACGTCAAGGTCGGCCTGGAGTGGATGGACTCCGAGATCTTCGAGCGCAGCGACGCGGTGGCGCATCTCGAGCATGTGAACGGCATCCTGGTGCCGGGCGGATTCGGCGAGCGTGGCACCGAGGGCAAGATCCACGCCGCCACCTTCGCGCGCGAGCGCAAGGTGCCGTATTTCGGCATCTGCTTCGGCATGCAGATGGCGGTGATCGAGGCGGCGCGCAATCTGCTCGGCATCGAGGACGCCTCCTCGAGCGAGTTCGGCCCCTGCGAGCATGCCGTGGTCGGCCTGATGACGGAGTGGACCAAGGGCAACCAGACCGAGCGCCGAGACGTGGCGGGCGACCTGGGCGGCACCATGCGGCTCGGCGCCTATCCGGCGCTGCTGCGGCCCGGCACCAAGGTGCACGACATTTACCGCGAGGACACGATCAGCGAACGCCATCGCCACCGCTACGAGGTGAATGTCACTTACAAGGACCGGCTGGAGCAGGTGGGGTTGCGCTTCTCCGGCATGTCGCCCGACGGCCTGCTGCCCGAGATTGTCGAAATCCCGGACCATCCGTGGTTCATCGGCGTGCAGTTCCATCCCGAGCTGAAATCGCGGCCGTTCGCGCCCCATCCGCTATTCACTTCGTTCATCGGCGCGGCCAAGAAACAGAGTCGCCTGTTCTGAAGGAGGGGACCTCCCGAAGGGGCCAGTGTCGTATTTAGGTCATGTTTTCAGCTGATATGGGCACCATGAACAGGCTCGTCCTTTCCTTTTTCCTGGCGTTTCTCGCCTGGAGTTCAGGCGTTGCCTGGGCCCAGTCCGCAGCCCAATCGCCCTATGGAAAGACGGATCGGCGCGATCCGCTGTTCCTGCGCTTCCCGGAAATGGCCGATCGTTACTGGGTGAACACCGAGACCATGACGGCCACGCACCGGGTGCTGGCGGTGCCGCTGCCGAAGCAATGCGCCTTCACCTACGCCGATTCCTACACCAAGAATCAGATGAGCGAGAGCGAAGTGCAGCAATTGGCGCTCTCCAGTTGCAATCGCCGCCTCGCCGACCTCGGGCCGCTCGGCGAGAATTACGGCGTTCCCTGCGAGTGCAAGGTTGTGATCAGCGACGAGAAATATCTCGTGCCGCGCAACGTGCTGCCCGACGAAGCCTATGGCCCGACCTCGATCTTCTACCGCGACGACCAGGGCAATGTTGCCCGGCTGAACGGATATGCCCGCTACGGCGCCTTGATCGGGCGCGGCCGTTCGGTGACCTTCACCGTCGACAATCCGCGCGGCGAGCAGGTCTGCGAAGGCACCTTCACCTCGAATGGCGATGCAACCGGCACCTTTTCGCTGTCGTGCTTCGCCGGCAAGTTCAGCGGCAGGGGCAGCTATCAAAGCAAGGTCGGCGTGCCGAACGATCATATCATCGCCCGCGGCAGCACCTCCAGAGGCCTGCCGGTCGTGATGGTGATCGGGCTGCCCGCGCAACTCGCCGCCGGGACCTATGGCGGCGGCATCTGACATGCGCCGCGCCATTCTGCTTCTTGGCTTGCTAACGCTCAGTGCGCCCGCGGCCGCGCAAAGCGCCAGCGAGGTGGAGCGCTGCTTTCAAAATCCGGCGAACTGTCCCAGCGGCGGCGGTGGCGGTGGAGGAGGTGCCGCGGCGCCTCGGCCCGCAGCTCCCGTCGCGGCACGACCGGCGCCGGGACCGGACTACGCAACTGTCCTGCAAAGTCCTGACCCCGACCGGCGGAAGCTCCAGGAATCGCTGCGCACGCTCGACAAATATGCCGGCCCGATCGACGGAAATCTTCAATCCGAAGCGACGGTCAAGGCGATCGGCGACTGGCAGAAAGGCCATGGCTTCGGCGTCGTCGGCAAGCTGACGCCGGAGCAGGCGCAACAATTGAATGCCGAAGCGTCCAAGGCGCCGATCAAGCGCATCGACCCGTCGTCGCAAGCGGCCGCGCCACCGGCTCTGGCGCCGCCATCGAATACCGACTCGCTGCTGAAGGCGTTGCGGGCGCGCCTCGCCGATCGCCGCAAGGCTGCGGAACCGAAAGCCGAGGCCTTGGCCCAGGCATTGGTACGAGATCTCAAGGCCTACGTCGCAAGCGATGGAAAGACGGATCCGGTGGGCGAGCAGTTCCCGCCGTTCGCCAAGGCCTATCGCGAGAATCGCGATGCCAACCGGCTACCGGGCGACGTCAACGCCTCGGTCGAGGACTATGGCGACGCGACCGGAGGCCAGGCGGTTGTGGTCGAAGTGAAAATCGACCTCAAGGAGGGCGAGAAGACCTACCCTCAATGCATGGAGTTCGCGTGGGTGAGCACCGGCACGCCGGCGCGCAACCGTTCCCAGGCCTTCAGCTGCGACGACGTGGCGGGCCTGGAAAAATGGAAGACCGACCAGGCGCTGAAGACCGCCTGGCGCTGACGATCGTTCCGGGCGGAAGAACTCTGCTCCGCCCGGCGGCCTTATTTCAGCCGCTGAAGCAGCTTGTCGTGCACGCCAGGGTCATTCTGCGCCACTTGCATGATTGTCGAGAACTCCTCGATCGACAGGCCCTGGTCAGTGACTGCCTTCATGATGGCATTGTCGGCTTCGCCCGCGATACGTTTCTTTTCTGCGTCGGGCGCCTTGGCCAATTTCTGTTCGTAGGTCTCCCTGACGGAGGACACATTTTTGAGAGCTGCCGCCGCGGCGTCGAGCTTCTTGTCGGGGATATCCGCGGTCGTCGACTTGGGTACCGTTATCGATGGTGCAGAGGGAGATTGGTTCTGCGCATTAGCCGCCGGCATGAACAGGAGGCTGGCCGCAGTGAGGGTCATCGCGCAAAATCCGGTTATCGATTGCATATCGAGTCTCCTTTTCAGAGGTGCATCTGCTTTACGTGGCGGGGACAGCGTTAGCCACCTGCCGGTCGCGTTCGACACGCGACCGGTCCGGAAGGCAGACGCCACTCTTTGCTAACGGCTGGAGCGCACCACTATCGATCCGCTCGCAGCCGACGTTTCGTCAATGACGGCTATCGGTTTCGAGATCGATCACCAGATCCGTCGACTCGGGCTCGTGAGGCTGAAGGCTCGAAGCCTTTGTGTCGGTCCAGTCGGCGAGATTCACCACCACGCCGCGTCGCCGACCGCCGTTCTGTTCCGCCTCGACGGGTTCCACGATATTGAGGCCGTTGCCGTCGAGAAAGTAGGTGTGATTGCCGAACAGCCGTTCGAGCTGCGGCATCACTGGATGTTCCACTGGAATGGCTTCACCATTCAATTGATGCAGGGTCTGTTCGATCTGTGCGGAATTCATCTTCATCGTACGCTCCTCTCGATTGGAGTTTCCGTTCGCGTATCGTATTTTGCGGGGCCTCCCACTCGAGAGTGGTCAAGAACTTACGTTCATTACGTGCGGCCGCTCCGCTACCGTTTATTTAGCAAGGATACTCACGCGGTCAACCCGTCTATGTGGAATATTGCGCGTCGGCACGTGCCGATATTGTCATCAACGTGACACCCACCGGCGCGCAAACCTTTATCGAACGGAGGCTATGGAAAAGTTGTGACCGTTGTCGTCCTCGCCGGCACGGTCGTTGCCGGCACGACAGCCACATCCCGGTAGCTTCCATCGGGGTAGATGGTGCGTTGCGTCGCGACCGGTGCAGGCTCCACGCCCTGCGTGTGGGTGGTGAACGAGCAGCCACCGGCAAGGGCGCAAGTTGTTACGACGACAACAAGTGTTGCGTGCTTCATCATGAGCCGCTCCCTTGGTTGATCTTTCAAAAACGGGCAGTAGCGTCAAAGGTTCCGCGGCTGGGAAACCTGCGCCTCGACGTCACTTGCTCTGCCGCGGGCACACGGCTACAGAAATCGCCCCCGACAGGAGATACTGATGAGCGCCATTGCCGACATCCGCGCCCGCGAAATCCTCGACAGCCGCGGCAATCCCACGGTCGAAGTCGAAGTCGAGCTCGACAGCGGGGCGATGGGGCGCGCGGCCGTGCCGTCGGGCGCCTCGACCGGCGCCCATGAGGCCGTCGAGCTGCGTGACGGCGACAAGGCCCGTTACGGCGGCAAGGGGGTCTTGAAGGCGGTGGCCGCCGTCAACGGAGAGATCATGGATCTCCTGTCCGGTCTCGATGCGCTGGAGCAGATCAAGATCGACCGCGCCCTGATCGACCTCGATGGCACGCCGAACAAGGGTCGTATCGGCGCCAACGCGATCCTCGGGGTCTCGCTGGCGGTGGCGAAGGCAGCGGCCATGGACAGCGGCCTGCCGCTCTACCGCTATGTCGGTGGCAGTCAGGCGTCGGTGCTGCCGGTGCCGATGATGAACATCATCAATGGCGGCGCCCACGCCGACAATCCGATCGATATCCAGGAATTCATGATCATGCCGGTGAAGGCCGAACGCTTTGCCGACGCCCTGCGCATGGGTTCGGAGGTGTTCCATGCCCTGCGCGTGCAGCTCAAGGATGCCGGCCACAACACCAATGTCGGCGATGAGGGCGGCTTCGCGCCCAACCTCGCCACTGCCGACGAGGCGCTCGCTTTCATCATGAAGGCGATCGAGAAAGCCGGCTACAAGCCAGGCGAAGACGTGATGCTGGCGCTGGACCCGGCTTCGACCGAATTCTTCAAGAAGGGCAAGTACGAGTTGGAAGGCGAGGGCAAGTCGCTCGATGCCGGCGGCATGGTCGACTACTACGCCGATCTGGTGAAACGCTATCCGATCGTCTCGATCGAGGACGGCATGGCCGAGGACGACATGGCCGGCTGGAAAAAGCAGACCGACAAGCTCGGCAAGAAGATCCAGCTCGTGGGCGACGACCTATTCGTCACCAATCCCAAGCGCCTGGCCGACGGCATCAAGGCCGGCATCGCCAATGCCATCCTGGTGAAGGTGAATCAAATCGGCACGCTGACTGAGACAATGGAAGCGGTGACGATGGCCCAGCACGCCAGCTATGGCGTGGTGATGTCCCACCGTTCCGGCGAGACCGAGGATTCGACCATCGCCGACCTGGCCGTCGCCACCAATTGCGGGCAGATCAAGACGGGCTCGCTGTCCCGCTCGGACCGCCTGGCCAAGTATAATCAGCTGCTGCGCATCGAGGAGCAGCTCGGCACCCAGGCGCGCTATGCCGGCGTTGCTATCCTCAAGGATCGATAAACGCCGCTAAGCGGCTCAGAACAAACGCAATTTCCTTGACTCGAGCCACGTTCTTGCCGTTTCATGGCTTGGATGTTTCGCTCGATCTTGAAACCACGGCAGATTTTGGCCCCGTTGCTGTTCGCGACGGTGTTCGGCTATTTCGGCTATCATTTGGTGAACGGCGATCGTGGCCTGCTGGCCATGGCGCAGCTCCAGCGCGAAACCCAGATCGCCGATCAAAACTTCGCCGAAGCAGACGCCACGCGAAAGATCTGGGAGCGCCGCGTTTCCGAACTGCGCAATCAAAGCCTCGATCCGGACATGCTCGATGAGCGAGCCCGCGCACTTCTGAATTATGCGAAGAAAGACGACATCATCGTCTTCACCTCGACGCGCTAAGCGGACTGCTGAAACAAACTTTCCGCAGCGCTCCTTGGTTCGCAAACATTCGCTCAAATGCTGCGCCGCACTCGCGGCGTTTCGCTTTTTTTCCCGCTAGATCAACCACATCGCTATAGGCGATGCTATAAGCCGAGCAGGACATTGCGAGGGGGGAATAACCTATGGCGAAAGCGGCCGCGAAGCCGAAGGGTGAGGCTCCTGTCGTGAAGGCGAAGTCGCCCAACCCCGGCGACAACAGCGTAAGCGCCGAAGAACTGAAATCATATTACCGCGACATGCTGCTCATCCGCCGCTTCGAGGAGCGGGCGGGCCAGCTTTACGGCATGGGGCTGATCGGCGGCTTCTGCCATCTCTATATCGGCCAGGAAGCGGTCGTCGTCGGCATGCAGGCCACCGTCACGCCGACGGACGCCGTCATCACCTCCTATCGCGATCACGGCCATATGCTGGCCCGCGGGATGGAAGCGCGCGGCGTGATGGCCGAGTTGACCGGGCGCAGCGGCGGCTATTCCAAGGGCAAGGGCGGCTCGATGCATATGTTCAGCCGCGAAAAGAACTTCTATGGCGGCCACGGCATCGTCGGCGCCCAGGTGCCGATCGGCACGGGCCTCGCCTTCGCGCACAAGTACAACGGCAGCGACAACGTTTCGCTGACTTATTTCGGCGACGGCAGCGCCAATCAGGGCCAGGTCTACGAAGCCATGAACATGGCGGCGCTGTGGAAGCTGCCGGTCGTCTACATCATCGAGAACAACCGCTACGGCATGGGCACCTCGGTCGAGCGCGCCTCGGCCACCACCGAGCTCTATCGCCCCGGCGAGGCTTTCGGCATCCCGGGCGAGCGCGTCGACGGCATGGACGTGCTGGCAGTGAGGGCGGCCGGCGCGCGGGCCGTCGCACGGGCGCGCAGCGGCGCCGGGCCCTATATCCTGGAGATGCAGACCTATCGCTACCGCGGCCACTCGATGAGCGATCCGGCCAAATACCGCAGCAAGGAAGAAGTCGACAAATACCGCAACGAGCGCGATCCGATCGATCATGTGCGCAAGCGGCTGCTCGACGGCAAGATGACAGATGAGGCGGCGTTGAAAGAAGTCGATGCGGAGATCCGCAAGATCGTCAATGAGGCGGTCGAGTACGCGCAGCACAGTCCCGAGCCCGATCCGTCGGAACTGTGGACCGACATCCTGGTCGAGGCCTGATCATGAGCATTCAGGTTTTGATGCCGGCGCTGTCGCCCACCATGACGGAGGGCAAGCTGGCCAAGTGGCATGTCAAGGTTGGCGACGTCGTGAAGTCCGGCCAGGTTCTGTGCGAGATCGAGACCGACAAGGCGACGATGGAAGTCGAAGCCGTCGATGAGGGTACGGTGGCGCAAATCCTGATCGAGGAAGGCACCGAGGCCGTCAAGGTCAACACGCCGATCTGTATTCTCGCGGCCGAAGGCGAAAGCGCCGAAGCAGCGTCGGCGCCGGCGGCAAAGCCTGCGCCCGCGGCACCCGTCGAGCCGGCTGTGGCCAAGCCCGCGCCCGCCCAGGCGGTCGCGCCGCCGACGACGGCTGCGCCCGAACCGGAATGGGGCGGCAAGACGGTGAAGATGACGGTCCGCGAAGCGTTGCGCGACGCCATGGCCGAGGAGATGCGGCGCGACCCCAAGGTCTTCCTGATGGGCGAGGAGGTCGCGCAATACCAGGGCGCCTACAAGGTGAGCCAGGGCCTGCTCGAGGAGTTCGGCGACAAGCGCGTCATCGACACGCCGATCACCGAATACGGCTTCGCGGGCCTCGGCGTCGGCGCGGCGTTCGGCGGATTGCGGCCGATCGTCGAGTTCATGACCTTCAACTTCGCCATGCAGGCGATGGACGCGATCGTGAATTCGGCGGCCAAGACGCTCTATATGTCCGGCGGTCAGATGGGCTCGCCAATGGTCTTCCGCGGACCCAACGGCGCTGCGGCCCGCGTCGGCGCACAGCATTCGCAGTGCTACGCCAGCTGGTACGCCCACGTCCCGGGCCTGCGGGTAATCGCGCCGTGGAGCGCGGCCGACGCCAAGGGGCTCCTGAAGGCTGCAATCCGCGATCCCAACCCGGTGATCTTCCTGGAGAACGAGATCCTCTACGGACAGTCGTTCGAGGTGCCGGAAGACCCCGACTTCGTCCTGCCGATCGGTCGCGCCAAGATCGAGCGGGCGGGCAAGGACGTCACCATCGTGGCTTTCTCAATCATGGTCGGAAAAGCGC
>Ga0193717_1001418_pt1 | contig 14717 bp, 17 predicted proteins | sample U2c2metaG_FD_145900 | JGI IMG/M metagenome (GOLD analysis project Ga0193717, IMG submission 145900) | Soil microbial communities from a riparian zone of the East river system, Colorado, United States - U2c2 | ecosystem: Environmental > Terrestrial > Soil > Riparian zone | place: USA: East River... | reverse complement strand
GTCGCCGGGTCCCGCAGACGAGTTCGCCTACCTCCCCACGACGCTGGGCAAAATCGTCGCCGAGGTCGTCACCCAGCTCGCCGACGAACGCCCGGTGGTGCTGCTCGGCCATTCCTACGGCGGCCTGGTCGCACGAGCCGCGGCGCTCGCCGGTGCGCCCGTCGCCGGGCTGACGCTGATGGACAGCGGTCCCCGGCACCTGCCCGGCGGGCTGCGGCTCAACGCGTTGCAGATCGGGGAACCGTTGCTGCGGGAGAACGGCATCGTCGCCGCCTACGACATCCGAGAGTCGCTCAGCGCCCGTTTTCCCGGCTGGATGGCGCTTCCCGCCGAACTGAAGGCCTTCTTCCGCACCCGGTTCGTCGCGTCCAGCGCCGCCGGGCTGCTCGGGATGGCGCACGGCCTGCGAACCGAGCCGGACCTCGTCGACGAACTACGTGAGCTCGGCCTGCCATACGCCGTCGTCGCCGGTGAGCACGACGACGCGTGGAGCGTGCCGGACCAGCGGGACATGGCCCGGCGCCTGAACGCGCCGTTCACCCTGATCCCCGGCGCCGCACACTCGCCGAACACCGAAAACCCCGCCGCCCTGCTCGATGCCCTCCTCACCACCTGGCGCCCGTGGGTGGCGTGATTTCAGCTGTCGAAACCTCAGCACATACAGCGTTTATTACGCCCTGAGTGCAATAAACGCTGCAGAGCGGTGTAAGTATCGCTGCGCCATCTGTCGACATATGGCTTCTGTTTTATCTGTGGGTCGATGTTCCGCTGTCGTCACCGTTCGTACTGGCTTGGCTGGCACACGACCGGGGATGGCCGACACGGGTGCGCAGACAGCTGACACGCGTACAGGAACGGCTGACACACCGTCAGGTCGGCTGGTCCCGGCCGTGTCCGCCACCTGTGCACGCGTGTCCGCCAGACAGGGCGCAGTCTCCGCACGTGCGGAACCTGGTGGGCAAGGACGTTTCCGCTGTTCAGGGGTCGTGAGTGGCAACAAGTGTTAGAACACTCGTAGCCACTCACGAGCCACCCACCCAGCTGAGCTGATCCGCCCGGTCCTAGAGCAGCCAGAGGGTCCAGACGGTGGCGGCGGTGAGCGCCAGGACGGCGGCGCCCCCGGCCACGGCGACGACACCAGTCTTCCGATCCGCGACCCACTGTGCGAGCAGCGCCAGAATCGCACCGATCGGGTGACCGATCAGCATCAGCGGTCCGGGTCCGGGAGCGCCGGTGCTCAGCGCGTACACGCCGGAGCCCAGCACGATGACGGCGAGCACGACCAAGCCCGCGGCGAACGAGCCCGTCAGGCCTCGCCAGCGGCGACCGCGGACGCGTTTCCGGTCCCTTGCCGATTCCAAGTTCTCACCCGGGGTCGGCAAGGGAACGGTCCCGAGCTCTTCGGTGTCCGATGACAACGACCTTCGCGTCCAATCCGTTTCAGGGGGCCAAAAGATCCCACGGCTGCATGGGCGGCGCGGCCTGCTGGCCTTCGGCACAGCTGGGCCGGAAATCGCACCAGGAGCAGTGCTTTCCGGTGTTCACGGGGAACAGCTCGTCCGCGTCACCGCCTGCCGCAAGGGTATCCGCTGCCAGCCGGAGATCCTCGGCGGTCTCCTCCGCGCGCCTCAATTGACGGCGCAAACTCTCGTCGGTGTGCTCGGCGGCGGCGATGGTTCCGCTGGGCAAATGGTGCAATTCGACTGTGTGGCAAGGCTTCCGCAGCGTGCGCGACGCGGCGAGCGCGTACAGCGCCAACGCCTGCGAGCTGCGCGACTCGTATTCGTCGGGGGTGCGGCGGCCGGTTTTGTAGTCGACGATGACGAGTCCGCCGTCCCGCTCGTCGATGCGGTCGGCCCGGCCTTCGATGATGACCGAGGGTTTGGCGGCCGGATCGGCGCTGATCGGCGCGGAAACCCAGCGCTCGACACCGATCGGCTCCATGCTGACGTCGTGCCGTTCGACGTACTCGGTGACCCAGCGCTTCGCCCGGCCGCGATAAGTGCCCGCCTGCACCGAATCCGCGAAGCCCGCGTCCTTCCAATGCTCGACGACGAGCACCGCCGCCCGCTGCGGTGACCTTTTCGCCGCGGGCAGGTCGAAGAGCGCCCGCAAAGCGTTGTGTACCACCGCTCCCAGCGTGCTGTGCGCCCACGGACCGGTCCGCCGCGGAGAAGGCCGGTCCAGGTACGTCATGCGGTAGCGACGCGCACAGCCCTCGAAAGTGGCCAACCGCGCGGGCGACACCTTGACGAGCTTGCGGGGCTGTTCGACGCCGAAGTCGAACCCGATCTGCGACATGCCGTACACGCTACGCAGCACCACCGACAGTAATTCAGCCGCCGGCGACGAAACCCCGGACGGAGTTGGCGACGAGTTCGACGGCGATGGCGGCGAGCAGCAGGCCCGCGATCTTCGCCAGCAACGTGATGCCGCTTTCCTTGATCAGGCGGATGACGACGCCGGAGTAGCGCATGCAGGTGTAGAGCACGAAGTGCACGGTGACGATCGCCAGTGCCAGCGCGACGTACGCGCCTACGTGACCGTCGGCCTGCCGCACGAACACGATGGTCGCGGCGATGGCACCCGGTCCGGCCAGCAGCGGAGTCCCGAGCGGGACCAGCGCGACGTTCACGCCGTCGGTCGCCTCGGCTTCGGTACCGGCGGACCCGGTCAGCAGTTGCAGCGCGATCAGGAGCAGCAGCAACCCGCCCGCGCCTTGCAGCGCGGGGATGCCGATGCCGAGGTACGCGAGGATCGCCTGCCCGGCGACCGCGAAGAGGGAGATCACCAGCAGCGAGACGAGCACCGCCTGCCGCGCCGCCCGCGCGCGCACCGCCACCGGCTTACGGCCCACGAGGCTCAGGAACACCGGAACCGTGCCGGGCGGGTCCATGATGACAACCAGCGTGATCGTCGCGCTCATGAACAGCTTGGCGTCGAAGAAGTCTTGGATCGCCATCGTCAGCCCACCACGAGCGGGCTGCCGGTGGCGCGCGCGACGAGGGCTTCGAACTGCGCGGGATCGGTCGTCTCCGCGCCGATCGCGATGGTCTTGTTCGTGCCGTGGTAATCGCTCGAACCGGTGCGCACCAGGCCGAGCTCGTCGGCGAGGCCGCGGACTTCGGCGCGCGTCGCCTCGTCATGGTTCGGGTGGTCGACCTCGACCCCGGTCAGCCCGTGCGCGGCGAGTTCCACCAGCACCTCGGGGGTGATCGTCGCACCACGGGAGCGAGCGAACGGGTGCGCCATCACCGTCACGCCACCGGCGTCGGCGATCATGTCGATCGCGGTTTCGACCGGGGTGTCCTGGCGCGGCAGGTAGTACCCGCGCCCGTTGCCGAGGTACTCCGCGAACGCCTGGTTGACGTCGACGACCTTGCCCGCGCGGACCAGCGCCTGCGCGAGATGCGGGCGCCCGGCCGGTGCGTCGGCTGGCAGCGCGGCCATGACCTCGTCGGGATCGATAGGCAAGCCGTCGGCGGCCATCCGCTCGGCCATCCCGCGCAGCCGCGTACGCCGCTCGGCCCGCAACCGGCTCTGCTCGGCCACGAGTGCCACCGACGTCGAGTCGAAGAGGTACGCGAGCAGGTGGACGCTGACGTGCCGCCCGGTACGCGGATCGACCGACACCGTGGACAACTCGGCGCCCGGCACCAGCGTCTGCCCTGGCCGCAGCGCCTTGGCGGCCTGCTCCCACCCGGCGGTGGTGTCGTGATCAGTGATCGCGACGACGTCTAGGCCGGCCCGTGCGGCGGCGTCCACCAGCTCGGCGGGAGAGTCCGTCCCGTCGGAGGCGTTGGAGTGGGTGTGCAGATCGATGCGCATTAGGTGCATTCTGGACGATGCGCCAGATCACAGCGACCCCGGGACCAGCACGAACGCCCAACCGCTAGCGCAGGGCCTTCTTGCCCCGCGCGGCGCGCTGCGCCTTGATCATCGAGAAGCGTTCCGCCTGCTTCTCCTTATCGCCGAAAACGAGCTCCGAGATCGTGTCGAAGAACTCTTCGGGCTGCGGGAGGTAGTCGATCCTGTTCAATGCCTGGATCTGGCCGGCGGACTCGACCACCATCGTGCCGTAGCCCATCATCCGGCCGGTCGCGCTGCGTTCGAAGGTGAGGTCGGTGACCTTCGTGATCGGCATCATCAGCACTTTGTTGGTGAACACGCCGGTGGTCATGACGAACCGCTTGTTCGTCACGACCAGCCGCTCGACCCACCACTCCATCACTTTGTAGGCGAAGCGGAGCACGACGAGAAGCGCCGCGTACCAGAGGATGTTCTGCACCACCCACATCGACGGCGGTAGCAGGTACGACACCAGCACGCAGATCGCGAGCAGGGCGGCGGCTTCAAAGGTGTCCCAGAGCAGCACGGCCCAGTGACGGCGGATACGGATGACCCGTCGTTCGGTGTCGAGCAGATACTCGTCGGGATCGCGCGGCGCGAACATACCTCAGGCTAACCGGTCGCTAGCCTGTAAAGACGTTGCTGACGAAAGTAATGACCGATTCGGCCGCATCTCGCAGGAACGTGATGACGTTGGTGACCAGGCCCGCTGCTTGACCGGGCTGGGCGATCACGAAGAAGAGAACCAACGCGATACCAGCGAATGTCGCAAGCTTTTTCGCGTTCACAGCGATCAATCCCCGTCTCTGCGTCACTGAATCTGGCGGTCAACCTGACAATTCACTTTGTACCGCACTGCGGTCAAGTCTGGGAGGAATGTCCCGCGCTTGGGTCAGTGGGCGGGTTCGAGTGTATCGCACGGCTACTCTCTGTGTACAGGACGATGATGGTCAACTCGCTTGCGGTTAGCATTCGGTCCATGTCTTCTCCGGGTCCGGGCACTGTGCGTTGCGTCGGCGGGATCGTGCACGACGCCGCCGGCCGCCTGTTGCTCATCAAGCGCGGTAATGAACCCGGTCGTGGACTCTGGTCCGTGCCCGGTGGCCGGGTGGAACCGGGCGAAACCGACAAAGAGGCCGTGGTGAGGGAGATATTCGAGGAAACGGGCCTCGACGTGATTCCAGGCACATTGGCCGGTTCGGTCACCATCGGCCCGTTCGCCATCAACGACTACGTCTGCGCCCTCGCCGGAGGCGCGCTCAAGGCGGGCGACGACGCCACCGAGGTCCGCTGGGTCGACGCCGCGGGCTTCTCGCAACTGGACCAGTTCAGCGGTCTTGTCGACAATCTGATGACTACGCTGAGCAACTGGAAAGCGCTCCCGCGAAGCTGAAACCGGACAGCGGCCCCTCGGTGTTCCTCAGCCCTGGACCCGACTTTCCCGACCGGCCCAGTCACGCTCCCGGAGCGTGAACTTCTGTATTTTCCCAGTCGAGGTCTTCGGCAGTTCGGTCACGAATTCGACCGAGTCCGGCACCTTGTAGCGGGCGATCAGGCCGCGCACATGAGTGAGCAGTGCTTCCTTGTCCACGGTCTCCCCCGGCCGCAGCACGACGTACGCCTTCGGCCGTTCACCCCATTTGTTGTCGGGTACGCCGACGACGGCCACCTCGAGCACCGCCGGATGGGAGTCGATGGCGGCCTCGACCTCGATCGTCGAGATGTTCTCGCCACCCGACACGATGATGTCCTTCGCGCGATCGCGTAACTCGACGTAACCGTCCACATGCTGGACACCGAGATCGCCCGAGTGGAACCAGCCGCCGCGGAAGGCGGCCTGAGTCGCTTCTGGGTCAGCGAAATAGCCCGACATGACGTTGTTGCCGCGCATCACGACCTCGCCCATGGTCGTTCCATCTCTTGGGACATCGTTCATCTGCTCGTCCACCACCCGTACCCCGTCGGACACGATCATCCCGACGCCCTGCCTGGCCAGTAGCTTGCTGCGCGCCTCGATGTCGAGCCTGAGCCAGCCTTCCTGGTACTCGCAGACGGTGTAGGGCCCGTAGGTCTCGGTGAGCCCGTAGACGTGCACGAGCCGGGCGCCGAGCGCGGACATCCGCTTGATGACGGTCGGGCTGGGCGGTGCGCCCGCGGTGGTCACGACGACCTCGCGGTCGAGCGGCCGGGCGCCTTCGTGGTTCGAGATGGCCACCAGCACGGTCGGCGCGCCGTTGAGATGGGTGATCCGCTCGGCCTCCAGCAGCCGCCAGATCTCGGCCGCGTCCACCGCGCGCAGGCAGACGTGTGTGCCGCCGATGGCCGTCACCGCCCAGGTCGTGCACCAGCCGTTGCAGTGGAACATCGGCAACGTCCAGAGGTAGCGCGATTCCGTGGTGTGGCCCGAGTGGATGATCTCCGCCAGCGAATTCAGATAAGCGCCGCGGTGGTGGTACATCACGCCTTTGGGCTTGCCCGTGGTGCCGGAGGTGTAGTTGATGGAGATCGTCGAACGCTCGTCGTCGACGCTCCAGGGCAGGGGCTCGTCACTTCCGCGCGCCAGCAGCTCCTCGTACGCGACGCCCCGGGCCGAAGTCGCGCCCGAAGCGGGATCGGTGACCGTGACGATCTCGACGTCCAGGTCCGGCGCGACCGACCCGTGCAGCGCGGAGTCGACGACCAGCAGTTTCGCGCCGGAGTGCGCCAGGATCTGGCGGATCTCCGCGGCCGCGAGCCGGGTGTTGACCGCGACTAGCACCGCGCCCGCGAGCGGCACGCCGAAATGCGCGACGAGCATCTCCGGGATATTCGGCAGCAGGTACGCCACCCGGTCCCCCGGCTCGACACCGCTCACCTTCAACGCGTTGGCCAGGCGGGTCGCCTCGGCCGCGAAGTCGCGGTAGGTGATCCGCCGGTCCCCGTAGACGATCGCCGTCTTTTCCGGAAACACCTCCGCGGAGCGCTCGAGGAACGCGAGTGGGGTCAGCGGCGTGAACCAGGTGTCTTCGCGCATACCCCATCGTCACCCCAACCCGGGGAAAGTGTCGACACATTCCCCGGGTTGGCTACGCGGCCAGCCAGGTCATGCGCTGGCCGTATGGGGCCGTGCGAGCCAGCGCGCGAGCCTGGGTTTCGCCGTTGTGCCAGCGGACCAGGCCGAGCACGGTGTTCCCGGCGAGGTCGTCACGTCCGGGCAGGACGTGCTCGAGCCCGACCTGGTAGCCCTCTTCGCTGACCCACCACAGCGGACGTTCGGCCGCCAGCTTTTTGAGCTCGCTGAGGAAGTCCTGCCGTCGTTCACCGAGGTAGGTGAGCACGTGGCTGGTCATGACCACGAGCGGCAGGTCCTCGGGCAGGGCCGCGGCCGTGGCGGCCAGGTCGTCGACGGCGTCGCCGGTGACGAGCCCCGGTGAGTACTTGACCTGCGCGGCGGCGGCCGTGCGGAGCAACCGGATCCGGTCCGGCTGGTCGGCCCAGACGCAGGCTTCGAGCCAGGCCAACTCTTCTTCGTCGTGGACGTCGACGGGCGCGCGGTCGAGCCCGGCGCGGCCGTTGATGACCAGCTTCTTGAGGAGCTTGGGCGCCACCGCGCCGGGCTCCAGGTCCAACGCGCAGTGCAGGCCGACGGCCGTTTTCGCCGGACCGGCCGTGAGCTGCTCGCCGCCGTCGCACTGGTAGCGGTAGTTGAACTTGTCGAGCCCGAGCAGCAGACCCGCGCTGCAACCGACCTCGAGCAGCGCGATCTTGCCGCCCGCTTCCTTCGCGGCGATCGAAACCGCCGGATAGAGCAGCGCGGCGCGCCGGACCTCGTTGGTCTGCGTGTACCGCGACCCGATGATCGCGCGGGCCTTGTCGGCGCGGCTCAGCAGGAACTCGCGGAACAGCGGCCACGTCTCGCTGTCGACGCCGTCGAACCCGCCGAGCGACGGGTAGTAGCGCGACAACGGATGGATCGGGTCGGCCTGGATGAGCCGGTGCGCGGTCGCCATCAGCAGCGTGCCCCGGGCCTCGCCGTTCTTGGCGTCGGTCAGCAGTCCCGCGATTTCGTCGTCCTCGGCGGCCTTCGCGGCCAGGTGTTCGTACAACGGCGAAGTCCCGGCCGCCTCCTGCTCGGAGAACACCCGCAGCCGACGCTTGATCTCGTCGAGTTCCAGCCCCACTTGCCCGCCTCTGTTCTCTGGTTCTCAGGCGTGCGGGACCGGGCGGCCGGGCTGTTCGCCACCGCGCGCGTCCCCGTACGACTGCTTCGGCACCATCACCTTGCGCCGGAAAACACACACGATCGTGCCGTCCTGCTTGTAGCCGCGGGTCTCCACGTAGACGACCCCGCGATCGTCCTTCGACTTCGACGGCGTCTTGTCCAGTACCTCTGTCTCGCCGTAGATCGTGTCGCCGTGGAACGTCGGCTTGACGTGCTTGAGCGACTCGACCTCGAGGTTCGCGATCGCCTTGCCCGAGACGTCCGGCACGGACATGCCGAGCAGCAGCGAGTAGACGTAGTTGCCGACGACGACGTTCTTGCCGAACTCGGTGGTCTCCTCGGCGAAATGCGAGTCCAGGTGCAGCGGGTGGTGGTTCATCGTGATCAGGCAGAAGAGATGGTCGTCGTACTCGGTGACCGTTTTGCCCGGCCAGTGCTTGTAGACCGCACCGACCTCGAACTCTTCGTAGTAACGCCCGAACTGCACCGATTCCTCCTGATTACGTCGAGCCGCGCCAGCCTGAAGGACGGCCGTACTTACTTGAGGAGTACCCTCGACTATTGGTACTCGCGCGTCAACGCGAGCATCGCCACTCTGCGAAGCACCACTTGCTGCAGAGAGCAGAGCGTACGTCGGCTGAAGGAGGTGAGGAACTCAAGATGAATAGTGGCGATAGTCCGCTTCCTAGTAGTCCCAGCGTTCCCACCAAGTCAGCCGGCCCTACCTCTCGCGGGTAGGCCTGAGCGGTCCGGGAACGCTGGTAGTGCCGGAGCGGAGTCCCCTCCCTCCCGGCACGTCGTCCTTGCGCACGATTACGCACGACGATCAGCCCAGGAGATCCCATGCCTGTCATTCCTTCACTCGGCGGCCTCAGAGGCCGGGCCAACGGCCGCGCCAAGGGCACCGGCGGCGTCGAGCACCAGATCCCGATCCCGCTGTCGCATTACGTCGTCGACTGCGCGGTCTATGTGGATGGCACGCGCCTGCCCGGCCGCTGGACGCACTCCGAGGCGATCAAAGAGGTCCGCAAGCGCCGCGAGGGATTCGTCTGGATCGGCCTGCACGAGCCGGACGCCGTGCAGATCCAGGGCATCGCCGAGACCTTCGGGCTGCACGAACTCGCCGTCGAAGACGCGCTCGAAGCGCATCAGCGCCCCAAGCTGGAGCGCTACGACGACACGCTCTTCATGGTGCTCAAGACCGTCCGGTACGTCGAGCACGAGTCGCCGACCACGGCGAACGAGATCGTCGAGACCGGTGAGCTGATGGTGTTCCTCGGCCGCGACTTCGTCATCACCGTCCGGCACGGGAACCACTCCGGTCTCGCCCGGCTGCGCCAGGACCTCGACGAAGAGCCGGAGCGGCTCGCGCTCGGCCCGTCCGCGGTGCTGCACGCCATCGCCGACCACGTCGTAGACCACTACCTCGACGTCACCATGCGCATCGAGTCGGATATCGACGAGATGGAGACGCAGGTCTTCGCGCCGCGTTCCCAGGTGAGCGCCGAGCAGATCTACTTCATGAAGCGCGAGGTGCTGGAGCTGCGGCGGGCGGTCATGCCGCTCAAGACGCCGGTGCAACGGCTCTCCGAGGGCTACACCCGGCTGGTCCCCGACGAGGTCAGGTCGTACTTCCGGGACGTCGACGACCACCTCGCGACCGTCTCCGAGCGGGTCGTCAACTTCGACGAGCTGCTCACCACGCTGGTCGACGCGACGCTGGCGAAGATCACGCTCCAGCAGAACACCGACATGCGCAAGATCACCGCGTGGGCGGCGATCATCGCGGTGCCGACCATGGTCGTCGGCGTCTACGGCATGAACTTCGAATACATGCCCGAGCTGCACTGGCAGTTCGGCTACCCGATGGTGATGGCCGTCATCCTGGGGATCTGCCTGCTGCTGTACCGAATATTCCGAAAGAACCAATGGCTTTAGCGCTCGCGAAGCGCTCCCATGTTCTTTCCCCACCCGAGGTACGGGAGTTTTGCCATGCCACGTTTGCTGACCAACCTCAAGTTCTGGGCTCTCACCGCCGCGCTCGCTTGGATCTTCCTGATCATCGCCGTCATCGTGAAGGATCCGGGGTTCGCACACGGCGTCAAGTGAGGCCACGCGCCGTACGCTGGGCGCATGCCCAAGGCGCTGGTGGTCTCCGACGAGGTCGACGAACGACTGTGGACGAACGCCGTCCGGTCCTATTCGGTCGACCTCGTCGTCGGTGCCGGTGACCTGCCGTTCGAGTACCTGGCGTTCCTGGCGGACACGCTGGACAAACCCTGTGTGTTCGTCCCCGGCAACCACGACCCGGACCTGAGCGGCTACACCCGCCACAGTGGACTGTCCCTTAAGGACGGTTTCCCGGTCGAATGGCCCGGCCCGGTCGGCGGGATCAACGCCGACGGCGTCGTCGTGGACGTCGGCGGCCTGCGGGTCGCCGGGCTCGGCGGGTCGATCCGCTACAACGACGGTCCGAACCAGTGGACCGAACGGCAACAGGCCCGGCGCGCCCGCAAACTCGTCCGGCTCGCCGAACGCCTGCGCCGCAAGGACGGGCGCCCGCCGCGCGGTCTGGGTGACCGCGAGGACCCGCCGCACCACGGTTTCGAGTGCCTGCACCGGACCATCGAGGCGCTGCGGCCGAAATGGCTGCTGCACGGCCACATCCATCCGCACGGCGAGCCGGTGCCCGATCGCACGGCCGGCGAAACCAGGCTCCGCAACGTCGTGGGCCACCAGGTCATGGAGTTCGCGTCATGAACAAGGACACCGGTTTTCCCAGGGCGGACGCGGAACACGACTTCCTCCGCGCCCGGCGGCGTCAGGTCCTTTCCCGCCTCGCGAAGTGGCTGCGCGGCGAGCCCGACGACGTCAACATCATGCTGCCGTTCAACGAAGTCGTCGACGCGCTCGGCTACCAGGGCGAGCGGCGGCTCGGGCCACGGGTGATCAAACTCGACTCGATCGTCGGCAGCGTCGACCGCGGCCGCGACTTCGACCGGCGCTTCCGCCCGACCTCGGGCCGCGTACGGGAACGCTGGGAACGACTCGCCCTCGCGGCCCGGCGCGGCGAGGAGATCCCGCCGATCGAGGTCTACCGCATCGGGGACCTGCATTTCATCATCGACGGCCACCACCGCGTTTCGGTGGCGCACGCGCTGGGACTGTCCACAATAGAGGCTTACGTCACCGAGGTGCGGACCAAATTGGACCCCAGCGGGATCCGGTACCGCGGCGACCTGATCGTCAAGGACTACCGGCGGCTGTTCCTGGAACGCGTACCGCTGACCGGGCACGCGCGGGCGTCGATCGTGCTCCCGGATCCCTGGAAGTACGCGCAACTCGGCGAACACGTTGAGGCGTGGGGTTTCCGGCTGATGCAGGACGAAGGCAAGTTCTTCGAACGGGCGGTGGTCGCGCAACGCTGGTACGACGAGGAATACGTGCCGGTGGTGGAGATGCTGCAGCAGGCCGACATGATCGGCGACCGGACCGAGGCGGAGGCGTACATGTGGGTCGCCGGGGAACGGTACCGCTTGATCCGCACGCACCGCTGGGACGACGACGTCATCGAAGCCGTCCGCGCCCAGTCGAAGTAGCCGTCCCCGGGCTTCGCTATATGCCGTCATATGGCGGGTAGTGCCCGAAAGGCTTGGGCCGCGCGGCAAAAGTGGCATGAATGGACCTTTCATCTCGATTTTTGAGATGAAAGGTCCATTCATGCCACTTTTCGGGCCAGGGTGGCGCGGAGTCGGTGGGGTGCCGCCGGATTCGCTCAAGCGCTATGAACGGACCATTCCTAGCGTCTCGTGCAAGGAACGGTCCGTTCATTGCACGTCCGAAGCCAGCCGCCATCTGTCGACAGATGGCGGAAGTTGCGCACGTCAGGCCGGGTCCGGGGAGTCTCGGACCCACTTGAGTTTGATCTCGAACTGGCCCTGCATCCCGGTTTTCGCGATCACGGCACCGACTTGGGCGTCCACCTTCACGCCGAACTTGATCTCCACTTCGTCCGGCCGTTGCGCCATGGAGCGGAACTGGCCGAGCGCGGCGGAAGCGGCGTCACGGACTTCGGCGAGGGCGCGGTCGAAGGACTGCCCGGCCTCCTGGATGACCGTGGCCGCCTTGCCCGCCCGGACGGTTCCCTGTTGTGCGTCGACTTCGACCGACACCGAGCCGCCGCCTTCGAGTTCGAACCTGGCCAGTTCCACCACGATGGTGTTCCTCCTGTTGGGATGGTCATCCTCCGCACGCGACCTCCAGCTGGTCGTCCGGATCGATTCCGGTGCGTACTTTTTCGAGGCTGTCGAGGAGCGAGTCGAGGCTCGCGGGGTTGCCGAGGTACTCCAGCGCCGCGCGGGAGAAGGCGTCGCTCATGGTGGCGGGCATCAGGTCCGACGCGTCGAAGCAGAGGGTGTCCTCGGAGATCAGGCGGGCCGCGATCCGCCTGCTGACATCGTCGGCGTACACGTTCACCTTTTTGTTCGCGGAGAACGCACTGCCGAGTGCGGGCCACACTTTCTGCCCGCGTTCGTCGGCGAGGTAGGCCATGAACCGGCGCGCGCGGTCGCTGGGGCGGAACATCGTGGCGAGGTCGGCGGACACCTCGGAGGCACCCTTCGGGTTCGCGGCCGAGGCGGGGAAAGGGAAGTACCCGAAGTTCTGGCCCGGCACGCCCTGGTTCCGGTAGCCGCCCAGCATGAACGATCCCTGGTGTTCCATCATGCAGGCGGGCGGGCCGGTGAACATCCCGCGCCCGGCGTCGCCGAACTCGGTCAGCAGCGCGGCGGTGGTGCCGCCGCGCACCGAACCCGGTGTCGTGACCAGCTCACCCCAAGTCGTCCAAGCCCGTTTGACCTCGGGCGAGTCCCAGCGGAGCGTGCCCGCCGACCAGCGCTGGTAGGCGGCCGGACCGGACTGGTGCAGCAGGATGTCCTCGATCCAGTCCGTCCCCGGCCAGCCGGACGCCGGTGTCGCGCCCATGCCGACACACCACGGTGCCACGCCGCGCGCACGCAGGGCATCGGTGGTCGCGGTGAGCTCGTCCCAGCTTGTCGGCGGTGGCCTGCCGAAAGTGATCGGGTTGTACCAGATGATGCTCTTCAGGTCTGTTTTCACCGGTACCGCCTGGATCTTGCCCGTCTCCACCTTCAGCAGCTTGAGCCACTGTGTGCTGTACGACTCCTCCGGCCGGTCCCCGAGAATGCCGTCGACGTCGTGGACATAGCCGTCGCGGACGTAGTTCGCCAGCTCACCGGGACTGGGCAGCACGGCGATGTCGGGTGCCTGTCCTTTTTGGACGTCGGCCTGCAGCACCTGGTTGAGCGCCCTGGTCCCGGTGTAGTTCACCTTGATGCCGGTCTCGTCTTCGAAACCCTTGAGCACCTTGAGGAACGCGGTCTCCTCGGCGCCGGTCCAGGACGCGAGCACGCTGAGGCTCTCGTCGGCGTCCACCATCGAACACCCGCCGGCGGCCAGCACCGCGGCGAGGAACACGGAAAGTCTGCGCAGGGGTCTCATGTCGCCCGATACCTGTATTCGTCGATGCCGCGCCGGAGTCCGACCAGTACCAAGGCGGCGATCCCCACGGTCCCCAAGGGAATGAAGTACTCGAAAAAGCCGCTCCGGTCGGCGGAATCGAGCTCGTCGTCGACCTGGGTCGCCCCGCTGGCGACCTCGCGCTGGACAGTGTCGCCGCCACTACTCGCTTCGCCACCGAGCCCGGCCTTGAACGCGCTCACCGACTCACCGCAATCACCGCACTGCGGGGCGAGCACTTTTTCGAGTTCCCGCTTGCCGTTGAGCGCGTCGGCGTCGGTCTGCGTCTTCGACTGGCTCACCACCTTGTCCAGGGTTTCGCCGGCGACATCGGCGCGGTCCTGCGAGAAGAACACTGTCGACGTCGCCCCGGCCACCAGTAACACCAGCAGGGTGGCCGCCACCAGCGCCGGGTTCAGCGTCCGCCGGAACCGCCGGGCGCCGAAAACCTGGGCCACCACCAGCAATCCCAGTAGCACCACGATCGGCACGAGCCACACCAGCGAGCCGGCGGGATTCATCCAGCCCTCGGACAACTCCGTTTCGAGTGCGTTCCGCTGCGCGACAGCCAGCTCGTCGAGCTGCGCGACGATCCCCGAATCGCTGCCGTGCATCAGCCCGGAGGCGTACCAGAGCGCCGCGACCGTGAGCGGCGTCGGTCCGTCCGCTCGGAAACTCGCGTCGGCGTCCCCTATCCCGCGCCCGTAAGCGACCACCAGGCCTTCGACCAGTTGGAGCGTGCGGCTCGCGGACTCGCCGGCCGCGTTGTGCTCCGCGACCCTGGCGAGGTTCTGGCTCGCGATGGCGATCTGGTTCTGGTACTGCGCACCGGGTCCGACCAGTTTCGCCTGCCCGGTCTGGAAACTCGTCATCGCCGCACTGTCCGCTCGCACGAGCGCCGCCCTGGCCGCCATCACTTCGAGGACGGCCGGTGCGGTCCGCGCGGCCGCGGCCTTGGCCGTCGACGTCACGCCGGTGAACGCCGCCAGCGAGCCGACGAACAACGTCGCCGTCACCACGAGCAGCGCCGTGCGCAGCCGGAGCAGATCACGTCTGGTCGTACTCATGACGTGAACCGCCGGCCGCAGCCTTCACAGACCGCGAAGGTCCGCGGCGCGACCCTTCGCGG